>Ga0208903_1000777_pt1 | contig 21728 bp, 20 predicted proteins | sample AntAceMetag02UKJ_FD_184769 | JGI IMG/M metagenome (GOLD analysis project Ga0208903, IMG submission 184769) | Saline lake microbial communities from Ace Lake, Antarctica - Antarctic Ace Lake Metagenome 02UKJ (SPAdes) (version 2) | ecosystem: Environmental > Aquatic > Non-marine Saline and...
AATATCATCGCTCAATATGCTTTGCCCGTTGGTTCGGCATTGGAGGTCGTCTTGCTTTCTTTCGCATTGGCTGATCGAATTAATCAGCTGAAAAGAGAAAAAGAAAAAGAACAGCTTCAAAAACTGAAGGCTTTGAAAGAAAATGAGCGGATCATCACACAACAAAATGTGTTACTTGAAGCGAAGGTGCACGAAAGAACAGAGGCCCTCGAGACATCAAATACTGATCTAAATGTAACCCTAGATGAATTACGCTCTGCCCAGGCCCAATTAGTTGATGCTGAAAAAATGGCTTCGCTAGGTCAAATGACGGCCGGAATCGCACATGAATTGAATAATCCAATCAATTTCGTTTCATCGAATATTAAGCCATTAAAAAGGGACTTGGATGATCTATTGGCTATCCTTGCTTGTTACGAGTCTGCTGAGCCCGGGAGTGATCAGGCAACTGATAAAATCAACCAAGCAAGAGCCTTAAGTCAAGAACTTGAACTCGATTTTCTTAAGACGGAAATTGATCAATTGATGATGGGAATTGAAGAAGGAGCCCTGCGCACAGCTGAAATTGTGAAAGGACTCAGGATTTTTTCTCGTCTAGATGAAGATGCCTTGAAGAAAGCAGATATCAATGAATGTCTTAGGTCAACTTTGGTGATTCTCAAAACAACCATTAGAGGAGCAACAAATGTGAATGAAGAATTCGATATGAACCTGCCTGGAATACAATGTTACCCTGGGAAGTTGAATCAGGTTTTCATGAACATCATAGCAAATGCTGTGCATGCGACTGAAAATTCTGGCAAGCCACTAGAAGAACGATTGGTTGCAGTGAAGACATCTGAGATGGATGATAAAATTGAAGTACGCATTAAAGACAACGGAGTAGGAATGACTCCGGAAGTAAAATCTAAAATATTTGACCCCTTTTTTACCACGAAAGAAGTGGGTGAAGGAACTGGGTTAGGACTGAGCATTGTTCTTGGAATTGTCAATCACCACAATGGTAAAATAGTTGTGGAATCCGAGCCTAACTTGGGAACTGAATTTGTTATAACTTTACCTAAAGTGCCGTAATTCTCCCACCTCATGTCAAACGATAAGATTACTATCTTATACCTAGATGACGAAGAGCACAATCTCACGTCATTCAAAGCCGCTTATAGAAGAGATTATCAAATCTTTACTACTACTAGCGCGAACGAGGCTGTGCAGATTTTGTCAGAGAACACGATTCACGTTGTTATATCTGATCAAAAGATGCCCAACCTAAGTGGCGTTGAGTTTTTTGAACTGATTATTCCTGATTTTCCTGATCCAGTTCGGATGTTACTCACTGGTTATGCTGATATTGAGGCTGTTATAGACGCGATTAATAAGGGGCAAGTATTCCGTTATGTTGCTAAACCTTGGAATGAAACAGACTTGAAAATCACCATTGATAATGCCTATGAACTCTACAATAATCGGGTTCGACTTCGTGAGCAGAATGAAGAGATAAAAAAGGCTTACAATGAATTGGAAAAGTTTGTTTACAGCGCTAGCCATGATCTTAGAGCCCCATTAGTATCCATTCTGGGCGTGCTTAAATTAGCGCGAATGGAAAACATTGAGGGGAACTCAGGCGAGTATTTCGGGATGATCGAAAGAACGGTGAACCAACTTGATGGCTTTGTTCAAAATATCATTAGCTACTACCAAAATCTCAAGAAAGGAGAAATCCTGACATCTATAAAATGCGCAAGTCTAATTGATGAGATTTTTGAGCATTTTAAATTCTATGAAGGAGCAGATAACGTGCAATTCATCAAAAATGTGAGCCAGGAGGGTGAAATCATGCTGGATGAAATGAGGCTGAAAATGATTTTGAATAACTTAATTTCGAACTCAGTCAAATATAGAGACCAGTCAAAAGATGAATCTTTGGTCCAAATCACAGTCAATGCATCAGAAAAGGAACTAGTATTGTCTGTTAAAGACAACGGATTAGGCATCACTAGAGAAGATCAAATTAAAGTGTTTGAGATGTTCTACCGCTCCTCTGAGCAAAGTCTTGGTTCTGGAATAGGACTGTTTATTGTAAAAGAAGCTGTTGAGAAAATGGGAGGGAAAATCTCCGTAACTTCTGAAATTGGAGAAGGCGCCTGTTTTGAAGTGGTATTACCCAATAGAATATGAACCAGAAAGAATTAAACATATTTTTGATTGATGACAATGACATTGATATTGTTGTAAATACTAAGTTGCTCAAGCTAGCGAACCTCACTTCACGGATTCGCTCATTTTCCAATGGAACGGATGCGTTGAATTACATCTCCTCTAATGTGGAAGAATTGAATCAATACCAAAATGTAATCCTACTTGATATCCAAATGCCGGTCTACAACGGGTTTGAAATCTTCGATAAGTTTATGGAGCTGTCTGTTGAAATCCGTCAGCAATGCAAAGTATTCATGCTATCATCGAGTATTGACAGGAACGACATAAAGAAGGCCGAGGAAAATGAAGAAATAATCAAAGTGCTTGAAAAACCGCTTGACGTATATCTCCTAAAACGTCTTGTAAGTGTATAATTAAAATGTCCACCCTCCAAAATAGAAAGTGGACATTTAAATCGCTTCTTTGAACTAACGCTTTGGAGCTATTCTCACTTGAAATAGCGAAAATCCTGACCCGATTTCAGAGATTTTAAGCTAGCTAGAATCAATCTAATTACATTCTCAACATCACTTCTGTGAACAGTCTCAACTGTAGTGTGCATGTACCTCAAAGGAAGTGAGATCAATGCACTGGCCACGCCTTTATTGCTGTAGGCAAAAGCGTCAGTATCTGTGCCGGTGCTTCGCGAAGCAGCAGCTCTTTGGAACGGAATTTTCTCTGCATTTGCAGCGTCAATCAAAACCTTGAGCAAATTGTTTTGAACTGCCGGGCCATAAGTTAAAACAGGTCCCTTACCACATGCTACATCTCCTTGAACAATCTTATTGATCATCGGCGTCTGGGTGTCATGTGTTACATCTGTAACAATAGCGACGTCTGGCTGAATGCGCTCAGCAATCATTTGTGCTCCGCGCAATCCAATCTCTTCTTGAACAGAATTGGTGATGTACAATCCGAATGGAAGCTCTACTTTTTCTTCCTTCAACAGGCGAGCTACTTCGGCAATCATGAAGCCACCCATGCGGTTGTCTAATGCGCGACCAACAAAATTGTCTTTGTTCAAAACCATGAACTCATCTTCAAAGGTCACAACGCAACCAACATGAACACCTAATCCTTCAACTTCAGCTTTTGTCTTGCAGCCACAGTCAAGAAAAATGTTCTTTAACGTAGGAGCTTCTTCCTTTCCTCCTGAACGCGTATGGATGGCCGGCCATCCAAAGACTGCTTTAACAAGCCCTTTGTCAGTGTGAATGTTGACTCTTTTTGAAGGAGCAATTTGATGGTCAGATCCGCCATTTCGGATGAGGTAAATAAATCCTTCTGCGGTGATGTAATGCACAAACCAAGCAATTTCGTCTGCGTGAGCCTCAATCACAACTTTGTATTTTGCCTCTGGATTGATGATAGCAACGGCTGTTCCATAAGTGTCTACCCAATAATCATCAACATAGGGTTTAATGTAGTCCAACCACATTTTTTGACCAGCGCTTTCAAACCCTGTAGGAGATGCGTTGTTCAAGTATTTTTCCAAAAAGTCCATTGACTTCTTAGTGATAATCTTTTTCTGCGCCATTGAATGGTTTTTTCACGAAGGTAAGAAGGAATAAAGTTCGTTTCAACCTCTTTAACCTTCCTTTCAATTTCCTTTTTTTACGTTTGAACACTTTATAGCAGTGAACCTTTTCTTCTTTGCTTAGTTTTGCTACCATGGATTCATTGTCGCAACTTGTATTGGGTGCTGCCACTGTTGAGGCAGTAATGGGGAAAAAAGTAGGGAACAGAGCTATATTGTGGGGAGCCATTGGTGGGACCATTCCAGATTTGGATGTAGCATTTGGTCCTTGGATGACTGATTTACAAAAAATAGACCTGCACAGAGGATTTTCGCATAGTCTTATCTTCTTTGTGCTATTAGCCCCAATCTTGGGATGGCTCATTGCTAAGATTTATAAAGGAAAATGGGGTACAACTAGGCAGTGGGCGTGGGCCATGTTTCTAGCCTTCTCTACTCATGCCATTCTTGATTGTTTTACCACATGGGGAACGCAGCTCTTTTGGCCTTTCCAACATAGAGTTGCCTGGCATACTGTATTTGTGGCTGATCCGCTGTACACAGTTCCTTTCTTAATCATTGTAATTGCTGTCATGTTTTTCAAACGAACGAATAATAAGAGGCAATTTTTGAATTGGTTTGGAATAGCAATTTCTACAGGGTACTTGGCACTCACATGCGTGCATAAATCAATTGTGAATGGTGCAGCCCAAACGGCTTTCGAAGCACAAGGAATAGATATAGAACACTATGAGACCAGACCAACTCCATTGAACAGCATTCTTTGGGGTATCACGGCTAAAAGTGGTGAGGGCTATTATTTTGCATACTATTCTATCTTGGATGACCTCCCAGCTGAGGAGATTAAGTTCGAATATGTTCAGCAAAATGATGAATTGCTGAATGATTTTCGACCAAATGATGATTTAGATCAAATGCTTTTCCTCACTCAAGGGTTTTATTCTGTTGAAAAGAAAGGTGATGACGTACTCCTGAAAGACTTACGATTCGGTGAGCCTGTTTCGCTCGATGGAGGAGAAGAAGGATTTGTTTTTGGCCATTATTTAGAACAGGATACAACAGGAAACATAACGTTCACAGCCATTCCTCCGCCAGATATTAGCGCAGATGAAGGAGAAAGAATGATCAGTATGATCTGGAATCGCATGAAAGGAATCTAACGAGAAAGCATCAAACTTCCATTGATGTTTCGTGTTGCTTCCTGATTGTAGCAATTTGAAATGATATCAATAACGTAGTAATATGTTCCATCAACAGCATCATCACCAGCTTCCGTTCTTCCATCCCAGAAACAACCACTAGGAGAAACAAGACTGCTCCAACGGTTGCACACACGCATGAAATCCTTTCATGTTCGTTTCCCTCTTTAGGGATGATGCAAACCAGGAGCTCTGGTTGATTTTCGTTCCCACGCCTAACCACTGTATTCGAATAGGGTTAGCAAGGTTCCCACGAAAATAGTTCAGCGCTTCGTCCACTAAAATGAATGTCCTTACTCCAGTTTCGCGCGTTCCAGCACATAAAAAAAGGAGACTCCGTTTGGGCCTCCTTTTTTCTCTAATAGAATGATTTTGAGTTAGAATGGATACTTATTCGCGTCTATCACCCTTGCGGCAACTGCTCTGCGAAGGCCCGTGATGTTCACAGGATCCATTTTTGTGAAGCGTTTAATGCCCATCAACATCATACGTTGTTCATCTCCTTCTGCGAAAGAAAGAAGTGCTTCACGACCTGCGCGTCCAATGTCTTCAGATGCCTCATACATAAAGGCTTGCATCATTTCGATGTGCGCTGAAGCAGCTTCCTCTCCTTTCATGCCCGCATATTTTTCAGCGCGAAGTAGAATTGATTCTGCTACATAGGTTAAAGTGATCATGTCTGCAATGCGCATTAATACTTCTTGTTCTTTTGAAAGCGTCATTGCTAATTTCTGTGCCGCAGCTCCAGCCACCATCAATACTGATTTCTTGAAATTTGTGATGTAACCATGGTATTGCTCAAAAATGTTTGCTGGGGCATCTCCAAAATCTGGGATCGACATCAGATCACCTGCAACTTTCATTGCAGGGCCCATTAAATCGAGCTCACCTTTCATGGCCTTTTTCAAAATCATATCAACCGTGAGCATACGGTTGATCTCATTCGTTCCTTCGAAAATACGGTTGATTCTAGCATCACGGTAAGCCCGTTCAACGCGTGTCTCAGCGCTGTAACCCATTCCTCCATGCACCTGAACACCTTCGTCAACTACATAATCTAACACCTCAGAACCAAATACTTTTAGCATCGCACATTCTGGTGCGAATGAAGCAATTCCTTTCAAAGTAGCTTCCCCTTTTTCCATGCCACCTTCTGCAAGGTGAGAAATGGCGTCATCAATGTTTTGTGTCGCTCTGTATAGAGCTGATTCCAAAGCGAAGACCTTAATAGTCTGCCTTGCGATTTTTTCGCGAATGGCCCCGTACTTTGAGATTGGACGTCCAAATTGGTTTCGTTCATTTGAAAACCTTACGGTGTCAGTGATCGTGGCCTTTGCACCTCCTAATACACCTCCAGCAAGCTTAATGCGACCAATGTTCAAAATGTTCACTGCAATCTTGAAGCCTTTCTGACGCTCGAACAATTGATTCTCAACTGGGATTTTAACATTGTTTAAAAATACCTGTCGTGTTGAAGACCCTTTGATTCCCATTTTCTTTTCCTCAGGGTTCAAAGTGATGCCTTCCATATCTTTCGTCAAGATGAATGCACTCAAGTTTTCGTCATCACCAATCTTAGCGAACACCGTGAAGACATCTGCAAAACCAGCATTCGTAATCCACATTTTTTGTCCGTTGAGCAGAAAGTGCTTTCCATCCTCAGTGAGTTCGGCTTTCGTCTTGGCGCTGTTTGCATCAGACCCAGAACTCGGTTCAGTCAAACAGTAACAAGCTTTCCATTCACCTGTTGCAAGTTTTGTTATGTACTCTTTCTTTTGTGCTTCATTTCCATAATATAGAATTGGTAGTGTTCCAATGCCCGTATGTGCTCCATAGGCCACTGAGAATGAATGCGCTTCTCCAAGTGCCTCAGTACAAAGCATTGATGTTTTGAAATCCATGCCCATTCCACCAAATTCCTCGGGAACTGAAATGCCTAACATCCCTAGCTCTCCTGCTTTGTCCATCAATGAAGGCATCAATCCTTCTTCCATGTTATCTATGCGCTCAAGATTGGGAGTGATTTCTTGATTCACAAAATCTAAGCAGGTTTGCTTCATCATCAATTGCTCTTCATTCCACTCCTCTGGAATAAAAATGTCTTTTGCTTTCACGTCGCGAATCAAAAATTCGCCACCAGTGATTGCTTTATCGTTTGTGTCTGACATGTCAGTGATTTTTCAGTGATTAATTAAAGAATTCGAAAATGCCCGCAGCTCCTTGTCCAGAACCTACACACATCGTAACCATGCCGTATTTTCCTTTTCTTCTGCGGATTTCATTCATGACCTGAACGGTTAATTTGGCTCCTGTGCATCCAAGTGGGTGGCCAAGGGCAATGGCCCCGCCGTTGACATTCACGATGTCTGGATTCAAGCCCAATTCACGTACTACTGCTACTGACTGTGAAGCGAAAGCTTCGTTTAACTCAATCAAATCAATGTCTGATTGTTGCAATCCTGCGCGTTTTAAGGCCTCAGGAATGGCGTAAAGAGGTCCAACTCCCATGACTTTCGGGTCTAGCCCGCTTACGTGGTATGATTTTAATCTCGCAATTGGCTCTACGCCAAGTTCTTTCAACATGCGCTCTGAAACCACCATAACGAATGCCGCTCCATCAGATGTTTGTGAACTGTTTCCAGCTGTAACGCTTCCTTTGGCATTGAAAACCGGGCGCAGTCTAGCCAACGCTTCTATGCTTCCTCCTCTGCGAACTCCCTCGTCTGTGTCAACTGTATAGGTCCGCTCTTGTCGTTTTTCGTTTTCGTCCAAGAAAATCTGTTTCACATCAATGGGAACAATGTCATCCTTAAAACGACCATTGTCTATGGCATCAGCTGCTTTTGCATGTGACGCCAAGGCGAATGCATCTTGCTCTTCACGCGTGACGTTGTACTGAGAAGCCACTTCTTCAGCTGTCAAGCCCATTCCCCAATACCATGTTGGTTCTTTTTTCGCAATGCGGACGTTAGGTACCACACGCCATCCGCTGAATGGAATGGGCGACATGGTTTCAATTCCGCCGGCAATAATGCAATCAGCCATGCCTGCATGGATTTTTGCACTGGCTATAGCAATGGTTTCTAACCCAGATGAACAGTAACGATTCACCGTCATTCCAGGTACTTTGTCTGTATCAAGCCCCATCATTGAGACCATTCTACCAATGTTTAATCCTTGTTCTGCTTCGGGTGTAGCATTTCCAACAATCACATCGTCAATCCTTGTTTTGTCAAGTTGAGGGAAGTCACTCATCAATCTGCGAATCACTTGTTCTCCAAGATCATCAGGTCTCGTAAAGCGAAAAATTCCTCGTGGAGCTTTCCCAACTGCTGAGCGATATCCACCTATTATATATGCGTCCATGTTTTTTCTCTTAAAGGGTGAATCAATTGCGAAGGATTTTTCCAGTCTTCAGAAGACTTTGCATGCGCTCCAGCGTCTTTCGCTCAGAACACAATTCAAGAAATGCTCTTCGCTCCAAGTCAAGCAGATACTGCTCTGAAACTTCTGTTAGCTCAGAGAGGTCACCGCCACACATTACATACCCCAGCTTTTCGCTAATGAGTTGGTCATGTTCTGAAATGTAGTGTCCAACTTTCATTGTATTCGCTCCAACATGAACGATTCCCAGTCCCTCTTGTCCAAGCACTGTTACTTTGCGTTTTGCTGGTTGCGCATAGCCTTTGTTAGCCATGACCAAACATTGTTCTTTCGCATAAGCAATTTGCTGCTCTCGGCTAACAATCACTTCGTCTTTACCCTCTCTCAAATAACCTAGGTCGAAGGCTTCATGGGCCGAAGTAGACACCTTTGCCTGTCCTACGGTCAAGAATCGATTTCGGAGCGTATTGATTCGTATGTCTCCGTCGCGAAGCTCATCTGAGGTGCGAACAGCGAATTCTTTTGTTCCGCCGCCACCAGGAATCAGACCAACACCAAATTCAACCAAGCCCATATAGGTTTCTGAATTGGCTATTACTTTATCAGCATGTAAACAGAGTTCGCAAGCACCGCCTAATGTTAATCCATGAGGAGCAGCAACTATTGGTATATTGCTGTAACGAACGCGCATCATAGTGTTTTGGAAAGCACGAATGGCGAAATCCAACTCGTCGTATTCCTGCTCAACAGCCATCATGAAGATCATCCCCACATTCGCTCCTGCAGAGAAGTTTTGACCTTCATTCGCAACAACTAATCCTTTATAAGATGCTTCTGCCAAATCAATGGCTTTATTGATTCCTTGCAGCACTTCGCCGCCAATGGTGTTCATCTTCGTGTGAAAGGCAATGTTCAAAATACCGTCTCCCAAGTCGTAAATAGTTGTTCCTGAGTTTTTCCAAACGACACTGGATTCGGGGAGGTTTGCCAACGATATTTTGCTTTCCTGCCCAGGAATCAATGCGTAAGAGGCACTCTCAAGATCGTAGTAGTATTTTAACCCGTCTTCAGTCTTGTAAAACGAAGTGATTCCCTTTGATAACATGACGTCAATCCAGGGTGAAACCGAAATTCCACGCGATTTCATTTCGCTCATTGCAGCTTCTACGCCTACAGCATCCCAAGTTTCGAATGGACCTAATTCCCATCCGAAGCCAGCACGCATGGCGTCATCAATCTTGTAAAGGGCATCTGTGATTTCAGGAATGCGGTGCGAAACATAAGCGAAAACACCTGTGAAGGAGCGCTTGTAAAATTCACCCGCATCATCTTTTCCATTGAACAAGACCTTGGTGCGTTTTGCCAGGTCATCAATGGTTTTCGTGAGCTCAAGGGTCGCAAACTTAGCTCTTACTTGTGGCGTGTATTCTAAGGTGTTCAGATCTAAACTTAGAATGGCTGATTTGCCATCTTCGCCTTTAATCTTTTTGTAAAAACCTTGTTTTGATTTCGAACCTAACCAACCTTTCTCAACCATTTTGGTGACGTAGGTAGGGATTTCGAAAAGTGCTTTTTGTTCGTCCTTCGGACAGTTTTCGCGAACTCCATTTGCAACGTGAACCAGCGTGTCTAGTCCAACCACGTCACAGGTTCTGAAAGTTGCAGACTTCGGTCTTCCCATAACCGGTCCTGTAAGTTTATCAACTTGCTCAACCGTGAATCCCATATCAGTTACGGTATGGAAAAGTGCTTGAATTGAAAATACACCAACTCTATTTGCGATGAACGCAGGGGTGTCTTTGCACAGCACAGTTGTTTTGCCAAGAAACGTTTCGCCATACTCCATGAGGAAAGACGTAACTTCTGGAAGTGTTGAGGGCGTAGGAATCACTTCAAGTAATTTCAAATACCGAGGTGGATTGAAAAAGTGAGACCCACAAAAATGATGCTTGAAGTCATCACTTCGTCCTTCAATCAGCATGTGAATCGGAATCCCTGAAGTATTCGAAGTAATTAATGTCCCTGGTTTGCGGAATTGTTCCACGCGCTCGAACATGTGTTGCTTGATGTCTAAACGTTCAACTATAACTTCAATGGTCCAATCGCAATCTGCTATTCGGTGCAAGTCATCATCAAAATTTCCCGTTTGAATGCGAGAAGCAAATGATTTACGGTAAATAGGAGATGGGTTGGATTTTAGGGCGAAAACAAGACTGTCATTTACAATCCTGTTTTTCACAGCTGGATGATCAAGACTCAGTCCTTTCGCTGACTCTTTTCCATTTAGCTCGCGAGGTGGAATGTCGAGCAGCAGAACTTCAACGCCAACATTGGCGAAGTGACATGCAATACGCGACCCCATAACACCGGAGCCAAGAACGGCTACCTTATTAATGTTTCTCATTCTGGGTGGAGTGGTTTTCAGATGGTTCTAGCTGACTAAATAATTCTGGGTCATCGATCAGCTCATTCATTTGGCCCATGACGTCAATAAAAACGTCGAATTTTTGTGGATCTATCTTGCCTCGAAGAAAAGAGTTGAAGCAAAGCACTACTCTCCTTGATTCTTCGCGCATTTTAACACCTTCTTCTGTGAGAAAAACACGAACCATTCGTCGGTCATTAGCATCCACTTTTCGTGAAATCAAGCCTTTTTCCTCCATGGTTTTTAACGTGCGTGTCAAACTCCGAGGCTCCATCCCCATCTTGGGGCCGAGCTTCGTAGAGTGCGTTCCTTCTTTGTCAATGTTCAGTAGGATGTACCCAATGGACATGCTGCCTCCGTGTTGGGCTGCCTGTGCGTTGTACATTCGGGCTATTTTAGCCCAAACCCAACGTATGTGAAAATCTATTGTTTCTTCTGGTTTCATATCGTAAGCACAAGCTAGTAAATAATCACGTATGCACGCATACATAAACGTGAAAAAATCTAAAAGGTTTGCTGAGTTATGAAAATGAGTAGGGAATCCTTAATTCGGGTCAACCAGATTTGGACGTTAATCAGCAACTCTTCCGTCGTGCAGTCTGATTTTTCGATCTGCCATGTCGGCCAACGTTTCGTTGTGTGTTACTATAACGAAGGTTTGGTTTAGTTCTTCGCGAAGCTGAAAAAAGAGGTTGTGCAACTCTTCAGCATTTTTAGAATCCAGATTACCAGAAGGTTCATCAGCAAAAACGACAGCCGGATCGTTTATGAGTGATCTGGCAACTGCTACACGTTGTTGCTCACCTCCTGAAAGGGCAGAAGGTTTGTGCTCCATCCGCTGCTCTAAACCGAGCATTTTTAGCAATTCAGCTGCTTTTGCTTTCACTTCGGCCTGCGGTTTTTTTGCTATAAAACCTGGAATACAAACGTTCTCAATTGCAGTGAACTCAGGAAGTAATTGATGAAATTGGAAGATGAAACCAATGTTTTTATTGCGAAATGCAGCGAGCTCTGAAGAAGATAAATTGCTTACTTCATGTTCGCTCAATTGAAGGCTACCTTCATCAGGACTATCAAGGGTGCCCAAAATCTGGAGTAAGGTTGTTTTTCCTGCCCCACTTGCTCCCACAATAGAAACAACTTCCCCTTGTTCAATAGTGAGGTCTATGCCTTTTAGCACCTGCAACGCTCCGTACCGTTTCGTTAGTCCCTTTGCTGTAATCATGGGCGAAAGATACTTTATAAAATTTGATCTTAAATCATCACTGCTGTAAGGGTGGAAAGCGTTTAACTTGAAAAATAGGTTCTCTAAATTCATGGAAGAAGATCAGAATTCATCTCTAGTTAGATTTTACTTTGAATTCCCTCTGTTTAAAAGTACTTTTGACGCCAAATAAGTCAGCAATGAATATCCACGAATACCAAGGGAAGTCAATTTTGAAAAGCTTCGGAGTTGCAATTCAAGAAGGAATTGTGGCTGATACACCGCAAGAAGCAGTAGAAGTTGCGAAGAAATTAAACGAACTAACTGGAACAGAGTGGTTCGTTTTGAAAGCTCAAATCCACGCAGGTGGACGAGGTAAAGGAGAGGTAACCGAAACCGGTTCGAGAGGGGTTGTTTTGGCAAAAGGTCTTGACAAAGTAGAAGGCATTGCTGCTGGAATTCTTGGTGGACATTTGGTGACTGCGCAAACAAGTGCTCAAGGGAAATTGGTAAACAAAGTGCTCATTGCACAAGACGTTTATTATCCGGGAGAAAATGAGCCTGCTGAATATTACATGTCTGTTGTGCTAGACCGTTCTGCTGGAAAGCACATCATTATGTACTCACCAGACGGAGGAGTGAATATTGAGGAAGTAGCTGAAAAGACGCCAGAGCGTATCTTTAAAGAAGTAATAGATCCACTGATTGGTCTGCAAGGATTCCAATTACGTAGAGTGGCTTTCAATCTTGGCCTTTCAGGACAAGGTTTTAAAGAGATGTCGAAATTTGTTGCGGCGCTTTACAAAGCATTCATCGGATGCGATGCTTCAATGTTCGAAATCAATCCTGTGCTTAAAACGTCAGATGATAAAATCATTGCTGTAGATGCAAAAGTGAATTTAGATGACAACGCCTTGTACCGTCATAAAGAATACGCTGCAATGCGTGACAAGACTGAAGAAGATGCAACAGAGGTTGAAGCTGACGAAGCTGGACTGAACTTCGTTAACCTTGAAGGAAACGTAGGTTGCATGGTGAACGGCGCCGGACTTGCAATGGCCACCATGGACATCATCAAGCTAAGTGGCGGCGAGCCTGCAAACTTCCTTGACGTTGGAGGTACTGCTGATGCGTCACGTGTTGAAAAGGCATTCCGCATCATTTTGAAAGACACTTCTGTAAAAGCGATCTTGGTGAACATCTTCGGAGGAATCGTTCGTTGTGACAGAGTTGCTCAAGGAGTTGTTGATGCATACAATAACATCGGGAATATTCCAGTTCCAATTATTGTTCGTCTGCAAGGAACAAACGCGGTAGAAGCAAAGCAATTGATTGAAGATTCTGGGCTTAAAGTGCACAGTGTAATCCTTCTTCAAGAAGCTGCTGACAAGGTGAAAGAAGTATTGGGAGCGTAATTGAACTGACCAAATTTGGTCACTCACTTTACTAAAGAAAATAATATCCTGTTCAACAGGGAAAAGGGTCAACTTAGTTGGCCCTTTTTTATGCACTTATTATTTGAGTCTTCAATGGCGCTACTTTTTTAGTATTGCCATAATGCCATCGCGAAGAGGAATCAACATATTGCTGACCCGTTCGTCTGCCTGAATAAAGGCATTCAATTCATTTAAAATCCGCGTTTCAGGATCATGACCTTTCACTTCCTCCGCAACTTTTCCACTCCAAAGTACATTGTCAATTAAAATCACACCTCCTTTTCGCATTAACGGGAGCGTCATTTCGTAGTAATGCGGGTAATTTTCTTTGTCGGCATCAATGAACGCAAGGTCAAATGTGTTTTGAAGCTTGGGTAAAACGTCCATCGCTGAAGCATTGTGTCGAACAATGCGATCTGTAATTCCGCCTTCTGCCCAGTATTTGTCTTGAATCGCATTCAGTTCCTCGTTGATCTCTATGGTCTCAATAATACCTCCTTCGGCCAAACCCTCAGCAAAACACAAAGCAGAATAACCGGTGTAAGCGCCCACTTCCAAAATCCGATTCGGACGCAGCATTTTACTAATTAAACTCAAGAATCTTCCCTGGAGGTGCCCGCTTAACATGCGAGGCATAATTACTTTTTGCCAAGTCTCTCTGTGAAGCCGCTGTAAAAGATCAGACTCTGTTTCTGTGTGATCACAAGCGTATTGATCAATGTGTTCAGGTAGAAATTCCATATTTAGATGCAAATTGTACCGAACGATCCTAAAAAGAGAAGTAAGTCTGAAGAAGTAACCGCGTCATCTCCATCGATGTCAATAGGGCAATCTAGCAGGCAGCCAAATCCGCCAAGAAAGAGCAGTAAGTCATTTGTGCCAATGGTTAGGTCATTGTCAAAATCTCCAAGACAGAGGATCAATTCAGTGCCATCAACGTCTCCGTCGCAGTTATTGTCAACGTTGTCTCCTGTCCCGGGCGCCTCAGGATAAACATCATCTCGCGTGTCATCACAATCTAAATTGTTGTCTGAAAATCCAGCAGGTGTAGAACAGGCCTGAACATTCACGAATACATTCCCAAATCCATCATTGTCTGCGTCTTCAAAGTAGGTAGAGGTGCTGCCAACAACAAGTGCATTAGCGTCATCACAATCTGTTCCGCCAAATTCAAAAGCGTCAAATCCATCCATGTCCATGTCGAAATCACTCAAACCATCACAATTTTGATCAGTACCATCATACCAAATTTCAGCCGCCCCGGGAAAAATATTGGGATCAGTGTCATCACAATCACTTAGGTTAGTGACCCCGTCATTGTCAGCATCTTCAATTCCAGCGCAATCCTCAAAACCAGCCAAGCAGTTCGCTTCGATGCATGCTGCACAGTCTGCTTCTGATCCAAAAGCGCATTCCAATAAGCAATTAGCACTTGCACATGTTGTTTGTGCTGAGAAACAGCCTATGCAGCCAGCAGTGATCGGAACTTGAGCACTCATGCATTCAGAAAAACAGGCTTCAGGATCCCCTGCGAACAGGCAGTCAATTCCACAGTCAGCAGTAACCTGTTGAACAAACGCCAAATTGTTACCTATATATAGAAGATCTTCATCTGAACAATTACCCTGAGCAATAGAAGCAGTGAATGAAAGGACTAAAGTGGCCAGTGAGAAGAGGTTTTTAAGTAGCTGCATGGTATTTGGTTTGGAGTAGAAAGATACAATAATCAGAATTGGGCACCTTCTTTTCAAGTGCTATCTTTGGCTGCATGAGGAAAAGTGCAGATGCGCAGAAGCGAGTGATTTTACTCATGGCGACTCTTACCTTGGTAGTGATGCCGCTAGTTGGGTGGGTCATTTCCCTTTTTTCAAACGAGGTGCTGCTTTGGGATCGGTGGGTTGGGGATGAATCGATCTGGACACAGGTGTTTTTTGGTGTCGCTGCAGGAGTCACTGCAGGTTTTTTGGCCAGAGGAATTATCGCTCTACCCTTCATGGAGCCTGTTCGAAATAGGTATGCAGAGCGATTTGCCGATCTGGATTTAAGCGCACTTGAAATTGTTTTCATTTCTATTTGTGCGGGAGTTGGTGAAGAATTGCTCTTTCGAGGTGCACTTCAACCAGTGCTCGGAATTGTTATTACTTCGATTGTTTTTGTGGCAATCCATGGTTACTTGAATCCTAAAGATTGGCGCGTGAGTGTCTATGGCTTGTACATGACGCTGATCATATTCGGTTTCGGTTTTATGACAGAAGCAATTGGTATTTGGTCAGCTGTGATTGCGCATACGCTTGTAGATATTATTCTGCTTGCAGATTTAGGCAAGGAAGATGAATGATGCTTGTAATCGAGTTCGTACCTTCGCGAAAATTAGTTGCTATGGGAAAAAGCAAGAACAAACAACGAATCAACGTAGTTTACAGTACAAATCCTGATTACAGTTTTGAGTCTGATGAGACCCAAGAAAAGGATACATTGCTCCCTAATCAACAGTTGCTTTACATTTCTCATGATCGCAAAATGCGGAAGGGGAAAACAGTAACGCTTATTGAAGGATTTGTTGGTACTTCTGAAGACTTAAGTGATTTAGGGAAGAAGTTGAAAAACAAATGTGGAGTTGGCGGAAGTGCGAAGGATGCAGAAATCATTCTTCAAGGTGAACTAAGAGATAAAGTTATTGCTGCCCTAGAGGCAGAAGGTTATAAGTGTAAACGGAAAGGCGGATAAGCATGTCGGAAATGAAACCCTATTTTGCAAAATGTCTAGCAGGATTAGAACCTTTGCTAGAAGAAGAATTGATTGAATTTGGTTGTTCCAATGTCAAGCCTGTAGTGCGCGGTGTTGAGTTTGAAACAGATTACAAAGGAATGGTATTGGTCAATATGGCCTCGAGATTTGCCATTCGTATCCTTACTCCTTGGTGGGAAGGAAATTCAACTGGTCCAGAAGACTTATACGATCAAGCAAGACAGATTCCGTGGCACAAAATTTTACACGTGCGTCAAACATTTGCAATCGGATCTACCGTGAGTGATGAGAACTTTCCCCATTCGCAATATGCGGGATTGAAGCTGAAAGACGCCATTGCAGACGCATTTAGAGATAGATCTGGAAACCGTCCAAACGTAGATAAAGAAAATCCAGATCTTCGAATTGATCTCCAAATCTATAACGGTCGTGTTCGTATTTCATTAGATACAACCGGAGATAGCCTTCACCGAAGGGGATACAGACCTTCAGGCGCACGCGCTCCATTAAATGAATGTTTGGCAGCCGCTATGTTGAAGTTTTCGGGTTGGACGCCAGAAAAACCACTCTACATTCCAATGTGTGGTTCTGGTACATTAGTCATGGAAGCAGCAATGATGGATGTGAATCTACCGTCTCAATGGTTCAGACAAGGTTACGGATTCATGAACTGGTCTGATTTTGACAGGAAAGCCGTAGAAGAAGTTCGAATGGAGCTTTGGAAAAAGCGCCGTGATCCTTCAGCAGTCATTTTTGCAAGCGATAAAGAATACATGGCCATTGAGCAAACCCAGCTTTGTGTGTCGAAAATGTCATGGCGAACGAATATCTCCATTGAAAAAGAAGATTTCTTCGCCCTGAAGCCAGGTAAAGAAGGTGGAGTAATGATTTTGAATCCTCCCTATGGCGAAAGAATGCAAAAAGAAAACATTGATGAATTCTATCGCTTCATTGGCCAAAAGCTAAAAGTAGACTTCGCAGGCTATTCTGCTTGGGTCATTTCAAGCAATTTTGAAGCAATGAACCAACTCGGGTTTCGTCCAAATCAAAAGCATACGCTCTATAACGGGCAACTTGAGTGCAAGTACTATGGCTTCTCTTTGTATGAAGGAAGTCGAAAAGAGAAAGATGTTTCCCAAAAGGATGCTTAATAACTACTTCCGCTTCTGATTCTACACAGGTCTTCTTTGTCCTAGCTTTGTGAAAACACCACACAGTTATGTCAAGACCGATTGCTATGGTTACGGGTGCTTCATCAGGATTTGGAGAAGCAATTGCTCGGAAATTCGCCCAAGAAGGGTGGGATGTAATCATCACAGGTAGAAGAGCGGAACGACTTCAAGCGCTTTCAGCAGAGCTGGAACGAGATTGTGAAGTTGAAATTCTCCCCCTTGAGTTTGATGTACGAGATGCTGATGCCGTTCATAGCGCACTCTCAACTGTGCCTGAAAAATGGCAACAGCTAGAGGTGTTGGTCAACAATGCTGGACTTGCCGTTGGAAAAGCTTCAATTGACGAAGGAGATTTGGAAGATTGGGGCCGAATGATAGATACCAACGTGAAAGGATTACTATACGTAACCCGTGAAGTAGTGCGTTGGATGAAAGCAAAACAGTCTGGGCACATCGTTAACATTGGTTCCATTGCGGGCAAAGAAGTTTATGCGGGTGGAAATGTATACTGCGCAACGAAGTTTGCTGTAGATGCGCTGACTAAATCTATGCGTGTAGAATTCATTTCCTATGGAATAAAAGTCACCCAAATTGCTCCTGGAGCTGCTGAAACAGAATTCAGCCTTGTCAGATTCAAAGGCGATGAAGACAAAGCCAATCAAGTTTACCAAGGATTCCAAGCCCTCACTGCGCAAGATATAGCAGATACATTGTGGTTTGCGGTCACCAGACCAGCTCATGTCTGCTTGAATGACATCGTGATCATGCCAGCAGCGCAGCCCAATTCATACACCTTGAACAAAAACAAATGAGAATTCTTGTCGTATTCCTGCTCTTGACTGCCGCCGGCTGTGGCTTTCAAACTGAAGAAGCAGATCTGGTAGTTCACAATGCAACGATTTATACCGTAGATGCGGGCTTCACTATTTATGAGGCCATGGCCATCAAAGATGGAAAGATCCTAGAACTTGGGCCAGAACGCCAAATTCTCAATAAGTACAAAGCGAAATCCAACTACGATGCACAAAAGAGAAGCGTGTATCCTGGACTGATAGACGCTCATTGTCATTTTCTGGCATACGGATTAGGGTTGAAGAACATAGATTTGGTTGGTACTTCCTCTTGGGACGAGGTCAAACGTAGGATTGCCAACTATGTCCCCGCAAATCAAGAAGAGTGGATTATTGGAAGAGGTTGGGATCAAAACGATTGGGAAAGCCAGGCATTCCCAACTGCGAGTCAAATTGACGAAGTATTCCCTAATAATCCTGTTTTTATGACAAGAATTGATGGTCATGCTGCATTGGTCAATTCGAAAGTGATCGAATTATTAGACCTGAACAATCAAGCAGATATTGAAGGAGGGGCAATTCTGAGAGACGAAGAGGGTAAGGTGACAGGTGTATTGATTGATAATGCCATACAGCTGGTGAATAAAATCATTCCAAAACCAGATAGTGAGGCAAAAAGAAAAGCGCTCTTAGCGGCTCAAAAAGATTGTTTTGCGGTCGGTTTGACTACAGTTGATGATGCCGGTCTGCTCAAGTCAGAGGTTGAACTCATCAAAGCAATGCAAGATGAAGAGGCATTGAAGATGCGTGTTTATGTGATGCTTTCAGACACACCTGAAAATTTAGACCATTATACGAGCACAGGCCCATACAAAGACGAAATGCTCAATGTTTCTGCGTTTAAGTTTTATGCAGATGGATCTCTTGGTTCAAGAGGGGCATGTTTGATTCAGCCTTATAGTGACAGAGACAGCACAGGAGAACGAGGGTTTATGCTAAGTACTGAGGCGCATTATAGAGCGTGTGCTGAGAAATTATTTGAAACGGGATTCCAGATGAACACACATTGCATTGGGGATTCAGCAAATAGAATGATTTTGGGAATTTATGCGGATGTATTAAAAGGCGTGAATGACCGCAGATGGCGAATTGAGCACGCTCAAGTAGTGCATAAAATAGACGTTCCGTACTTTGGGGCTTATTCAATCTTGCCCTCTATCCAGCCAACCCATGCAACAAGTGATATGTATTGGGCTGAAATGCGCTTAGGTCGAAACCGGATTCGGAGGGCTTATGCATACAAGGAGCTGTTAGCACAAAACGGGATGGTGACTCTGGGGACAGATTTTCCGGTTGAAGGGATATCTCCTTTGCGTACTTTTTATGCAGCAGTTGTTCGAAAGGATCAAGCTGGTTTTCCTGCTTCTGGGTTTCAAAAAGAGAATGCCTTGACCAGAAAAGAAGCCCTTCAAGGAATGACTATTTGGGCAGCAATTTCAAACTTCGAAGAAGAAATCAAAGGGAGTTTGGAAGTAAACAAAGTGGCTGATTTTGTAGTAATGGATAGAGATATCATGACGGTGTCTGAAGATCAGCTTATAGAAGCAAAACCAGTGGCAACTTTTATCAATGGCGAGTGCGTATTCGAGAAGAAATAGGAAGCGCGGCGATCGTTCAAATTTTGAATGCATCCAGATTTGAATCAGATTATGATATAATTGCTGAAACACGGTCAAGCATGAATCAAATGCTGACCATCGCCGTTGGGAATCAAACACTGTTCTTGAAATGCTCAAGTGCCAGAGGGGCGAAGAAAATGCTCAGGGCTGAATTTGAAGGATTGAGTGCTTTAAAAGAAGCAGGAGTCGAGGTTCCTGGTCACGTACATTATGGAGTCACAGAAGATTGGTCTTGGCTCTTAATGGAATTTATTTCGAATGTTTCACCTGATAAAAAGAAGGAAGAAGAAGGGGGGAGGCAGTTGGCGTTGCTGCACCGAACAACATCAGATCAATTCGGGTGGGAGACTGATAACTACATCGCGAGCTTAAAGCAATCGAATACATTGAGTGAAAACTGGTGGCGGTTCTATTGTGACGAAAGGCTGCTTGTACAGTTAGAGATGACAATTGATAAACTGCCTCTTCTCATGAGGAAACAACTTGAACGAATCATACTACAAGGTGTTAATGTGTTTCCAGATGAAAAGCCTGCGCTTTGTCACGGTGATTTGTGGAGTGGAAACAGGTTGTACACGCAAGAAGAGAAGGCATATTTGATTGATCCAGCAATTTATTTCGGACACAGAGAAATGGATCTAGGAATGACAAAGTTATTCGGTGGTTTCGGAGATGACTATTACCGGAGCTATGAAATGAGTTATCCTTTGGAACAAGGTTGGGAGAAAAGGGTTTCTATTACAACACTGTATCCGTTATTGGTTCATGTAAATTTGTTTGGAGCAAGCTACTTGAGCTTATTACAAGAGGCTATTCAGTTGACAGAAATTGAGGTGCTCTGAAAAGAAAGAAAATGTTGTTAAGTAGATAAGGTATACAAGATGAAAGGGAGAAGTCAGTTTGGATCGTTTTTGGTTATAGCCGGAATAGCAATTGTAGTAGGTTACTTTATGCTTAAGCCATCAGGTGAATTGCGCATATTTCAGCCGAGTGATGTAAATCCGGCCCTGGTTGATGAGGATGTTCGTGAAAATGAGGACCACCATATTCTAGATTTTAAGCTCATCAATCAACTTGGAGATACGGTTACAAATTCAGATGTGAAAGGAAAGATCTTAGTTGTCAACTTCTTTTTTGCAAGATGCACAACGATATGTCCTAAGATTAGCGCGAATATATCAAAGACCCAAAAGTACTTTTCAGACGATTCTACAATCCATTTTCTCTCACATTCGGTCACTCCGCAAATAGATAGCGTTGCTGTTTTGAGAAATTATGCAGAGACCTTTGAGGTGAATCCTGATAGATGGTGGTTATTAACCGGTGAGAAGTCACACATCTATAAGTTAGCCAGAAGGTCCTATTTCGCCGTTTTGGACGAAGGGGATGGCGGACTTCAAGATTTCATACATACAGAGAATGTGGTGCTAATTGATCCTGATGGCAGATTAAGGGGCTATTATGACGGCACTTCCAATGAAGATATCTCGCGGCTAATCAGTGAGATAGGGGTTTTACAGATAGAGTGCTTTGAGGAGGAATAGAGCGGTTTGAAAAGAAATGGTCTGATAATCAGCGCGCAACGGGTTGTTTCGTGAAATAAATGATTTAAATGCTTTAAAGTGTAAAAGTCATGAGTACTTTTGCACCCGCTTTACAACGAAGCAGACGTTCTTAATGTGATTGTATAGATAGCTTGAGTTTAACAACTTCAAGAATTTGATTGAGGCCTGAGCGGCGGTTTAGCAGCTCCGATAACCACGATAAAATAATTGAAAAAAAAGTTAATGAAAGTTTTGAGGAATGAATATTCCATCTATCTTTGCGGTCCGCTTAACGAAACAAGTATTCGACGCCCAATGGGGCATAGCGATAAAGTTCTTTGAAATGATGCAATAACCAAGCAAAACGTCAATTGAGATAGAGCAAAATAAGATTAAACTTTTTACAATGGAGA
>Ga0208903_1000779_pt1 | contig 21610 bp, 21 predicted proteins | sample AntAceMetag02UKJ_FD_184769 | JGI IMG/M metagenome (GOLD analysis project Ga0208903, IMG submission 184769) | Saline lake microbial communities from Ace Lake, Antarctica - Antarctic Ace Lake Metagenome 02UKJ (SPAdes) (version 2) | ecosystem: Environmental > Aquatic > Non-marine Saline and...
ACCCCCCTCGATGTTTCACGTGAAACATTAGCCACGCTAAGACACTGTAGCCCGAAAAATACGGGTCTCTTCCGTTCCGTACTCAGGGCCAGTAATTTCTACCCGAGGCAGGCTAAGTCCGGCTTTAACCATTGCGCCCGCTGCCGCTCGAATTTCTTCATCAACCTTCTGGCCCTTCATCAGAAGCAACTCTCCTCCCTGCCTCACAAGCGGGGTGCACAGGGGAATGAGGGTCCTCAGAGCGCTCACAGCGCGAGCGGTTACCGCATCCACGGTGACAGACCTCCAAACATCTTCCGCTCGCTCATTCATGACAGTGACGTTCGTAAGCCCCAATCGGGCAGCCTCGTCCTCCAGCCACGTGGCGCGACGCCCCAGGGGCTCGATCAGAATGCAATGAACATCGGGTCGCATCGCAGCAACGACAAGTCCCGGGAACCCTGCGCCAGACCCTACGTCGGCCAGTGTCCCTGCAGGCACCTTCCGGGCGAGCAGAGCTGAATTAAGAATATGTCTGGTCCAGAGACGGTCGAGTTCGCGCGGGCCAACAAGTCCCAGCTCCTCTCCCCGTTCCACCATGTGGTCTGCTAGATGGCGCAACGAGTCAATGGCTGCGCCGCAGACCTGCTCAGCGCAGGCCGGCTCGGGTTCACACTGGGAATGTTTCACGTGAAACATTTCCTAAGAGGCGGGAGATATGACCGTATGGCGGTCCGCGCCTTCACCCTGTGACCCAGATTGATAACCCTTTTCACCAACCATGTCGTGAACGAGCTTGCGCTCATAACTACTCATTGGGGGAAGAGCGGCGCTCTTCGCTCCGCCTTCAATCTTCTCCACAGCGTGGGCGACGAGCTTCTCTAGCTCTTTCACGCGGTTATCTCGTGAACCGGCAACATCGAGGACTAGGCGAGCAAATTCACCTGTCTTCTGCTGGACAGCCAACCGGGTGAGGTCTTGCAACGCGCCCACGGCTTCAGGGCTAGAGAGCACCCGCAGATCATCGTTATCGGGCGACCCAACAGTGACGTAGGTTCTTCCCGTCTTGACCTCTATCTCAATATCGCCGTCCAGATCGGCAATATCCAAAAGGGTTTCTAGATAATCCGCTGCCAGCTCTCCCTCGTCGGGGACAACAATCTTTTCCTCTGTCGTGGCCATTATTTCCTCTTCTTTTTCTTCTTTTTCGCGCGATCTTTACTGACCGGCTGTTGACGTTGTTTGGGCTCCTCTGGAGCTTCCTCGACACCATCGTCCTCGATAAGGACAATTCCTTTGCGTTCGCGCTTCTTTGCCATCCGCGCATCTCGCGCTAGTGCTGCGTCACTACCAGGTGTTGGCATGTTCCTAATCACCACAAACTGCTGACCCATCGTCCAGAAGTTCGAAACAAGCCAGTAGGTCATCACTCCGAGCGAAAAATAGAAGCCTGAGAACAAGAACACCAGGGGCAGCATGTACAGCAGTATGCGTTGCTGGCGATACATGGGACTTTCTTTCATCGCGGGCGACTGGTTCTTCGACATGATCTGCAGCTGCGTAATGAACTGAGACGCTGACATCGCCACCACCATCACCGCCGCGGTCACAATGACAGCGACCGTGGCCGAAGACGACAAGTTCGAAGCGTCACTGAAAGCAAAGGACATCGTTGCCTGCAGGGGAGCTAGGCCAAAAAGAACCGCCTGACCAAACTGGTCGGCCAGCTCTTGAGTCATGAACGACACCCCGGGACGTCCCTCCGCGGCCGTGCTCAGTACCCGGAATAGTCCAAAGAAAATAGGCATCTGGAGAAGAAGTGGGAGACAGGACGAGAAAGGGTTCGTGCCGGCCTTGCTGTAAAGGGCCATTGTCTCTCGGGACATAGCTTCGCGGGAGAACTGGTCCTTCTTGCCCTTGTACTTGTCCTGAATCTTCTTGAGATCGGGAGCAATTTCCATCATGCGTCGCTGGCTCTTAATTTGGCGAACGAAGACCGGTATGAGAGCAGCGCGGACAATCAAAACCAAGGTGGCGATAGCGAGGAACCACGCAGCTCCCGAGGTAGGGTCCATACCCAAGAACTCAAGACCGGCGTGCGCTCCAGCCAGCACAGCTTCGATAACCCAACGAATAGGCCAGAGGATCGTGTCAAAAATTCCCAACGGCTTACCTTCCTTTTAACCGCACAAAGCCGCGCGGTGTTATTTCGTACACATCTCTCAACCGGTCCGGGGGATCATCGATACCGCCACGGGCCCAAGGATTGCATCGGACAATTCGAATTGTCCCCAATCCTATTCCCCCAAGGGCTCCTGTCTGTTGGATTGCCCTCAAGGTGTAAAGAGAGCAGCTGGGGTAGTAGCGACAAACTTCCCCGTAAAGAGGAGAAATTACCCTCCGATAAACCATGAGAAGCGCTAGGGAAAAGTTACGTGGGGCGAGCACCACGAACCACCAGAAACTTTTCACTACCCCCACCCCTCTGTAGCACCCGACCACGCGGCGGAGAGGTCTGCGGCGGTTGCTGTAGCCGATGCGGGTAACGCCCTCACGACCGCATCGTAACCATGGGGGTGTAACACAAGGGTTTGCGCCGCCAATGCCCGCATCCTGCGCTTGACTAAATTGCGCACCACAGCGTTACCAACTTTTTTGGAAACGATAAAGCCCCATCTCGAGGGATTGTCAGGGTCGGTCGCGAAATGGTTCATCACAAAAAGGGGGTTCGCAGACCTGCGGCCTCTTCTCTGGGTTAAACGCAGATCTTCGCCCGATACAACACGATGAACCCGCGGCAGCACGGGAGACCCTAACTAGGCAGAGATAGAGATGCGGCCTTTGCGACGACGCGCAGCCAGAATGGCCCGGCCAGCGCGGGTGCGCATACGCAAACGAAAGCCGTGCACTTTTGCACGACGACGGTTGTTTGGTTGAAAAGTGCGCTTACTCATGAAAACTCCTTGACACCGACCAGGCGTTCTGCTGGTCGAAACTTGGCCCGACTGGGCAACACTACAGGATAAGCCTAGAGAAGGCGAGGGTCAAGCTGAAGGAACAGGACGACTTATCCACAGGGTAGTTGTACTGTTATGGTCAGTATTTCCGCCTAACGTAGAGTAAAGATTCTCGTTATCCACAACAGTGCAAGGGGGTGAGGCGTGAGCGAGCCGGTAACCAATGTCTCGGATCTGTGGCAGGGGGTTAAGTCTCACCTCACTACCGACTCACGAATTACACCCCAACTTTGGGGTTTTCTAGATTTAGTAGAGCCCCGCGGCGTCATGGCTGGCGTTCTCTATCTTGAAGTACCCAATGAACTTACGAGAGGGATGCTGGAACAACGCGTCCGCTTACCGCTCCTGGCAGCATTAGAGAGCACAGAAGATTCCGGTGTGAGTAGCTTCGCAATTGTGGTTAACCCGGATATTGAAAGCGATGTCCTTCAGATTCCCTTGCCAGAAAATAGCGTGGCGGAAATATTCGCGGAGTCTCTCGAACCGCCCCCCCTCAACGCAGGAACTATTCGCTCTCACCTCAACGCGAAATACAACTTCGATAACTTCGTCATCGGATCATCAAACAGGTTTTCTCACGCCGCTGCAGTGGCGGTAGCGGAAGCGCCGGCGAAGGCCTACAACCCACTCTTTATTTACGGTGGTTCAGGCCTCGGTAAGACACACCTCCTTCATGCCATCGGACATTACGCCGTCAGTCTCTTCAAGGGGTGTCGCGTGAGGTACGTCAGCTCAGAGGAATTTACGAATGATTTCATTAACGCAATCGCAAACAATCGAGCCCCTCAGTTTCAGGCGCGATATCGTGACGTAGATATTTTGCTCATCGACGATATCCAGTTCCTCCAAGGTAAAGATTCCACCCAGGAAGCTTTTTTTCACACCTTCAACACTCTTCACGACCACAACAAACAGGTTGTCGTCACCAGTGATCTACCACCTAAACAACTCACGGGGTTCGAAGACCGGATGAGGTCTCGATTTGAATGGGGTCTCATCACGGATGTTCAAGCCCCAGACCTAGAAACTCGAATCGCCATTCTCCGCAAAAAAGCTTCCAGCGAACGTATCGATATCGGTGACGATGTGATGGAACTCATGGCGTCAAAGGTGTCGTCAAACATCCGGGAGTTAGAGGGCGCGCTTATCCGCATCACTGCCTTCTCAAACCTCAACAAAACTCCCATCGACCTTCAGTTAGCACACACTGTATTGAAAGACCTTGTTCTTACAGAAGACACCAACGTCGTCTCGCCCACAGACATCATCACCATCACCGCAACCTTCTACCAGCTCTCCATCGATGATCTCTATGGGTCCTCGCGGTCACAAACCATCGCCTTGGCCAGGCAAGTCGCAATGTATCTCTCACGAGAGATGACGAACTTATCGCTGCCGAAAATTGGGCAACTCTTCGGAAACCGCGACCACACCACCGTGATGTATGCGAATAAAAAGATTGCAGAACTGATGAAAGAAAGAAGATCGATTTACAATCAGGTGACAGAGCTCACGAGTCGTATCAAACAACACTCGACCTACGCAAGTTAGCCCAACTTCTACTTGAAGGTTCCCCACACTGTGGATAACTTGTGTAAAACGCCGTCTGGTTGGGGATGACACGCCTAATCTTCATTTACCAAGCAACAACCCACAATCTGGACCGGAGGTTACGTGGTGCTCTTCCACAAATATACGGACAGCCTTTACACATCTCACAGCGATGTAGTTCAGGGGCCTTTCCTACCGAGACAGCGCATTATCCACTTTTCCCCAAACGTTATGAGTATTTACTTAAAATTTATTTCTCTTGTCACCAATAACCCATCCCCACGCGTGCAATGCGTTTATGACACAATCAAGTACCCGTCGTAGCCCGGAGATCGAGTAGGTGTTCCATGAAGTTTGAAGTCAACAAAGACGTGTTTAGCGAAGCGGTCTCGTTCGCCGTAAAACTGTTGCCCCAAAGAACAACATTGCCCATTCTCAGCGGTGTACTCATCACGGCCGATGGATCAAGCGTCACCATTTCCTCGTTCGACTACGAAGTATCTGCCAAAACTAAAGTTGCTGCCTCCGTTGAAGAATCGGGGCAGGTTCTGGTATCCGGCAGGTTGCTTTCTGAGATCGCGCAGAGGTTGCCAGAAGACAATGTGGTTTTGACTCTAAACGGCGCGTCGGTGTCGGTCGTTTCAGGGTCAGCCAAGTTCACGCTTGCCACAATGCCTGTCGAGGAATATCCGAACCTCCCAGCAGTAGAGGGAACGTCTGGATCAGTTTCGGGTGAGGAATTTGCTAGAGGGAACGTCTGGATCAGTTTCGGGTGAGGAATTTGCCCAAGCCGTAGGACAGGTGGCCCCTGCCGCTTCACGTGATGACGTCACTCCCGTTATTACCGGGGTGCTTTTAGATGTCTCATCGGCTGCGTTGGTCATGATGGCGACCGATCGATATCGAGTCGCCGCTAAAGAGCTTCCATGGTCGGGCGACGCCGTCTCAGTCGAAGGCCTACAGGCGCTTATTCCTGCGCGGACCCTTGCTGAAATAGGCAAGACTTTTGCTCACACCCCTGCTCTCACCATTACGTTGAGTGTTGGAGGTGAGAGGGAGTTGGTCGCATTCAGCTCAGAACAACGGACCGTTACAACCCTGCTCATCAAGGGCTCCTTTCCTCCTGTTCAGAAACTCTTTCCCGAAACGGCTTCCGACTATGCGGTGGTGAGTACCCAAGACTTAATCGAGGCAACTCGACGTGTGGCTTTGGTACTTGAAAGAGAAGCGCCTCTGCGTTATACCTTCAGTAGCGACGGAGTAGCACTCGAGGCGCTGGGTTCGGACCAAGCCCAAGCTTCCGAGGAAATTGATGGGCACCTTGTAGGAAAAGAGTGTGTGGTCTCCCTCAAGCCCCAGTTTCTCATCGACGGATTATCCGCAACCCATAGCGAATTTGTCCGGGTGGCGTTTACGCATACCGATAATCCCAACAAACCAGGACCGGTCTTGCTCACGGCGCAGAAATCCCAAGATGGAGACGCAGCCGAGGGTTACCGCTACTTATTGCAGCCCAATCTCTTGATGCGTTGAGATAACCCTTGTGGATTAGCCAGCTTGACCTCGTGGGATGGCGCAATCACGAAAGAAGTTCACTAACTTTTAGTAAAGGGACGAATGTTCTCGTTGGCCCCAATGGGCAAGGGAAAACCAACGTGGTCGAAGCAATTCGCTATTTGTCTACACTCGGTTCGCATCGCGTTAGCGGATCGGGCCCACTCATAGGCGATGGATATGATCGGGCCACGATTTTTGGGACCCTCCGTCATGGGAATCGAGATGTCGCAGTCGGCGTAACCATTAAGAGATCTGGTTCAAGTGATGCGACGGTATCGGGCAATCCCGCAAAAATTTCTGAGGTACCCCGGTGGGTTTCTGCGGTGATGTTTGCCCCCGAGGATTCTGCGGTGATTCGCGGCGAGCCAGGGTTCAGGAGACAATTCCTAGATGAGTTGGTCGTGGCTGCTTCCCCTGCTATGGCGGGTGCTTACGCGGATTTCGACAAAGTGCTCAAGCAACGCAACAGTTTGTTGAAATCACTACGTTCGCAGCCGAGAACTGCCGACCTCTCCACCCTTGAAGTGTGGAACTCGTCCTTTCTTACACTTGCGGTCGAAATTGTTTTTCATCGGCTACACCAATGGGCAGCCATCGTTCCAGGAGTATCTGCTGCGTATGAAAATCTCGCAACGGGGCAGGAGATCACGGCCCACTACCTTCCGAAAGGTTTTACAGTGAGGGGTGCTGAGTCTCGCGAAGAGCTGACCTCGCTCCTGAGCGTGGCACTGGAGCAGGCATCAGCAACAGAACGAGAGCGTGGGATGTCTTTGGTCGGCCCTCAGCGCGATGACATGGAGCTTTTGATCGATGGGAGGCCTGCCCGGACTCACGCCAGCCAAGGGGAAACGTGGTCATTAGGTCTTTCTCTGCGGTTAGGAACTGCAGCATGGCTAAAGGCCGACAAACCCAGCGGAGATCCCATCATCATTCTTGATGACGTGTTCGCGGAACTTGACGCTCATCGCAGGGAGAAATTGGTTAATGCGATGGGGCACTACGAGCAAATCATTGTGACCAGTGCGGTAGAGGAAGACATCCCTCGCGAATTGTCCGGAAGAGTTTTTGATGTTGCGGAAGGGATAGTGACTCCGCGATGAGTTTTGACGAACCGAAGATTGTTTACCGGAGGCTCCGCGAGCGGTTTGGCGGATATCGTCGTGTTTCACGTGAAACATTAGGCGAAGGGTCTCATCCGTTTACCGACCATAGGGACCCCGGGTCCATGGCGGAGGCTTTTGGCGCCCTAGAGCAAACGATGGGCTGGGAAATGCCTCTCGCTCAGGCTGACCTAATCGGAGCCTGGGCAGACATTGTCGGTGATGACGTCGCACTCCACACCGTGCCAACAGGGGCCGAGGATGGTGTGTTGGAGGTGAGTTGCGATTCCAGCGCGTGGGCTACTCAGCTTCGCATCATGAAGGCCACCCTCCTGAAATCCCTCCTTGAACGCTTCCCTAACGCAGCGATTACGACACTCTCCATTAAAGGACCGGGTGCCCCCTCTTGGAAACATGGCCCCCGCTCGGTTCCAGGGCGTGGCCCGCGCGATACTTACGGCTAGTAACCCGTAATTGGTCCCTACTAAAAGAATCCATCCCCACAGGGGCTAAATCACGCTTTTTGGGGGAGGTGCTCGATAGACTGGGCACGGCGGAAACAGCGCCAGGATCAGCATGAGCGCTCTCGAGCTGAAAATTTCGTCAGGAGCATTCCCCATGACACCAGCGGCCAAGAAAATTTCCGAAGAAGAATCCTACGGCGCGGGTGATATTCAGGTACTTGAGGGTCTCGAGGCGGTCCGAAAACGCCCCGGAATGTATATCGGGTCGACGGGTCCTCGAGGCCTCCACCACCTGGTCTATGAAATCGTGGACAACTCTGTTGACGAGGCGCTTGCGGGCTATTGCGATCTGATCACCGTGGCCATTCAGGTAGACGGCTCGGTGAAGGTCGTTGACAACGGTCGGGGTATCCCAGTGGACGAGCACCCTGTGGAAAAAAGGTCAACCGTTGAGGTCGTACTGACCACCCTCCACGCCGGTGGCAAGTTTGGCGGCGGGGGGTATGCCGTCTCTGGAGGCCTGCACGGGGTGGGCAGCAGCGTCGTAAACGCATTGTCCGAGAAGCTTGATGTCGACGTTCACCGCCAAGGGAGTTCGTGGACCCAGTCTTATCGTGACGGTGTTCCTCAGGCTCCGCTCACAAAAGCAGGAGAGGCAAGTGGGACCGGGACGACGATTACGTTCTGGCCCAGCACGACAATTTTTGAAACAGTAGATTTCGATTACGAAACTCTCCGCACCCGTTTCCAACAGATGGCGTTCCTCAATAAGGGTCTTCGAATCGACCTTCACGATCAGAGGCCAACCGGCGCCGACCGAAAAGACAGTTTCAATTACGAAAAAGGGTTGGTTGATTATGTTGAATACCTCAACCGCGCCAAGAAGAGCGACGTGGTGCATCCCGAAATCATTTCCTTCGAAGCAGAGGATACCGAGCGAAAAATAGCGCTCGAGGTTGCAATGCAATGGACAAACGCTTATTCCGAAAGCGTTCACACCTACGCCAACACCATTAATACCCACGAGGGGGGAACCCACGAAGAAGGGTTCCGAGCAGCGTTGACCACCTTGGTAAACCGGTTCGCTCGTTCTAGCGGCTTGTTGAAGGAAAAAGAGGAGAACCTCACGGGGGATGACGTTCGAGAAGGACTCACCGCTGTCGTCTCGGTCAAACTCGGGGAACCTCAGTTCGAAGGTCAAACAAAGACCAAGCTGGGCAACACCGAAGCTAAGTCTTTTGTTCAAAAAGTTACGGGCGAACATCTTGGTGATTGGTTTGAACGCAACCCTGCGCAGGGTAAGGATGTGGTTCGGAAAGCGCTCCAGGCTTCTCACGCCCGTATTGCTGCGAGGAAGGCCCGTGAGCAAACACGACGCAAAGGACTATTGGAATCTGGCGGGATGCCTGGAAAATTGAAAGATTGCCAGTCCAAAGATGCCGTAGTGAGCGAGATTTTTCTTGTCGAGGGTGACTCAGCCGGCGGCAGCGCGGTGTCGGGACGAAACCCGGAGACCCAAGCAATCCTCCCCTTGCGAGGAAAAATTCTGAACGTAGAAAAAGCTCGCTTAGACCGTGCTTTGGGCAACAACGAAATCCAAGGGATGATCACCGCCTTTGGTGCAGGGATTGGCGAAGATTTTGATGTTGAAAAGGTTCGGTACCACAAGATCGTGTTGATGGCAGACGCGGATGTCGATGGCCAACACATCACGACGTTGTTGCTAACGCTTCTGTTTCGCTACATGCGACGTTGTTGCTAACGCTTCTGTTTCGCTACATGAGACCGCTGATAGAGAGAGGCTATGTGTATCTCGCGCAGCCTCCCCTCTATCGAATCAAATGGTCAAATGCAGAAGACGATTACGTCTTTAGCGATCGGGAGCGTGATGTCGTGACGGAAGCGGGGAAAAAAGAAGGAAAACGGCTGCCAAAAGATAATTCAATTCAGCGCTACAAGGGTTTGGGGGAGATGAATCACCAAGAGCTCTGGGACACCACCATGAACCCCGAGACCCGAACGCTATTGCAGGTCACTTTGGACGACGCGGCTGTAGCAGACACTGTTTTCAGCACCCTGATGGGTGAGGACGTCGAGGCACGCCGGAGTTTCATCCAACACAACGCGCACGATGTGCGCTTCTTAGATATTTAGGACGCAACTGTGGCTAACGAAGAAACTACCGAACCGATAGTGGACCGTATCAATCAGGTCGATATTCAAGTAGAGATGCAGCGCTCCTATCTTGACTACGCGATGAGCGTCATCGTTGGCCGCGCTCTGCCCGATGTGCGAGATGGCCTCAAGCCAGTGCACCGCCGCGTTATCTATTCGATGTACGACGGTGGCTATCGCCCCGATAAAGCATTTTCGAAGTGTTCTCGCGTCGTCGGTGATGTCATGGGGAAGTTCCACCCCCATGGTGACTCTGCGATTTATGATGCACTCGTCCGGTTGGTTCAGCCATGGAGCCTGCGCTATCCACTAGCCGCGGGGCAGGGAAACTTTGGGAGCCCCGGCAACGATGGTGCCGCAGCTCCCCGATATACCGAAACCAAGATGGCCAACCTGGCCATGGAAATGGTTCGGGACATCGAAGAAAATACCGTTGATTTCCAGGACAACTACGACGGCCGGACTCGAGAGCCCAGTATTCTTCCCAGTAGATTCCCGAACCTACTCGTGAATGGGTCAGTGGGAATCGCTGTGGGAATGGCGACCAATATTCCTCCGCACAATCTCCGCGAGGTTGCGGAGGCAGCCCAGTGGCACTTAGCGAACCCGAACGCCACCACGGAAGAGCTGCTGAATACTGCTCTCACCATGGTGAAGGGGCCAGATTTCCCGACCGGGGCGCAGATTCTTGGCAATAACGGTATTGCGGATGCTTACCGCACCGGTCGCGGCTCCATCACGATGCGCGCGGTTGTCACAGTGGAAGAGATTCATAATCGCACCTGTCTCGTCGTCACAGAGCTCCCGTACCAGGTCAATCCGGACAACCTTGCGGTCAAAATTGCTGATCTTGTTAAAGAGGCAAAAATAACGGGGATCGCTGATATTCGTGATGAGACCTCCGGTAGAACGGGGCAACGCCTGGTCATCGTCTTGAAGCGTGATGCGGTGGCAAAGGTTGTCCTCAATAACCTTTATAAGCAGACCTCCCTGCAAGAAAACTTCGGGGCCAACATGTTGGCAATCGTCGATGGCGTTCCCCGGACGCTGACCCTGGATGCTTTCATCACGCTTTGGGTCACCCACCAAATACAGGTGATCGTCCGGCGCACCCAGTTCCGCCTCGACAAGGCCGAAGCAGACGTTCACATCTTGCGCGGATACCTCAAAGCACTGGACGCTCTGGACGAAGTAATTGCTCTCATCCGCAAGTCACCTACCGTCGACGAAGCTAAGGAAGGGTTGAAAAAGCTTCTCGAGGTTGATGAGGAACAAGCACTCGCGGTTTTGAACCTGCAGTTGCGCCGCCTGGCTGCGCTTGAACGGCAAAAGATAATGGACCAGGCGGCCGAGCTTGAGCGGCTCATTGCCGATTACCAGTCAATTTTGGCCAGCGAGGAACGCCAGCGAACTATCGTTTCAGAGGAATTGACAGAAATCACCGACCGATTCGGTGACGATCGTCGAACTGAGATTCTGATGGGGTTCGATGGGGGCATGACCAACGAGGACCTGATTCCTGAGGAAGAGATGGTCGTATCGGTGACGAGAGGCGGGTACATCAAACGTACCCGCAGCGATAATTACCGCAGCCAGCACCGGGGTGGAAAGGGAGTCAAGGGTGCTCAGTTACGGGCGGATGACGTTGTCGAGCACTTCTTTGTCACCACGACCCACCGTTGGCTCTTGTTTTTCACCAACACTGGGCGGGTCTTCCGGGCTAAGGCCTATGAAGTCCAAGAAGCCGGCCGCGATGCGAAGGGCCAGCACGTAGCAAACCTGCTCGCCCTACAACCTGGGGAAGAAATCGCGCAGATTCTTGATATCGCTGACTACGAGGCAGCCCAGTATCTAGTGCTCGCCACAGAGGGCGGCATGGTGAAGAAAACAGAGCTGACCCAGTACGACACCAACCGCTCCGGCGGAATCATTGCAATCAACCTCAAGGAAAATGACCAGTTGGTCGCAGCGATGCTCGCGAACGAGGGCGACGACGTGTTGCTGGTGTCAAAAGCGGGCATGTCGCTACGCTTCAGCGCAACAGATTCCTCCCTGCGCCCCATGGGTCGGTCTACTGCAGGTGTTATCGGCATGCACTTCCGGGGAGAGGATCAACTATTGTCCGCCTCAGTGGTGAGCGATGAAGGCTATGTCTTTGTTGTTACTGAGGGGGGCTACGCCAAGCGCACGAGAGTAGATCAGTACCGAGTGCAACAGCGTGGGGGTTTGGGAATCAAGGTTGCGAAACTCTCTGAAACCCGGGGAGGTTTAGCAGGGGCGCTTATTGTGGGCGATGAGGACGAAGTGCTTGTGGTACTAGAAAGCGGCAAGGTCGTGCGATCTAGCGTGGAAGAGGTCCCCGCAAAGGGACGGGACACAATGGGAGTCGTCTTCGCCCGAATGAGCGAAGAGGACAAGGTTTTGGGCATTGCGCGTAACTCAGAGCGGGATCTCAAAACCGTCGATGAGGAGAGTAGTGTCGTGGAAGTATCCAGTGGAGACGAAGAGAAAGAGCCCACGGAATGAGTGATATCCCGACCACACGAGTGAAGACGGAACGGTCTTCTGCGCCGGCCGCAAAACAGGTCCGGCTGAACCTTGTGTATATCGATTTGTGGGCAGCGGTGAAAGTGTCTGCGCTCGTGGCCTCCGCGATATCGATCTCAGTTTTCTTAGTTGTTCTGTTGAGTTGGCTCCTCCTGAGTTCTGTGGGGGTGATCGGTGCCCTTGAGGGTGTCGTCGGCGACGTACTCGGTGAAGGCGGCGGGGCTGTCCTTGCCCTGTTGAGCCTTGGCCAGGTCACCTTGCTCGGGTTTGTTGGTGCCTTGATAAACATGGTTTCTCTGACGGTCTTGGGCTCTCTCAGTGCGATTTTGTATAACGTGATTGCCAGAGTCACCGGTGGCCTAACAGTCGGGTTCACGAACCAGTAGAGTAGTGGCTTGTGCCCAGAGTGCGCTAAAGTCGTATTCGGCCTAGGGGGCTATAGCTCAGGTGGTTAGAGCGCTTCGCTGATAACGAAGAGGTCCCAGGTTCAAGTCCTGGTAGCCCCACACAACTAAATAAAATCCCCCACGGGGCCTTAGCTCAATTGGTAGAGCGCCTGCTTTGCAAGCAGGAGGTCAGGAGTTCGATTCTCCTAGGCTCCACAAGAACCCCGCAAGGACGGGAAAATAAAGGAAAGAGGCTCTCTCTACTCAATAACGGTTGATGGACGCAGTGTTTGGAAGGCCTCAAAGTCCATAATCATTACAGATGAGAAAACTGGCGAGAAAAGACGCAAAAGAATAACGGGCTCCGGTGCGAGCCAACAAGAGGCACTTAAACGATGAGATAACAGGTTGAGACTGCGTGCGGGCGGTTATCTTCCGAGAACCCAAGAGGTCCATAAGCAAAAACACCACTTTGGGGGATTGGTTTTATGAGTGGTGGGAAAACCTCTTCACCGAGAGCGTCAGCGACATCGTTAGGCACGCCTACAAGCGTCGTGAGGGATGCACTTGCTTCCCTGCCTTGGAGATACCGTCGTTGAGGAAATGGAGCCCTATGACCTTAAAATCTTGTTCGGCAACACGCTGCCCAACCTCACAAAACCAGACGGCGAAAAACTGCTGTCCAAATCAACACAGATAAACATCTACAAGGTGCTCCAAATGTGTTTGTTGGAAGCAGGGAGGATCCCAGAAATCAACATCGCCGTCAGTCCGCTGGCAACTGTGAAATCCCCCAAAAGGGATACAAAACAGGAAAGCCTCGGAGCAGTCATAGGGAAAGCCAAAGGGCTCATCAAATATATGGAGCAAAATAACCACCCCGACTACTGCCGTTTTTTATTCCAGTGGTTGGGGTTGCGTCGCTCCGAAAGGCTCGGCTTAACGTGGAGCAATGCTAAAAACCTCAACAACAAAGAGGCCATCATCAAATCGCTCAACAGTTAGCCCGCTATCAAGACGGAACCGGTTGGTATCTCAAACCGCCGAAAACACAAAAAAGCGAACGCATTATTCCCCTCGCCGAACCATTCCTCTCGGCGTTGAGGGCGTGGAAAGAACAACAAAACGAACACAAAGAGAGCCCTGAATGGACCCACGCCCAGATTTTGCCGACCTTGTTTTTCTTCGCCCTAACGGAAAGTTCATCAACCAAAACGACGACAACGACGATTGGCATAACCTTCTAACCGAATACCTTGACGAAGGAGAACCTCGCCGGCGGGGACATCTAAACCGCCATATCACCGCCACATTGCTCGCCGAAAATGGGGTCCCCATCTAAATCGCGATGGAAATACTCGGACACGCCTGCCCAATAATGACGCAGCACTACACCAAAATCACAATGGACGCCATACGGAAGCCAATGGCAAACTAAGGAAGCATTATTGGGGAACGGACGGACGTTATCAAACAAGGCAAGGAAAAAGAAACTAAACCTTCGGAGAACGCTTCCTAACCGTCTTTTCAGGTACAAGAAGACCAGAGGTGAGTTCCTCATACCGTGTGAGAAGTTCAGCAAGAATGTGCTCGTCGGTTGCGGAAGGCTTCATACCAAAGGCTGACATCACTGATCTGTCCAACTGCTGGTGGGCTTTTCTTAAATCAGTGGGCATCGCGTTTCTGTCATAAAGCACCGCTAGTGAAGCGGGAGCGTAATTGCCCCTTACATCAAGGACAGCCTGTGCTGCGGTGCTTATGGACGCGTTCACACCTTTATTAGGCTCTGGAAAGGGAAAGTTGTTGTAAGTGATTTCAGAAGATATTGAAAAATCGCTCTTTAATCGCCCGCTAATGGCCTCCACCCAAACTGAAAAAACACGGGAACATAAAGTCCCAAACAGGGAAAGACCACCGCCAGCAATAACTTGAACCTTGTTAGTTGGAACTACCGTTGGCTCAAAGAATGCGATGGGCACATAATCGCGGTTTTCACTGGACACCTCTGGCACAGCAATGAAAGCAGTTTTGGGCTGTCTCAACTCCTGAAACTCGTGGGAGCGATTTGCGTCCCTTTGGGTGGCGGTCTTCGGGCTTGATAGTCGGAACTCTCGGACTTTCTCAATACGCTCCGTTAAAATCTTTGACGACTTAATATCGGAGGGGTCAGCATCAACAAGCCAGAGGCAATAACGCTCCTTGCCCTGAATAAACTCCTGTCCTCCTATCAGGGGTCGCAGATACTTTCCAGCAATAGCGTCTTCTTTGCAAATGACATCGGCTTCAGTGGTGCTGATGTTAGAGAGAAACCCCTTGTCGGTGGGTTGGCTTCCCTTGTTCATTGGTGGAACGAAAGGAAGTAAGGGTTTGTTCCGAGACGAAATGACGATGTCTGGTGCGTCAATAAGGTAGGCGTTTATGTTAGATACCCATACGAGTTCGGGCTCGCCTTTAATGTTAGGAAAGTTCCATAATGGTCTTTTTCTTGGCTTGGGAGAGGAAGAAAATCCGATGATGACGCAATGAACGGCTGCCCCGTTGTCCCACGAAAACGAACGGTAAGCAAAATCTATGCCAATACCCAACGCAGACAACCGACCCCAAAGAACAGATGGTTGCTGACCCTGTGTTATTGAGTTTGTCGCTACAAAAGCAACACGAACACCTTTCTTACTGGACCAGCGTGCTCCAATAAGAAACCAGTTGGCGACGTAGTCCATCACTCCAAATCTTTCGATGCCTTGCCAAGCTTGGGCGGTGTCCGACCTTTGGTTGTGGGTCATAAATGAGGGACCGTTGAACGGTGGGTTGCCCATAATGTAGGTGCTTCCATTCATTGGACACACGCTGTCCCAAGAAATCGTCAACGCGTTGCCCTGCTTTACAACGGCACTCTCCGTCAAAGGGAAGCGGTCAGGGGACACGCCCAAAATCGTCTCCATTTGCCTGTTTGCTTGATGGTCAGCGAGGAACATCGCGACAAACGCAATCTGGCTTGACCATTCGTCATACTCAATCGCGTGAAACTGACCTAGATGAACTTGGAGACCAATGCTTCCGTCAATCTGAACTTGCGTATCTTTACCCTCTAACTCCCGCAGTCGTGCGACGAGTTTCAGTTCCAAATCCCGCAGTTTCTTATAGGCAACAAGCAAAAAGTTTCCACTCCCAGAGGCAGGGTCAAGGAAGTTCATTTTGGACTGCCACGGCCCTATCTGTGCCCACAGTCGTTTCAGGGAAGAAGCAGACCCCCAACTCTTTTGGAGGCGTTCATTTAGTCCGTCCAAGAACAGCGGTGAGATGACTCGCATAATCGCTTTCTCGGAAGTGTAAAACTCGCCACTTTCCCGCCGTGCCTCTTTGTCTTTCACGGTCTGGAACATTGCGCCAAAAATCGCAGGACTAATGTTTGACCAGTCATAGCGGGTTGTTGCGATGAGTGCTTGAGTGCTTCACGCATTTGAGGGGTGAAAGCAAAAATCGGTAGTTGCTCGGCAAACAGTCCGCCATTCACATAAGGAAAATCTGTCAACCCAGGAGACAGCGTCGTAGGTCGCTTTTCTGTCGGTGTGTTTAGAACTTGGAACAGTTCTTGGAGGCGACCTCCCAACCCTGAACCATCTGGGAAGGTGTTCGTCATATACGCACCAAACAAACCGTCAGGAGTGTATTTCCACATTCTGGTGTCATCACCGAAGTTCAGGAAGAGGATACGGATTAGGAAAACGGACAACTCGTGCCCGCCGAAACCAGCGTGGTCAAACTCCTTAAACAATTCGCCCATTAGTTTGACGGCTTTTTTATCCGCTTCCACTCGCGGTTCTGCAGAAGCAGCACCATCAAAAGCAATAACAGAACGAACACGGTCAAGATTGTCGGGGAGTTCAGACAGCGGAAACTGGTGAGAAGTGCCCCGAATGACTTGGACTATGCGAATAGTTTGGAAATCCGAAACGATAATCGTCGGCGGACGCAAATGCGGAGAGAGAGCCTCCAAATAATCTCTTGCCTGCTGTTCAGCCCCGTCTAAATCCTTACCCGCTGACTTGTGCTCAATAAGAACAACCCCAGCCCACAAACAGTCGATGAACTGAATAGTCCCCTTCGCACTGCGAATAGGAAACTCAAACTCAATCCCGGCAACAAGAAGGTCAGAGACACCAACAACCGTCATAAAGAAGTCTCGCCAGAATGACTGACCGAGTTGTTTCTCACTCGTCGCTTCTCTGTATTTTTCGGCGAAAAGCCGAGCCTCGTGGAGTGATACTTGCTCGGTTTCCGTCATAGACCAAGTTTAGTAAATGGCTCCGACGGTATGCCGAAGGGGACTACTGATCAGCAAGCCGTTCCCCCAACATTTCCATTTGTCGCCGTTGGGAATGAACCAACATCTCCAAAGTTTCTCGTTGCTTCTCTAACTCGGACACAACCATTTCCAACCCTTCTATTTCAGAACGGTCAATTGGTTGAGGTGAGGGAGCGGTTGAGCGAAAAGGCTATTTGTGGGCTGAAAATCGGAGGTCAAGAAACCGTGCTCCACGAGGAGCGAAACAGGGATAAGCCACTCCCTCTCAACACAGACGAAAAGAACATCCCGTTCATCAAGAACAAAGAGGTTCGCGATCTCGGATACGAGTGTTTCGAGAACTGGACGCAATTGAGGCGCGTTGGGCTCCCGCACTGCCAAGTGATCACAGAAGGGCAAAGGTGGCCCGATCACTTTTCTCGGCAAGCACAACCTTGGCCAATTTGAACCTATTCGAGCATCCGAACCTGAGGACACGGGTTAGTTTTCGGCCTGATACTCCTGAAAGAGGCCATACAGATGGGTCGCAAGGTCTCTGTGGAGCTCGCCAACGCTGAGCCCCAGTGTGTCCTGGAGCGCAAGTTCCCAGTCTTTAGACTCTGCGGCAGCAACCGTCAATAGGTGGATATCCCACATCGAGTAATGGCCATAGAGGTACTCAAAGAGCACCGCACCCAGGATGTAGTTCCAGGATTCTTCGGTGCAATGTTGCATTTCCTCCTGGTCATAGGTGTACCCATCCAGGAGCTCCTCCCACTGCTCAACACTCCAGCTTTCATCGCCCGGTAACTCTCGTCCCGTCCGACTGAGGTCACTCGAGCCATAGGGCTCCGCGCCCAATTCCACCGAGCCTGAGATCACTTTCCCCAGAAGGTTCGCCTGCCCTTCCACAAACCAGCACGGCATAAAAGAGTAGTATTCGCCTGCCCTTCCACAAACCAGCACGGCATAAAAGAGTAGTAATCCTGGGAGTAGACGTCTTGGTAAAAGTGAACTCCCTCATGCGCCACCGTGTCGGCGTTTGGCACACCTCGGTAGTCGCTCCCGATGACGTTATATTGCGCGGTGATGCCTGTCTCAGCATTGGGGTTGCCGTATCCGCAGAAGGACTGTGAGCTCAGCGAACAGTGGCCCATCGTGCTGGTCTCGGCATCCCAGACAGCGAGGTCACCTTGTTCGCCCTCAACCTCCACCACTCTTGCCCGCCACCAGTCATAGTCCAGCTCGCTCATTAGAGTCCATACCGCGGGTACTTCCTCGACCCCAAAGAAGCTCCAGATCCCCATCGCCTTGCTATAGGCATCCAGGGTGACTCGTGCCATCTCTGGATCCACAGTGGGAGAAAGCGTGGCATCCACGGGGACGCCTGGACCAAGCTCTGCTTGGCTATTTATGGCTTGGATGTGGGCATAGACATATTCCCACTCCGGGTATTCGGGCACTTGCCGAATGAGAGCCTCAATCCCTGCTGGGTCATAGACAGCTGCGTATGTCTCTTGCTCGGGAGGTGAAGCATCCACTGGTGGCTCAGGAGTGAGCGCCCGATCCGTAGGAGCTACGACACAGCCCGTTGCGATCAGGGCGGAAAGTGCGGCGAGGCTATAGCCAGACGTCTTCTTCACGGGGCTCTCTTAGACTGAGCAGTTGATAGGTCAACCCTCTGAGTATAAGTCTGAAAAGTGGCTCTGAGCAGTAGCAAGTGAGAAACGGTGTGCGCCAGAAAGCACGGACTGGACGCTGGTTTTATAGGAAAATTTAGTAGTAATTTATTGTTGTGATCTCTAAAAACAGACCCTCAAACAAGACGATGTGGGTCTAACTTGGCTCCACGAGTAGTGATACGTCACTCACGCTCTTTGACCAACAGAATCCAACCAGCCCATAAATATTTCATTGCCCTAAGGGCCAATGGCCACGGTACTGGTGCTTCATTGCTTTCTTTCTTGATCCAACCAAAAAAGTTGCCGCAAATCATAATCCAGGGCCTCAGAGAGCTTGATAGCCAACTCCAAGGATGGCGAGTAGCGACCAGACTCAATTGAGATAATGGTCTGCCTTGAAACACCCACCAGGGCCGCAAGCTCTTGCTGGGTCATTGAGTTTGACGCCATGCGTATCTCGCGAAGTCTGTTTTTGAGTTTAGAACTCATGAGAAGATTCCAAACCGATACATCAACAGCTTGACTAGAGAGCGGGCAAAACTTGCCAGTGCCGCAGAGATAAACACAGCCAGCGCTATCCAGTAGTAATCCATTTCAAGCATTGCAAAGATCAATGCCAGCACACAGCCCAAGACATAAAAGCCCATGGTGTAATCCTTACCCAAACTGTGGATGCGTCTATCTCGCTCGTCTTTTACTGAGTTTTCGAGCAGATTTGGAAAAATTACGGCAAACGCAATGGTTGCGAGGATTGACGCGATAAATGACGCGGCGATAGCCCAAAGTACTGGCCAGACAAACTCATAGTCAGAAACTGGTTTTGAAAATTCCCCCCACATCAAACTAAAAAACACTCCAACACTGATCGGTTGCGCAATCAGTTCCACAATTGCTTCACGCTGATTCTTGTTCATTTTGATCCCCTTTCGAATAGAGCCAAATGTAAAGCAAACTGTACACAATGTCAAGCTGGCTTTACATCATCCTGAAGGCTCAGGTTTTGGAACGCTCACGCCTGAACTGCCAAAGTTCCGCTCGTATCTAGGCTTTTTAAGTGAGTAACGGAGTTATCTAGGCTCCACAAAATCAACCGCTAACGAGGAAAAAAGCTCCGAGGAGAGCGACTATCACTCCTGAGATTCCCAAGAATTTGTGTGCTCTGGATTTCCACAGCAGTTCTGATCTTGCCACAAGGTATTTGAATGGCGTTGCGCTGGATCGGGTGAAGCCGCCTACGGCCATCCATACGCCGGTTGCAATCGTGACTATCCACCAGACCATGTAGCGAACTGTTGCACGAAACTTGATTCCCGACACGATCAAGCTCGGCGGTTTCGAAATCGGCGTTGTGAAGGCCGATGGAGAGTCACAGCTCATTGTCATGCCTTTGAAAAAGGCCCTCGCGTGGGCGAACGAAATGGGCTGAGTGCTATCTAAGCTTTACCCAAGAGATGAAAACGTGTAGAGCTACGGATTTTTCTCCGTCCGGGCACCAATAGCCCGACCGTGCCGCTGACGCGCCTCTTGGGGTGTGAGAACTCGAGTGGGGTTGGATTTTCAGTACCTTTTACTGTGACGCAAGTTTTATGCGGGGCTTTCGAACTGTCACACCCATGAAATTAGACGATTCAAGCACTTAGGCGAGGGGTTTCGGTGAAGACAATAGGCCTCGGAATCCTGGTCGGCGCGTTAGCAGCCGGGGGGATAGTAGGTTGCTCGCAAGGCTCCGGTGAAAAACCAATAGAGGTAGCGGCCCCGGAGGCATCTGCTGAACCAGTGACAAGCCTCTATGAGACGTGTGACAGTTGATTGAGACAAGTTGGGGGCGCGGTCACTATCCGGACGCCAATAATGTTGGTTTTCCCCGGCAGGAAGGGGAATATCGCCTTGCGGAAGGGGTCCATAAAGTCGCTTTTATTCCGGTTCAGTGGCCAGATCTTCTGGGCGTAGGAGATCCGCTGACTCTTGCCGTGCCGGCTGCGAAAAAGGTTGACGAGTGGTACTCGATTTATACCCGCGGTGAGGTTAGTTTCGATTGGCAGTTTCACGACACGTGGATCACCTTGCCGTTTGAGTCGGCACGTTACTCCCAAAGCGAGGCTCAACAAAATACAGACCAGTGGGGCGATGAGAATGTCGGGGTCATTGACCTCTTTTGGTCGACGGCTCTGGAGGCCGCCGATCCCTCTGTTGATTTCACCGGTGTCGAAATCGTTTATTTCATTTTGCCGGCTAACCAGAATGTCTCTGCGGAGTTCAACCTGTGGCCACCGGGCAACGGAAGCTTCGAAACGGACGAGGGAACCATTAACCGCGGTTTCACCCCAGGCTCATACCAGTTTCGGCAAAAGGATGGACTGTGGCATTTCTGGGTTCACGAGACCCTGCATTACCTGAGACTGCCTGACCTTTATTGGGTTGATCAAAACAGCGTGAAGCGAACTCAATTCACGCTACCGGGTCCCATGCAGGGATATGACATGCTGACAAATCAAGACGGGCAGAGCCTTGATCTGAATGGTTGGTTGATGTGGCTATCGGGCTGGCTCTCGGATTCTGAGGTGTATTGCCTCACGCCAGAGAGTTTCCAATCGAGCTCGTTTGAAATCACCCCTGTCTCTACTGTGGACAACTCGTTAAAGTCGGTCATCGTGAAGCTATCCGACAACACCGCCCTGGTGATTGAGTCACGAAGAAAGACGGACCTGGAAACCCAGGTTGGGAATAGAAGTCGGGACGGGGTGCTGGTTTATCACGTTGACACTTCGATAGGCCACGGCGAGGGCCCACTGACGCTGTTAGCACCGCACGGCCGAACACTGGTGAGGTCGCAGATTACCCCGGGTTCTGGTGCAGGCCCCAACCTC
>Ga0208903_1000782_pt1 | contig 21601 bp, 13 predicted proteins | sample AntAceMetag02UKJ_FD_184769 | JGI IMG/M metagenome (GOLD analysis project Ga0208903, IMG submission 184769) | Saline lake microbial communities from Ace Lake, Antarctica - Antarctic Ace Lake Metagenome 02UKJ (SPAdes) (version 2) | ecosystem: Environmental > Aquatic > Non-marine Saline and...
AAAGGGTGATTGGCGCGTACTTCTTTCCGTTCACGAAGACTTCGTCAACCAAATTCTCTCCGAAAGAATAAGGCAAGAAATAGGGTGAGTTCATGGGTTTCGTCAAAAAGAAATTTGCACGCATTCCAGGGGTAATGCTGCCAACTTCATGCTCTAACTCCATGGCTGCAGCCCCGTTGATTGTTGCTGCATTGAATGCTTCTTCAGGCAGCATCTTCATCTTGAAACAAGCAAGCGCTACCACTAAATTCATGTTTCCACTTGGCGTAGACCCTGGGTTGTAATCAGTTGCTAAAGCCAAGGGCAGGCCAGCATCAATCAATGTTCTAGCGGGAGTGTATGGAATTGATAGGAAAAGAGAACAAGAAGGCAAGGCAACTGGAATTGTGTTTCCTTCTTTGAGCGCCTCAACATCTGCCGCTGTCAATTCTTCTAAATGATCAACTGTCAGACATTGACGCTGAACACAAGCTTTCACGCCACCATTCGCTGTGAATTGATTCACATGAACCTTCCCTTTCAAGCCGTATTTCGCCCCAGCATCCAAAATTCTTGTGACTTGCTCAATTGAAAAGTAGCCTTCCTCCAAAAAGGCATCTATGTAATCAGCCAGATTTTCTTCGGCTATTGCAGGCAGCATCTCACTGATAATCAAATCAATGTACGCATCTTCCTTCCCCTTGTATTCTGTAGGAAATGCATGTGCTCCTAAAAAGGTAGATTTAATTGGGATAGGCAAAATTTCACTGAGCTTACGAATGACCCTCAGCATTTTAAGTTCTGACTCAACACTTAGTCCGTAACCGCTCTTAATTTCAAGCGCAGTAGTTCCCATTTGAATAATGGTGTTAGCCCGGTCTAGCGCAGCAACAAGTAATTCTTCTTCAGAGGCGTCTGCCAGTTTCTTAGCAGAATTCAAAATACCACCTCCGTTTGCCGCAATCTCTGCGTAACTATGTCCTTTAATGCGATCTACAAATTCACCTTCTCTATTTCCCGCATAAACCAAATGACTATGCGAATCACACCAACCTGGAAAAAGGTATTTCCCACTCGCATCTAGAACCTCAAGGTCTCTCCAATCATTAATCCCTCCCCATTCTTCCATGGTCCCAAAATCAACAATGATTCCGTCTTCAACGGCCAACCAAGCATTTGTTAGAATAGGAAGTTCACGCATCGCTGCGCCAGATAAAATTCCCGGATTCGTTTCTCTTGCGCCAACCAACCCCTTGATGTTCTTAATCAGTAATTTCATACCGTAAAAGTAAGGTTCTCTCTTTGAGAATTGGCGAAGGTTCATTTTCCTTTTCCACTGAAGGAGCTCAGATGCACAAAAAAGCTAACTTCGGCCTATGTCTGCACAATCTGCCTTAATTTTCTTTTTCTTCATCTTCTTCTTTGGCACAAGCAGCTGGGCTCAATTCGATGACCCAGTGGAGTATACCATGCCAGAAGAACTGAATACCATCGGATTCAATGTGACTCCTTTGGTTATTCTAGCCATGAATAGTGATCAATACAGTCCGCGTTGGAGTTTTCTTTTCAAAAGGCAAAACCAACCCAATTCGAAGGTGCGTATTCAGGTTAATTTAGAAACCCGTGATAAGTATGATTTGATCCAACGAAGTTCACCTTTAGCCTGGACAGACACTACTATTACAGTTGCTTCGGATACCAGAAAACACACCAATCAAGACATCCGTTTTGGGATGGAGTTTTTCAAGCCCAATGAGAAAAACTCTATGATTTATGGATTTGATGCAGGGGTTGGGATCTGGAGTGAATTTGATGAAGAAGTGATTGTTCCTTACTGGAATGATCCTGAATTGGCCAATCAACCCGTTCCTTCGCCTTTCGAATCAAGCAGAAAAGTCACTTCTGAAGTCACATGGGCGTATGCCGTTCTTGATTTTTCAGTAGGCCATAAATTCAATGCGAATTCAAATTTCAATTTCATCTTACAATGGACACCTGAGGTTATTTACCAATGGCCAGTGCAAGAAAATTACTCTAACCCTGATGCGAGATCAAATCCGCCATCAGATGCATTTTTCTTTCGCTTACGCGGAATAGAACTCTTCATGAATGTGGTATTCTGATCACCTTCCTATCTTTGCAGTGCATCAAACATTAAGTTATGTCGAATACGTTCGGACGCCTCTTTAAATTAACCACCTTCGGAGAATCTCACGGAAAAGCCATCGGTGGAATTGTTGATGGCTGTCCGGCTGGAATCTCTTTCTCAGAGGATTTCGTCCAAAAAGAATTGGACCGAAGAAAGCCAGGGCAAAGCCACTTGACAACGCAACGAAAAGAAAGCGATACGGTTCAATTCTTAAGCGGTGTATTTGAGGGTAAGACAACGGGCGCCCCCATTGGGTTTATGATTCCAAATGAAGATCAACGTTCAAAAGATTACAGCCATCTTAAAGATCGTTTTCGTCCGTCACATGCAGACTTCACCTATGAACAAAAGTACGGACACCGGGACTACAGAGGTGGTGGAAGGTCTAGCGCACGTGAAACAGCGTCAAGAGTTGCAGGCGGGGCTATTGCGCAAGCATTCTTATCAACCCTAGGAGTTACCATCACAGCTTGGGTTGAACGTGTAAAAGACGTTGAACTTGGTTATTCAGGCCAATCCTATGACCGCAAAGAAGTTGATGCTTCACTTGTGCGTTGCCCAGATGAAAAAGCATCAGACGAAATGCAAAAACTCATTGAACATGCACGCAAAAACGGAGACACTTTAGGCGGCGCAATAAGATGTGTAATTAGCGGTGTACCAGCAGGTTGGGGTGAGCCAGTTTTTGGAAAGCTTCACGCTGAATTGGGGGGTGCAATGTTAGGCATCAATGCCGTGAAAGCATTTGAAATTGGCAGTGGAATTGAGGGTACAACGCATTTTGGCTCAGAGCAAAATGACGCGTTCATTATGGACGAAGGCACTACAAAAACCACTTCGAACAACAGCGGTGGAATCCAAGGTGGTATTTCAAACGGACAATCTATTCATTTTTCTGTTGCATTCAAACCAGTGGCAACAATCATGAAAGATCAAGTTTCAGTAGATCAAGAAGGCCATGAAATTCTGGTCAAAGGCAAAGGCAGACATGACCCTTGCGTGCTGCCCAGAGCAGTTGCCATTGTAGAAGCCATGGCTGCTTTAGTGCTTGCAGATGCTGCTTTGTTGGCACGAACCAATAAGTAATTTGAGTGTTTTCTCATAAGTCTGCTCCTTGTTGTTCTTCTAATTGCGAGGTTTTTCGCATCTTCAAGCCTCAAATAAAAGCGCCTTGAAGAGAATCCCATTACATACACAAGTCATCATCGGCCTCCTATTGGGAGCTGGATACGCCTATCTATCCATCACGTATAATTTCAATAAATTCACCCTTGATTATGTGAAGCCCTTTGGAGACATCTTCATCAACTTACTGAAGCTCATAGCCGTTCCTTTGGTATTGTTTTCAATTATCGTTGGTGTAGCGTCTCTTGGCGATGTTAAAAAGCTGGGACGTTTGGGGTCGAAAACCTTGTTGACCTATGTATTAACTACGGTCACAGCGGTCATTCTTGGTTTGGTCTTGGTAAATTTAATTCAACCTGGAGTGCATGTTTCTGATGATTTGCGTTCTTCAAATCGCATCCGTTATGAGATTTGGAAAGAGGGGGCGCAAGCGAAAGACTTAGATAACATAGACTTTCTAAATGATCCAGCGAAAGCGGAATTGGTAGCTGAAATACGTGACGAAATGTCTACTGAAGTGGCCTCTGAGGATCTGAAAGACAAGCTTGACAAAGCCGCTAAAACTAAGAATGATGGCCCTTTACAGGCACTCGTAGACGTGGTTCCAAGTAATATTTTCGTTTCATTGACCTCTATGTCAATGTTGCAAATCATCTTTTTCGCCATCTTTTTTGGCGTTGTGCTGCTTTCCCTTCCGAAAGACAAGAGCGAGCCCGTGCTGAAATTGGTAGACGGCCTCAATGAGGTTTTCGTGCGCATGGTCTGGGTAGTCATGAAAGCGATGCCTATTTTCGTTTTCGCCCTAATGGCCGGACAAGTAGTGAAAGCTGCTGGAAATGACACTGCGAAGTTTCTTCAATTGCTTGAGTTTCTGTTGAGGTATTCAGCGGTAGTGGTACTCGGATTGGGCATCATGGTATTCATATTCTATCCACTGTTAGTCACTGCGCTGGTGAAGAAAATTAGCTATAAAAAATTCACCTCAGCAATGCGCGATGCGCAAATTACTGCATTCTCTACCTCTTCTTCAGTTGCAACACTCCCTGTAACCATGGATTGTGTGAACAAAAAGCTAGGTGTGAGTGAACGTACCACCAGCTTCGTGTTGCCCATTGGCGCCACGGTAAATATGGATGGCACCAGCTTGTACCAAGCCGTTGCAGTTGTTGCTTTAGCTCAATTTCACATGGTAGACTTGACATTGGGACAGCAAGCGGTGATTGTTCTTACCGCAACGTTGGCGTCCATTGGCGCAGCAGCAGTTCCTTCTGCAGGATTGGTGTTAATGATCATTGTTTTGGAATCTGTAGGATTAAGTCCTGCTTGGATTGCCCTCATTTTTCCTGTTGACCGAATTCTTGACATGTGCAGAACCGTTGTAAACGTAACAGGAGATGGAGCCGTTTCTACCATCATTGCATCCACTGAAAACGAACTTGAATTAGAACCAAATGTAAACCAGTAGTAATGAAATTACTTCTACTTTATCTTGGTCTTCTTACGTCTACTTTTGCTTTCTGTCAATACGGGAATCCGGAAAGAAAACCGTTGCTTGAAGAACTTCAATAAATTGAAAAAAGACTGATTGTCAATTATTTACCCGAAGTTGTTCAGCCTTATCAGGATAAGAAAGACACCACGCTCAACTGGAAGCACACCATGAGTGTATTGTGTCTTAAAGCGGATGTAATCATCACTGAATTTGGCGCCCATCTATTCTATGACGGCAAATGGAATGAACGCGAAAGTTTACGGGCCAAAAGACGTGGACAAGCTCTTTTGGAACCAAAAAAGAACTGTTAATGAAAGGCCAGCCTTTTGCCTTCAATGACAATTGGCGTGCAGGATCAAAAGTATTCGGAGGTTGGGCCATGCGGTATTTCATTTGATTAGATGGAAAAGGCCAAAAGATAGGTGGCTACAGAATGCTTGAAACAACTGACCAAATTCAATGATATGAGAACGATGATCACCCTTTTGTTTTTTGTTTTTTCATCTCAGTGGAGCCTAGCTCAACTGATGGAAAAATATGTAGCTTCTCCCAGCAGGTGTGAAACCTCATGGACTGGTTCAGCTGCGTTCAGTTCATATCAATTGACAGGCTCAATACCTATTAATTCTGGGCAGGTGATCATAAAAGATGAATGGATCCAAGCATGCGTCATAGAATTCAATGTAAAAGGAATTGAACATGAAGAAAAGGATCTTGTAGATCATCTGAAAAGTGAAGATTTCTTCGCTGTAAATGACTATCCTTTTGCACTATTTGAATTTACTGAGCCTTGTGAAATCATTGACGGAAAAGTCATGGCCATTGGGGAGTTGACCATTAGAGATCATATCAATTCAGAGCAATTTTATGTAGCAATTGAGTTCATCGGTGAGCAAATGATTTGTACGTTCTCATGCACAGTCAACCGCGTTGAATACGGCATCAATCACAATAGCCCTTCCCTCTTTAAACACCTAAAGGATGACGCTATTGCAGACGAGTTTACGCTTCAAAGCAAGCTCTTCTTCCAACTGGCCGAATAAAAGTACTAGATCAACAAATGAGCTCAGTTCCCTCAGTTTTTTAAATGTTCTGGGCTAAAAACACGTCAAATTCGCCACTTTCACGTTAGTTGTGAGAACAAGTGAAAAAGACTTTCCTATTTGACTAGAGAAATGCCAGGCTACCTCTATTTTTGTTTCATTAATCTGCTCTATGAAAAAGTTCCTTAAAGTAATCGGTATTCTGATTTTGTTGCTAATTGTAGCGCTCATTGCGTTGCCAATTATGTTTAGTGGACGAATCAAAGAAGAAGTTAAAACGTTGGCGAATGAAAACCTGACCGCGGTTATGGAATTCGATGACCTTTCACTTTCACTTCTATCAGACTTCCCGAATGTTTCAGTTGAAATAGATCAATTTTCATTAACCGGAACAGGTGACTTTGAGGGCGTCAAATTAGTGGATGCAGAATACATAGTGGCATCTGTAGACTTGATGAGTCTCTTCGGTGCTCAAATGAAAATCAATGAGGTAGGCATTGTCAATTCTTTGATTGATGTGCGTGTATTGGGATCTGGTGTGGCCAACTATGACATTGCAGTAGCGTCTGAAGCAACGCTGACCACTGAAGAAGAAACACCCACTGAGGAAGCTGGATTCGCTCTGATGTTAGAGAATTACTACATCGAAAATGCACACATCATCTATGATGATGCTACTATGCCTATGCGTTTCGAAACAATTGGCTTTACACACAAAGGATCAGGTGACTTTACCGCAGACCTTTTTGATCTAGACACAGAAACGATTGCTGAGTCCATAGACCTGAACTATGATGGTTCACACTACATCAACCGCGCAAAATTCTCATTGGACGCGGTATTAAGCATAGACAATGCCAATGCCAAATACACGTTCAAAGACAACGTAGTTTTGCTCAATCAACTGAAACTAGAGGCTGATGGATGGGTTTCAATGCCAGGAGACGACATAAACATGGACATTTCATTCAAAACAAAAGAAAATGATTTGGTTCAATTGCTCTCAATGGTGCCTGCTGAGTTCACAAAAGACCTTGAAGGAGTTGTAGCCACAGGGCGCGTTGATCTTGATGGCTTTGTAAGAGGCACTTACAATGAAACTACTCTGCCTGGTTTCGCTGCAAATCTCAAGGTTGATCAAGGAAGTTTCCAATATCCAGACCTTCCGGGGAAAGTCAATAACATTGACATCAACATTTCTGTAGATGCATCCAAAGGGGCAGACAATGACGCTATGACGGTTGACGTTGACCGGTTCTACCTAGAGCTTAAAAACAATCCGGTTGACCTCACCCTGCACTTACGAAATCCATTCACAGACCCGTTCATAGACTGTGCTTTGCAAGCTAAAGTGGTGCTAGATAATTTGAAAGAAACCATTCCATTGGAGAATGGCGACGAGCTTAGTGGCTCTATTACCGCCAACTTCAATGTGAAAGGAAGAATGTCTGCAGCTGAAGAAGAGCGCTATGAAGATATTGAAGCAGAAGGTGACCTGGTGATCCTTGGTCTCAACTACACTTCAGACAGTCTTCCGTACGACGTGAATATGCGCTCTGCATATTTCAATTTCAACCCAAGTCACATTGCTTTAACGCAGTTCATGGCTGAAATAGGGAGTACAGATCTTTCTGCAAGCGGACGAATTAACAACTATTTGAGCTACTTTTTGAAAGATGAGCTGCTAGAAGGAACCTTCAATGTGAATTCGAACAACCTTGATTTGAATGAATTTTTAGCAGCAGAAGAAGAAGATGGTGCAGAAGAGGAAACTATGGCCTCAGATTCTACTGTTACAGCAGGAGTCATTCAACTTCCCATGAACATTGATTTCAAACTCAATGCGACCTTCGCGAAGCTAATTTATGAAGACATGGTCATTACGAATGCCACTGGAGGAATTGGACTTAAGGAGGCGGTTGCGAGCATCAATAATGTTTCAATGGAAACCCTAGGTGGTCTTGTTACGGTGAATGGAAGTTACTCTACACAAAACGCAAAACCTGAAGTGGACATGACATTTGGCATTGTGAACATGGATATTCAACAGGTTGCAAACACCATCGAAACAATTGATAAATTGGCTCCCATAGCTAAAAGCTGTAAAGGGAGGTTTAGCACAAACTTGAATCTGGTTTGTCTACTTGATGAGAACATGGAACCCATTGAAAACACCATCACTGGTGGCGGAAAAATTCAGACCAAAAGTGTGTTTATAGACAAGTTCGAACCCCTTAATAAGTTGGCGTCAGAATTAAAATTAGAGCGCTTAGCTAAACAAACCATTGAGGATGTAAACATCACTTACCGCTTTCAAAATGGCAAAGTGAGCGTTGACCCGTTTACAGTGAAAGTTGATGGAATTCCGGCTACTATTGATGGAACGATGAGCTTCCAACAAGAACTCGATTACAAAGTTAAAATGAACTTACCTGCTGATAGACTCCCCGGGAACTTAGGGAATCAAGCTTCAGGATTGCTGGGTGATTTGAATGAGAAGTTTGGAAGTAACATCAGTTTAGACGCCACCATTCCAATTAGCCTGCGTATTCGTGGAACAATTGAAAAACCAGAGATTACTGGAGATTATGGTGAGGCTTTGAAAGAACAAAAAGAAGACCTCAAGGAACAAGTGAAAGAACAGGTAAAAGAGGTGGTGAAAGAACAAATAGACAACACCAAAGCGGAAGCCGTTGCCAAGGCGAAAGAAGAAGCTGCCAAACTAATGGGAGATGCCCAAAAAGAGGCAGATAAAATCATGACTGATGCCCGTAAATTTGCTGCTGACGGAAAAGATGCCGCTTACAAAGAGGCACAGAAGATTGAAGATAGTACCAAAAACCCGTTTGAAAAAGCAGCTAAACGTTTGGCGGCTGATTCATTGAAAAAAGAAGCTGACAAGGCACATGATAAAGCCATTGAAGAAGCTGAGAACCGGGTGGATAAACTCATTGCAGCTGCTCAAAAACAGGCAGATGCAAAAGTGGCCGCCGCTGAGGAATTGTAATGGTTCAATTCTTGTTTAGATTGCATTTATGAAACAGCTCTCAATACTACTCTTTGCCCTTAGTTTTGCTTTTACCGATCCGGTAATCGGTCAAATTGACTGTGACTATCAGCCTGAAGGCAAAGTCATCAAATTGATTGAGAAAGCCACAGACAAGAAAAAATATGACAGCGATGAACGTCGGGATTTATACCAGGACGCACTTGAAGAAAACGAAAGCTGTTTAGTCTGTCTTTCAGAACTTGGAGAATCTTCATTTAAAAGAGCCAAAAGGGATGGCAGAGGGTTTGGTGAGGCAGAGTCCTTTTTTACACGCATTGCTGAAAGCTGTCCTGAATACCACAGTAGAATTTGGTATTACTTAGGAGCGATTCAATACGCTGAGCAACGCTATGATGATGCCCTAATCTCTTTTGATAAGTTCATTCATTTCTCAGATGATGATGAAAGTAAATTCGACAAAGATTACGATAAAAAGTATGAAGAAGTAAAAGGCGCAATTCCTTTTGTGGAGTTTTACCGCGACTTCAATAAGAACGAAGGGAAATTCGAAATCACGCGCGTGGAAGGCGTTTCATCTCCTGACCAAGATTACCTTCCTACCCTTTCGCCAGATGGAGAGCTCATGTTCTTTACGCGTAAATACATGAAGAAAGAGAAAGGTGACATTGTTGCGAAGCAGATTGAAGAATTCACTTGGAGCAGAAGAGACAATATTAACGCCGTTTTTGACAATGGTGAAGCACTCCCCCGTCCGTTCAACATGGGAGATAACTACGGCGGCGCCAGCATCTCAGTAGACAACAAAGAACTCTTTATTGCGAAGAAAAACCCTGTGGCAGCTAATTCTGAGAACATTGATCTTTATGTAGCGCACTATGAATTCGTTTATGACGAAGTAAAGGCGAAAAAGATCTATAAGTGGTCTGAACTAGAACCCTTAAGTGATTTGGTGAATACAGAAAAGGGATGGGAATCCCAGCCATCCCTTTCAGGAGATGGCAAGACCCTTTACTTCGCAACCGTTCGTCCTGAATGCATCCCAGACCCGAGCGGAAATCCTGGAACTGATCTTTTTTCTAGTTCGCGCCAAGCAGATGGTTCTTGGTCAGCCCCAAAATCACTCGGACCAGAAATCAACACCGCTTTCAATGAGAGTGCTCCTTACATGCACTCAGACAGTCATACGCTTTACTTTGCTTCAAACAGAACGCCCAGCGGCGGCGGATTTGACATTTGGTACACGCGACAACAAGAAGACGGTTCTTGGCTGGAACCCAAAAACATGGGCGCCCCAATCAACACGAAGGATGATGAACGCGGAATGATCGTTAGCGCTGACGGAGAAGAGGGTTTCTTTTATGCAGAACTGGGGAGAGCATCACAAGGATTTGATGTGTTCTCATTTCCCGTGCCTGAAGAGGCGAAACCTGAGCGTGTTATTATTCTCAAAGGAAAAGTTGAAAATGAAAACGGCGAAATTCCGCCCAATGCCCACATCGAATTGAAATACGTTGACAGCAGAAAAGCAGAGCGGATTGAAGTGAACCAAGACGATGGGATTTTCGCAACGGTTGTTAGCGTGGCCAAAGGCGAAGATGTGATCATGAGCGTCAAGGGCGAAGGGGTTGCGTTCAATTCGCACCTGATTGTAGACAAAGAGGAAGAAGTGCCACCGGCAGTGGTGAAATTGGAAGTGAAGGCAGAAGAAACGAAAGTTTCAAAGTCGTTTGAAATTCCAGACATCTACTACAAAACAAGTAGCGCAGACATCAGTCGAAGCTCCATGTTGATTCTAGATGAATTCGCTGATTATTTGATTGAAAATCCAACGCTGTACATTGAAATTGGCGGTCATACAGATGACCAAGGTACAGACGGAGACAATTTCGCACTCTCAATGGACCGCTCGTTTGAGATCAAAGGTTATTTGGAGTCGAAGGGGGTACAAGGGAAACGGGTTACGTCAAAAGGGTATGGAGAAAGCAAGCCCGTTGCGTCTAATGACACGGAAAAAGGCCGCGCTAAAAATAGACGCACTGAGTTCACTATCAAGAAAATGTGATCCTTTAGCGATATTCGTTTTAATTCCAGTTCGTATTAAACTCTACTGACTATCTTTACGCAAATTATTTGCACCCAAAGATGAAAAAACTACTATTTATCGCTGCTGCTGCTTTGCTTTATGCTTGCGGAGGCGCACACGACGGACATGACCACGCAGATCATGACCAAGACGGAGACCATTCACACGGCACTGAGCTTGCTCATGTTGATGCGTATGGAGCTGAATTTGACACCACTGGAGCAACACCAATCAGTACATTGCCTGCAATAATGACCGCATCAGGAATGGCGGAAGGCGTATTTGCTGCGCGTATTACTGAAAGCTGTCAAAAAATGGGATGTTGGATGAAAGTTGAATCTCCAACAGATGAGCCAATGATGGTATTCATGGATGATCACGCGTTCTTCGTACCGAAGACCGGAGTGAACGGACTTGATTGCTACATCACTGGATCAGCATACTACGATACGGTTTCTGTTGATTTTCAGAAGCACTTATTGGAAGATGCCAATGCTTCTGAAGAAGAAATTATGGCAATCACTGAACCTAAGTTCGAAATGGCTTTCAACGCTACAGGCGTTGTGATCAAAGGATATGAGGGAACAGAAGAAACAATGGAAGAAGGTGAGCATGAGCATGACCACGAAGGCCATGATCACGATCACGATGAAGAAGCTGCACCAGCAGAGACTACAGAAGGATAATCATCCTAACCGCATTCAAAACCCCTTCACACTCAACGTTTGAAGGGGTTTTTTCTTGCCCAAATATTCCATTACATCCTACACACTAACATACACATAACAGCGTTGATAAAATATCAGAACCTCAACCTGCGCAACCCCTCTCATCGTTATTTTTAGTGCTTCGGATAAGACTGTTTAAGTAGCATGTATCAGAATGGTACAAACTTTGTCTTAACGAAATGTAAACCAACGCAAATGCGCATGAACCCTAAGTTCTGGATATTGACACTTGGCTTGTTGTTAAGCACTCCTGCTCTCGCTCAACAAACAGCCACCTTCGTCTCAAGTGAGCATACATACAGAGAAGCGCTTGATTTGTTCGACAAAGAGAAGTATGCCTCTGCGCAAAAGATCTTCGAGCAATTTATCGAAAAGGAAGACAATGTGCTTTCTGAAAGATCAATCAATGCTGAATACTACAGCGGGATTTGTGCGATGTATCTTTTTCATAAAGATGCTGAATACCGGTTAGAAAAATTTGTCAATGACCACCCCGAAAGCCCATGGGTAAGAAAAGTATACTATGAACTTGCTAGCTACAATTACCGCAGGAAAAGCTACAAAAAAGCACTAGAGTGGTTTGCTTTCACCAATCCAAAGGACCTCAGGGAAGAAGACCGATTGGAATACTTTTTTAAACGTGGACACTGCTATTTTGAGCGTGATCAATTTGAAGAAGCCCGCCTGGATTTCGCCGAAGTGAAAGACGTGGAAAGTGAATACCAAATCCCTTCGTTGTATTACTATAGCCACATTGTTTACACACAAGGCCAATATGAAACAGCGTTAGACGGATTTCAAATCTTAGAAAAAGATGAGAATTTCGCCCCCGTTGCACCTTACTATATTACCCAAATTCTTTACAACCAAGAACGGTACGACGAACTGCTAGAGTACGCACCATCACTTGTAGATTCTTCAAATACAAGTGGAATCAAACGTCTGCCAGAAATCGCAAGGCTTATTGGTGACAGCTACTACAGAGAATCGAAATACAACCAAGCCCTTCCCTACTTAGAGCGGTACCATGAAGAAACAGCCAAGAAAGACAAGTCGCGAGACGATTTCTTCCAGCTGGGCTATGCCTACTACCAAAGCGGTGAATTCAACCTCGCGCTCGAAGTCTTAAACGAAGCCTCACAAGAAGATGATGAATTGGCTCAAAGCGCCGTCTACCACATGGCTGATTGCTATTTGAAGCTAGACAAAAAGGAATATGCACGATCAGCGTTTAAGAAAGTCAGTGAAATGGATCACAACATTACGCTGAAAGAAGATGCCTTATTCAACTATGCGAAGTTGGCGTTTGAACTTTCTTACAATCCTTTTCACGAAGCCATCACGGCCTTCGAAACCTACTTGCAAGATTATCCAAACAGCGCGCGAAGCGATGAAGCTTATGAATTCTTGCTGAGCGTTTACATGAAAACAAAGGCGTATGAAAAAGCGTTGGAATCACTAGACCGCATTGAGAATAAAGATACCCGAACCAAAGAAGCTTACCAAGTTGTAGCTTTTAATAGAGGCGTAGAACTTTACCAAGCAGGCAGATATGATGAAGCTGAGTTGTTCTTCAATAAAGTAAACCAATACCCAGTAAATCCATCACTTTTGGCAGAATCTCTCTTTTGGAAAGCAGAGCTCGCCTATGCTAGTAGAGATTACACGAAGGCTGTTGGTATTTACAATCAATTCTTAACAGAGCCCGGCTCATACCAAAGTGAGTTTTACAACAATGGTAATTACGGACTCGGCTACTCCCTTTTCAACCAAAAGAAATACATTTCTGCAGCATCAGCCTTTCGGAAATACATTGACCAGTTTAAGGGAGATGATGTTAAGCGGAAAAATGATGCCTTACTTCGAATTGGAGATTGCTATTACGTCAATAAAGACTTTGACCGCGCCATTGAGTATTACAATCAAGGCATCAACTTGAACCAACTAAACAAAGACTACGCGCAATACCAAAGAGCCATGTGTTACGGTTTAAAAGGTGACGATGCGAAAAAGATTTCTGGATTGCAGAACATCATTGACACACAAATCAACTCACCTTATACCATTGATTCAAAATTTCAACTGGCCAAAACCCACCTAGACAGAGACAACATCACCGAAGCCAAAAAATGGTATCAAAACGTTCTAGATGAGCATGCCACTAGCGCCTATGTGAAGTATAGTTTACTTGACCTCTGCTTGATCAATGTGAAACAAGGAAACAATCAAAAGGTCATTGAACTCTGGAACCGAATTAAAACTTCATATCCAAATGACAAGGTAACGGTTGATGCATTCTTCCTTGTAGAAAATATATTGCTAGAAGAAGGATTGATGGATCAACTTCCTGCTAACCTCAATTTAACAGATGCAGATATTGAAGAGAAAGTATATGCTTCGGCAGTTGATTATGCCATTACTGGAGACTGCGCAACGGCTGTTCCGAAGCTAGAAGATTACCTGAAAAAATACCAACCGGGCCTTTTCGCCACAGCAGCCAATTACCATCTTGGAAATTGCTACTTTGAAAGTGGACGAAAGTCAGATGCCCTTGAAGCTTACAATTATGTGGTCACACAACCAATGAGTGATTACACTGAACAAGCTTTAGTTGCAGCAGCCACCATCAATTACAACAACAAGAACTACACCCAAGCGCTCAACCGCTACATAGAGCTTGAGAACGTCGCAAATCTCAAAAACAATCAACTGGAAGCGCAGATTGGACAGATGCGTTGCCATTATCTCCTTGGACAAAACAACTACGCCCTTGAGTATGCTGAAAAAGTGATTTTGAATGAAGGAACTCCCGCTGACATTCTCAATACAGCCTATCTGTGGAAGGGTAAAATTCTAAAAGACGAAGAAAACCTTGATGCTGCATACTACGCCTTCGCTGAAGTAGTGAAAAATGGCGGCGCAAAAGGAGCTGAAGCGAAGTACAACATGGCTGAGATTGGTTTCTTGAAAGGCGCTTACAAAAATGCTGAAGCGGAAATCTTTCAGCTCATCGAAACCTTCGCCGTTTATGACGAATGGAAATTCAAAAGCTTCTTACTCTTGGCAGATGTGTACATGGGACTTGAAGATTACTTTCAAGCGCGAACTACCCTCAATGCCATTCTAGATAACGTAACAGAAGAATGGGTGCGGCTTGAAGCGCAGAACAAACTTGCCCAATTAGAACAACTGGAATCTATTGAGGAAGCACCCATTGACGATGGTGAGATTGAAATTGATATGAATGATTCTAACGGCGACGGCCAATAAGCAATACAGACATGAAAAAAGTAATTAGAACTTTTATTTGCCTGAGCGCCCTTTTTGGAAGTACAAGCGCCATGGCCCAGGGAGATTCATTGGAAATGGACCTCACCATTGTGGGAGACTTAGATTTATTCTTGCGGGATGCCAAGAAATTGCAGACATCCCCTGAACTGAGAGAATCATTGGTTGAGTTACCTTCCATTAGCTATACACTGATTCCGAATAAACAACAGGTTGAAATTGTAACCAATCCCATCAAACCTGCCAAAGTAACGGTTGAACCACCCATCTCAAAACTCTACAAAGGGTATGTTAAAGCTGGTTTTGGTGTCTACAGAACCCCCTTACTGGACCTTTATTACATGGATGACCGATCTAGAGATGGATCTTGGGGAATTCAGCTTCATCATTTGAGTTCTTCTGGAGGAACAGCCTTTGAAGACACAATCCCTGACGGATTCTCACATAATTCAGCCAGTATCTGGGGTAGAAAATACTTGAAGAAACACAGTATTCAAGGAGCCCTAGACTACAACAGGGATGTTGTTAATTATTTCGGTTTTGACCCACAAATCTACTGGGATACCCCAACAGACAATCTAGAACAAACCTTTAGCAATGTGCAGGGAAACCTTGAATTGAAAAGCTACCATAGAGATTCAAGCAAGTTCAATTACGCGGGTGAAGTGGCCTTTCGCAACTTTCAAGATGCACGAGAAGGCATTGAGAACAACGTCAATTTCGATTTCAATGGAAGAAAATACAAAGACAATGAGCTCTACAGCCTTGATGTAGGAATCAACTATAACAACTTCCAATACCTCCGTTTGACTGATGGAGACAAACTCAATCAAGACAACGTCATCATTCGCATTCAGCCAATGGCTTCAACTAGAGCTAAGAATTTCTTAGTAAAATTTGGAATGAGTTTGATTGTAGACACACAAAGCGATAGCCCCATTCATGTTTATCCCATTGCTGAAGCGGCTTATAGTTTACTAGACGACCTTTTCATCCCGTATGTAGGGGTAAGAGGTGATCTTCAACAGAATACGTACCGCTCTGTTACCACAAGCAATCCGTTTGTGTTGACCGATATTGAACTGAACAATACGAATCAAAAACTGCAAGCCTACGGCGGAATTCGTGGAACCTTATCTTCTTCAACGAGCTTTAATGTGAGCAGCTCTTTCACCAAGTATGAAGACTTCATGTACTTCGTAAATGATTCTGCTTTTAGTTCTGGAAATCAATTTTCTGTGTTATACGATGAACTTTCAGTGTTCCAACTCAAAGGTGAACTGAGTGTAAACACCAATGATAATTTCAGATTCCAACTTTCAGGAGAGTACAATCTGTATGAGCCTGATTTCGAGGCTTACGCATGGTACCAGCCTGTAACACGCTTCACATTAACGTCGAGCTACAACTTGCAAGACAAACTAATTGTGCGCATGGATTTATTCTCTGAAGGAAGAAGAAAGGCGAAATCGGTTGCTCAAGTTCGTGAGGGTGTGTTGGAAAATGATGGGAGCTTTACCGTAGATTTAAAAGCCTATTTGGATGCCAATTTGGGCATTGAATACCGCTATACAAAACGACTGAGTGCCTTCGTTCAATTGAACAATTTCTTGGCTGCAAAATACCAGCGCTTGAATCAGTATAACATCCAACGCTTCAACGCCATGATGGGGGCTACCTATTCGTTCTAAAACGTCACATTCATCAAAAACTTTTCTTAGGCCGAAACAATTTTGTTTCGGCCTTTCTTTCACCCCTTTTTTCGCTAGAAAATCAGCGCTTTCCCCCTTCATTTCGTACAGAAAATCATGCATGCTAGCTGAACGGTGAAAAACTGTTAGGTCATTGTTGATAAATGCCAGTATTGACGCGGGTTTGTGGATATTTATCCATGTGTTTTCCGTATCTTTGAAAGTCTGAAAAATCCTAATAAACACAGGGTGTTCGGATAGTTTTATAACCTTTTGACGAAGCAATTAGAAAGAAGCATATGAGCGAGGAAAATAAAAAGCAGTATAGTGCAGACAGTATCCAGTCCCTCGAGGGAATGGAACACGTGCGCATGCGTCCTTCCATGTACATTGGAGACGTTGGCGTTCGAGGACTGCACCACCTGGTTTACGAGGTAATTGACAACTCGATTGACGAGGCGTTGGCTGGCCATTGTGACTTGATCAAAGTGTGGATCAATGAAGACAACTCTGTTACTGTTGTAGACAACGGACGTGGTATTCCGGTTGACATGCACAAGAAGGAAGGCATCTCTGCGCTTGAAGTGGTTATGACCAAAATTGGTGCAGGAGGTAAATTCGATAAAGATTCATATAAAGTTTCTGGTGGACTTCACGGTGTTGGAGTTTCATGTGTGAATGCCCTTTCAGCTGATTTAAGAGCTGAAGTGCACCGCGATGGAAAGGTGTACGAACAAGAGTATAAAAAGGGAAAATCTCAGTACCCTGTCCGTGAAATTGGTACTTCTGATGCTCTTGGAACCACAGTGACCTTTCTTCCAGATGCATCTATCTTCGAAGTGACCGTTTTCAATTTCGAAACTCTTGCAAACAGACTTCGTGAACTTTCGTTCTTGAATCAAGGAATTACTTTAACGCTCACAGATAAGCGCCACCAAGATGAGGAAGGCGAAGATGTGCATGAAGTTTATTTCTCTGAAACAGGACTTGAAGAATTCGTGCGTTACGTAGACTCTAATCGTGAAGCTATGATTGACCACGTCATTCACGTGAACGGCGAAAAAAATGGCATCCCTGTTGAAGTGGCCATGATCTACAACACTTCTTACAATGAGAATCTGCATTCCTACGTGAACAACATCAACACGCATGAAGGTGGAACTCACTTAGCTGGTTTCAGACGTGGACTTACCAACACATTAAAGAAATACGCTGATGCTTCAGGCTTGCTTGATAAGATCAAGTTTGAAGTAGTTGGTGATGACTTCCGCGAAGGTCTTACTGCCATTATTTCTGTGAAAGTGGCTGAACCTCAGTTCGAGGGTCAAACGAAAACAAAATTGGGTAACCGTGACGTGACCGCAGCTGTAAGTCAGGCTGTAAGTGACATGCTCACAGACTACCTAGAAGAGCATCCGAATGATGCAAAGAAAATTGTTCAGAAGGTAATTCTTGCCGCTACAGCGAGACATGCTGCGCGTAAAGCACGTGAAATGGTGCAGCGTAAAACAGTCATGAGCGGAAGTGGACTTCCAGGTAAGCTTGCTGATTGTTCTGAAAAAGATCCTTCACTTTGCGAAATCTTCCTTGTTGAGGGAGATTCAGCGGGTGGAACAGCAAAGCAAGGACGTGACAGACTTTTCCAGGCCATTATGCCATTGAGAGGAAAGATCTTGAACGTTGAGAAGGCCATGCACCACAAGATCTTTGAGAACGAAGAAATCAAGAATATTTACACCGCACTTGGTGTAACACTTGGAACTGAAGAAGACAGCAAAGAGCTTAACATCTCAAAATTACGTTACCACAAAGTGGTGATTATGTGTGATGCTGATGTTGATGGGTCTCACATTGAAACGTTAATCTTGACCTTCCTTTTCAGACACATGACAGAATTGATTGAGCATGGTTATGTTTACATCGCCACACCACCGTTGTACCTTGTGAAAAAAGGATCAAAGCAACAGTATGCTTGGGATGATGAAGCCAGAGATCGCCTCATCAATGAAATGAAAGGAGCTGGAACTGATAGCAGTGTTGGCATTCAACGTTACAAGGGTCTTGGAGAGATGAATGCGGAGCAATTGTGGGACACTACAATGAATCCAGAATTCCGTACCCTTAGAAGAGTAACCATTGAAAACGCTGCTGAATGTGACCACATCTTCTCAATGTTAATGGGAGATGACGTGCCACCTCGTAGAGCCTTTATTGAAGCGAACGCGAAATACGCAAACATCGATATCTGATTTGAATTTATGTTCAAAAGAAAGGGTCTTGCTATTGTAGCAAGGCCCTTTTTTGTTCATCACATGCCCCTTAAATAGTTTAGAATTCTCTACACAAAGAAATTAATTATACATTTTACACTGTTGTTGTTTCCGCCTCCACATTGCGCATTCAAAAGGAAATAAAATTCAAGAAAGCGCACTCTGACTGCATTTTACATTCCTGAAGGCTCAACCTAACGCTTTCAGAAAACCGCCGCGTCATAGCACAACGAACACCAGATCTGTTTTAGGAGCACATTTGAGCAAACTCAACCACCTGTTGAGGGCTCACGCTAACCTCCTTGGAAGGCTGCATAAACCTATAACTGATTTGCCTCTAAACGGTATGCACCATCTCCCCCTCAGATATTTAGAAGAAGAAACCCTTCAATGCGCAAGAATTCCATCTAGTTTAAGCAAGGTAAACTCTACATTTGCCTTATGAATTTCTCGTCTAAAACAGTGTGGATTACTGGTGCATCATCAGGAATTGGAAAGGCTTTGGCCATAGAACTTGCAGCACAAGGAGCTGAACTGATCTTGTCTTCGCGAAGAACTGAAGCTCTAGAAGAAGTTAAAACAGCTTGTTTAGGCGCTCCAAATGTTCATGTGCTCCCATTGGACCTTTCAAAAAGTGACACCATGCTAGCAGCGGTTGAAAAAGCCTATGCATTCTGTCCAAATGGGATTGATGTGCTGGTGAACAATGGTGGTATAAGTCAACGTTCGCTAGCCATTGACACAGACTTAGAAGTAGACAGAAGGGTCATGGAAATTGACTACTTCGGCACCGTGGCCTTGTCAAAAGCGATCTTACCAAGATTTGTAAAACAGCAGCGCGGACATTTTGTAGTGATCACTAGCCTGATGGGGAAATTCTCTTCTCCTCTTCGCTCTGGCTATTGCGGCGCGAAGCATGCACTCCACGGATTCTTTGATGCCCTATACTTGGAACACTGGAAAGACCAAATTGCAGTGACCTTAGTATGCCCTGGTTTCATTCGCACAGAGATCTCAAAGAATGCATTGGTTGGTGATGGCAGCAAGCAGGAAACCATGGATGAAGCCACCGGTGGTGGGTTGACGCCTGAACAATGCGCTAAAAAGATGGCAAAAGCCATTCACAACCGAAAGCATGAAGTATACATTGGCAAGAAGGAAATTCTAGCCATTTACCTCAAACGTTACTTTCCTGGAATACTCAGACGAATCTTGAAAAACGCAAAGGTGACTTAAGCGTTGAACTCTCTTCCTGTTGCATTCAGAACGGTAGTCTTCTTTTTCAGCGTGCGTAACACAATGAAAATAACGAAAGCTACCGGAACTGAAATTTGCCAGAAAGGATCTATAAGGAAGTCTAGCTCTAGTATTCCGCCGCTGTCTATGTAATTCTTTACAAAGTTGAGCAACCCGAAACTAATGAAGGTGGCAAAGAAGCCGTTGTACTCCCGTTTCAGCACGTTCTTCATTGAGAACTGTACTCCTGAAGGCTGAAAATTTGACAATCTAGGGAAGAAAGGAGGCACTTTCTCTGACCATTTAAAATAACTACTTCCGAACTTTTTACGCAAGAAAGCTTCCTCAGCAAACATGATTCGCTCATAATAAACCCAGAAGAGGAAGATACAAACAATGGTAAACCACCAGCTTCCTACGTACATGATGATTCCTAGCCACATAAAGAAATTCCCGAAATAAAGCGGGTGGCGCATAGTTGAATAAACCCCTTTCGTGTTTAATACTTCAGCTACTTGTCCTTCCTTGGTGTTCCGTCCTGATGTTCCCTTTGGCGTAAAACCAATGGTTAAGGCACGAATAAAGAGCCCGAAAAAGCTAATGACTAAACAAATAAGAATCCATGTGAAATCATGGTGATCCATGTCTCGATCCCATCCGCCAATCATTACGATGAGCGCTAAAACGTATAATACGAGTGGAAGGAAACTCCTTCTGCGGAACAGCCAGTTTCCACTGCGCTCCATTTCTTCTATCATTGCCATACGGCAAATGTAGAAATTCAGGCGGATTAACCGATGGTTTGAATTGAATTAAGGTGGAGCGTAGGCTCAGTCAGATGGTTCTGACTTGAAATAGGGTGCTCTTGATGAATTGTTGGAATGCCTAAATGGACAGAATAGAGCTTGCTTAGTGCTTAAGACGCACTTTATGTGATTTTTAAGCTTGGTTACTGAACGATTTTGAGGAGAAGTACTGTTTTGGGAAATCTAAAACTCCCAAATACCACCTGAGTTTAATATTACCTATCTATTTATACTATAAGTGTGTTTTTAGTTAAATTATTAAACAGTGGACTATTTGCGAAGGTGGCATAAGGAGACTCGTGATGGTTAGTGATGGGATCAACATTCCATCTTCTTTTTCCTTACCGTTAACCCCGTATCTATTCTCCTCCTGCGAGAACTGCCTCCCCTGAATCTGCATCCCAAAGGGGTGATAGTCGTTCAAGTTAGCGATTCTTGAACTATAACTTTGAGCTTTCCCATCTAGGTTTTCACGTTCAGGTGTTTTCGCATCCGAAATTGTGGCAAGAACGTTTCCAAGGTGGTTGCCCAGTTCATAATTCTTGTATCCTAGACTACTTTGCCCAATAGAATAAGACTGAATTGATATTGAATTGGAATAGTTAACAGCATCAAAGGAAGGTTCTTGAATTGAAAAGGGCACCGAAGCAATCTACTGTTTCAGGAAGGAACTACCACTTTGAATTGGATTGTCATTACAC
>Ga0208903_1000788_pt1 | contig 21504 bp, 26 predicted proteins | sample AntAceMetag02UKJ_FD_184769 | JGI IMG/M metagenome (GOLD analysis project Ga0208903, IMG submission 184769) | Saline lake microbial communities from Ace Lake, Antarctica - Antarctic Ace Lake Metagenome 02UKJ (SPAdes) (version 2) | ecosystem: Environmental > Aquatic > Non-marine Saline and...
ATCTGTGCGCTAACACTAACGCGGTCGGTCAGTTTTACAATGTTCATTGCGGACATCCTCCGTCAACAGCTTATACCTGAGCTGCTATTGCTATTCAAACTACCGATAGGTTCAAACTACCGATAGGCGGCCAGGGTTTTTTTTCGAATTCCGGCGCGAGGGAGTGGAAATTACTCACCGAGAAACGCCGGCGGCCGTTTCTCCCTAAACGCACGGGGTCCCTCCCGAGCATCTTTGCTCATCATCACACTGCCCGCCTGTTCCATCTCATACTTGAAGGCGTCCGCCCATGGCAGCGTATGGGTTTCCAGCGCCGTGCGTTTAATCGCCTGCAAAGCCAAAGGTGCCTGACGACACACGTTGTGCGCATAATGCTCTGCGCGCGACTGCAGTTGCGCCAGTGGTACAACCTCGGACACCAGTCCCATTGCCAGCGCCTCACTGGCAGAGACCGGTTCACCCCCGAGCAGAATTTTCATCGCATGCGCCCAGGGCAGTTGCCGCGCCAGCCTCACCATAGAGCCGGCACCAGGCACGACACCGACTTTGGGTTCAGGCAGTGCAAACTGAGCATGCTCGGCGGCAATGCGAATATCGGTTGCTTGCAATAGCTCAGTACCACCGCCGAGTGCCCGACCGTTAATCGCTGCGATCACAGGTTTATACAGTGGCTCGCCCTTGAGCATGATGCTGTCGACGATCATGGGGTCGGCCAGAAGTCGCTCTTCGGCAGGCGTCTGGGCCTCGCGTGCGCCCGTCCACAGGGGAATCACTTCTGACAAATCGCCGCCACAACAAAAATCGATTTCCCCGGCAGCCGTTATCACGGCAACCCTTATCGCATCGTCGTCACGCACTTCCTGCCAGGCATCGGCGAGTTCGACAAACATCTCGCCATTTATCCGATTGTTGGCGGCCGGTCGATTGAGTGTAATCCACGCCTGTGGCCCACGTTTTTCAAACAGAATAGTGTTCAAGGTTTATCTCCCATCTCGGGTTCTACAGCGCGCTGGCGCCGTCCCATAATAATTTCGCCCCCACCACCACCAGACAAACGCTCACCACCTGATAGTAAAACGTGGGGGGAGAACGCTTTACCAGATAGTGACCGAATTTCACGCCCAGTGGCGCAAGCGGCACCAACACCAGCGAATACAGCAGGTTGACCGTGGTGAACTGCCCAAGCGCGTAGTACGGCACTAACTTCACGAGATTGACGACGGCAAAGAAGATACCGGCGGTGCCGGCAAACAGCAGTGGCGCCAACTGCTTGGGCATCAAGTACATGGTCAGCGGCGGACCTCCCGCATGAATACTGAAACTGGTAAACCCCGCCAGAGCGCCGAAAAAACTGCCGCTTACAACATGGTTCTCCGTACTGGAAAACCCTTTGAGCCCCGATAACATCTGCGCACCGAACGCAAGAGAAAGAGCGCCAATCAATATCCGCATATAATGCTCGTTCATCGCTTCAGCGGAGTAATACCCCAACCCTAACCCGACCATGCCACCCGGCAGCAAGACCAGTAACGCGCGACGATCAAAAACGCCCCAGTAGGTCTTCACCACCAGCAGATCCATTACCACCAGAATCGGCAGAAGAATGGCCGCGGCCTGCGTCGGCGGCATCACCAGCGCCATCATGGGAACGGAGATGACCGCGATAGCGCCACCGAAGCCGCCTTTGGCGATGCCATACAGTAAGACCGCCGGCACACTGGCGAAGTAAAACCACGCGTCAGTAAGCAAAGCTGGACTCAGTCAACCAGGGCAAACTGGCTGCGCAGCACTTCAATAATCTCATCTTTGGGATTGTCCGATAGCTGCAGGGGTCGCCCGACAATTTTTTCTGCGATTCCAACATACGTCTTCGACACCGTCATCAGAACCTCAGTGGGCAGTGCGTTGTCACGGGCCAGCGCCTGGCGCTCTGGCATGCGGTTCTTGTTAAGCAGAATATCCGGGTCGGGAAAATACTTGAGGAGCAACTGCCGGAAATCTTCCTTGGAGTTTTCTACGACCCTGCCCGTTCGCTGCGCGGCGCCATCCCAAATGCGTGAGGAATCGGGCGTGCCGACTTCATCCATATAAATGAGCTTCTCGTTACCAGCCTTGTCAGTGACGTAGCCAAACTCAAACTTGGTATCGACGAAAACCTGATCCAGTTTGGCCAGTTCCGCGCTGATCACATCAAAGCCCTCCCGAAGCAGTGTCTCATAGCGAGCAATGTCCTGCGGCGTGCGAAAGTTAAACGCGGCGAAATTCTTTTCCAGATCATTGCGCGTAAGATTGACATCATCGGCGGCGGGCACGCCCGGAATGCCCTCAAGAATACCTTTGCTCGACGGGGTGATCAGTAATCTGGACAGCTTCTGATCGCGTTGCAACCCATCCGGAATCCTGATGCCACAAAACTCGCGCTCACCCTTCTCATACGCGCGCCACATCGAACCCGTAATGTACTGACGGGCAATCGCCTCAATCATCACCGGCCGCGCCTTCTGCACGATCCAGACCAGCGGGTGCGGGATTTCCAGAATATGGCTGTCCGCCAAGCCCCGCTCTCGAAACAGCCGGAACCAATGATTCGAGATAGCATTCAGAGCTGCGCCCTTGCCGGGCACGCCATGCAAGCCACCCTCTGCATGCCAGATGCAATCGAAAGCGGAGATGCGATCCGAAATCACCATAATAGCCAACGGTGCAGTGGGCGCTACGTCATAGCCACGCTCAGCAATCAGGCGCGCGCTGTCATCGGGGGTCAGCCAGTAAATCGAGCGCACTTTACCGCTATGCACGGGCTTATGCGTACGTATCGGTAAATCGTCGTTCACGGCCAATACCTTGTCGGCAAGGCCAGTCCTGTCGGAACTCATAGAGTTAATTCCATACTATTGTGCTTGAGGTGACCTTGGGAACTGCGTGTGCCACAGCGCGACTCAGAAAAGAATAAAAGTCTAGCAGACGACGTGCTGCCTGACACCCCCGAACGCACAGATCGCAAAGACGCCTTGCTCCGGCAAGACCAGAGGTGGCACTCGGCATTAGTGACTGCTGCAATGGCTACTCGCTGGGTCTTGGGGCCGGCGAGGCTACACCACGCGAAACCAGCCTGCAGCCCGATGATGTTCGGGAGCAGATACAGCCTGTTATAGATATTCTAGCAAGTAAGGCAAAAATATTATGATGCCAACCGACACCGCGCCCAGCGCACTCAACAACACGGCACCCGCTGCGACATCCTTGGACTTTTTAACCACGGGGTGAAACTCCGGGGATGCCACATCGCACAGCAGTTCAAACGCCGTATTGAGTGCTTCCGCAACCCATACTGCCATCATGACAAGAATCAGGAGACACCATTCCACAAGACTCACACCAAACAACAAACCTGTTGCGATCACACAAACAGTAGCCAGCAGATGCACCCGGGCATTGTGCTGGCTTTTCAGCATTTCGAGAATACCGGCCAGCGCGTGCATGCCGCTGCGGACCCTCCCGCTGAACGAAAATGTACCGCTACTATCATTCATGAGGTGCCTTATACGCTCGGCCTGCCAGGGTGGGCCAGCCTATCCCAGTTAGACTCGGGCTTACAATCGCCCACGACCAGCCATTATACTACGCGGTATTGTAGTGGTAGCAGAACCCATCAAGGAGAAAAGCAAACGACATGAGTGAGACACCGCAAACTCCCTATCAGATTTTGGGTGAAGAAGGCATCAAACGCCTGAGCAACGCCTTTTACGACAACATGGGTACCCTGCCTGACGCAGCAGGCGTTCGCGCCATGCACGCCGCTGACCTGGCACCTATGAAGCTCAAGCTGGCGGAGTATCTCATCGGATGGATGGGGGGCCCCCCTGTATACGCGGCCAAGTACGGCACGGTCTGTATGACAACGCCACATCAGCATTACCACATCGGCCCTGCCGAGCGCGACCAGTGGTTAATCTGTATGAACAAGGCGTTGACGCAAATAGACGCGAGCGACGAACTCGTCGAGATGCTAAAGGTGCCGATGTTTCGAATCGCCGACGCCGTGCGCAACAAAGAAGGCCCCAGTAGCGCAGAGACGAATCCCAATATTATCGCTGCCGGCTGAGATAACATTCCGACGGGCAACACTGAGCTGTCGCCAGGGACATCAACGCAGCAGCTGACTCATCGCCGGGTCTGGTCGACCTTGCAACGTTAGAATGCCTCGACGAATATCGCCGCCCAGGCTTTGAAAAATCGCGCTCACCGCCGGATCGTCACTGGTCACCTCGTTGAACGCCCAGACGTCTTCACTGGAGCGAGTATCCACAATCCGCGCCAGCACCTTCCCTGTGGCGCCGTTTACCACCGCGATACTGACGGTAATCGAGCCACTGGGCCTAGCACCTTTGGCGACCGAGGACCGAGTTTCATTAGGATGCACAGCCACCACTGCCGTATTGAGCACCAATTGCGCGCCGCTGGCGTTAGTGACAGTGATGAAATCTGACTGATACGTCAACGCAACCGAAAACTCATACGCGATCATGCGTTGCAAAATGTCCGCCTCCTCATCTGTTACCCACCACTCGCCGTCGGCGGGCGCTCCCTCGGGCTGAATAACCTGCATATTGGCGAGATTGGCAGGCGCGATATAAATGCTCCTGAAACCTGCCACGTCGGGTGGCGGATCCTGACTCACATACACTGCAGCGGCGTCTATCGGCTCGCCAGTTGCGACAGCTGCCTGCTCACTTTTGGGCGTGGTGGAGGTCCATTCATCAAGCTGGGCACAGCCGCCTAGCCAAATCAAAAGGGCCACTATTAGCATTGGTTTGATCGACATGTCTTGTTCTCTGGTTAGCGGAGATTACGCAGCGGACAGTCGCGCCGCTGCGGCTGAGAGAGTATACCCAAATTTTTTCATCCGCCCAGTACTGCATAAATGCTATGGCGCAGTCCTTGCCGAACTGGCTCCGTGCATTGGGATGCAGGGATTCAATAGGCTACAATAATCGCGTTTCATTTTTGTCCTGAGCGCCCGAGATGCTTTTTCGTAATCCAAGATTCTGCCGTCCAGTCTTCGCCTTATGCATGATAACTGCGGCGCTCCCGGGTTTTGGCGAGCCGGTTGAGGAAGATATTCTGGTAACCGCAAGCCGTGTACAGGAAACAGCGCTAACGCGTCCTATGGCGTGGTCAACGGTGAACAGTGCAACACTGGCGCTGGTCGATCCCGTGCACATTAATGAGATCATGCAACGCGTGCCAGGTGCCTGGATCAGTCGCGGTAATGGCCAGGAAAGCATCATTGCTTTGCGCTCGCCCGTCCTGACCGGCAGCGGCAGCTGCGGCGCTTTCTTTTCTGCTGCCGACGGCATCAGCCTGCGCGCACCGGGTTTCTGCAATGTAAACCAGCTATTTGATTCGAATTTTGAGCAGGCCGGCCGTATTGAAGTCATTCGTGGCCCGGCGACGGCTTTGTACGGCTCCAACGCAATGCATGGTGTCATCAACGTCATCAGTGCTGCGCCCAGCGCACGACTCGATAACTGGCTGGCCGTTGAAGCGGGGCCAGACGAATACTACCGGGGACAGTACCGTTACAGCGACACCGCCGGACAGCACGGCTTCAGCCTCAGCACGAACGTCAGTAGCAACGGTGGCTATCAGGACAGCTCGGGCTACGAACAACAAAAAGCCATTGTCAGACATGACTACACGGGGCAGGACTGGCAGTTTCGCACTGTGCTTGATGGGGCCAACCTGAACCAGGATACCGCAGGATTTATCGCAGGTTTTCAGGCCTATACAGACACTGACTTGAGGAAGAGCAACCCTAACCCCGATGCATTCAGGGATGCTTGGTCGCTGCGCCTCTACAGCGCCGCCAGCCTAGCCCTGAATGACACCAATACGCTGACTATTACGCCCTATGTGCGCGCCAATGACATGGAGTTCCTGCAGCACTTTTTGGCCTGGCAGCCTGTTGAAGAGAATGCGCACAATAGCCTCGGCCTGCGCACCAGCGTGCACACCGACGCAGCATCGCTGCGCTGGGTTAACGGAATCGACATGGAATATACCGACGCTACCCTGAAGGAAACGCAAGACGACGATTTCAGCCCTAATCAGCCCGCCGGTGTGCACTACGATTACCAGGTGAACGCGACAATGGCCGCGCTTTACAGCCAGGTGCGCACGCAGTATGACTCGCCGTGGGAATTAGATGCAGGGATTCGTGTTGAGTACACCAACTACGATTACGACAATCAAACCGGTGATGGCGACGCCTGTGGGCCCACCGCCACTAACTGCAGATTCTTCAGGCCCGCAGACCGGCAGGACAGTTTCACTAATTGGTCGCTCAACACCGGTGTCAGCTACAGTTTCACGCCAAACAACATCGCCTATCTGCGCCTTGCACAAGGCTTTCGAGCGCCGGAAGCGACCGAGCTCTACCGGCTGCAATCCGGACAACAGAGCGCCGATCTTGATTCGGAAAAAATCGATAACATAGAACTCGGGTTGCGTGGCTATTGGCAACAAACCACGCGCTACGACGTCGCTGTATATTACATGCACAAGGACGATGTGATTTTTCAGGACGCCAATCGGCAGAACATCAGTGGCGCGCAGACGCGGCACTATGGGGCGGAGATGAGCGTGGACCATCACTTTAACGATCAGTGGTCAGTCGGCGTTGATGCCAACTACGCAAACCACAACTATGGTAACCGTGTTGAACTGCTTGGTAGCAACGGCGATATCAAGGGAAACGACATCGACACCTCCCCCAGAGTCTTTGGCAGCGCTCGCGTCAGTTGGGATTTTTCTGCGCTCGTTAAACGCAACAGCCGCGCCGAGCTGGAGTGGGTCTACATGGATTCGTATTTTCTGGAACCCGCCAATGAGCACGAGTACGAAGGGCATTCCCTGCTCAATCTGCGCATCACCAGCGACCTGACCCCGCGCTGGTCGGCCGGCCTGCGTGTGACCAATCTGCTGGATGAGGAATATGCCGAGCGCGCGGACTATGGCTTCGGTGAGTACCGCTATTTCGTTGGGCTGCCGCGCGGCGCCTTCCTGCAGGTGAGCTATCAATTCGGCGATATCTGATCACCGTCCAGAATTGCATCGAATCCTCGTGTTATTTTCGCCCCTGATCGAGCGTGATCCCGCGATTGGAAGCAATTATTGTATTCTCCACTGGATCGTTCTTGAGGATCGCGTGGGAGCCTAATAATTCTTTGGCCTCTGGTGGATAGAGGTCTTCCAATCGGAAGCTATCACTGAGCTCTCCTGGTCCACGTACAACTTTCACGAAGTAGCGATCGATTGAGATCGATTCGATGACACCACCCTTTGCTGAAGCCATGACCAGCTCCATCGACAGAAGCGCTAGAGATTGGCCCGTGGGAAAGAATGACCATTTACTCGGGTTTTCCGCCCGAACTTCGGGAGGGAGAGGTTTTAGACCCCACTGCCAATCCTCGATGACATATACGCCACCAGGTCGCAGAAGTGGAAAGAGCGTTTCAAAAGATTGGCGAGTCTTGTCAAGCCGGTGCGAAGCATCGTCAAGCACAAGGTCCAGAGGTTCACCTGCAAAAACTTCCGCCGCTACTTTCCGAACCCGACGCTTATCGCCTTGGTCCACTCCATAGATCGGAAAAATATTCTCTTCAAGTCCTTCCTCTTTAATGAACCACGTGAGTGCCTCTACCGGCTCAGGAGAATAGTCTATTGCGGCCAATTTCTTGGGATGAGCATAAGCGCCAATGAAACCAGTGCTTCCACCATGTGCGATACCAATTTCAAAGATTCTCTCTGGTTGCACCTCGTCAAGTATAGCCGCAAGAGCCTCGACCAGCGGGCGGTCTTTCCACATTACCAGCTGCCCTAGCTTGGATTTAGCACTAGTGAACATCGCAGCCAAAAACTTGTGTCCGTCGACTTCAAGTTCTTGCCCGTTTCATTTCATTTTATTCATCAGCAAAAAAATACATCCGGTTTGGAACAGGGTCGATTGTAAGCGGTATGCGTTTCGCAGGGCGCAGATTATCTCAATGTTGTCGAAGACACGGCAGATGGTGTGCGTTCGATCCCGCAGCTTTTTTACACCGACTACAATAGACCGTTGATGAGGGTCACTGCAACCGGACATCGCACCCTCAAATGTCGGACAAAAAAAGGCCCCATCGTGTGGGGCCTCCCGACTGTCTGGTGCTTGTTAAGCTTTTCTACGCCTGATCGCGACAAGACCAAGCAGAACTGAACCGATCAGCCATGACGTTGCAGGGATCGGCACAGCAGACACAGAACCCCCTGAAAAACCCCTGAAGGCAGTGACGCCAGCAGCTCCGCTGGGCAAACAGTCAGCGTTTTTGCACACACCTTCTCCATCAGAACCGCCAGCCGTATTCAGCAGAATTGTGCCGCCAGCATTAGTGAGGGCAGTCATAAACTGCAGCGAAACGCCGTAATACCCAGCAGCGTTAGCAGGATCCGTCAAAGTAGGCGTTACTTGCAAAGAAAGAGCAGTTGATGGTGCGTAAAAATTAGTCGCCCTGACATAGGGGCCGCACAAAACCGTATCACCGCAGTTGTCAGTACCCCATATCCCTGTTCCGGTGGTCGTAATGTTAACGTTTGAGTAGATGTTGCCAACTGCGTCATAAGTAAAAGACCCTGACGCCACACCACCAAAAGGACCGGCACCCAAAACCTCGGCAGATGCGAAGGTTACATCCTGAAGCACCCAAGTCATCGGAGCCGCGCTGGCTCCTAGTGACATAACTGACAGTATTGCACCGTATAGGGTGCCTCCAATAATTTTGTTCAACATAGCGCTTTACTCCATCAGGTTCGTTGTTTAACGGCCGCTTTTCCAACATGCCGCATAGCATGTGTTGTCAGTGCAAGTATCAGGCCAATGGAGTAAAAACCTATTTATATTAGGTACTTGTGCTTTTCGAGTAGCTTTACAAACGTCTAGCAGATGGCGATGTGTAAAGTTTCCTGACGCTAATCCAACGGCGCAGAGTGATTCGCCGGATCTTGGCCATCAAGCCGTATAAAGGCCAGAACTCAGCGCCAAGTGACCGGCCGCGAAGCCGTCCCCCGCAGCAAAATGCCCTGAGGTTGGGTGGCTTTTACCGGATCAATCCACAGCCGGGAGAAGCGTTCGACCACAATTTGCAGTGCTGTTTCCAGGTTCTTCTGGGCCAGATGCATGCCAGAGCAGGTGCGCAGGCCCGGCCCGAAAGTCAGTTGCGATCTGCTGTTACGAGAGATTAAAAAGTCGTCTGGGTCTGCGAACACCCTCGGGTCGCGATTGGCCGCTGCGACGCCAAATAACATGGCGCTATTGGCTGGTATCTCGACACCTGCGAGCGTTACTGGGACATCGGGCCGAGCAAAACGCGGTTTTGCGGCCACCGGCGGATTCCAGCGTAGCAGCTCCTGTGCGGCCTGCGATTGGCAAGGCGGCTCCGCTACGCACTGCTCCCATGCATCGGGGTGTGTCAGCAGTGCGTGAAACAGGTTGCTCAACGCCTCTGACGTGGTTGTCGCGCCTCCAGTGAAGAACAGTCGGATGTGCGCGTTTATTGATTCCTCGTCGATAGCCTTGCCATCGACAGTTGTTTGCAGCCAGCGGCTGATCTGGTCATCGCACGGTTCCCGGCGACGCGCGGCAATCACGGGTTTGACCATATTCGTGAGACGGCGATCTGCGGTGCGACTCTCTTCCAGATCACGGCCGCCAAACATCAAATCCATAGACCATTGGTAATACTGCGCCTCCTGTTCAATAGGCAGTCCGAGCTGATTGCAGATTACACGACAGGCGTAGCAACGGGTAAAGCGATGGACCAGATCAGCACTGTGCTCACCCTCGAGCAAGTCGAGAATGTCGTGGCCTGTTTGCGCGAGTTTGTGTTGATCCATCTCATCAATAGCATGGCGGCGGAACGAGGGCGTCATACGGGGCCGCCATGTGCGAAAGCGCGGACGACGTCGCCCTGTTCGCGCAAGGTATGCAGTGCGGTGGCGAAGGCCTCACCAGGTTATATATGGTAGAGCCAATCGATCATGATCAGATCCTCGTTGCTGCACACTCAGCAAAGTCACGATAGCGCCACCAAGCGAAAATTATGAGTCCCAGCGCAAAGATCACCACGACTTGAACCACTTTAAACAGATCAATGTAGTCAAATTCAAACGACAATAATGCCGACATCGCATAGCTTCCAAGCGCCATACCCAAACCGAAACCCAGCGCCATAAACCCCCAAAGATGAGGGTGTCGCGACAGCCCTGCGATTTCAAGCGTGCGGATTGATGACAGCGTAACACTGCCGATCAGGAACGTGCCGATCAGGAACGACGACCCCGCGACAATAATAACTGAATCAAAGAGCAGGACCATCGCGATGGCAGTCACACCCATTGCGTAGCTAATGCACAAGCTCAAGGGGGTGCCGAACAACCGGACTAAAATCTTGGTATAAATAGCCCCGAATGCACATCCCAAGCCGAGAATGGCAAACAGCGAACTACTATCACCAATACTGACTCCCAAATCGCGGTGCATGTAATCTGCCAAAAATAAAGTGTGGGGTATGATGCCAGCGCCCATTAACGTGTAGGCACTTGCTACCAAGAGGAGCAGACCTCCCCGATCGGGCTCAAGCCTCTCTACTGAACGGCTGGCAGGTGCACGCTCGCAAGGTGCCATTGAAACAAAAGGCCAGGCAACTGCGGCAACGAGCAGCGTGATCGACGCCTCCAACAACCAGCCACCACTCGGCCCATTGACGATAAAAAACGGCAAAGCCAGGCTTATAATAACGATCATTATACCGCCACCGCTAAAAGCAAACGCAAGGCACATACCTTTCGCCTCAGCGCTGACACTGCGCACCACTAGCGCAGGAGTGTGTATCATCAGCACCGCTGCAGCAACGCCAGTAGAAAATCGCCCCGCGGCGAACCAAGCAAAGCCTAGATTCCAGAAACACATGCCTAAGCCAATCACAGCAAGCATCAGTGATGTGCGCATCAGCAGACGAATGCCAGTGACTCGCGGCAACCAGATTGCAATCACGCAACCGGTGATGAACCCGAGGCCATTAAACGCTCCGAGGTAACCCCCTCGGCCTTGCTAACCCAGTACATGTTGATTAACGATGGCACCAAGGGCCCATAGGCAAAACGCGCCAGGCAGATTGATATGGCAAATAAACAAAAACCGGCAACCGGCGCATAGATCGGCATGGGCTGAGCTATCTTCATGACTCTCTCTTTTTAATAATGGAAGACATCTCCCCCCAGCGCCACAGTTTGCCATCACTCACCATTCAGTCCCAGCTGCTGTTATGCAGCCGACGCTCAAGATGCCTGGCAAGCAAAACAATGATCGACACCATTCCCAAATATACAATCGCTGCCAACAGATAAGCTTTGAAAAACTGGAAATTAGTCGAGGCTAATTCCTGAATGCGCGCAAAAAACTCCGTGTACTGAATCAAGAAAGCAACAGAGCTATCTTTAAGATTATTGATACATTGATTCGTCAGGGCTGGCACTGACAGCCGAAGAACTTGTGGCAGCGTCAAATAGCTGAATATCTGCCTGTTACTAAAGCCCTGAGCCCACCCAGCCTCGATCTCCACCCGATCAAGCCCGTTGTAGGCTGTTGTGAAATATGCGGCATTGTACGCCGCGACATTCATCGTAAACCCAACCACCGCAACCACAAACGGTGTGGTTTTTATACCGAGCTGTGGCAGCCCGTAATACATCAAAAACAACAGAACAATTAACGGCATCCCGATAAAAAAAGAAATGTATGCTCGCCAAAACGATCTCAACCATCTCGTTTTACTAATAGAGCAATAAAAAACCACCACGCCCAATAAGAACCCTGTCACACTCACAGTAACAGCGAGCTGCAACGTTTTCACCAGGCCTAAAAAAATCAGCGGCCACTGCTCTACCAAATCTCCCGCGAAAGTTGTCCAGTCGTTCATTTTGAGCGCGCCAACGCGTCACCCCCAAAAAAACTGCGGACTTGAAGATCCGGATGCTCTTTGATCAGATGGGCGATGTCATCTTCTGCTTTGACCACGCCTTCATCCAAAAAAACGACTCGATCTGCAATTTGGCTCGCCAAAACCAAGTCATGCGTTACGCACAACATTGTGACATTCTCACGCCGCAAATGATTAAATAACTCGGCAACTTCACGCACCATTAACGGATCTAGTGCGGAAGTCGGCTCATCAAATAGCACAACTGCCGGATCCATTGCCAGCGCACGCGCGATAGCGACACGTTGTTTTTGACCGCCCGAAAGTTGCGCCGGATATTTATCTCGATGCGCCGCCATCTCCAGCCGATTAAGCTCAAATAGCGCCTTTTCGTTGGCGTGCTCCTTAGAAAGTCCACGCAGTTTACGCAATCCGAGAGTCACATTGTCAAGTGCCGTCAAATGACGATAAAGAGCAAACTGCTGAAATACAAAACCAATACTTTGTCTGAGCGAACGAACATCGACGCGGGCGCCAAGGATGTCCTGCCCACGAAAATAGATTTCACCAGATGTTGGCTCAATCAACCGATTTAAACAACGCAATAGCGTTGATTTACCGCACCCCGATGGCCCCATTACCACTTTTAAATCGAACTCATGAACATCAAGATTGACACCCGCCAACGCGTTCTGGGTGCCAAATTTTTTGTGCAGATTTCTGATTTCAATCAGTGCCATCTTTAACCTCGTTCGCCAACGATGGGGCGACTCATGATGCCTGCAATCCGGGGATGTAGTAACGTCTTTCTAGCCAGCGAACACCCTCCAGCAAGATGCGATAAATAGTGAAGTAGAGAATTCCGACCGCCAGATAGATTTCTATTCCTTGCAAAGTGGTTGCTGTGAGTGTCATCGCTTGCTTGGTCATTTCTGGAATTCCGACCGTGTAGGCAAATGGCGAATACTTCAACACGGAGGTGAACTCATTAATCATGCCTGGTACTGCAAACCGCAGCATCTGAGGCATCTCAATGTAAAAAAAGATTTGCACACGGTGCATGCCCATCGCTTCGGCCGCCATAACCTCAGCAGTATCGACAGACGCCAGTGCACCGCGAAATACTTCTGCCAGATAGGCACCCGCAATAAGGCCTAAACTTAGCGCCATCGCCAGTAGTGGTGGAACCTTCAGACCAACACTTGGCAATCCGAAATACACCAAAAAAAGCATCACCAGGACGGGAACCCCGCGAAATACATACGTGTAAACATCGAGTAGAGCGCTCAAAACCGGCTTTTGCAGACGACGTAGACAGGCCACTAATAATCCGGCGGCGACTCCCGTAATACTGCACGTTAGTGTAACCAAGATCGTATAGACAAGGCCGGGCGCTAACTGCCAGAGAATCTCAAAGAAGCTCATTTGCTAAGGCGGCGTGAAGCTCACTTCATCCATTTATCAATGATCGCCTTGATTTTTTCCGGGCCCAGTTCCTTGAGATATTGATCAAAATCGTCACGATATTTTGAACCCTTGGTGAAAGCGAAACCCAAGGTATCAAATCTGGTAAATGAATACGCGCTCTCCAACGGAAGTTTGAGCTTATAGATATAGTTGGACAAAACAGGCTCTTCTATGAAAGCTAGATCCAGATTGCCGTTTTGAAGATCGGCAATCACTTCGCTGTAGGTGGGGTATAGTTTGACCTGACTCAGGCTGTAATAACCCTCAGGTTCGAGTTTATCTTTGATCAAATCACTGTATGCCATCCCTCGAGGATAACCAATCGAGTACTCCTTGAGTTCGGCCAAATCTGTAATTTTGATGTTTCGACTGTCTAAACTAACCAAATGCCAAGCATTGTCATAGTAGGGCTGCGAAAAATCCATCGCTTCTTTTCGCTTGTCGGTAATCGATATCCCAGAAAAAGCGACGTCCGCCTGCCCGCTTGACACCGCCCCGAGCATTCCCTGCCAATCGTAGGCGGTAATGCTAAATACACATCCGCGAGACTTGCAATAACCTTCAAAAATTTCGAGGTCTACACCTTTATTAACCCCGTTCTCGGAATAGAGCATGGGAGGAGAAGCGGGTGAAACTGCCACTTTAATGAGGCTCCCTTCTTTTGAATCTGAGCACCCGGCTATCGACAGCAATATAACGACAAACAAGCTGATTTTTCTAATCATGACCATCACATTTATCCCTATATTAGTCGAGGCACCATATTTTACAGTGTCCTGTGCGTATTCACAGGTGGGCATTATTAAGACGCGCGCCAGACTACACGTTTCTCTGGCCGTTAGCGAGACTCAGTGCCAGCAATTGTGGACGCTACACCGGTGCAGATTTTAACGGACACTCTATTAACGTCGAAGCTACCCCCATAACCCCCGCACTTTCGCCTAAGTCTTTTAGCATATAACGTATAACGCTTCGAATATCACCCTTTATCACAAAGGGCGGCTCAGGAAACATTCGTCTTGAGTCTTGAGTCACGAGTATCGGACCGAACTTTTCTGGATTGTCGGACGGATTGCCCCCACTGGTACCCGGATCGTTGCAATCCCAGCGCGTCGTAGGAGCCCAGCCTATGTCGCTCCACTCTCCGAGGACTGTGTTTGGTGTAGGCAAGTTAACTTTCTCAGACAGCGCTAATTTGACCTGGAATTTCAAGCCACTGCCCCACTCCATTCTGCGAACGCACTCATCCTGGGATTCCGATAGTGCTCTGCTCGAACGAGGTGGCGCCCAAAATTGAACAAATTGTAAACCGCAGCATGAGCACCCAAGAATCTTTGCGCTTGCCCTGTTGATTTGAACTTCCGCATGACCCGCTCTCGCACTCTGGTCGGGTCCTGGGATTGCTCGGCCCGATTGTTCGCGTACTGGGAATTATCATGAATAACATCCGGCATCAGTTCACGGTGAGCAACACCGTAGCTGCGTAACTTATCCGTCACGATCTTCTTGGGTTCGCCGCCATGACTGCGCAATAACTTTTTGAAGAAGCGTTTAGCTGCAGCGCCAGCCCGCTTTCTCTGCAAGAATACATCAACGACTTCACCATCCTGATCCACAGCCCGTCACAGGTAATGCTGTTTTCCATTGATCTTCACGAAGACTTCATTGATGAAAAAGGTATCGCCGTAGCCTCGGTTTTTTCGCTTCAACCTTCGAGTGTATATAGCACCGAATTTGATACACCAAAGTCGAATTGCTTCGCGGCTGACAGTGATGCCTCGCTCTGCCAGAAGATCTTCTATATCGCGGTGACTGAGGTTGAAACGGAAGTAGAGCCAGACGGCATACGAAATGGTATCTGGCGGGAATCGGTGGCGTTTATATGTATTCATCCTCTGATTTTATCAAAAAGAGCCAGCTAACTTGGCAGTACCCTATTTTCGCTCTCGAGAAGTTAACGCCTCGGAAAGAAAAAAATGTCGCCTCCAAGGCCCAAGCCAAGGGTCTGCTCCATTCACCGAACGGACTACTGCCAAGATCATGGTGATGATGACTGCTGTTTTATCGTTATATATTTCGAACCAGCCTGAGCTGGCTTGTCAGATTGTAAAAGCATCAACATTATGCGGTAGCCAGCGCATGTCGCCATCTTGCTGCGACGTTGCCTCAAGATAACCAAAGATCATTCGCCGCAGACGCGGTGGTAATTTTGCGGTAGAAACCTGCGCGATAAAGTCTGCAATGCGAACACCCTTCTCGGACTGAGGCTCGCAGCACGAGGTGATATCAAGCCTTGCCTCGATGCGCTTGCGCTCGAACGGAACACCGCGTGCTTCCAGATACTCGCTCAGGTCCTCACTGAACCATGTTGCAGCGCCTTTCTCCATCTCCCAGAACGAGGATGAAAGTTCGTTCAGCGTGTCGTTCGAAGCAATCAGAACTACGAGCCTGCCAGACTCATTGACCAGATTTAGCGCGTTTTGAATCGCCCGTTTGGGGTCATCCATGTAGTACAGCGAGTGCACCATGAGAACGAGATCGAAGCGACGCTGCTCTGTGAATTTTTCGAAGTCAGTATTGTGTGCCTCTACCCGAACATTTTCGTCGTTTGCGCGTTCCATGCGAGATACAAATTTTTCACACTGCTGAGGATCCGGCTCAAGTCCCACATAGGAAATACTCGAAGTATGTTCTTTTACTGCATCGAGAATCTCTACGTCTAACTCGCCCGCACCGCATCCGACACTTAAGAACGAAGCGCTATCGGTGGATAGTAGCGGAATCACATGGTCTGTGAACCATCCCCGAATAAGCTCTCGCTGATTGCTCGCCGCCTCATATGTATGAAGACAAGCAGCATAGTGATGGCCCTCCAGGCGTGCGACGTTATTGAGCAGTGCCATTTCCTGGCGAGTATCAGTGATATTCATAGCGACTCTAACTTTTCTCCAAATCAGCTTTCGCTTTCTCTATGATCGTCTGCTAGTGTCTATTAGATCAATGCTGAAAGCTCGCTATTTCAACTCAGCTTGTATTATCCTGCTATCTTGTGACCGGCCATTCAATGCTTGAACTTAATCAGGTCTCCAAAAGCTACCCAAGTGTCTGCGCACTTCAGCATTGTGACTTGTCTATTGCATCCAGACAGACAACAATCCTGATAGGCCCGTCTGGTTGCGGAAAATCGACCATATTACGTCTAATTATTGGCTTGGAAATGCCCGATGAGGGGGCAATCCATTTTGCGGGGCAACTCCTTGAACCGGGCCGCCTCCTGGAGTTGCGCCAGCGGATGGGCTATGTAATTCAGGATGGGGGTCTATTCCCACACCTGTCTGCGCGTGATAACGCGGCGCTGATGGCGCGACATTTACGCTGGCCAGATGAGCGTATTGCGAAACGTATTAACGCGCTAGCCGAACTAACACACTTTCCCATCGATGCCTTGGATCGCTTTCCGTTACAACTTTCCGGAGGGCAGCAGCAACGCATAAGTTTAATGCGGGCCCTAATGCTGGACCCTGAAGTACTGCTGCTCGATGAACCACTTGGTGCACTCGACCCCATGATTCGTCGCGAGTTGCAGACCGATCTCCGCGAAATTTTTAAAAATCTCGGCAAGACGGTATTGATGGTAACGCACGATTTAGGCGAAGCCGCTTTCTTCGGGGATACCGTAGTCCTTCTGCGCGATGGCCGAATCGTGCAGCAAGGTAAAATGGGGCAGTTATTGCGTGAGCCCGCGGATGATTTTGTGCGGCGATTCATACAGGCTCAGCGCTCGCCTCTCGAAACCATCGAGATAGTCGATTGATTTACCGCATCACGACCATTTTCCTGTGCACACTGTTGCTGGCGGGCAATAGCTTTGCCGCTGACGAGCGTACCATTGTAATCGGTTCAAAGAACTTCACCGAGGGCGTAGCTCTCGGGGAACTGATTCGCGCGATGGCAGTATCTACCGGGTCCACCGCAGAACATCGTCAGGCCCTGGGTGGCACACGCCTAGTCTTTAACGCGTTGATATCAGGCGAAATCGACATCTATGCGGAGTACACTGGAACGCTCACGCATGAGATTTTTGCGCAGAACAAACCCGCTTCACATGCGGAACTGCGGGAGCTGCTCGCTAAATTGGGTCTCGTTATGAGCAAACCGCTAGGTTACCGCAACAACTTTGCTCTGGGCATGCGCGAACCAGTTGCCGAGCGTCTCGATATACGCCGTTTTTCAGACCTGCGCGCGCACCCGGACCTTGTATTTCGCTTCGGTACGGAGTTTATGGAACGTGACGACGGATGGCGCGGCTTGCGTTTGCCCTACAACTTACCGCAGCAGAATGTTCTGGGCGTCGAACACGATTTGGCATACCGAGGACTGGCGGCTGGTGACGTCGATCTGACGGAGCTTTACACCACCGACGCCGAAATAGCCTATTACTCTTTGCGCACACTGGAAGACGACCTTGGCTACTTCCCGCCTTACGAGGCGGTCCTTCTGTACCGGGCTGAACTAGCACAAGAGCAGCCACAGGTCCTAGCATCCATACTCCGACTGCAAGGCTTGATCGATGAAACCCAAATGATTGCGATGAACTCGCGCGTCAAGCTGGACGGAGTACTGGAGGTTCTGGTTGCGGCCGACTTTCTTCGCAAGAATCTGGGGATCGACGTCATCGCCAAGTCCAGTACTCGCAGCGAGCGTTTTTGGCGTAACACCAAACAACACATCGCACTGGTAGGAATTTCATTGCTGGCTGCAATTCTGGTCGCAGTACCGCTTGGTATTGCAGCCGCGCGATGGCGAGGTCTCGGTCAAATCGTCCTCGGCATCGTAGGCATCGCACAAACTATTCCGGCGCTGGCACTACTGGTTTTTATGGTCCCCCTTTTCGGAATCGGCGCAGGCCCGGCAGTCATCGCGCTATTTATTTATAGCCTGCTGCCCATTGTGCGCAACACTTACATCGGTTTGACTACCATTCCTAAGCAACTACTTGAATCCGCCGAGGCGTTAGGTCTGCCCGCCGGTGCCCGCTTACGTCTGGTTGAAGCGCCATTGGCAGCCGTATCCATACTTGGAGGCATCAAGACAGCAGCGGTGATCAATATCGGTGCGGCCACTCTCGGAGCCCTGATCGGTGCCGGCGGGTATGGTCAACCGATACTGGCTGGCATTCGCCTCGACGACGTTAGCCTGATTCTGGAGGGCGCGGTGCCTGCAGCCGGCCTTGCCATTGTGGCGCAGCTGCTATTCGATTGGAGCGAGCGGGCCATTGTCCCACGCGGGCTACGCGTATCCACGCGGGCCAGACCTTTTACTAAGGAAGAATGATGACGGTGCAAACTGATACCTTTGAGCGAAGCTGCGAACATTGGAGTGACGCGGGGCGTGAAGAGATGGAGGCCTTTTACGAACTGGCCAGCGTTGACTACCGGTATTTGGCTGAGGCCTACCGTTGGGGATCTGCATTCCAATCTCTGGCTAGTCGAAAAAACCGCGGGCGATTGATCGATGTTGCCTGCGGCAGTGGAAAGTTCCCGCAAGCGCTGCTCGCCTGCCCTGGCGTTACCGATCTCTCAAAAGCCGCGCGGTATAAGCTCGACTACGACTTGCTCGACCCTAGCGAGTTTTCGGTACGTGAGGCCAAACAGGCACTGGCTCCTCCGTTCCAAGCGGGTTCCGAGTTCTGCTGCACGCTGCAGGATTGGGATGGACAGACAGGCCTGTATGACATCGCATGGGCTACGCACGCTCTCTACTGCGTACCCGCTGAGGAACTAGAACAAGGACTGGCCCGCATATGCAGTGCACTTGCGGGTGATGGTTTCGGTTTCGTCGCACAGGGAATGCGCGATGGGCATTACGTCGGATTTTATGATCAGTATATCGCCAGCATGGCCGACGGAGATCTTACGCCGTACAGCGATGGCGCTCAGGTTGAGGCGGCTCTGAAAAACTTGGGCATGCAGGTACGAACCCGGGTACTTGATTACACTACAGTAGTACCAGCAGACCGGCACCAGCTGCTAGAGTCTTATCTGCAGCGCTGCGCCTTCGATGACACTCTCAGTCTCGAGGAAATGTTGCGACGGGAGCCACTGGCAGGCTATCTTGCATCGTGCCACGATCTCAACTCGGGTGAGTATCGCTTTCCACAGCGCGTCGGGATGATACTTTTTTCTCACAGCGAAGCTGGCCTCACTCTGCGCGATGCCAAAGTATCAGGAGTCGATTGAATGGCAGATGATCCTGTATTGAAGCCCACAGATCGTACGGAAGAAATTTCGGGGGAGTGGAAACATGACAACCAACAGTGGTGGAATCAGTATATGGCCAGTGCAGACAATGAGATTGTCTTCGCATCTGGTGCCTCCTTTAAACAGACTCACGTGCCTGAACGTAGCGGGCCGTTACCAAAACTGGCTGACCTCCAAACTGAGCTTAACGCCTCCTATGCGCTAGACCCACTGGCGATTATGCAGTTCAATCGCGATGGCTATGTGAAGCTAAAGCGCGTTCTCTCGCCCGGTGCGCTCGCAGTGTTACGGCAGGAAATGCAAGAGACATTGCGTGCTGACCTTGGTGCGAATCCAAAGCTGGACTTTCGCAGTGGTGAGATGATGTGGCTGGCGAATGAAATATTCCGGCAGTTCGTGCTAAGTCCACGTATCGCAGAGATTGCTGCTGCGTTGATGGGTGTCCCACGCGTCAGGCTTTACCATGATAATGCATTGGCCAAAGAACCGGGTTGTGGGCGCACGCCTTGGCACTACGATGCAGAGCATTTTCCTATCGCGAGCAATAATGTGTGTACCGCGTGGATTCCGCTGCAGGCAATCCCACAAAATATGGGGCCGCTGGCGTTCGCCGTCGGCATGCAGACCTACCGGCTGGTTGAATCGGTACAGAGCAGCAGATTCGATAAGAGTTACGACCGCACCGTCAGCAATATTTTCTCCGAGCAAAGCGTGGATGTGGACGACGGTCCGTTCGGCTTGGGTGAGATCAGCTTTCACCATGCGCAGTCCTTCCACACAGCAGGACCCAACAACACAAGGGAATCTCGCATGGTCTTGGCAACGACCTATTTCGAAGACGGTGCCTGTGTAATTCCCGCTCCAACGATGATCTCGGGCGATTGGCGCAAGTTCATGCCTGGCATCGATGCCGGCGAGCCAATACACAGCCGCTACAATCCAGTCTGTTTCCCCTCGAAAGATGAAACATAGCAGTGTTTGAATTCATAAGGCGCCACTTTCGATGGCTCGCCGGCGGGTACGTGCTTACATACTTTTCCAGTTTTAGATAAACCTATTTCATGTCCACCTCTGTTGCAGCTGTTTGTCAGCATAGTTGGAGTATGTTTTCACGCCGCTCTTGACCGTTTTTCGTCGTTAGATATGGCGCGTCAGTCTGGATTCAGAACCCCAGCGCCAGGTCGGCTCCAGTCTCTCGTCTTGCCGCTTAACCGGCCCGGGTTCGCCGCTCTGGCCTGCGCATACACCTGATCTAGACTGGCCGATACGGTGATGTCCACTCTCGTATGACGCTGCGATGGCTCCATGCCAAGACGCCCCGGTGTCGTTCGCAGCGTGGACGACTTTTATACAGAGCCGTTATCAGCATGCAGTGTCTTGCGTCCAGCTGGATATCTGTCGGCTAACATCCCGCGGCGTATTAGCTGTAACCCCAGTTCACCGCACTCGCGCTCGCGCTCCTGACGACTCAATTTATTGATCGGTTCTCGCCGGATAGCATCGGCTCGGCGATCAGCAATGTGATCCTGCCCATCAACAGTGGACACGCCATTAAGCGACTTTTTTTGCCTCAAATGCTTCGGGGCTGATAAAGCCATTGGCACTGTGTCGGCGGGTTCGATTGTAATCCACTTCAATGTACTCGAATACGGCTTGGCGCATCGCTTCCCTGGTCATGAATCTCTCTCCATGGATCGCCTCCACCTTGAGTGAATGGAAGAAACTCTCAGCACAGGCGTTATCGTAGCAGTTGCCCTTGGCGC
>Ga0208903_1000789_pt1 | contig 21474 bp, 19 predicted proteins | sample AntAceMetag02UKJ_FD_184769 | JGI IMG/M metagenome (GOLD analysis project Ga0208903, IMG submission 184769) | Saline lake microbial communities from Ace Lake, Antarctica - Antarctic Ace Lake Metagenome 02UKJ (SPAdes) (version 2) | ecosystem: Environmental > Aquatic > Non-marine Saline and...
CAGGAGAGGAGTTTAGATCTAAAAAGCTAGTCGCTGAAGAGTCGAAAATAGTTTCTATTTCAACTTCAGAAGCGCCAAAGCATTGATAGATTATATATCCAGCTAGATCAGTGGCGGAAGGTTGAAACCATTCTAATTGAGCAAATCCGGTTAGCGAGTCCACCGTTACGGTTGTGACAATAGGGATGCCTGGGTCCGATTGATCCTCTACTTGGAGTACGATTATATTTGATGACGAAGAGCAAGACGCAGCAGGCTTTTTTAAATCTACTCTAAAGTTCACCAAATCATCGCAGACTTTTACTTCGTGGTCATAGCTATTTAAACCTATTTCATAGTCGAAAAAACCATCAAGAATCCAATTCCCTGCTGGGAATTCATAATAAACCTCATAAATAGTTCCTGCTGGTAAGAAAGACCCAGTTGGTAAGGGGTCCGCCCACATTAAATCTACTAAACCAAGTGTTGTATCTGATGTGCCTGATAGGTTTATTGTACAAAGCGAGTTAGATTCAAGGATAACCGCTCCACTTCTAATAACCCAAACCTGATAACAGTACTGTTCAATATTAGCATCTACTCCAATGGCATTATCTGTAATTGAGAGAGACGTGATATCTGTTATTGCAGCGCCTGTACTAGTGAAAACTGCATCGGCTGGTAACTTCCTGTTGATTTGATAACCAGTAAAGTTATTATCTACATCTATATATTGCTCCCATGAAATAGTGATTGAGCCGTCATTATTTACTACTAGACATTCTATTTCAGATGCTACTTGTCCTTTAAGCACCAGCGGAAGAAGACCTATAGCCAATAGGCTTAGCTTTATTATGTGTGCGATAATCTGCATATTTGATGTTCTTATTTTAAGCGTTGCAAAGATATTATATCTTTCACTCTTACCTAAATTAGACGGTGAAATCGTGAAAAGTGTTGTTTCAAAAGGAAAATATATAACCCTACAGCATAAATTAACGTAGAGTAAACTTGTTTAGTTGACTGTATTTAAAGATATTTGTATGTTAGAATCTGACTCTGTTAGCAATATAAATAAAGATGATGAATAGAATTTTACTTGTAGCCGCTCTCGTTTTATCCGTAATTTCTGCAGATGCCCAGTATAAATGGGATATCGGAATAAAAGCAGGTGGGTCTAATTATCTTGGAGATATTGGTGGTCAGGAGCTGACTCGAAGAGACTTTATCTGGGATATGCATTTGGACGACACTCGAATGAATTATTCCTTTTTTGCTAGAAAAAAAATGAATAAAAGATGGGCATTAGCTGCCAATCTTGATTATATAAGCGTTTGGGGGATTGATGCTAATTCTTCTAATTCAGCACGAAGAGCACGAAATTTAAATTTCAGAAATAGAATAGTTGAATTAGGAGGAAGAGCCGAATTAACTGTTTTTTATGACAATGATGTAGGAGGGAGAGGGTACTATGATCCAGATTACCGTTTTTTCATATTTGCAGGACTAGCAGGTTTTCATCATAATCCTCAAGGTCAAATTTTTAACGCTGTAGATGACAACGGAGATATCCTCAGTTCTAGTTATAAAAGCGAGTGGTATGACTTAAGATCTTTTAGAACTGAAAATCAAGAGACGGAATATGAGAAAATTGGTCTTGCTGTTCCAGTTGGAGTAGGAATGTATTTTACATTCAATAAACAATTTAGATTAGGATGGGAGTTGAATTGGAGAACGACATTCACGGATTATATCGATGATGTAAGTGGTCAATATGGAAATATAGCTGAGATATATGCAAGGGGCGGAGAGATAGGTAGAGATTTAGCTCAGCAGAGCAATCAAAACATTATAGATCTAATCAATAGTGAAACGGCAACTTTAGGAGAAGCAGGTTCATTGAGTGATCATCAGTGGTCAGATAATGTAACTATAGATGATTTAGGGAATTCTACTCCGATATTAAATAAAAGAGGAGACCCTACACATAATGACTCATATATGACAATGGCTGTAACAGGTAGTTATGTTATTCGAGGAACAAGTGCTTTCTATAAGGCTAAATACTCTTGGTTAACCCAGAGAAGAGGTTCTAGAAGATCAAGGGCTAAGTTCTAAGAAGAACTTTAACGAAATTATAAGAGCCAACTGTTTTAGTTGGCTCTTTTTTGTATCAAATAGTTTAAAAGAATTGCTTAATCTTACTCAGAGGTTTTCTGATTAGAGTGAAGAGGTTTGGTTTGAGACCATTTAATTTCCAGGCCTTTCTATCCTCTCTGTTAGCTCTGATTCTATTTTTAAGACTTACATTGCTCTCTCCTCCAGTTCTCATCTGTGTGATTGTTTCAGGGAAATAGGAAGTAGATATGCTGTGCTTGTGTAGCACTCTCAACATGAATTCGTAATCGGCTGCAGACTTTAATGAGGTGTTGTATTTTCCGTATTTCTCATAAACCCATTTTTTAACAAAGAACGTTGGGTGAGGTGGCATCCATCCTTTTAGAAAAAGGTTGTGTTCGCTGGACTTCTAGGTTCATTGAGTGATCATCAGTGGTACAGATAATGTAACTATAGATGATTTAGGAAATTCTACTCCGATATTAAATAAAAGAGGAGATCCTACGCATAATGACTCATATATGACAATGGCCGTAACAGGTAGTTATGTTATTCGAGGAACAAGTACTTTTTATAAGGCTAAATACTCTCGGTTACCCAGAGAAGAGGTTCTAGAAGATCAAGGGCTAAGTTCTAAGAAGAACTTCAACAAAATTATAAAAGCCAACTGTTTTAGCTGGCTCTTTTTTGTGTCAAATAGTTTAAAAGAATTGCTTAATCTTACTCAGAGGTTTTCTGATTAGAGTGAAGAGGTTTGGTTTGAGACCATTTAATTTCCAGGCCTTTCTATCCTCTCTGTTGGCTCTGATTCTATTTTTAAGACTTACATTGCTCTCTCCTCCAATTCTCATCTGTGTGATTGTTTCAGGGAAATAGGAAGTAGATATGCTGTGCTTGTGTAGCACTCTCAACATGAATTCGTAATCGGCTGCAGACTTTAATGAGGTGTTGTATTTTCCGTATTTCTCATAAACCCATTTTTTAACAAAGAACGTTGGGTGAGGTGGCATCCATCCTTTTAGAAAAAGGTTGTGTTTGTATTCGCCAGACTTCCAGGTTCGTATTGTTTTCTTTGGGTTCAACCTATCTACATACACTAGGTCAGCATAAATAGAGTCAGAATTGTTCTTAGTGATAGCAGAGACGATGTTAGAAATCACAGAATTATTGGCATAAAAGTCATCAGAGTTCAGGATACCTATTAATTCTCCTGTAGAACTATTGACGCCTTTATTCATAGCGTCATAAATGCCCTTGTCTGGTTCGGAAATTAGTGTGGAAATACCAGAAGTGTATTTGCCCACAATCTCCAATGTTGAATCTTTTGAAGCCCCATCAATAATGATATATTCAATGTCATTATAGTCTTGAGCTAAAACAGACTTAATGGTATCCTCTATAGTCTCTTGACTATTATAGCAGATGGTTATAATGGAAACTTTCAAAATCGAAACTTTAGTTATCTCTCTACAATAATATTTTCTAAGACAAGCATATCCATTTTAGTTCTTTGAAAACAGCTTAAAGCCTCCAAAGGAGTATTCACTATAGGCTCATTTTCATTAAATGAAGTGTTTAGTAGAATAGGGACTCCAGTTTTACTTTCGAAGACTTTGATAAGGTCGTAATATCTATCACCGGGTTCTACAGACTGAAGTCTTCCTGTTCCATCTACGTGTGTAACTGCGGGGATGATACTGTGCTTTTCCTTTCTGATAGGGAATACTTTTTCCATAAAAGGAACTTTGTCAGCTTGAGTAAAATATTCATCTACAGCTTCAGCTAAAATAGAAGGAGCAAAAGGTCTAAAGCTTTCTCTTCGTTTAATTTTTTGATTCAATAATTCTTTAGCATCTTCTCTTCTAGGATCCACCAGAATAGATCGATGACCTAAAGCTCTAGGGCCAAATTCAGCTCGTCCTTGGAACCATCCAATTACTCCTCCGTCCATTAGTCTGTCAGTAACTCTATCTAGAAGATCTGTTTCAGAATATTCTGTAAACTTCACATTAGCTTTAGTCAGAATGTCTTTGATCTCTTCATTTGAGAACTTACTTCCAGAATAAGCGTGATATACAGGCTCTGTTCGAGGCTTATTTAAATTATTGTGATAGTGGTACAGTGCACTTCCGATAGATGTTCCTGCATCATGCCCTGCGGCTGGGATGTAGACATTCTTGAAGTTTGTGTTCTCTAATATTTTCCCATTTGCTACTGAGTTTTGAGCTACTCCACCAGCTATGCAGACATTATCAAGTCCAGTCTCTTTCTGTAAATGATTGAGAATGTGAAATATTAATTCTTCAGTTATTCGTTGAACAGATGTGGCTAAGTCGATGTGTTTCTGCTCAAGTTCGTCAGATTTTATCCGTTTAGGACCAAACATTTTCACCATGTATTCAGAGAAAACATTTTCAACTTTAGGATCTCCACCTTCCCAGCTCATACTCACTCCTTCTTTAGCATGAGTGAAGTATTTTATGTTCAGCTCAAAAAGGCCATCATCTTTGAATATGAGGACATCTCTTAATTGGTCTAAATAGACAGGTTTTCCGTATGGCGCTAGTCCCATAACTTTATATTCATCCCCATAATTAGGAAACCCTAGATACTGAGTAAATGCCGTATAGAAGATACCTACAGAATGTGGGTAAATTACAGATTTCAAAACTTCTATTTGTGTGCCAGTTCCAACACTAGTCATCGTGGAAGTGAAATCGCCAAAACCATCTATAGAGACCACAGCAGCTTTTTCGAAAGGTGAAGGGTAGAATGCACTACCTAAATGGCTTCTGTGGTGTTCTATGTTCTTTATTTCAGCCTTTATGCTTGACTCGTCAATAGAAAATATACGGGCGAGTTCTGATTTCGTAGAACCAATTTTAACCCTGTTTAGGAGCCTGTCTTTAATCGCTTTTGCACTCACTAGATTTTTAAGAGAATGCACAATTTTCTTATTGATGTTAGCGCTAGGATCTCTAGATATAGTAATGGAATCTAACTCATGAACAGTGATTCCAGCCTCGCCTAAGCAGAACTTAATGGCTTGCTCTGGGAAGCCTGCCCAATGTTTAATTCTAGTGAATCTTTCTTCTTCAGTGGCAGCTATAAGAACCCCATTCTTATGAATGCTGGCAGATGAATCACCGTGATAGGCGTTAATTCCGAGGATATACATTTACGTTTAATTAGGTAGCAAATGTACTTAGATAAATGAAGTTAGAAGAATAGTTGACGGTATAGTTCTATCAAATCTTGGGTGTTAATTTTTTCGAGTATATATTTTCTGCTTTCCATCCGCATTTCCGTCATTTTTTCAGACGCAGTTATGCTCGGTAGGTTATTTAATGTAGCCTTAAATATCTCTTCATCAAGAGGTAAGTCAAAACCACAATTAGCTGTCTCAAGTCCTCTCCAAGGCGTTTTGTCTGAAATAATAACAGGGGTAGAGTTAAGTAGAGATTCCACGATAGCGTGGCCATAATTCTCGCCTGTAGAAGGAGCTAAGAAGAAATGATACTCCTTCAATGTTTCTGCTATTTGGTTTGGCTTGATTTCTCCTTTAAAGCTAATTTCAGCATGAGGCATTGACTTCGTTAACGCTAAACACTTTTGATGATATTCAGTGTCGTAAATTGGTCCGTAGAAGTCGAGTACTACAGGGAAGCTCAAATCTTTTAGCACTTTAATAGCGAACAGATTATTTTTCTCAGGAGACACTCTTCCAATGTTTATGAGCCTTACAGGTAAAGAGGAAATTTCCTTCTCAGGAGACTCGGTAATTTTGGATGGGAAATTGGAAGCTGTGCAGATTTTGTTTTTAGAAAAAACGGATTGAATGTCCAGTAATTCTGCCTCACTTGTGGCTTGGAATGTTACAGGCTCTAATCTTTTACTCCATTTCAAAATGCGTAAAAAGAACTTTTTCTTAAAAGACTTCACCCCTAAAGAACCAGATGAAAGCATCCCTCGGGGCGCTAAAATTACCTGTGTCTTATTCTTATTAAGCCATAGCGGGAGTAAAGAAAAATAGACAGAGTACATACTATTCAAGTAGATGAAATCTTTCTTTGTGTTTAGTAGAATTTCTTTAATAGTACGAGCATTCAGTTTAGATGGCGAAAGGTATATCACTTCAGTTGATGAGCTTATCCGTTGCCAAACGTTAGGCTTAATTCCTGAGTAGGGAACAGAGTCTGTATAGTCTGTATCTCGAGTGACTATTTTAAAGTTATAAAATGGTGTCAGGAATGAAACCATGTTAGCTACAGAGCGGATTGGTCCGCCTGCCTTATATCCAGGCTCGTACCAGTCTATAAATATTAATATAGTTGGTTTAATCGATTTCATTTTCTTCAAGCCAGTAACCCAATACTACTAGGGGCCATACCCTAGACCAAGTAATAAGCTTATCTCCCCGTAAGAATCTATTCCATAGTTGAGATATGCCTTTGTCGTTAAATTCTTCTCTTCCTTTTAGTTTAGTTAATTGAGCTTCGCAATAGTCTTTTAATTCTCCCTTCATCCACACTTCCCATGGAAAGGTGAAGCCCATTTTAGGACGATTGACTATTTCATCTGGAAGTAAATCTCCCAATGATTCTACCAGTAATCGTTTGGGTGTGTGTGGATACTTCATTTTGTCATCCAGCATTAAAGCGTATTCAACTAGTCTATGGTCTAAGAATGGCACTCTTACTTCCAGTGCATGAGCCATACTCATTTGATCAGAATCACGAAGTAAGATGTTCTGCATATATGTGGTGATTTCCATAATAGAAACCTTACTAATCACTTCTAAGCCATTCTTATCTGATGAAAGATCTAGCGCTTTGCAATGCGATATCAAAGGGTTCACCATCTTTTCCGAATAAGTTAACAAGGAGTTTATTTCTGTGTCAAACAGGATTTTTCGGTTTACAGAATAGGAGTGGGGCAAGTCGATGTATTCTTGACCTAAAACATCGGCCATTTTATAGCTAGCTACACTTGGCTTGATGGCCTTTAGCATGCTTCCAGCGGCATTTCTAAAAACACCGGCAAAACTCTTAAGCCACATGTTTTGATTGAGCTGCATGCTTCTTTTGAAAATAGGATAACCAGCAAAAAGTTCATCTCCACCTAAGCCAGATAAGGCCATGGCAATACCAGCGGCTTTAGTGACTTTAGAAACCAAGTAAGTATTAGGCCCATCTCCACTGGGGAAATCCATTGATTTAAGTGCGTTTGGTATTTCCTTTAAGAAGTCGTCTGCAGTTAAGAGAATTTCGTGGTGATTGGTTTTAAATTTTTTGGCAATTAACTCTGCGTAAGGCGCTTCAGAGAATTCTCTTTCATTGAAAATAACAGAGAATGTAGAAACGGGCAAGTCACTGTCTTCAGACATAAGTCCAACTATAGCAGAGCTATCAATCCCTCCACTAAGAAATGCTCCGTAAGGCACGTCAGCTTTCATTCTGTAATTAACACTAGACTTAAGAAGAGACCTTATTTTCGTTTTTACTTGCGTTTCATCTTTTAGATTCCCTAAACTTTTAGGTTCTGAAATTTCCCAATATTTATTTAGAATTCTCTCGTTGTCATTGAGTACTAAATAATGACCTGCCGGAATGGAATGAACATTTTCTATGAGTGTTCTAGGAGAATGAACAGTTTGATACCTCAAGTATTCAACCAGGTTATTTCTATCTAGTTTTCTTTTTATTAAACCAGATTCAAGTAGAGATCTTAATTCACTACTAAAAATGAAAGATTCATCTGTTTCTGAATAGTAAAGCGGTTTTATTCCTAATCTATCTCGAGCGATGATCAGCTGTTTTTTGGTTTTATCCCAAATAGCCAAACTAAACATCCCGTTAAGTTTGGATAAAAAATCGATTCCCCATTTGGCATAAGCAGCGAGCACAACTTCAGTATCTGATGAAGTAGAAAAATTATAGCTACTTCCAATTTCTTTCCTAAGCTCTTCGAAATTATAAACTTCTCCGTTGAAAATGAAAACTAGGTTTCCATCAGTCGAATAGTAGGGCTGGTTAGAAGCATCTGAGGTGTCTATGATACTGAGTCTTCTGTGGCCTAAAGCTACAGAGTCATCAGTATATATACCATCATTATCTGGGCCTCTATGAGCTAGTTTAGCATTCATAGATTGAATGAGGCCCTTTGGGTTCTCAATAGATTCTAATCCGAATATTCCGTTTATTCCGCACATGTGTTACACTGTAAAGGTAAAAAAGACAATCAGAATAGCGGGTTATTTAGTCGATCAATTCTATTGCTGTTTGCGCCCACTTCTCAGGAGTAATTTTCTGAGCCATTTTAAGGCTGTGAGTCCCCATTTTGAGTATTTCTGAATCTTCCAATTCTGTGAATTTGGATATCGCTTTATAGAGAGATTCTGAATTCTTATGTTCAAAGGTAAATCCATTTTCACCCTCTTTTAAAAATGATGTAGCAGCCCCTATTTTATCTGAACATAAGAGAACTAATCCAGATGCAGCCATTTCATGAACGACTACTCCCCAAGGTTCCTTGTGGCTAGGTAAAACGAAGGCGTCACACTCTTGTACTAGTTTGGCCAGTTCAGCAGGTTGTAAAAACCCATGATGAACGATGCTCTCATGTAGGGTTCTGTTCTCCCATAAATCTCCGTTTCCCGCACAGTGAAGTTCCCATTCGGAGTGTTGGTTAGATTTTAATTTAACAAAGGCATCCCAAAGTTCATAGATTCCTTTGAATTCTAAATACCTTCCTACAAATAATAATTTTCTATTTACTCTCCTCGAGGGGTTTGATTTAAATAAATTCAAATCAGCGCAGTAGAATCCAGTTTTATAGTTCTTAAACCCGAGCTTTTGGATGAATTCTATTTGTGGTTCTCCCGGTATCCAAGCGGCCGAGAATATTTTCTTGAAGTAGTACTTAGCGATCTTAGTTTTTAGTATTTGCTTGAGGTCACCTTGCCAGTGATTGTCTAATGTTAAAACGGTATTGCAACGCCCATAAAAGTGTTTACAGCAGTTTACATATCCTTTATCCATCCACCCTGAGCTTATAATTAGAGATGGGTTTATTTCTTCTAATAATTCTATTAACTGGGAAGAGTTATACTCTTCTCGGTTGTATATGCTAACGCCTTCTAGTTTACGGAACTGAAAAGGAGCTTCGCTGTTGGTAGGCCACTTTACGATATGAATATTTGGGTGTTTGGCAGCTAATACAGCTATGCAGGCTAATATATATTCTGCTAATTCTGAATAGAGAAAGACGATTGGCTTTTTATTTTTCATTCGCTAAGTTCAGTTTTTCTTTAGAAATTTTTGAGGCGTAATAGTAGAGCCAAATGAAGAAAGGAAATCCATTATAAAAGTAGTGTCCTTGCCGAACTAGATGCACAATAATGATAATTAAACAGCCTACAGAGATGAGCCAATATTTTTCATTTAGGGCTCTTTTTCTGGGGAGGTAATTTTTAATTAAAAAGAATATAAAAAAGCCTGTTCCAAAAATCCCTGTCTCTGAGAGGAGTCTTAAAAACATAGAATTCGCGTCTGCAGAATTAAACTCAATGTCTATTACTCCAACTTGATTGGTAAGAGAGTATTTATCAAAGGCTATGAGGTGTGAGCCTAAACCAGATCCGAATAAGGGGTTTTTTAAGAAATTGGTAGTGGCTACGTGATAATTATTGTAGAGGACAAAACTTGAACCGTGAATATCATAACTGTAAATATTCTGATTAGAAAAAATCTCGTAAGTTCCGTCAGCTCTCTCTTTAAACTCATCTATGGTGTGGTACGCCAAGAAAAAAGCTAGAGCTGTTACTGGCCCAGCAAAAACTGCTGCAGTTATAAATCCCTTTCTTACAAGTAGAAAAATAAGGGCTATAAAGAAAGCGAATATTCCAAGAGATGAAAATGACAAGAAGTACATTAGAACTATTACGATGCCTTTTTTCTTAGTCAGAAATAGTGAAGAGTTGGTAGTGATGTTGTACAAGGAAACAAACATGGCTGGAGCCAAGCTGGCTGCTACATAGGAGGGCTCCGAGAAAATACTACTTACCCGAATTCCCAAGCCTCCTAAGGTGAGGGACCATTTGTTTAGTATCCAGTTAAATTTATATAGAGGGACTATTCCTAGATGGAACGCGACAAGCTGTACTACGCCTATGACAGCAAATATGTAACATGCAGACATGTAAATTTTAAAAAGCCTTTCTAAGTTAAACTTGTAATGTTCTATCATGAGGTGAAAGAAGAGAACAGAGGTGAAAAATCCGATGCTTATCTTAAGAAATTGACCCCATGTATTCTCTCCTAGCTGAATGTAAATTACTCCCATAATAAACAGGGGTAAAAATATTTTTAAAATGAGTCTATGTACGCCATACTTCATGACTAAAATTGGAAGTAGGAGGAGAATAGGAACGTAACTAAGGTAAATTTCTGCAGGAAATTTTGTAATTACATAAGAATTGAAGAATATAGAAATCACAAGCAAAAAATCAATTGCTCGTTCAGATATTATTGGTTTTTGCAGTGTAGTCATACCGGTAAAGCTTTTGTTAGCTTGTGCTTTTAACTCTTTGATATGTAGTTTTTAACCTGAGAAACCCTTTCTCCAAGTATTCATACGACAGCCATGAAATTGATATAGTAAGACTGATGACCAAGATGTAAATTAACACTTGGCTCCATGAGTTGTATGGGATGTCTAAAATTAGAAAGCTTTTGATGACTACAGTACAGATTACGAAATGGTACATATATATCCCGTAAGAAATTTTGCCTAAGAATGAAAAAACTTTTTTCTCCAGAAATTGAGCGTATTTTTTATTTGTAGATAGGTTTAGTATAATGATCAAGAAGGAAATAGACATAACTAGGTGCTGAGCATCCTGAACAAAAGCAGGTGTGCAATAGATGAGCACAGGAACCGAGAGAAGAGCGCTGAAAAAGGCCAAATCAGAATAAATGAGCTTAAGAATTTTAGTCTTCTTTTTGAATAGAACATAGGCAGCCAGCGCTCCTAAAGCCATGCATTCAACCTTAGTAGCGGCTAGAAACTTTTTTATGACCTCTTCAGTAGAGTTGGATAAGATATTTAAATCTACAGAAAGAAAGAGAACCTTGATTAAGACAAAGAACAGAAAGGCGTAAATCATCGTTTTGAGGATGTTCTTCCCTAGTTTAAATAGCAATGGCCAAAGAATATAGAATTGTTCTTCGACACCAATCGACCAAGCTTGCCCAATGTGTGGAACGGGCAAGTAAATTGCCTGAGCTAGATTGGGAACTAAGAATATATACAGCAGTAAATTCGGCCAGAAGTGATTTGAAAGGCTTTCGGATTGGAATGGAATATAAAAAAAATCAAAGTTGGGTAATATGAAAAAACCAAGGAGTAGAATAAGAAAATACAACGGCCAAATTCTTAAAATTCTCCTCATATAAAATGCTTTAAGACTTACGGTTCCTGTTTTCTCCTTCTCTGCGAGGAGTAAGTAGGAGATTAGAAACCCACTCAGTACAAAGAAAAATACGACACCAATAGGGCCAGCTGTGGATACAAATGGAGAAATCCAGTGAGCCTTGTTGTTTATTACCGAAGCTATAGGAGTTTCCCAGCCTGAACCCTCATAAAATGACCAAAAATGGCGGCCGTATTTTAAGTGATGCTTGATGAGTTCTATGTGAGTGATAACCACCAAAAGAGCAGCCATAAATCGGAGTGCGTTTAGACTAGGGAAGTAGATGCTATTTGCAGATTTAGAACTCAAGGCTTAATGCTAATTAGTTTTTTACTTAAACTCTCGGCTAATTTCTCCCAAGCCAATCGCTCGATCACGATTTTCTTGCTTTGGGTTTTCAGGTTTGTCAGAGACTCCTGATCCATGCGAATGAACTGGAGCATGGCGTTAGTTAAACTCTGTACATTTCCTGGCAAACAGAAAACACCGTTTTCTTCATCAACGATAACTTCTATGGCGCCTACTTTTGTAGTTAAGACAGCGAGCTCACGAGCCATTCCTTCTATTATTACATTGGGCATTCCCTCTGAATGGCTTGGACAGAGCAAAACATCCATTTGATCCAGTATAGAGGTTATCTCATCTAAGGAGCTTTTACTTCCATGAAAAATAACAGCATCATGCTGTATAAACGGTTCTATAGGCCCTATAAAGTGCGCTTCGAAATTTTCACCGGCTTCTATTAAGAGCTGAATAGAGTCTTCTATTTCTTTTACCCCTTTTCTTATCTCAGACCTTCCTACAAATACGAATTTCACGGGTGCTCTATAAGTCGGCACCTTCTCCTTCCTAATTATGGAGGAGTCTATTCCAGAAGTAAACTCTAGGATATTCTCTTCAGAGACTCCTAATTTCTTGATTAAGTCACTGATCTTTCCTCCATAAGAAAACACATAGTCGGCATTTAAATTATTCCATTTCGTAGGAGGTCGGAGTAATGCCCCATCTACTTTCTGCTTGAATGAAGGCAACATCTGAAACATTTCATATCCATGAAATTTCACTCCTACCAGAGGGTATGTCGCTCCGCTTTTTTTTCTTTTTAAGATATCCCACGCAGAAAACCCTTTGGCATAAATAAAATCGACTTCGGAATAATCTAAGGCATCGGTGACCAGCTTAGAATAGGCGTAAGATCTTCTTATATAGTGCCCAGGAATCTTGCCGTTTTTTGGAAATTCTAAACAGATGACTTCTTTTAATTCAACTTCAGCATGGGGTCCGAAAAGCGCTTCGTTTACTTCTTTTGTACTCGGAGGGGTTTCACCATGATGAACACAGTGTACAAGTGAAACTTCGATTCCAGCTAAGGTGAGCCATTTAGCTAAGTTGGCAGAATGTCTTTGCATTCCACCCATTACATAAGGCGTGATTCCGTCAGTTAAGAGAGCTAGTTTCAATAGAAATTATCTTTCCTCAAAAGTAACCAATAACCATTATCTATAGGAACATCGCGTGGTTATAAATCATCTGCCATGAGCCAGCAGATGCGCCAGTTTTTTTAGGCCTTTAATTCTAATAGGAATAGCGTTTTGGAAAGAGAAGTAAACTCGGACTAGTGCAGTAGAAAGCGAGCTAGAAGTGTTCTCCATTAAGGCCTTGAATAATTCTTTAGTTTTCAATGGAGAGAGTTGGCCATTTTTTTTAGCCATTAAAAGTTGGCTAGCTGTTTCTATTAGTGTGCCCGAGAGTTCTTTCTTAGCTTTTACAGTAGGTAAGTGTTTAAACTTATGAAAATACGCTGCTGCACTTTGAACCCATCGGGAATAGAATTCTGATTTATCCATAGAATGTCTTCCTTCCATAATCCTATAAAAGCAGTCTGGGTTTTGGTCTGAGTTTATTTTAATACAAATGCCAGAAGATAAAATTCGAGTATGAAGCTCTACGTCTTGGAGTCGTTTAAAACGCTCGTCAAAACCTTTGTGGGCTTGTAGCGTTTTCGTTTTCCATAACGGCTGCATAATAGTCCAGGGAAGATCATGTCTTAAAAACCTGATAAGCGCATTGTTTTCAGTCGGTATCCAATCAAGTTTTGAGCTAAGATCTCCTATAGAAACATTGAACACGCCCATAGAAGAAATTACTACATCCGAGTTTTCCTCGAATTGATTCATTCTATTCTCGATACATGAAGCAGAGAGCAGGTCATCTGCATCAAACAATAAAGTGTACTTTCCTGTGGCTAGGCTAATCCCTAAGTTTCTACTTTTATTTCCTCCTAAATTCTCAGCATTAAGGACCAGTTTTATTCTGGAATCTTTCGCTTTCCATTTTTCTAGTAGGCTCAGAGAACCGTCATTTGAGGCGTCATCAATTAGAATAATTTCTAACGAAGCGTAGGTTTGACCGCATACAGAAGTGAGCGTTTCATCTAAGAAAGCCGCTTTATTAAAAACAGGAATAATAATACTTACCAACTCTTTCATAAGAATAGAGCTTAAATGAATTGTTTTACTGATTCGATTACATAGGCGATATCCTCGTCATCCATAGGAACGTATAACGGAAGAAGAATAGAATTGTCCGAATAAAATTCCGATTCAGGAAGAGAATACGTCTTAGCGTTATAGGCTTTTTCTCTATGCGCAGTCATTATCCCTCTCCTGGTAGAGATTCCTTTATCCAATAGCTCTTGCATTAAATCATTCCGAGAAATAGGACATTTAGCGGTGAGCAGAAGAGAATAGGATTGATAATTGTATTTTTTTCCTCCTTCGTGTAGTATTTCTACGGAGTCTGAATTTTTAAAAGCTTGGTTATACAGCTCAGCTATTCTTCTTCTGCCTAGAACAATTCCGTTTAATCTTTTAAGCTGCTCTATGCCTACTGCCGCTTGTATGTCGGTCATTCTGTAGTTATATCCTAGCTCCAAATACTCTTCTATAATTACGGTTTGAGAAGTGTGACGAACTTGGTCATTTACAGACATTCCGTGCTGTCTTAAGTGTTTTAATCGTGTATAATAACTTTCATTATTAGTGGTAATCATCCCTCCATCACCTGTGGTGATTACTTTTCTGGGATGAAAAGAGAAGCAGACTAATTCGGAGTGTGAACCTATTTTTTTACCCTTATATTCCGATCCTATTGCACATGCCCCATCTTCTATAAGCTTTAAGTTGTGAGCGTTGCAAAGCTCTTGATAAGCCTCTATATCCGCAGGGTTTCCAATCTGATGAACGATTAGAATAGCTTTTGTTTTTGGGGTAATTTTTTTTCGAACATCCTCGATATCGATATTAAAGTCATTTCCTACTTCAGCAAAAACAGGTTCAGCTCCAACATATCGAATGCAATTGGCTGTAGCTATGTAAGACATAGAAGGACAAATCACTTCATCACCTGCCGAAACTCCTGCCACGATAAGGCTCAAGTGCAGCCCGGTAGTACAATTACTTACAGCTACAGCATATTTAGCCCCTGTATATTCACAGAAATCTTTTTCGAATTCCTGGACTTTTGGGCCTTGAGTCACCCATCCTGTAAGAATGACATCATGAGCAGCTTTTGCCTCTAGTTCACCTAGAAGTGGCTTGGCTATGGGTATTTTTCTCATTCTTAGTTTTTCTTCCAATTTAATACTTGTATTTCCTCTATTAGACTTTTCTGAGTGCTTAGTTCTTCGTAGTAAGAAATAGTATCTGATATTCCTTCTTCGAAGTTTTTACCTTCATCTATTTTCAGTAGACTTTTCAACTTAGAATTATCCACCCATAATCGAGGAACATCAGCAGGTCTAGGATCCATATATTCAACCTTCACGTTGTATTTAGTCATTTGTTCAGCTATAGTCTCGAGCAGACTCTTCATGGTAATTTCTACCCCTGTACCTACGTTAATAGTCTCTCCTAACAAGTGCTTTTGCCCTAGGAGGGAGACCAAGAGGTTAGCGGTATCTTTCACATAGAAAAAATCTCGAGTAACAGACCCATCACCGAAAATAATAGGATTTTCTCCATATATAGCGCGAACTATAGAGCGCGGAATTATTTCACCAGAATCTCCTTCATAATGCGCTCTAGGACCGTAATTATTAAAAATTCTGAGAACAGTAGTATTTAAATCATAACACTCATTATACGAATTTGTATAATGTTCACCTGCTAATTTGCTCGCTCCATATACCGTTAATGGACATGTGGGATCGCTTTCAGTAATAGGGAAGGAGGTAGTTTTTCCGTAAATTTCACTGGTAGAGATGTAATAAAACCAGTTGACGTTGTGTTCTCTGGCTTTTTGTAACACCTTTAATGAACCCTCAGCGTTTACTTGGTGATTCTCGAAAGGGGAATGAATACTGTGTCTAACCCCTAGACAAGCTAAATGATATACGATTTCTATATCCTGAAAAGCATTTTCTAAATCTTCGCTTGAAAGAATATCTCCTTTGATGAAAGTGAAATTTTCATTTCTTTCAGCATTTTCTAGATTCCTAAGCTTTCCATTTATAAGATTGTCAAACCCTGTGACGTGGTGCCCCTCTTTAAGAAGTGCATCAGTCAAATGAGAGCCTATAAATCCAGCGGCACCGGTTACGAGTATTTTCATGCTTAAATTTTATTTTGAAACAGTAAGATCTGAGGTAAAATTAATCTTTTCTTCAATTATATATTTTGGCCTTTTTCTAGTTTCGTCAAGCGCTCGCCAAAGGTATTCAGCTATAATTCCAAGAGCGATGTAGGTGAAACCAAAACCAATGATGATTAAAGAAATAAGCATTGGCCATCCAGCAAGTAAATCTTGGTAGATTAGAGCTCTAAGAATAATATAACTAACCCCTAAAAGTCCTAGTAAAAATAGAACTACTCCCGTAATACTTACCATTCTTATAGGCTTGAAAGAATAGGCTACTATAAAATCAACAAGCATTTTCAGCTTTCTAGCTATTGTCCATCTGGATTCGCCATCTATTCGTTCTAAGCGATCATATTTCAATGTTCCCATTGAAAAATTACCCAATATAAAAATCCCCTCCAGGGTCATATTTCTTTCAGGGTATGCTTTAATTGCTGTCAATGCTCTTTCACCTAACAGGTACATACTTGACCCGCCTTTAGGCATTTTTTTAGAAACAAGATGATGCATAAGTGTATGAAACAGTTTCGCAGAAAATCTATTTGAGGCTTTGTCTTTTCTGGAATTACGAACGGCTAATACAATGTCATTGTTTTTTTTGAGTTCCTCTACCATGAGAGGAATAATGGCAGGAGGCTCCTGTAAGTCACAAGCAATAAATACACCCATGTTTCCTTGAGAATTCTCTAGCCCGGCTCTAATAGCCATGTGTGCACCACAGTTAGTCAAGAGTTTTATGAGCTTAACTCTGTGATCCATCTTGGCGAGTTTTTTCAGATGAAAAAGAGAATCATCAAGACTTCCATCATCAACAAAAATAATTTCATATTCAAAATGCTGCTCAGCCATTACTTCTGTAATGGCCTTGTAAGGTTTTATAACAGAGTCGCTCTCATAATAAACAGGAACAATTATAGATAAAACATCAATCATTATTTAGCAGGATTTCCTCTGACAATACTATTGTCTGGTAAATTTTTAGTCACGACAGAACCTGCACCAATCAAACAATTCCTTCCAATTGTAATCTCTGGTAAGATGGTTGCTCCAGAACCAACAAGTGTGCATTCGCCAATAGTAGCGAAGCCTGAAACGGTAACGTTAGGACCAAAATAGCAATGCTCACCTACAGTTGTATTGTGCTCGATAATCGTACCTGGCCATAATATGGTATTTCCTTTTAATGCGGTCTCATACCCTAGAATAGTTCCCTGTGACAATAGATTTCCGGGACCAATTGATGCCCCTGTTCTCGTAATACAGTGTTTGGAAATAAAACTGTGAACAGGAATATTGTTCTGAATTAACTCGGAATAAATTTTCTTTTTGGTTTGAAGGTGCTTTTCGCCCAGACAAATGTAGTAAGCGTCTATTTTTCCACTTTTGTATAGGCTTAATATATCTTTTGAAAACCCTACCACTTCATTATTGAAATGTTTGTGATTGTGTTTTGAGGAATCATCATCTAATAGGAATGTCTTATTAGTGTTGCTTTCTTCGTTTATTTCGCTTGCTAATTGTGTAATGGTATTTATACCTATCAGTCCTATATTCATACTTTTACTTTAATTGATTAAATGGATATACATAATAATATGGAAAATGCTTTTTAATTGACTCACTTTTGATTTCGCTATAAAATGAATTCGGCTTAAATAGTTTTATATGTATCTGGTAAGGAATGTCATATCCGCCCCATTTGTTCTTGAAAATATAGACACCTGAATCTTTCGAAGGTGATGACTCCCAGTTCCAAATTGTCAATTTTTTTAGCTTTGCGTCTTCTATTGCCTGATTTATAAGCAATGTGTTAGGTTGTAGTGATCTATATTCATTTAGTGAGCAAGGAAGATAGTAACTTGCTGTTTTAGGTCCCCATATCATAATCAAACCACCTATTATATTTTCATCTAGGTGGGCAAAATAGAAGCTAACATTATCTGAATTAAGTGCTATTTGTGCCAGTTTGTCTATGGATTCCCTCGGTTTAATTGGAATGCTGTAATCAGAACAGTTCACTTCGTAAATTTCAAATAGAGCATTAATTTTTTCCTCAGTAATTTCATTAGAAATGGTCACTCCTTGTTTTATAGATTTCCGAATATTTCTTCTGATGTTACTAGAGGGATTGTAGTCTTCTAGGACAATAATACTAGTGAATCTTTCAATTATTATTTCAGCCTCCCATTTGCTTAAATATTCTCCATTCGAGTTAAATGGTGAGTAAATAGCTGCTGTAATTGTGTCAGCTGGCAAGTTTTCATCCAGATATCTTAATAATGAAGAGTAAGCACTGGCCAAATGAGAATCCTCACATAACACACCAGAGTTTGGACCATAAAATGGTAAAGAATTATATACGGAACCTAATTCACTGGTCTTAATGAAGCCTGGGAGAATAGCTGCTAATTGATTGTTTTCAAAATACCCAAGACAAAAAGGGCTTCCTATTCCGATTTGTTCCAACATGTTTTGATAAAAGGAATAGTGATAACCAAGTATTGAACTCTGGCTTAAGCTGACAAAGTCTAAGAAATGATCAATGGTCTTTTTTTCTTCAAAAATGTTTATTTGACGTACAAATGATGACATGGAGTTAATAGGCGTTAACTGATTTAATAACAGAACTAACCATTTCATCGGTTAGCTCAGCGTACATTGGTAAACTAATACACTTCGATGCTTGGTTTTCTGCTACCGGGAAGTCTCCGGTTTTGTGCCCTAAATGTTTGTAGGCATTTTGCAAATGACAAGCGATGGGATAATGTAACCCCGGGTAAATATCTTTTTTATTCAAATAGCTCATGAAGTCATCCCTATCCTCGGTAAGAACTACAAAAAGGTGAAACACCGAATTGGTATCTTCTGGTTGAGACTGCATTTGGATTTTATCATTATTAATTTCATGGAGATAGCGCTTTGCAACAGCCCTTCTTTTGTCATTCCATGAAGTTAAGTATTTGATCTTTACGCCTAAGGAAGCGCCTTCTAGTCCTCCCATCCTCATGTTGTAACCTATAACCTCATGATGATACCTTACATCACATCCGTGGTTCCTTAACCTTCTTATTTTTTTAGTTAACTCTTCACTATGGGTCGTACAAGCTCCTCCTTCACCACAAGCGCCTAAATTTTTACCAGGATAAAAACTGAAACAGGCGATATCTCCGAATGAACCGACTCTTTTTCCTTTGTATTCTGCTCCTTGTGCTTGCGCAGCATCTTCTATGAAGTAAAGATTATGCTTTTTCGCTAAGGCCTGAATTCCTTCTATGTCACAGGGTTGCCCGTATAAGTGAACTCCTATAATAGCCTTGGTGTTGGGTGTTATGAGTGACTCTGCGTGGTTTACATCTAATTCCCAACTGTCTGCGGTACACTCTGCAAAAACCAATTTAGCTCCTACATAAGAAACAGCCCATGCTGTGGCTATAAACGTGTTTGCGGGTATAATTACTTCATCTCCTTCTCCTATCCCAAGTGCTAATAAAGCGAGGTGTAGGGCATTTGTTCCATTGTTTACTGCTATGGCATGAGGCACTTCGCAGTACTCTGCAAAGGCGTTTTCAAAACTTTCTACGAAAGGTCCTCCTGAAAAAGCTGTGTTTTCATAAACCTTTTCGAATTGCTCAAAAATCTCACTTTTTATTTGTTGATGCTGACCTTTAAGATCAAGACAAGGAATTTTCATTCTATTTATTTTAAAAATCTAATTATTTTTGCCGGGTTTCCTGCTGCCACCGCATTGTCCGGAATATTTTTGGTAACGACTGATCCTGCACCTATAAGCACGTTAAATCCTATAGTAATACCTCCTAGTATGGTAACACTCGTTCCTATAGAGGCGTGGTCTTTAATTTCTGTTTTGACTAATTCCCAGTCTTCATCTGTTTGCATAGAGCCATCATCATTAATGGCTTTTGGGAACATGTCGTTTATAAAAGAGACATTATGACCAATGAAAACTCCGTCTCCAATTTTCACTCCTTCGCAAATAAAGGTATGACTAGATATTTTACAGTCTTTTCCTATGTCAGCTCCTTTTTGAATTTCTACAAAGGCTCCAACTTTAGTTCTATCTCCGATAGAACAGCCGTAGGCATTCACAAAGTTGAAGATTTTGACATCCTCGCCTACAGTAACATTAGTTAAACTTTTTTTTGGACTGTCCTCTGTTATTGTTTTCATTTTACATACTAATTTCTTCCCCCTTATTCTTAATAGATATTTGGGCTTTTTCTAGAATTTCCACAACCTCTAGCCCTAGCTGGGCGTTCGAGTCAGGTTCTGTTCCGTGTGTTATAGAATTAATAAAGTCTTCTGCCATCATTGAAAGCGCTTCTGTGATGGGTATTTTAGGAACATAGATATCACCTACTCTATAATCTGCATTGAATTCGTTTTTTTCTTTATCGGATCTCACCTCGAAACTAGTATCGTAAATTTTAATTTTCTCGGTCGGTTCCATGTCATTGTAGACCGCCATTTTCTTGTTTCCGCCAATGAGCATTTGCCTGATTTTAACTGGAGAAACCCACGAGCAGTTAAAATGCACTATTCTTTCATTTCCATATTTCAACGTAAGAAATGCGATGTTTTCAATGTCATTACCCGTATGAGAAAGACCAGTAGCCTGAATGGAAGTAGGTCTTTCGTTTAATATATAGCGGCAGATAGAAATATCATGAGGTGCTAGATCCCAAAGCACATTCACATCATGCTGAAAGAGCCCTAGATTTATTCGTGTAGAGTCGATGTAAGTGATGTCTCCGAAGTCATTGTTGTCTACTCTTTCTTTGAGGTAACGAACCGCTCCTGTGTAGAGAAACGTATGGTCTACCATTAAAGAAAGGCCTTTGGATTTAGCCAGGTCAACTAATTCCTTTGCTTGAGCAAAGGAATCCGTCATGGGCTTTTCTACGAGAACATGTTTGTTGGCTAAAAGAGCCCTTTTGGCGAGAGTAAAATGAGTGCTAACAGGAGTAGCTATTACGACAGCTTCAACATCAGAGGCTAGAACAGTTTCGAAGTCCTTTTCTATTTTTATCTGGGGATATAAGGAGGCGCATTTTTTGGCGTTCACTTCATTCTGTTCACAGACAGAAACTAATTCACAAGTGTTTAGGCCATTAAAGTTACGAACTAGGTTTTTCCCCCAGTATCCATAACCCACTACAGAGATTTTAATCATTTCGGTAAATGGTATTAATGCTCATTATTTCAATTCAACGAACGAAACAAATTTACATGAAATATCTACTAAAAAT
>Ga0208903_1000791_pt1 | contig 21470 bp, 21 predicted proteins | sample AntAceMetag02UKJ_FD_184769 | JGI IMG/M metagenome (GOLD analysis project Ga0208903, IMG submission 184769) | Saline lake microbial communities from Ace Lake, Antarctica - Antarctic Ace Lake Metagenome 02UKJ (SPAdes) (version 2) | ecosystem: Environmental > Aquatic > Non-marine Saline and...
TCACAGCCCTTCATATTCAAAATAAGATCACATTAAATCATATCGCTGCATTTGGCGTATTGTTTTCAAAGTATTGAGTTGTCTATTCAATAGTGCTTCATGCTTACGCACCTTGCGTGAGTGCTTTAATGTTCAAAATAAGATCACATTGAATCATATGACTGCAAAAGGAAAGCGCATTGTCTTAAAAGTCTTGAGCTTTTTATTCCTTATAGCCCTTCGTTATATAAAGAAGACTATTATGAGACATTTCATAGCATTTGGTGCATTGCCTTCAAGTCCTGAGAATTCATTTCCTGAATGCCTTTCGTATTCAGAATAAGACCATAAAAATCCATATTAAACGAATAATTCGCTTCATGTAGTTGTATACATGGGCATGGCACACACGCGCCGCCACCGAAGGCGGTCACGGACTCACACAAGGCTTCAAAAATACTGGTGCTTAAACCCATAGTGCTTCATGCTTACGCACCTTGCGTGAGTGCTTTATGCTTACGCACCTTGCGTGAGTATTGGCTTGACCCATAGACTGTCAATAAACATATGTGTGTATGGAGCAAACCCAGGACTATTCATTAGCGCGTTGGATCGGCGGTTTAAAAAGATGGCATTTGCTTTTCTTTTTCTACCCTTTTACCTGTTTTTATACGGGTCTTCATGCTTCTTAGGTTGGACTTGAACCAACGACTTAGTGGTTAACAGCCACTCGCTCTACCTCTGAGCTACTAAGAATTTATTTTGAACGTTTATCTCATCATGTGAAAAATCCATTTCTTTTTTTACAAAATAAGATGAATAGATATACCCTCAGAAGGTGCCTTTTCCTTATGACTTTGAAACATTTTGCATTCTCTTTTTTAATCATGCCGCAAAAGAAACATTGAAGGTTTAATCATTCACTCATTATTCTCATGCGCTTCGCCTATTGTGAAAAAATGAGTTCTCATGCTTGCGCACCTTGCGTGAGTGTTTCCTTGATGGAAGAAAGCGCAAGCATAAAGACTTTTTTCACGTGAATAAAAGCATTCATATGCCTTTCGTGCCACATTTGGTTGGATAACTCTTTGAAAGCCTCCATGCAATCATCCACATCATGATTGAAAACCATTTGGATAATGTATTGCACTTTCAGAAAGAGAGGTAAGGTAAAGCGTGTTATTGATTCACAATATGTTTTACTCACTCAAAATGCGTAAGCAGGAAGCACTGCTTTTCTTTGTTTTGTTTTATATGGGCCGTAGATAACTTAAAGTCCATATTCATATGAGTCTTCATGCTTGCACTTTCTTTCATCAAGGAAGCACTCACGCAAGGTGCGCAAGCATGAGGACTCATTTTTTCACAATAGGCGAAGCGCATGAGAATGATGAGCGACAGTCTTTTTATTTTATGAAGCTCCCAAGGGATTATGGCCTTTTAAAAGATCCCTTTTCATCTGCTTTAGTCCTTTTTGAGCATTGTAGAGGCTCCCAAACTTTAGTCCTCTTTAAAGCATCGTAAAGGCTTTCAAACTTTAGTCCTTTTTGAGCATTGTAGAGGCTCTCAAACTTTAGTCCTTTTTAAAGCATCGTAAAGGCTCCCAAAAAATGATGCCTTCTACCTTCCTTTTTTGGAGGCAGAAGAGATTCGGCCCTGCTTCTTGCGCAAGCGCAAAGACTCTCGCAAGTCTTTTATCGCCAGCCCAAGCGGGGCTTTTTCAAAAAGCGTGTGCAAAGCTTCTTTATCTTCGAAAGCTTGTGCAAGCATTTCTTTTTTTAAAGCGTTTTGAAAGCTTCTTTTATTGATGGCACTTCTTCAAAAGTGTGGTATGCTGGCGGTGATTCAAGAGTCCATTCTAACGATGAGACTGTTTGATCATCACTGAATTGCCACGGGTTTCGTGCACATTTTTCTCCATTGGATAGCGTGTCATAGACAACATAGAAGAAGAATACACTTGCCAGGATTGATAAGTATGAACCGTAACTACAGACCACATTCCATCCTGCAAACGCGTCAGGATAATCAGGAATACGGCGTGGCATTCCAGCTAAACCTAAAAAGTGCATTGGAAAAAAGGTTAAATTCACACCGATAAAGAAAAGCCAGAAGTGAATTTGCCCTAATGTTTCTGAATATTGGAAACCGGACATTTTACCGATCCAATAGTAGAAGCCGGCAAAGAGCCCAAACACTGCACCCATTGAGAGCACATAATGGAAATGCGCAACAACATAATATGTGTCGTGCAAAGCAATGTCAATTCCCGCGTTTGCAAGAATCACTCCGGTGAGACCACCCACTGTAAAAAGAAAAATAAAGCCAAGTGCAAAAAGCATGGGGGTTCGTAAATGAATAGAACCGCCCCAAGCTGTCGCGATCCAGCTAAAAATTTTGATTCCAGTAGGTACCGCGATCACCATTGTAGCAGCGGTGAAATAGGCGCGTGTGTCAATATCAAGACCCACTGTGAACATATGGTGACTCCATACAATAAAGCCTAAGACACCAATTGAAAGCATGGCATATATCATACCAATGGTTCCAAAAATGGGCTTTCGACTAAACGTACTGATAATATGGCTTACAATACCGAATGCGGGTAAAATAAGTATATATCTTTTATGCATGTATGCAAGTTCTTTCTTTTGAGTGCTTCATGCTTACGCACCTTGCGTGAGTGAGCTTTTTTCACGTGTGAGCTAAAACACTTTCATGAGAGAGAAGCTGCTTCTAAGCCAACCATCTTTTTCATTTAATGTTTTGAAAGTATTTCTTCCAATTATTGTTTTTTTTAAGCAAATGATTTCTTTTCTTTTAGAGAGTCATTGAGTTCATATTTCATTTTTAAAACATATTTTGTCCGTATTTTATACATTTGTTAGGACTCGTCTCGCGACACACAGAGTTAGAAGGCAAAAGAGTGAGACATGCTTTATGACATGTTCATAAACGTACAAGAGTGAGAAAGCACTCTTTTTTGAAGAAAGACATGAAGAAAGAATATGAGGGTGCCCTTTTTTTATGGCTTTAAAACATATGGGCAGTGGATGGACATTTCATTTGAAAGTTTTGTCTGACTTGCTTTGGCTTATTATGGAATAGGAAAGGATAAAACGTCATTTGACCAAAATGGGATTTGAACCCATGACATCAGGGTTATGAGTCCTGTGCTCTAACCAACTGAGCTATATGGCCTTTGATGATGTGGAATAAGAAGATTGCATGATAGGAAAAGAATAAAAGATAAAACCCGCCACTCACAAGGGTGAGGGTTCAAATCCTTCTGCTCTTGCATATGTATCCTTTTATTTAAGCAAGCAATCATTCCATTCCATATTTGACACAATGAAGAAAGATACAAAATGTTTTGCTCTTTTTCATGCGTCAAATATGTTCTAAAGAATGCGTTCTAAAGAAAAAAAAACGATGGGTATCTTGTGTTTTATTTTCGACTTATGATTTTTTTAATACTCTTTTGGAAGATCCAATTGTTTTTGTAAAAGCCTAATTGAGCTTTTTTTGGGTATTTGATCCAAGCTAATTGAGAGGCCCATGGAACAGTTAGAGGGTGTCTTTTAAAAAAAGGCACGTAGATTTGATCCAAGTGTTTTAAAAAGCCCTCTGATTTAGAGGGAGAGGGCCATGAAATGTTTAGAAGGTGTCTTCTAAAAAAAGGCACGTGTTTCAAAAAGTCCTCTTGCTTGAAAGAGCGCACATGATTTAAAAACAATGATCTACTAAAATACCCTTTCGCATCAATACATTTACTGGCATTGAATAAAGGAGAGTATTTTGCGATAGAAAACTGTATTTTCTCCGCAAGGGTATAAAACTCCGGTTGTTTTAGAAAACGTATGCTTAACCAATTCCCTAAACAAGTGTTTGGTTTTGATGGATTATTGATTGTTTCATAAGCCTCATAAACAGTGCCGCCAAGGTGAATCAGAAATAACAAACAAATGTGCTCTATGATCCGCAATGATTGGTTGTGTAGTGGACTGCCAAACAAACACATGCGAAGTGTAAAAAACGAGTTTAAAAAAAGAGCTAGACATAAAAGACACTTTCCGATGACTCGAAATACAGTATATTCAAATGAAAAGAATGAAAATAAAAGAGAAGCAGTTGCTAAGCCAAAGCATAATCGCACAACCCACCCGATTTGGATCATGAAAGAGTCACATTTCCATTGAGTTGCAAGGGTTTTATGGTCTTTTTTACGCATTTCCAAGAAGAAAAGCACGTTTGTGATCATCTGTGGCCATTGGTTAGCAAACATATTTGTTTCTTTTTCTATCTTTTCTGTGCTTGTATCCTTTTTTTATGAAACACCGCACAATGAACATTCATGCTTTACTTTAAAGTGGAAACGAAAAAAGTATTAAAAAAGTACATTCCTTCTCTTTTTGACTTGTTCATTGAAAGGAAAATGAATGAGTATGAATAGAGTTTTCCTTCGTCTGAAGCATAGCAAGTAGAGCTACGCGTGTGTATGAGCGTTTTCAGCATACAAAGTCAAGGTGATGGTGTTGTGTGCGGCTTGGCTGCCAGTCTCTGGGATACTTTGTGCAGGGATGTCTCTCTGCATTGGCAGTACCCTGCCATTTCCTTATTGTGCAGTACCTCTCACATTTCTCATGCGCTTCGACATTGCTTCTTTGAATGAAGAACGTTTAAGCATGAAGCACTCACGCAAGGTGCTTAAGCATGAAGCACTGCTTTTTGTTTTTTTGCTGTGCACTTGATTGCACAAGACTCATCATGAATTGATTGACTCTTCTGGGTGGTTCTGGTCAGATGTAAAATACACTCACGCAAGGTGCGTAAGCATGAAGCATGCAAGCTGCATATGGATTTGAAAGCAATAAGGGGTAAGCAATGAGCCATGTAGAGAAGCGTATTAAAACGTTATGAAGAAAGCTTTGGAACAATACAAAGCTTTGTCCATCATCTTTTAATGGACTTCCGGATGTCCAAAGAACCAGAAAAGGTGCTGATACAGGATAGGATCCCCACCGCCACTCGGGTCAAAGAAACTTGTGGAAAAGTTTCGATCTGTAAGAAGCATGGTAATCGCCCCTGCAAGTACAGGAAGAGACAAGAGTAGAAGGAATGCTGTAATAAGAACACTCCATACAAACAAAGGGAGTCGGTGCATGACTAACCCTGGGGCACGCATGTTAAAAATGGTGGATATAAAGTTGATTGCACCAAGAATACTACTTGCGCCTGACAAATGCAGACTAAAGATTGCAAGATCTACAGCTCCACCGGAATGGCTTGTAATATGGCTCAGCGGTGGATAGACTGTCCAACCTGTACCTGCACCCACTTCTACAAGTGAAGAACTTAATAACAGAAGTAATGATGGTGGTAACAACCAAAAACTAATGTTATTTAAACGAGGAAAAGCCATATCCGGGGCACCAATCATAATTGGTACGAACCAGTTTCCATACCCACCAATCAACGCAGGCATTACCATGAAAAAAATCATGAGGAACGCATGCGCGGTAATGAGTACGTTATAAAGTTGGTGATTTCCTCCCAAGATTTGGTTTCCTGGTTGTGCTAATTCCATACGGATAAGTAAGGAAAAACATGACCCTATAACGCCTGAAAAGGCACCAAAAAGAAGGTACATTGTACCAATGTCTTTATGATTAGTGGAAAACATCCACCGTTGTACGAAGTTAATCATACAGTTCACATTCATATTGAGTGTGAACAGGACAACGTACGTCTTTCTTTTCTTTAAAAAAGAACGAGGAAAAGCTCTATGAACGAACATTTTAAATAGTTGGATGTTTTTTCAGAAAAAGGGTTGAATAGAAGCCCTCAATGAACCTTGCTGCATATTCTGCAGAGAGCTCAAAATTGATTCGCGGGGTTTCATGCATTACCCCGTTGAATAGCTATTCAAGGAAATGCAAGAGAAATGTCTTTGTTTTAAAAGTTTTGAGGATTCATTTCCTTGTATTCAAAATAAGATATCATTGAATCATATCACTGCAAAAGAAAGGAACGTTGCCTTAAAAGTCTTATAGCTTCTAATCCTTAATGCCTTCCTTTACATTGTGAAAACAATGGATTTCAGAATAAAAGCATACTTTTTGTGTTGTGGTCCCATTTCTTTCGCAGTGGATGGGCATTGGATGGAAGGGTCACTCATGAAACAGAGTCAAACATTATTTCATTTGAGTGTATTTTTCTTCGATTCTTTCTTCAACACACATTCAAAAAGAGTGTCAGCATCATTCATTTAAGGCTTTTCTTGAGCCCTCTATTCCTTACAGCCCCCCCGGATTCAAGATCAGATCATCACCCTGAGGCCTAGGGCTCTTATACATGCCGTAGGGCTGTAAGGAAAAGGATTAAGTGAATAACACAGTCCCATCAAAAACAGAGTAGGGCACGTTCTATTTAGTTTTTTATCAAGCAAACAAAACCCGTCAGAAGAGTACTGCGTAATCGATAATAAACCACAAGCAAGGCTAAACCAAGAGAAGATTCCGCCGCTGCCACTGTCAGAACAAGCAAAGAAAAGACCTGACCAAGTAGATCATCTACAAGGATTGAAAAAACTAAGAAGTTACAGTTGACAGCAAGTAGCATGAGTTCAATAGACATGAGCATTATGATAATATTTTTACGATGAAGAAAAATGCCCCATACACCTATAATAAATAAAATACTCGAAAAAAGAAGATAATCGGTGGGGGTCATATTTACGGGTGCCAAGTAATGAATTTGCGAAAACGGCAGGTTTCATCTCAATTACTCTCAGAAAGGCTTTTGAAAGGATTCATACGCTGTCACAAGCTTTGTCAGAACAAACAAAGAAAAGACCAATCCAAGATGATCATCTACAAGGATTGAAAAAACAAAGATGTGATTAAAAAAAACACTCACGCAAGGTGCGTAAACATGAAGCACTCACGCAAGGTGCGTAAACATGAAGCACTGTTGAATGCTGTTTCATTTCATGATTGTTTGGTTTGTTTCAATACGAAGACAGAGCAGAGTAGTGCTTCATGCTTAAACGTTCTTCCATCAAGAAAGCAATGATGAAGCGCATGAGACAAACGAGTGCATTATAAAACATTCACAAGATGTGCAATGATTTCTTTGTTTCATTCAGGGTGGCAGGATTTGAACCTGCGACCACCTGTACCCAAAACAGGTACGCTACCAAGCTGCGCTACACCCTGAAAAAAGAGTTTTCATTCTTTTATCATGCCCATCCAAAAGTATGTTTTTTATGACATATTTCCTTGCAAGCATAAAGCACTTTTACATCTTCGCGTTTTCCCAAGACGATTCATTGATTCTTTCTCTGTACAAATGAAACAACGACACAAAGAAAAAAAGACTTTCACACACACATATAAAGCAAAGCCAACATGATGTTTGTGTCAAAACATCTGGCGGGCAGATAACGCCGCTTACAAGTAAAAGCAGTACGTGTATTCTTTTTCGCTGATTCAATGGTTGCGGCATATGCCAGAATAATTGCATGAAACCTACCATACACGGCAGTTGGAAAAGCACATGTGTAGTGCATAACACGCTTAAAAGAGAATGCATATACGACATCAGTCGCGGGGCATAGTGCCATGAATGAGAGTCATTGCCATCGCTTCCGAGGAAAAAATGCCACACAAAAGGACAAATGCAAAAGAGTGCAATGCCATAAGAACAGAGAAATAAGAATGCACTGATTCCAGTAAAACAAAGCAAAAAAACTGCTTCAAAACGAAAACAACACGGATTGATAAAAGTTAAAAAGCAGTAAGCACCAAGCGGGAGCACGCATACACACGTGATATATGTGGAGAGAGAGAGCATTGTAGAAAAAGCTTCAGTCACATCTAGAGTCATAAACGTTTCCGAGTGCGTTGCGGTGAAGAAAAAAGACGCATGATGAAAAAGAAACACATCAAAAAAGGAAACGCACACAAGCAAACACAAAAGTATACTCAAACACACATACGCGCTTTTCCATAGTGCTTCTTGCGCATAAAGAGTCACATGTGAGCGTTTCTTAGTCTTTATGTATTCACATTTTGCGTGAGTGTTTAAAAAAGGCTTGCTTGTCAAAAATGTCATGTCAACCGTTCTTTTTTTTAAGACATTCTGCATTTCTTGTGCATCGAAGAAAGATACGAAGAAAGAATCATCGAATGATTGTATTCATTGTACATGCCCTTTCTTTCGGATGGGGTGGGATTTGAACCCACGGTACTTACGTACGCCAGTTTTCAAGACTGGTACCTTAAACCTCTCAGACACCCATCCAATCGTTGCTCATATTTTGCCAGGGTTTTGGATTGAATCATTCACTATTCGAAGAGAGTGCAGTTATTTCCTTTCTTGCTTGAAGAGAGTTCGAAGAGAGTGCAGTCCTCATGCTTACGCATCTTGCGTGAGTGACTTTGTTTCTTCATGACTTCCTTGGTTGAAAAAAGTGCAGTCGCTGACTTCCTTCTTTGTTTAGATGATAAGCCATTATTTCGTGACTTAAACGTTTAAGCACGAAGCACTTTATTCTTCTGCAAGGATCTTCGTAAGGAAACGTTCATTCTGCATGTTTTGAAAAAAGATCTTCACATGCAGATCAAACCATTTAAAAATGTGTGTATGACATGACTTGAGTGTTTCATATGCATGTAAGCAACTGCACTCTCTTCGAAATCTCTTCATTCTCATGCGCTTCGCCATTTGTGACAAAAATGAGTTCTCATGCTTGCGCACCTTGCGTGAGTGCTTTCAATTTGGAAGAAAGCGTAAGCATAAAGACTATTCCCAGCACATTTGTGATGTGCATGAGAAAAAGTGTGAAGGGAAGAGTTTAAAAAAGTGATGATTTATCGTTTATATGCACCTGCAATATCGTGCAGTTCCAGTTTGATTGGAAAATAAAGATATTGTGGTTGGAATAAATAGACAATGTGTAGTGTGTGATAGCTAATCTCCAAGTGTGTTGGCTTGTAAAAAATCTGTTTTACAGCATGATAAAAACGGTATTGCATTTGCATTCTACGTTTTGCTTTCCACTCAGCTTTTGGCTTGATTTTCTTTGTGTTTTGTCTCACCCACTTTCCATTGCGCTTTATCAGCTTATTCATTCGAGGTTGACTCCTCTCGAGTTGCAGTTGTGCACTTCTGAATCGCTTTTCTTTGTCCAGTCTTGCACTTTTGGAATGATGGAATGACTGTCGTACCATTTTATCCTTTACTCGCGCCCATCGCATTTTATACGGTGTTTTTGCACGAATTGCACCCTGAATCAATGCTTGTTTGTTTCGAATCAAAACATTGTTTTTTCTTATAAACCGTGGCAATGCTTGTTTTGTAGCCAGTGCTCTTTTTTTGACCGGATGTTTGTTTTTAGCATGGTTTCTAGCCAGCATTCTTGCAACCTGTATTGCTCTGCCCAGATAGCCTTTGGTCACACAATACATTTTCTGTTTGCCTATTTTATGCTTTCTTACCCATTTACCATTTTTTCTTACCAATTTTAACTTTTGCAGTGCCTTTACTTTTGCATGCGCTGATGCTAAAGCTGCTTCTCGTTTTGCTTGGGGCGCTTTTCTTACCCACTGACTTTGCTGTAATGTATTCAATGAAGAAAGAATCACATTCTTTTTAACATCTTTTTTTAATGCAAACTTTGTTTTGAGCATTGCCTTTACTTTTGCAAGCGCTGCTGCTATGTCTGCTTTCAGTTTTGCTTTTGCCCGCGCTTTCCAGTGTACTCGTACTCCTTTCGAATTAAAGATTTGAGAGTGAAAGATTGATGAAAGCTTTTTGAAGGCTTTTCTCTTCTTCAAATATGGTTTTATTCTTAACTTACGTTGTAACCATTGATGTAATGGGACGCCTCTAGACGTGCGTTGGAAACGGAACACACTCGTATTGCTTTTAGGACGTTTTAAACAAATGTTGTTTTCGACATCAAACATGAGGCGCAGTGTGACTTTTCTTCGAGCTTTCAATTGAGCGCAAACAACTTGAGTAAAACGCTTTACAAGACGTTGTTTTAAATGCACTAAAGCCTTTACCGAAGCCTTTTGTTTGTTTTGAGATGAAGGCTTATAAAGTGCAAGAGCTTTTTGAGCGAATTGAACTTCTTTTTCAGCTTTTTGCTTTAAAACAGCTTTTTTAGCTTCTCTTGTACTGAGTGGTTTTTGAATAGCTTTTGCAACAGGAGATGAAACATTTGGAAAAAGACTATATCTTTCTTCGTTCCATTTGCGGTTGCATGTGGAAGGCGTGTTTCTTTCGTTTGCAAGTGCTCGAGAAAGAGCTCCATTTTTATTTCTTCTTATGCTTCTTCTTCTGCTGTGAAAGTTTCTTACAAGTCCCACGTGTCGTAGCGCTCTACGCGTATTTCCTGCGCGCAAAAAGTGTCGGATGCTTTGTCCTACATGTGCAATAGCTTGAGGTGCAATCGAAATAACGTCACCAGGTTTGAGCAAATATCCAGGTTTTGAGAGTATGACGTTGTTGACGCAAATCTTGTTGTGAGAAATAAGTTGTCTTCCTGCTTGTAAGGATGGCACAAATTGAACTCTATACAATGTCACATCTAATCGTCCTTCAAGTGTTGCTAAAAAATTCTCGACGTTACCACCTTCCTGTGCACATGCCTCTGCATATACTCGGACAAGATAAGACACATGCAATTTCCCATACAGAAGACCCATGATCTTTTTGGCTCGGGTTCGCTTAAAGAATTGAGACTTTCTTTTCTTCATGTCTAATGTTTTTATCTGTCTATCAAGTTTGCGATTGAGCTTTGAGATAATTTTAATTTGTCGTGCAGGCAGACGGCGCCAAGGCGCAAAAGAAACACCCAATTTTCGGGTGGCTTTCATTCGAAACATTGAGGCTCGTGTAGTCATAAACGTTGTTTTTTTGTGTGTTTCTTACAAAATATGCGCTAAAAAAGTCTTTTCTTTGAAAGAAAAGACCATTTCATTCATAATGATAAGAAAGTGCTTACTGTCGGACTTGAACCAACAACCATACAAGGCACAGATTTTGAGTCTGTTGTGTTTACCAATTTCACCAAGTAAGCATAAAGAACACTCACGCAAGATGCGTAAGCATGAACCACTAAAAGATTCTGATTCTTTTTTTAATGTCTTTTTTGAAAATGAATAAAAGAATACTCATTTGTTTTATGCGCTTCGCCTTTACATTATGAAAAAATGAGTGCTTCCTTAATGGAAGAAAGCGTAAGCATGAAGACTCTACTCTATCTTCGATTGGACTCTGCTCTGTCTTCGATTAAAGATGACTCTTTCACAAGTCCTCGTGCTTGCGTATTTTGCGTGAGTAAGGTCAAGAAATTGATTGAATAAGATGAAATCCTTATAAGGGAATGCTTTTTATTGTAAAGGCATGCTTTTCCTTCTTTTGTATATTCTTTTTCCCTATGAAGGCATGTTTTTTCTTGTGAAAGCATGTTTTTGCATCATTCATTCTTCAATAATGTGTTTTGTCTCGAAAAAGAGATTAAAAAAGTCACACATGTGTACGGATAACGGGAATCGAACCCATATCATCTGTGTGGAAGACAGAGAATTTGCCATTAATCTATATCCGCATATGCCTTACCATGCTTTACCACACAATGTATTATATAGCGCCAGATGAATACATCTTTTCCTTTGCGAATAAAATGAATGATTTGAAGTTTTCATGCTATTGTTTTCTTCTATTAAGGAGGCAATCATTTTTTTTTCACCACGTAAAGGCGAACGCATGAGAATAAAGAGAGTGCGAAGAGAGTGCAGTGCTTTATTCATTTCTTTTTTCATAAGAAAATATGCAGATGACATGCCCATCCAGATGTTTTTCTCACAAAAACGTTCTTTTTCTTCTGAAGCATTATTTCCTTGTGAAAACGTTGTGCTTGAAAAGAGAAAAAGAATCTTCATATGCAGAATGAACGAAGAAATCATTTTTTGTGACAAAAGAATGGCTACTGGTCCTTCTTCATGGGTCAAATATGAAGGAAAGGAATCCATTCCACGAAGATGCCCATCCATATGAATAGATATTCATACATATGCTTTTCCACACTTTCACTCATTTTTTTGAGAGAAAAACGCATTGGATTCATTCTTTTATTCATCAATGGCGAAGCGCATGGGACAAATGCATTGTCTTGCGAGAAATGGAAGAAAAATTGGAAAGAAATCTGTATTTTTCTTTGTTTTAAGTGCGGCTGGATTCGAACCAGCGGTCAATAAGTTAAAAGCCTACTGCTTTACCGCTAAGCTACGCACTCATACATATTTTCTTTTTTCAATCAATGATCTGGTTTTATTTATGACTGTAGAGTGCTTCAGGCTTACGCTTTCTTTCATGAAGGAACCCATGGCGAAGCGCATGAGAATGAAGAAAGGTCAAAGAAAGGTGAGTGCTTCATGCTTACACACCTTGCGTGAGTGTGAAATCATCCTTGCACATTGTTTTACTTTATTTTCAAAAAAGTGCAGTCCTCATGCTTACGCATCTTGCGTGAGTGCCTTACTTCGAGACGTTCTCTTGAAAGAGAAAACATGTTTCGGAAGACACATGTTTGTATTCTTTATAGAAAAGAGCATGCTTCAATCATTCGATTCAATTGCGTAAAAAGTATATACGATGCGCATGCGTGTGAATAAAGCAACTCAGAGAGTCATACTTTTTTAGTGTTCATTGTTTGAGAAAGAAAAAGAAATGCATATTCAAAAGTGTCATAAAAAGTGTGACAAATGAGTGTTATTTCTTTGGATGCATATTCATCATTATGCAAATAAAAAGCGAACGTGGAAGAGAGTATAAAATAGACACAAAGTCTTTTTTAATCATTATCATTTCTTTTTGAATGATTGGCTACTTATTTTTCTGTGTAATGTGTGACTTTTCCAATAAATACCATACATGTGTCATCAGTTTACGGATAGAGGGACTTGAACCCCCACGAACAATGTTCATCAGATCCTAAATCTGATATGTCTACCAATTTCATCATATCCGCACAAGACGTGCTTTCATCTTATCTTTGAAATATATTTTATGATTAAACGTTTTTTTTTGAAAGGAAAACATGTTTCAGAAGATACGTGCTTGTATTTTTTGTATTTTTTTTTGAGAGAAGAGCATGTTTCTAGCATTTGCACGAATTGCGTACAAAAGTATTGGCGAAGCGCATGAGACAAATGTATGTGAACAAAGCAACTCAGACATTCACACTTTTTTCATGTTCATTGTTTTAGAAGGAAAAAAATAACATATTCAAAAGTGTCTAAAAAAGATGAGACAAATGAATATTGTTTCTTTGGAAGCATTGTAACTATTATGCAAATAAAAAGGAACATGAAACAAAGCATGAAATAGAAATAAAGTCTTTTTTAATCATTGCCATTTTTTTCTTAGTGATTGGCAATGTATTTCTTTCATTCATAATGTCTCCTTCCCAATAAACACAATGCGTGTGTCATCATTTTACGGATAGAGGGACTTGAACCCCCACGAACAATGTTCATCAGATCCTAAATCTGATATGTCTACCAATTTCATCATATCCGCATACGATACATTTTATTCTTATCCATGAATACTTTAAATGCATGTGAACCTAAAACAAACCATTTTTGCGTTTGGGTAAAATAAAACGAATCTTGCGCTTTGCACCTTAATTAGCCTGTACGCCTGGCATGCTTTTAGTCCAGGTGAACGTTTTGTGTTTCGACGGATAAGGCGCTTTTTACACTTTTTTCTTTGCTTGTATCTCATCATTTTCTGTGGCATTTTACCGGCTTATTCCCTCGAGATTGGATCCTCTCGAGTTGCAGTTGTGCATTTTAAACGACTTTCTTCTAGTTTTTTACTTTTAGACTGTTGTACTATTTTGTCCCTGTGTGAGTATTTCTTTTTTTGCATACATAAAAAAACAAGAGAATAAGTTAGGCTCAGAAGGATTTGAACCCTCATAAACACCGTCATGAGCGGTGGGTTTTACCATTAAACTATGAGCCTATGGAACCCTTTTAAGAAAAGTCAACGAAATATGTCACTCATGTAGAAGAATGCTAAAGTTTATGTTAAAAGAATGAAATCTTTGTGAGCGTAGCAAGAGTGCTTCGACATTAAAGCTTACACGAAAAGGATAAGAAAAGCCATCATAAGCGCGAAAAGCGCAATAGCTTCGGTTAACGCGAAACCTAAGATAGCGTAACCAAAAAGTGTCTTAGTCATCGATGGGTTACGAGCTACAGCGCTGATAAAAGCACCGAATACGATACCAATTCCTGCACCTGCACCTGCTAGAGCGATTGTTGCACAACCGGCTCCAATTAATTTTGCGCCTTCAGCCATAGTAATTACTTACCCTTGTGTAAGCATTTTTTACTGCCAGTCGTATGGGATAGGGCAGTGAACTTTTTTTAAACGCTGTTATTTTCTACACATTACTGGCATGGACTTTTTTATTGACGTTTTTTTTCAGTTATTAGAAAGTCGGCATCTTTCAGGTTGAAACATTTCGCATTGTGTTCCTTTTTTTATTCCAAAATACTTTCACAACCCACACAAAGACTTGAAAGTCCTTGTGTAAATACAATGAATCGTTTTCTCTTTACACAATGAGATTTTTATCACATTGTCTAAAAGTAATCAAATGTTTTTTCTTTTACGTTTACTTTAAAGCGTTGCTTGCACGTATGTTTTTTTCATCATATTTTATTTTACAAGAAAAAACATATTGAAAGTGGAACCGTAAAAGAAAAAATGAATGATGCAAAGAAGAAAACATGCTTTATGCTTAAATGTTTCTTTGCCTGGAAGTACACAAAATGAAAAGTTTACGTTCTTTTTCTCTTACGTACACTTGTTTTACGTACTGTTGGTTTGGTCTGTTTACGTACAGTGCGTGCGTTCGTATGTGTACGTTGCCCACGAACAGGTAATCCTTGTGTAAATCGAAAACCTTTATAGGCACTCACACGTACAAACCGTACAATACGATCTGTTACAGCGCGTTTTAGCTCTTGTCCGGTCACATGATATCTACTTATTATGCGCGAAAGTCGATCTAACTGAGAGGCACGTACATGCTTCACTTTCATGGTACGACGGAATCCCATTTCATCGCACAGTTGAAGTGAAAGAGGCATACCGATGCCATAAATCTGTGTTAACGCTTTGCGCATATCAACATGCGCGCGTATGTGTGTTTGCATGAAAAAAACCATAGTGTTTACTTCTTTTTACCTTCCTTACGTAATACAGATTCCATCTTACGACGAATACCTTTTCCTTTATACGGCTCGGGAACTTTAATGGCACGTAATTGAGCCATCACTTGCGTCACACGTTGCTTGTCTACGCCATATACAAGTAATTCTGTAGGCTTTGTCGAAAAGAGTTTTATATCTGGCGGAATTGCACACGATACCGTATGTCCTAGACCCACGCGGAAAGTAATGACATCATTGTCTAAAAGCATCTTGTATCCAACACCTATAGCTGTAAGATACAACGCAACTCCTTGTGAAAGCGCTTCTATGTAAGATGAAAAAAGAGTGCAGAAGCCTTTAAGCATATGTTTAGAAGGTGCGATCACATGGAGAGCACAAGGGTCTTTCGGGTTGTCTTGCACAAGTTTAAATGCCATTTGGCTTTTAGGATCATAACCGGACGCGTGCAGTGTCATTTCTCCCATGGGGCCGTGTAACAAAATAAGTTTTTTAAGCAATTGCGCTTTTATGCCTGGGGGCAACGATATGATCCGATGAAAGAGTGTATATTTTTGCATCCATTAATTGTTTTTTTGTGCGAGAAAAGAAGAAGAAAAACATTAAAAAAACAATGAATGTTTTCTGAGAAATCTTTTTTTTCATAAGAAACGGAGTGTTTTCTTAGTGCTTCATGCTTACGGACCTTGCGTGAGCGCGATTCTTTATAGACATGCACATAAAATTTCTCCGCCAACGTTTGCTTTAACGGCGTCGCGATCTGACATAATGCCTTTAGTTGTAGAGAGAATACGAATATTAAATCCCATAGTGTTTCGAAGATGATGTACTGGTAAATACACACGCTTTTTGGGCGATGAGACGCGAACAAGTGAGAGTATCATTTTTCCAAGTAGTCTTCCGTTAGGTTTAAGTCCAATAAAAATACGTTTCAAATGCTTGTTCTTTAATATGCAAATTGTTTCGACAGTTGACGGGACATAGTCATTTTCCCACAGTGCTCGTGTATACCGTACCTTTGTTGTTTGTGTGGGGTATTCTTTTACGCCCATACCACCAATAAACCCATAGGAATATAACACGGATGTGATAAGCCATATGTTGCGAGAGTAAGGCACGGATACAAATGTTTTATTTGCATGTTGCCCATTTCGTATTGTAGTTAACAAGTTTGCAATAGGATCCATAAAACATTCTTTTTTTGTGATTTATTACCAACTGGCTTTTTTTAATCCAGGTAGCGCGCCCATACCCATAAGCTCACGTAAACAAATACGAGACATTTTAAATTGACGATACACACCTTTTGAACGGCCAGATGATACGCATCTGTTGTGGATACGTCCTTTTGCACTATGACGAGGCAAACGATCAAGCATCATGATCGCGGAATAGCGTACGCTCTCGTGGATACTACGATCTCTTATAAGCGCACGAAGTACTACACGCTTTTCTTCGATTCTGGCAAAATGCGCACGCTTGTTGGCATCTTTCAGGTTGCGACGTTCCATACACATTATGTTTTTTTTTACTTTCCAAAATACTTTCAATACTTACACAGAAACTTTCCAGTGTTTTTGTACATACAATGAATTGTTTCCTTTTTATACAATGAGATTCTCATTATAAAGATCCTCATCATAGTCGTATACAGGAAGCCTTAACCCAGTACAAAGTAACAAGGTTTCAACGTGTTCTTTTGCACTGGTGTGCACGTGTACAGAACAGCCTTCTAAAGACTCAAAAACGTCCACCGATTGTTCTAAAGAAGGGAAAAATAAGAGTTGCACAATACCGAAATGCACGTTACGTTGTACAGGGCTGACTGGCAAAGAAGTCAATTCTTTGGTTCGCGGTAACAACATTTTCACGCTGTGGGTGAAAAAGTGATGCATTTTCTCTTTACGGAGTGTGACGGCACAACCGAGTACTTGCTTTTCTTTCAACTTAAATGCGGCTACAGAATATTTTGCGCGTGTTAAATACGGCATTTGCCCTGTACAATTTTGTATCGCACCAGAAGGTAACAGAATATTCTGTGACTCAGTCAGCATGTATTTACTTGAATATTGCACTGTCACTTTTGTGAGCTTCACAATATCAAAGCTTGTCTGATAAGACATTTTTAATATAATGTCCCGAGCAAACAATGTTTGAAAAAGATATTTGGATGCATCCATATTTTGCGCTTTTTTTTTATCAAAAGAGAAAAGAAATAAGCATTGTCTTTTTAAAGGTGCAATGACTCAAAGACTTTTGCAGGGTGAAAGAAAACAAAATGTATTGCTACACATTTGCATCTGACAAAGACAATAATTTCACACGCCCTTTTGAACGTAGTTCGTATGGTGTGATACCTTGGATACGAGAGCCTATCGGTGTGCTTTGTAAAGAAAGGATAATACCCGTATTTCGCATGCATGTAACGAAACTACCATCCACACGTGTTGTGTGTTTTCGCGTTTCACATAAAATAGCTTTATACAAATGCCCTTTCTTTACCTTGCTTTTTCGTTTACGGATAAGTGATTTCACACTGATTACAACGAGTGCACCCGAACGACCCATTTTTCTTTTGGGTTTACGCAAGACCTTTACGCATTGTAATACACGTGCGCCGGAATTGTCTGCTGCGTGTAATTGTGTGCCTACTTGAATCATACACAATTCTTTTTTTCATAAGGATAAAAAATGCTTCATGTAATGCATTTTATTGTAAAGAAGAAATGTTTTATGATGAAATAAATGCATTGAAAGCGTTTGGAAAAATGTGTGCTTATGTTTCGTCTACAAAGAGTGCGGGCCAAGGGAGCTTGTGAGATGCCGCATGTACTGCTTGCAATGCTAAGGCTTTTGGTACGCCGTCCAATTCAAACAGCATTTGGCCTTTTTGAATACGACATACCCAGTAAGACACCGCACCCTTCCCTTTTCCCATACGCACTTCAGCTGGTTTTTGGCTGATACCTACGTCGGGGAATACTCGAATCCATATCTGGCCTTGTCGCTTTAATGTGCGAGTCATTACACGACGCATTGCTTCAATAACGGTGGCACGTAATCGCCCTGTTTCTGAAGATTGCATACCATAAGAACCGAAAAAACACATTTGTTTTTTACTTCCTCCAATACGCCCTTTATGCATTTTTCTAAACTTGGTGCGTTTTGGTTGTAACATACACTTTTTATTTTTTTACTTTATGGTCTTCAGGCAACTTATTTTACTTTATGGTCTTTAGGCAACCGATATGAAAGCCATACTTTTATACCGAGATTACCCTTTCGAGTAGACGCGACTGTAGCATGATAATCAATTTTATGTGAAAACATATTTAAAGATGTTTTTCCAAACTTTTTGGTTTCTACACGAGCTTTATCAGCGCCGCCAATACACCCTGCAACAGAAATACGTACGCCTACGATTCTAGGTGTCCGTACACATTGTATCAAGATTTCTTTAAAAATAAAACGAAACGGTTTTTTTCTATTTTGCTCAAACTGCAACGCCATATAGTGAGCTATAAATGATGCACTTGTAAATATACGTTTCATTTTGTAGTGTTTCCACACAACGCGTTTTTGCAAGTATTTAGAAAGAACGCTTTCTACATGTTGCGCATATACGTTTGTTTTTAAATCTCTCTTTTTCTTTACAAGTGGGAAATAACTCTTTTTATTCTTATTTTGTAATAAATGAACAGGTAAAGATTTTCTACTTTTCAGTAAAGCATGCATAGTATGGTGCAATGCATGAGAATAGCCGTCGTTACATGGCGAAAGATCATAATGTTTTAATACGCAAGAGTTGTGTACCACAAGAAGTGTTTGCATACTTGCAGACTTTAAAAAAGGTTTCCAGTTACCTTGTGACTTTACACAGAATGAAAATAACGTATTTTGTCCTGGTACTTGTAACTTTAGAAAAAGATCGAAACGTTGCAAAAAATGTATTGTATGATTCAGCGGTGTCACTGCTCTTTTTTTACGTTGGTTCATTCTACGCGGATTACAGAAAAAACTCTGCACAAAAAGCGCGTGTGGTGTAGCCTGTACGTGTGATAAAGCTGTTCTGGTGCCCAATTTTCGGAAAATAGAATGAAGGAAGTGTTTGGTTTGTAAAGTTTGATGGAGCAATGACCCATATACACGGTCTGCAAACCACAATGCATCAAAGTGCTTATTTGTGTGTAAACGTAAAGCAGCAGGAGGGATCTTTTGCGCCATAATTATTTCTTTTTTCTCACTACTTTCTTCTTATGTCTTGTACGTTTACGTGTCATCGCAAATGCACCAAATTTAAGGCCGATCATTTCTTCTTGAATGTGCACAGAAATAAATCCTTTCCCGTTATGAACTCTTACTTTGTTGCCCACAAACTCTGGCATCACGGTAGAACGACGAGACCAAAGACGGTCGTTGTTTGTCGGTGGTTTGGCATCTACTGAAGCATCCACAAAAGGGCCTTTCCAAACTGATCTTGTCATATAAACACTTCTTTTTTTATGCGAGAGATACGAAGTAGCACAAATTGGGTCTCCTACTTACGTGAAGGATACAAGCCCGAAGAATATCGTGCGCTAATTTGTATTTGAACACCACGCATTACTACATGCTTACATGCAAATAACACTGATGATTGAAATAAATGGTCCAAAGAAGGATCTATATTTAACTGAGTTTTGCGTCTTGACATGACAAACTGTTCGCGAGACTTTTTGTGTACGTGAGGCGAACGTAAAACAGTAAAATACTTTCTCGAAACCGGAAAACCGACAGGAGTAAAAAAAAGACTTTTTGATGACTTACATTCCAGCTTGGCGCAAAGCTTATATACTGTAGATGATGCTTTTGTGATCATAGAAGGTTCAAATGCTTTGAACGAAATATTCAAACGGCGTATCATAGAGTAATCTTTTTTTTGTGTGCCAACGGTCGGATTCGAACCGAAGACCTTTCCCTTACCATGGGAACGCTCTACCACTGAGCTACGAAGGCTTCCCATTTTTCACATTGTGTAAAAAAGAAACCAAAGTGAAGAAAAAAACATGCATTAAGAAATGTTTTGTATGGGATTTTCTGCATTATTCAAGTCAGGTTTAAACACAGAAAGTATGCTTTATATCACATTTCTTGAAAACATCTTTTTTTACTTTGCAGGCTTAAATGACTTTGCAAGACATTTTTTAAAAATGTTTTGCTTTCATTTCACAGCGTTTTTGCCATGAAATGACAATGTGAGAGATGGAGCCAGCGAGATTTGAACTCGCGACTTCCTGCTTGCAAAGCAGGCGCTCTACCAATTGAACTATGGCCCCTTACCTATTCACACACAAAATCATAGCAAGAAACGAAAAGAAACGAAATGTTTTCATAATAAACATTAAATGTCATCTGCACAATGCGTTTTTCGCTAGTGGGGTAAATATGTCAGGGAACGTGCTTTTCAAGCGATTCAAATGTTTTTTCCTTACAAAAGGAGTGTTTTCCAAATATTTCTTTTCTTTACATTATGACGGAGAAAATGGGATTCGAACCCATGGTATAGAAAACTATACGTTGATTTAGCAAACCAATGCCTTCAGCCACTCAGCCATTTCTCCGTATCACAATCTCACTTTTTTCGAACCATTTTTGTGACACACTTGTTTCATCTGCTTAAGATCCAGATCCTTTAGACGAACCATTTTTGACATTGTGCACAAGGGAAGTGCTTCTTTTTCCAATATGTTGGTTTTAATGTGTTCCTTTCCTTTTTAATATCCCTTTTAATAATTCAATCACAAAAGTATCCTTTGCTTTTACATGTAATTATCAGCGATTCACACGCAATGCGCCGCTTAAAATTGTAGCGGGCTCACACAAGGCTTTAAAAAATACTAGTGGCTAAGCCGTTTGTAAATGAAAAGCAAAACGAAGAAAGATACGAAGAAAGATACAACGGCACGAGAAACATTTTATTCGATTATTCCAGAAAAGGAAAAGAAATCACTTTCGTTTCCTTTTTTATCTTTTCTGTACTTGCATTCTTCTTTTGAGAAATACCGCAAAATAAATATCCAAGGTTTAATCATTCACTCTTGTGAGAATATGCAATCGCTTTGCAAGCTTTTCAAACATGGTTTTTTCGCGTTATTTATTTCTTCTTTTACGGTTCCACTTTCCATATAAACGCTTTAAAGCGTAAAAAAAGAACGTTTGTATGTCTTTAGACCGTTCCATAGTATCTAAGAA
>Ga0208903_1000792_pt1 | contig 21421 bp, 39 predicted proteins | sample AntAceMetag02UKJ_FD_184769 | JGI IMG/M metagenome (GOLD analysis project Ga0208903, IMG submission 184769) | Saline lake microbial communities from Ace Lake, Antarctica - Antarctic Ace Lake Metagenome 02UKJ (SPAdes) (version 2) | ecosystem: Environmental > Aquatic > Non-marine Saline and...
TAACTGTACCAACAAACGTTGTTGCCACCAAGTAATTTGGCGTCAACACATCATCAAAAAACCGAGACCCGCCAACTGGGTTCCATCCCCACTGGATTCCTCGTGAGCTGAAATCCCCACCAGTAAACGCCAATGACCGATCAACACGAGGGTCTCGCGCTGCTTGCGGGTCTGTGACCGGGTACATGCCTTGTAAGTTCTGGGGGTGGTCTTTCTCCCAACAAGACGGGCACACCTGCAACTGCGTTGGCTTTGTGCGGACCACAATCTCTTTGAGCTGCTTGCGCTTAAACCGAAACCCGCACCGATCACACTCCGCAATCGTGTGCTTACCCGAAGCAAATTTCTGTGTTGCCATAAGGGATTACCCTATCGTCATGTGGCGCGGCACAAGTGAGAACGAAGCCTTTTCTCGGTCTTCCGTAGCCGCCAACTCCCACGCCTCATCGTATTGCTGTTTTAACAACCCCAAACGCTCCATACCGTTAGGCACCTTCAGCGCTAAGTAGTAAGCCAGTCCGGCTACCATGCAAGGCAGGAACCGAAAAGGGACGTCCATTGTGTTCACCCCGTTGCCCGCATCATCAATGCGCTTTAAACGCCAATACACGAACTGGTAAGGCTGCGCACCATCAGGAACGGGCCACAGGTTAACAGTGGGGGTAGGTGCTTGCCGGTCAATCCACACCTGAATGGGGCGTCCTTGAGACAGCTTACTAGGTATAGACGCGTAGGTAGATACGCTAATACGTGACATTGACAAATCTGATTGTGTGGCAGTTGCGCCAGCATTTGTGCGAATAACAAACTCCAACAAGTCCACCGTATCAGACGGAAGATCGTACGTACCGGTGCCAGCAACAAGGGAGATTGCCCCCTGCTCAATGGTCCACATGTTAATGCCACGATTTGCCCAATCAGCAAATAGTAAGTTCAACGAACGACGCGCTGTGCGCAAGTCGTAACCAGTACGCAGCTCGGCACCAGCTCGCTCAAACGCCTCCTCCACCAAGTCGGTGAGGTCTAGGTTAAACGCTGTGGTACCTGATGTTGCCATTATCTAGTTCTCGCTGTTTTAGCTGCTATTTTCTTAGGCTGGGCTACAAACTGTTTGCCCTTTGCCGTGCCTTCCCGCTTAGCACGGGTTGTAGCCGCGTATTCTTTGCTACTCAAGCTATCACGAGCCTTCTTAGGTAGATACCGTTCGCCTGTCGCTTTGGGACCTTCTGTAGAGTTCTTGCCCGACTTTGTGCCCCAATCTTCCTTGCCCCACTTAGACAACTTATTGGTGCTGGACTTGGCTCCAGAGTACTCGCCACCGCGCTCTTTGTACAGCTTAGTAGCCAACTGCATGGCGCGAGCTGAGTGCTTACCACCCATCTTTGCCTTGGCATCAGTCTTAGCGCGTTCCCATTTAGCGGGAGACTTTTTGACGGCGGTATCTGACATTACATTTTAGCCATTGTTTTTATAGCAACGATCTCGGCATCTAATTCACGAATACGCCTGTCTCGCTCGTCCAGCTTGCGCATGAGAGACGCGTTCATATCAGCCCACTCAACCAAGTCACTGACTCGTTCTTTGTGGTCCTGCAGCATCATGTTGTACAGGCGCTCGGAGGCTTCGATATGGCGGTCGATTGGATTCACTTCTTAAAGCCTTTTAGCATCTGGGCAAAACGAGCCCGTTGACCCTCCTTGCCGGGAGCTTTGGCCGCTTTGACCAGCTTGTCCGCAGGAATCTTATCGCCCTTCTTGACCCCTAGCGACTTCTTCAGTGCGCCGGGTTTCTTGATGGCATCTTTTATAAACGCACCTTTTTTCATAGCTACAGCCTTTGGTTCTTTAGCAGAAGAAATGTCCCCCATACCGCGTGAGCCTCTCATCGCATTGTGCCCTTGGTCTTGCCTTTAACGGCGCAGCCGTCTATCGAACCGCCCGAGGCCATACCTTTGTGCAGGCGCTTCTCGTGGGATTTAACGGCGCGAGCCGCCACTTTTTTCATCATCGGCGCGTCTTTTTTCATGTCGTCGTGGGCGCTGTTCTTCATCATCTTGCCATCGGGCATACGGTGCATACCTTTGACTTTACCACCATGTTTCATGTCGTCGTGGGCGCTGTTCTTCATCATCTTGCCATCGGGCATACGGTGCATACCTTTAACGTTACCGCCGTGTTTCAGACCATCAGCAGCAAAGTCAGGAACCGTTTTTCCGTCCTTTTTAACCATAGTCATGCCGCCATCTTTATAATTCATCATGATTTTTTCCATTTTTTCAAAAGGTTTCGCACGGTATCGGTTTCCCAGATACGGATAAACGTCCATACGATGGTAAAAGCCGCAGCTACGGCAGGTAAGAAATCCACAAGTGTTCCTAACACAGTAAAAACAGACGCGAAATCCACCACGGTTTTGGTTGAGTCGGATATGTTCATGTTAGCAATTCCACGCCTTAAGGCTCTTGTTTATACGGCTGTTCGGGTCTTTGGCGGTCTTGGCACTCGTCAGCTTCGACTTCATGCCCGACATTCTGGCGCAGAAGGACTTTCGCCGTGCTGCGTCCTTGTCCGTCTTTGGTTTTGGCGCTGGGGCTTTCAATCCGGGTTTTCCTGGGTTGGCCTTGTTGTAAGAGGCTCGCCCTTTGGCGTTCAGGCCGCCCTTCTCGGACTTGCCCTCTTTGCGCGTCCATGCCGCTGCTTTAGCCATGGAACACCGCAGCGGTAGCGTTGGACACTGTTGCGTGAATGTTGATGTAGCACAACACGCCTTCGCCCGGGATAATCACGGGGAACGACGAATCCCCCGCAAGTGTTGGAATACTTAGAATAACGGTGCCACTGGCTCCGCCATCACGAATAACCAACGATCCCGCTGACGCGCTTGGCATTACCAGCAAGCCTTTTAGGCGAGTGCGTTGATCGTACACTACGCCCGTTGCGGCTACCGGGACACTTTTGACATCGGTTTGCATACCCATAACTAGCTCCTTAAAACAATAAAACCCCGTTGCCGAGGTAAGCTAATTAACTAAGAGCCGCGCCAACAGCGGTAACCCAAGCAGCGCCCGTAGAGATAACAATGCAGTACTCGTCGTTGCCTGCGCCGTTGTCACTAATCAAACGGATTTGCCCGGCGTTAGCGGCTGCAGCGGCAGGTAGTGTGGCGGTAGTAAGAATGTCGAGGTCGGCGAAGGGACCTGCGAAGCCGTTTGTAGATACGACTGGGCCGGAGAATGTGGTAGTTGCCATGATATTTCCTTACATGCAAGTGTGATGTATCTGTCTGCATGTCGTCAGCCGGGACTGTCAGATACACCGGATAACCCCGGAATGAGTCCAATATATCACCTAACGTCGCGCAACGCAACTAGAATCTCGCTATGCCAATTAAAGACCCCGATGAGCGTAGGCGAAAGCAACGCGAGTACTCCGCTCGGTACTACGCCAACAACAAAGGGCTTTCGATAGCGCGTACTACGGTGCAACATCAAAGAGAAAAAGCCCAGTGGGAGGAGTATAAGGCCTCGTTGTCTTGCGCTATCTGTGGGGTGAGCCACCCAGCGGTAATTGACTTCCATCACGTAGATCCCGCCACCAAGACAGCCAGTGTGAATGTGCTTGTGGGTAACCGGCGGTATGCTGCGGCGCGTGAGGAGATTAAGAAGTGCGCGGCCCTATGCGCCAACTGCCACCGCATACACCACTATGAAGAACATCAGGCAAAGAAAAAGGGCCCCCTTGTGGGGGGCCCTTAATCAACTAGGGAAAACCCTAATTACGCGCCGGGTGATGCGTAGATACCCAATGGGTCTGACCAGCCGAAGCTGTAACGCTCACGAGCCTTGTAACGTACGTTACCAGTATCGAAGTCGCCGTCCATAGAGGTAGCCAAAGCAGTACGCTCAAAGTGCTTCAAGCCGTTAGGAACGTCGGTACAGATAAACCAAGCGTTCGAGTCGGTCAAGAAGTGGTTCACTGTGAAACCGCCGGGGATTGCGTTGTCGCTGCGTAACGCGTTGATGTCGTTATCTGCTGTAGCCGTACGCAAATCCGTTTTCATCAAACGAGTAGCAACAAACTGCAGTGATGGTGGAATCACCAACTTTTGCGCACGAGCAGCAATCAACAAACCGCGCTCATCAGTCCAAGCCGCAATCTCGATGATTGCATTTTCCAACGAAGTTTCGTTGAGGTCGGCACCGGTAGTGGGGCTGTTGTAGTTCTGACCGCCATTGACCAAAGGATGGCCGACGCGTGAAGAACCGCTGTTAACACCAGCTAAAGAAACGCCGTCACCGCCGAGGTATGCACCGCTAAAAGCGTTGTTCAACACGGCAGCAGCCTTGACTTGCTTGGTGTAAGACATGGCACGGGCCAAAGATTTCGTGTAGCGGGCAGACAAGCTGTCGTACAAGTTGTCTTCAACAGCTTCTTCAGTGATGGAGAAGCCCAGTGCGATGGTCTCGTGGTTGTAACGAGCTGTAAAGGCTTCTTGCGCGTTGTCGTAAGCGATGGCAGAGCCTTCGTTTTTAACAGGAGCAGAGCCAAAACCGGCCAGCTTGGTCTCTTCTTCAAAAGAGCGGTCTGAAGACTCGGTTTCGTAAAACTCTTTGTGCTCTTCGCCGTAACGTTTGTACTCTAAACCAAACAATGCGTTCAGGCCCGGTAACAGCTCTTTAAGTAGTTGTGCGCGTGAAATTGCCATTTTTTATTACTCCTTACAGGCCAACAGCATTTAAGTAGCTGTGTGCGCTTGGGTTGAACTTAACCAACACGTCTGTGTAAGTGTCGCCGGGGGTAGAGGCGAAACCAACAATACGGAAGGCTGCGGCAGCAGTTTGAACAGTTGCATCCAAGGCGCTAGTAGAGTTACCGGTACGAGTAGAACCCGTAGAGGTGCTCTGCACAGCAGCAAAGAATGTGTTATTGCCCAAAACAGTCTGTGCACCAGAACCATCCAACTGAGCTTGGAACACTACGTTAGAGTCAGTAACGACCTTAGCAGTGACCACACCAGTTGTACCGGCAGGGTAGTACTGAGCGTTAATTACTTGACCTTGAGCATTTACATACTCGCAGCCAACGAAAACGCCAATAGCGCCAACGCCAGAACCACCAAGGTTATTGGTAGTGATGTCTGCACCGGTAGCGGCAGAGATAGCCAAGTAGCCATCAGCGCCGATAATTACGACCTGACCGTTAAAAATGTTAGTGGCTTCGCCAGCAGGGTCGATCAGAAAAGTTTCTGTCGCACCAGCGTAAGGCATGCCATCAACGCGCTTGACGGGGATTAGCCCGTAGGGAGAAGCGGTAGTTGCCATTTAAGGACTCCTTTATTTAGAACCTGAACCAAACCCACCTTTGCTGGAACTCGACTTTCTGTCTGAGAACAACGGCATCCGGGGGTCACTGTTTCGCATGAAGTGGTTGTCCACTGATTCCATCTGGTTATGCGCCTGATTGTTGTAGTAATCGTCTCGGGCTTGTGCCATTTCGGTAGACATCTTGCAAAGCATTAGTCCACCAATTTCCACATTGCCTGAAAGATCTGCTCCAAACAGCATCAATTCCGGATGGTCGGCTGCTCTTACCGGTACCCAACCTTCACGCATCTTTTTGGATACGTTTGTAGGATCGGCCTGTCCCATGATGTGCGTAGCAATCCATCGGAAGACAAATCCCGGTTCGGGAGTAGGGTCGGGCAGCGCACTCGCTGGCTGATAAACAGCGCGAGCAGTTTTTTCGCGTGAGATAATTTCACGAGGTGTACGGTTTTCAGCCATTTGATTTCTCCATCTTTGCCAATTCAACAGCATATTGCTGCGGGGTTAATCCAAACTTTTTTGCCAACGACATTTGTGTCGGCGTTAGTTGGACTTTACGTGTTCCTGACGAGCGCGTCGCAGGAGCCACAACCGTGCTTGGCCTTCTGGGGGCATCATTGGCCTTCGGCCTGTCTTCGGACTCCCCGAAAAAATCGTGGAACGTGGACTTCATGCGAGCGTTTATTCGCTCGAAATAATCATCAGAGCGGGGATCGATCCCCGAGTTGACTAGTTTTTGGTGCAGCCCTAGTGCAAAGCTGGTCATTTCCTCGTGTCCCGAAGCGCCAAACCACTGGTTTCTTGCCTGCCAGCGCAGGGTCTTGTCATCGACAGGTTGGTTCTGTTGGACGTTGTTAGTAGTTTTTACCGCATCCTGATCGATTTGTAAAGGGGTAACCTTAAATTTTTCTGCATCCCGCATCTCTAGCTTAGCTTCAAGAAGTGCTTCTTGGGCGGCGATGATGGCATCGGTATCGAAAGACTCGTTAGCCTCCTTCAACGCACGGCGCGCGTTCTCGACTCCGGAGTTAGCTACCTTCTTTATGGAGTTGGCATAATACTCGCTCCCATTGTTTACATACTGTTTGAGTTTTTTATTCTCCTCAACCATATGCTGTGTAAGCCGCTCAAGCTCATGCTTCTCTCGCATAAGGGTTTCTTTGGCTCGACGCTCGTCGTGACGGGCATGGGTAAGCTCTTTAATACGTTTTTGAACACTACCTGTGTAAGATTCAATTTCGTCTTCCGTTGGGTCCTCTACATCTCGACCTAACGGTTTACGGCCTCGGTCTTTCTCGGGGGTGTCGTCAACAACCTCCACCTCAAACTCAAACGAATCCGAGGCTTCATCTTGTTGTTTTTCGTCCACTTCGTCCGGGAACTCGAACTTGTCTTCTTCCATAGTAACTCCTTAAGCGCGGCTTAGTCCGCGAGGGTCTTGCACAACAGCCTCAACCTGATCGTCATTAATCAAGCGAAACTCTTTTCCGTAGATTTTGAAACGCGTACCGGAATACGTACGCACGAGTACAAAGTCTCCAGCCTTACACCACGGTTCCCCGGGGAATTTGGCTTTGTCTTTATACGCGTCTGGGCCCACCCGTAAAACAAACAGAGCCGTTGTGGCATGCTCTTCCTGTTTCATGAATGCGTCAGCTTTTACGATGTCGGAGTTATCAAAAGTATCCACGACATCAGGCACAACACACAACAACTTCCACCCTTTAGGTTCAGGCAACGACGTGGCTTTTTCCTCGTCTGATGCTTCGTCTTTGGGGGCATCCATTTGTTGGAGGTGCTTAGGTAGGGTTAAACCCGGAGGCAGAATGATTTCACTCATCTGATTTTTCCACTTTCTCAGCAAGGTCGAGGAGATGACGCTCTGCGGTAGCCAGACCTTGGATAACACCACAGAGTTTTTGATATTCGTCGAAGCTGCGACAAACCCCGCCCGCGCAGTCATCTGCGTAGTTGTTCATGTCGGTGCGTATTTTTTCGCGCAATACGCGTGCGAAGTCTTGGATCATCGGTTCTGATTACCTCGGTTTTGTGCCATTTGAGCACGGGACTTTGCGATGTCGATGCCCATCTGCGCACCGGCACGTTCTTGATCGGATGCTAATTTGGCCTTGGAGTTTTCCATGTCAATTGCAACTTTCATGCCCTGAAGCTCCAAATTGCCCTCGATCTGACGCTCTTTGAGTTTTAACTCGTCGGCATCGCCTGCGGCTTCGACCTGTAGTTTCTGCTGCTTGAGCTGTAACTCTTGCTGTTTGATTTGCAACTCTTGTTGCTGCATCTGCAACACAGGGTCTTGTGCTTGCTGCTGAGCCTGCTGCTGGGTAGCTTGGGCTTTATTCTGCTGCAACACCTGCTGGGCGGCTTGCGCCATCATGCCGGACAGAGCAATCTCGATCTCTGGGGGCAAGTCCTCGTCGTCCGGCGGCAAAGCCATGCCAAGCTGCTGTTCGATCTTCTGGCGGTAGCCAAAACCAACGTGCTCAGCAACGTGCGCCATCATGGCTGCCTGCAACATCTGGGCTTGCGGGTTCTGTCCGATTAACTGCATGATGATCGGATCCTGCATTGCAGACATGTGCACGGCAATGTGTGCCTGATGGTCTTGGTACTGAAACGCCTTTACTGGGGAGCCCTTAAGCACCGCTTGGTTCTCTGTAACTGGATCTTTAGGCTTCTGGTCATCTGGCAGGGGCACGAGCTTGTCTGCGTTCTTAATGCCTAGCACGTCCAACATACCGCGGTGCAACTGAGGCAAGTCGTAAATCTGCGGGGCAGACTGCGCCAATTGAATGACTGCTTGGTACTGCACAACCCGCTGAGACAGTGTGGCGGCATTGGGGTCGCTCACAGGCAGGATGTCTACGTTGTCATAGTCGCTACCTTTGGCTCGGGCTCCTTCTACACCTTCTTCTCCGTCTGGCTCGTAGTCGTATTCATTAGGCGTGTAATCGCGGATGATGCCCGCCAGCAATTGGAGTTCTTGCTTTAACGCAAAATGGACGCGGGCCTGAACAGCCGTCATCACCTTCAACTGGCGTTCCAACAATGCCAGAGTTGAGCCTACAGGGGCATTAGCTCCCATATCAGAGACCTGTAGGTCGGCAGTAGCGGCGAAGCGACGGCCTTCCTCAACCACAGAGTTCAGCAATGTGAACAGTACCTGTGATGGCTCTTTATAGGGTAGGGGCAGTATGTTGTCCCGTAATGTGCCTGAGCCTACGTCTGCATCGCGGAACTCGCCCGGGGCGATTGGGGTGTCATCTCCCTTGATCCGAAGACCCCGAGACTTCAAGCCCCCCGGCAGGTTCGAGAGCGTACCGGCGTCAATCAACTGCCGCATCAGTGACGTGGCGCTGTTAGCAAATCCGCCGATCAGGTGGAACAGACCAAAGCCGTATGCGCCAAAGCCGGGGATGTATTGGTAATGCACGAAGTGCTGGCGCTTGAGCTGCAACTCGTCGTCTGGGAGCCAGTTGCGACGGATCGCCAACACCATGTTAGTGCCGCGCACCATTGTGACCACGTACGGCAGCATAATGCCCGTAGGCTCGCCGTCTTTGTCTAGGTCTTCGTACCCCGGGATGTCTAGGTCAACGTGGCACTCGTACAGCGTGAACCGATCATCGTTGATGTCGCTGAAGCCTGTCTCTTTATCCTTGGCCTTGTTTATCTCATCGGTCGCCTTGTCTGGCTCCCCAATGTCTTCGTCGCGGTAGAACCCGGCAACCTGCAGTTTCAGGATGTCGTTCTTGGTCTTACGCATGACGTGCGTGACGCGGTAGCAGGTCTGGATCTCTGATGTGCCGTATGGCAACAAGATGTCCTCGGCGGGGACAAACACAGACACTTGACGCCCCAAATTGGGGTCAAAGTAAACTTTCTTGAACGCGGAGCCAGTAGCTGGCAGCGACCATAACATGCGCTCGTGCTCTGGGCGGAACTCCTGCATCACTTCCGTGAGCTGATAATTCATGTCCTCTTGGACTCGAAGACTCGCCGCTTTCTTCTCTGGGGTCTCTTTACCGACTATTTTCGTGCGTACCGGCCCCTGCGCAGGGAACGTCTCCGTGATTGTCTCGCTTTGAAAGCGTACCACCGCTTCCGTAATCATGGGGTGGAAAACGCCACTCGCCCCGTTCCAAGGCTCCGTACGTTCTTCAATCTGCAAGCCCATCAGCTTCAGGCCATTAACATAGGCCTTCTCCCAATCACCACGAGCGTTCCGGTCTCCATCAATGTCGCTGGACAACTGCGACGCAATCTCCTCCAGCACACTATCGGGTAAGTCCTCGGCCAAGTTGGCATCAAACTCATCCCCAGTAAAGTCGTCTTTACTAATAGTAAGCTCCATGTCGCCTATGCCAATCGTCACCTCTTCAGGGTCCACGATCTCTATCTCAATACCTTCTTCGGGGGCCAGATCTTCTAGGCCCATAGGTGTTTGGTATAGCGATTTATCAATGTTAGTAGCCATCAAATATCCTTAGTAGTACGCGGCCCGGCGGGGCGCATGGTAGGGGTCGTCTTTCTCATCGGAGTCCAATGAGATAAATCCGCCTTGTCGGTAGCGCAGCAGTGCTTGTGTGGTCGTGTCAACGTAGTCGTCGTGTTCGCCAACAGGAAAAGATGCCATTTCTTCTATCACCTCACGCGCCCATCGCGTATCTGGTGCCCAGATTTTACCGCTACTGAACAAATCGGCAACAGCATTGAGCCGCACCATCTTATCGTTTCCACGACTCGGTGTAAACTCTTGGACAGCAATCCCCATAGCCCGCAATTCTTGGATCAGGGGGGCACCCGCCGCCTTCTTCTCTATTACGAACGCGTCAGGCTCCCACTCCATGTAGTGTTTGTACGCTACTTGCTTCAGTTCAGGGAAGGCCATACGGTCTTTAAACGCATCAAGCAGAATAACCTGCGGGGCACTGCCCTCTTCCTCGTTATAGAACACGCCCCACGTCGTACAAGCCGAATAGTCGGCGGTGTTCTTGGTCTCAAAGGCCGTATCCCAAGACTGAATGATGTAATCACACTTCGGGGGGTCCTCTGGGAGCCAAATCCGCCAGAGTTTACGCGAAACGATGGCGCTCCCCTCCGACGTGGGCTGCTGCATGTACTGCGCGTTCCAATACCGGGGGTCAATGGACGCCTTGGTGGACTTTAGAGACTCTAGGGACCACTGCTCAGGCCAAAGCGACTTCTCGTTCTCCTCGTCCTCGTTCAAAATGGCCGGCAGCTCCACAATCTCCCACGGCACGGCCTCTGGGTTCTTGATCTGGTAGTCAATAAGGCGGCCTGTGAGGTCCAAGAGGGACCACCGCGTCATAATAATGATGATTGCACCCCCCGGCATCAGTCGCTGCAGCGGGCCGGTCTGGAACCACGACCACGCCGTGTCAAACGCTAGACGTGAGTTCGTTTTGACGTCTTGTTCCGAGTGCGGGTCATCAACAACAAACAAATCGGCACCACGACCAGCAAGAGCGCCGCCCACACCAGCAGCATAATACTGCCCGCCAGCACTTGTAGACCACTTACCAGCCGCTTTCTGGTCATCCGCCACCATTGTGTTTGGGAAAACTTCATGGTACTCCTCAGAAGCAATCAAATTTCGGATGCGCCGACCAAAATCCTCGGACAAGCCTGCAGTGTGCGTGCCCATGATGATCTTCTTGTCGGGGTATTTACCTAAAAAATAGGCTGGAAACAAGTAGGAGCTGAACTCGGACTTGCCCATACGGGGTGCGATGTTGATAATCACCCGCTTTTTGCGCCCCTCGATCACATCCGTAAATATCTTGGCTAGTTTCCTGTGGTGCGGCCCTGTTTTAAACCCCGGGTACACCGCATTGGCAAACCCCAGCATGCTGTGACTGGCCGCCGCAAGACTCGCGCGCTTCTCCCGGACTTCTAAATCATCCAAAAGCTCGATCTTTTCCGCAACCGACATATGGGGCAGCGCTTTCGTAAGCGCTTCTAGCTCCCGCTTAGTCAGCGTCGTCAGGTTTTTCAGGTTCATTGGGCTCGATTAGGGGTTCATCGGATTCGGGGTCAACTTCAACCACATCAACAACGCCCATAAAGCGGCGGAGTTTTTCTTTTATGCGCCGCTCAATCTCTTCGTCAGAGGCGTCGACTTTTTTGATTTCAATTTTTTCAGTGAACAGGCCGACCTCGGTGATCTTACCCAGTAGGCCCAAGGCTTTAAGCCGTATGTTGGCGCTGGGGTTTTCGACCTCTTCTAAGATCTTGGCCACTGCGTACCCCCGCAGCTCTTTCGCTTGCTGCACGAACTCCCAGTCATAGGCAGTCAGCATCCCCACAAGCTGGCGTACCGCTGCGGGGGTCTGTAGTTGCAGCAACTGTTCTTTGGTTTGGTCTGGGTTAGTTCCGACAGTGAGTGTCGTGAATGATTTGCGTGCCTGCTCCTGTTCCATAGGAGTCACAATCTCGTCTTCGGACTTAACGCCGAGAAGATTTAACCAGTCGGCTGTATTTGATTGCGCGTCTACTGTTTGTGTAGGCGTAGCTTTACCCACCGGGGTTACCCCGGGGTCGTTCTCGATTAGTGGTTCATACCGGCTATCAAGCAAATGTTCAAGCATTAGGGCTCCTGCGGCCATTGCAAGGCCGTTAGTGGTAGTGTACACTTATTTTCGGTGTGTGGGCAAGCTCGTCTTGTGCTTCATGCTTCTCCTTGGGTCGTACGGGCCCTTTAGCCCACCAGCAATGGTGGGCTTTTTTTTGCCTGTCCGGGGTTTTTTCAAATTTTTATAAAATTTTTAGGAGTTGGCATTTTATAAAAGACCGGGGGGGTCTCTGTGTGGGGGGTTTGTCTAAGATTTTACAAAACTTAAATTGCGGCTATGGAACAGTGTTGGTATATGTCGCCGCCACACTACCATAGTTTGGGGCATGGGGGTAGGGTGGGGTCTAAGGTACTACTGTCACAGGGTAAGAACAGCCCGTGTGGTATACTAGAGGCACTCTACAGCAATCGGCTCTAGGGGGAAACGCTTTTTATAGGATTAAAGCATCATGACGAAATCAACAGTAACAGCAAACGAATTCTTTTTCAACTTAGGTAAGAACGACAGGCTCACGCTTGACGCGAGCAAGCCCCTGCATGAGGCATACGTAGTGGGCGATACCGCCCAACAAAAAGAGATGCGTCAAGCGTGCATGGCGCACTATGTAATGGGGAAGCTCGCGGTAAGTCGTGTGGTTGCGGACAGAATTCTGTCCACGCCCCGCACTGAGCGCACTAAGCGCGAGCAGGGTGCATACAGCGTATCCAATGAGCGGTTTACATACCATGTAAGCCGCACCAACAACAAGGTATCAAAGCCCGCAGCGGCCTCATACCGCATTAACCCCAAGATGCGCGACACAGCCATGCGTTTCCTCGCTGAATTCGAGGGTGAGTCGTTGGCTGAGCAAATAAAGGCAGCCAAAGCCTTGCTTAGCGCAATGGGCTAAGTGGACAGAATTCTGTCCGCGTTTTTCCAAAGGGCGGTTGGCGGTTGCCGCCCCGCCTATTTCAAACCATGTCAAACCCTATGCATAAAACGCATAGCTAACGCGCTACGGCGCACAAAGGAAATACCATGCGTACATCTACAACCAAACCCCTTGAGCAATTTATAGCCTGTGACGGCACAAAATGGACAGCCGAGGTCTACTACCCAATGGGGACTAAGCACCACACCTATTGGATGATTACCCTGTGGTCAAAAAACACCTCAATGGTGTGCACAACTACAGACACATACGCGTACCAGAAAGTCAAGCTAGGCGCATCAACCCACACACAGCCTAATATTCTCTGAGAACGGGTAAAACCCCAAATCAGGATACTTGTCCCGCGACTTACCCACACGTACATGAGTAAGACAGCCCCAAACCCGCGTCACTGCGGGCGTTGTCCAAAAAATGTCCATGTATCTATATATAATATATATTATTTATATATATATAGAGAAGCCTCTAAAAGCGGACAGAAATCTGTCCATGTAAAAAGTCTGAGGTACCCTAGTTCTTTTTAAAATAACTAGATAGATGGCCGTTTATCGAGCAAACGTAGCGTACACACGGCTTTCACACGGGGTATTCTATTCACGAGGTGATAAGAAGCGGGACAAGTTATGGTAGTATTGGCGTTTTACCGCCCAAAACAGGGACACCACTATGAAATATATGCATTTAATGCACCTTAGTAAAAAGGAATTGCATAACTATTTGCACGGAAAAGTGCATTATCAGCCCAAATTGCGAAAACACTACTACGACACCGTAGTAGCCCAACAAGAGGCGAGAGCAAACGCCAATCGTAGGGACGGGCAGGCCGCGCGCTACTGGCTACCTATACTGAAGCCCTTGCAAGCCGAGGTAAAACGAGCCAGAGCCGCGATAGCCCATAAAACAACAACGGCGAGGCCGGAGAGGTACGAGGCGCTCACGGCCTACTACAACGCCCTACACAAGCTGGCAGGACGCATGACCAACGCAATGAGGCAAGGCATGACCCCACACAAGCTGATGGACGCACTCAAAGAGAAGGCGCGCGTTGTGCCCAACAACGGCGAGCACTGGGTTGACTGGATACCACATAAAACGCGGGAGACTGTCGACAAGCTGTTTGATGGTGTGCCGCATCGACCAAACGCACGAAGCAAGAAACCCTTTGCACGCGAGGAGGTTGTACGCCCAGATGTGGCCAAGCAAGGCCGACCAGTGTCAAAGAAGCCAGACGTTGACCAAGCCACAGACGATTAAAAGATTAGGGGTAGTTAAGCCGCGCACTACCCCGATGGTGGACAGAATTCTGTCCGCGATAAAACCAGCGCGGCATTCGTAAATGAAGGAGAAACAGAATGACAAACGAGCAACTAAAACAAGCCCAATACATCGCAGAGTACATACAAGAGGAGTTGGGCAGGGGTGTAAGCCCTAGTGACATAGGCGCATGGCTGATAGCCGATGCGATGGACGCCTATGAGGGCGGAGCCGCTGGCACAGGCGAGGAAGAAGATGCCGGACAGGAGTATTGACATGGAGAACAAGTATTGTAGACACGAGGGCGAGTACTCATGGTGGGAAGAAGACGCACAGGGCATCCCCTTGTGTAGGGTATGTGACAAGTGCGAACAGGTGAAGCTGGCACAGTACCGCCCTGAAATCCTGTCTGGCTACACGCAGTCAGACGTTGATGAACCGATAGAACCACTTAATCATTAAACCTTTGGAGAACTCAGATGAAATTCGCATTTATCCCAAAAGCCCAATACAGCATCGGGCAAATCATCGAAGTGCATGGCAAGCCCATGCGAGTAGAAAGCTACACCCACACAGGCAAGAACGTCACAGTTCACACGCTTGAGGGCGCACCACGTTTTGAGCGCATTGTGTGCATATGCACCGATGCCCAACCAATTCAAGCGGAGGGAATATGAGCCGCACAATAGTGCTCGATACGCCAGAGCAAATACAGATGGCACGACTACTAACCCTACGCCAAGGGTTAAAGTTGGAAATGAAGGGTATGCGTATGAGTAACCACGCTCGTACTGCGTACTCGATACTAAAGAAAGAGTTTGGTATGAAGGGTTCACGCCAGACCGTATTAGATGAACTCGACCACATAAGAGACGAGATTCTGGGCATCCCGCCCCAACCACCAGCAAGCAAAGGAGAAGTAAGATGAGCGCCGTAATCAAACTAAAGAAGCGTGTGCCCGTACACGCAATGGCTGAGAACCCAGCGATGCATTTTTACGCGAGTAGCGCATCAACGTGGGTAACAACAGGGCCGGACAGAAATCTGTCCGAACTGTTGGAGTTGATGAACAAGGAGGGACTCAGCTACAACCTGTGGATGCTACCAGTACCACCTGATACGCCCTATTCAATTGAGTGTTATCAGCCCAAGGTAGATGGTGCTCAATGGGTGGGCACTTATGTCCGTGAACTGTAAGTAAAACAAACCAAGGAGAATTATTATGACTATGTGGAATTCAACTATCGAGCGAGACGCCTTCAGGAGTATGTTTCGCGAGGTGCGGTATGTCTGCCAGTACAACGCCTCTTGGTCAGGGGTGCAGGCAGGACTGCATGACAGTCCAATGCTACAACACTACTTGATGTGGATAGAGATGGGCTTTCGTGACCAAGTGTATGGGTACAACGAGCGCCCGTATATGCGTAGGGAGATACAACGGTACGACCTGCACCCTGCGGTGGAGAAGTTGATTCGGGATTACAAGCCGCGTAACGGATACGACTTGATGGCAGAGTGGCCGCACCTATCCCTTGATGAAAGTATGCGTGTTGCGTATACCCAGAACCACGACAAGGGCGAGCGTGACCAACAGACTGTGACCACCATAGGTAGGTATGTGACACGACACTTCGATGTGCCCGACCATATAGTGCGTGACCTCGTTGCTGAGTACACCTGTCAGGGCAATATGCAGTTGTGGCGCACTATGCCTGAGATGCTCCATGCGATAAACAACGGGCCGCGCTCGTGCATGGCGGACGACTTTGACATCCGTGGTGAGGATAACCAACAACACCACCCCTATGAGGTGTACAACCCTGCGTATGGCTGGCACATGGCTGTGCGTGTAGATGGCGGCGCAGTCAACGCCCGTACCCTGTGCATGGAGGACGAGCATGAGGGTAAGTATTTCGTGCGCTCATACAAGCGACAAGAAGGTGGGTACTCACACTCCGACGAGGCGAGCGAGGCATGGCTCAAGTCCAACGGGTACTCCAAGCATGATGGCTGGCACGAAGGCGCACTGCTCGACTGCGTACCGCTGGGGAACGACTCGGTGTTGCTACCATACCTTGATGGGGACGCTAAGCATGTTAACCGTAGGCGTAGCCAGTTAGTCATTGTCGATGACAGCGGGGACTTCGAGGCCAATAACACGGACGGCAGGTCTTCGCCTGGCTCGGCGTGTCTTGATTGCGAGGATAGCGTCAACGAGGGTGCCCTCTGTGCGGTGGGTAGGTGGGCGGATAGGCATGTCTGTTGCGGTTGTCGCGACGACAACTATACATACGCCGTAGGCCAAAATGGGAATTATTACTATGAGCGTAGCGAGGAGTGCACGTATATCGACGGGGTTGATGAGTGCTACGTCGATGCGTACATGGCAGATAACGACATTGTGGAGTTGGACAACGGGGAGTTGAGCCACAAAGATAACGCAACGTATGTCGAGTCGCGAGAGGCGTGGTTCGACGACGATGATGAGCGCCTGTGTTACCCAGAGGACATGAGTGGCGATGCCGCGTTAGAGGACGACTGCTGGCAGTGCGCCAAGACAAATAACTGGTGGACAACAAAAACCAAGCCATTCACAACCGAAGACGGGGAGACGTGCCATCCCGATGAAGCCCCTGAAACAATTGAAGAAGAAATCAAAGAGTAATATTATGAACAAGAAAACAATCCTGTACCGCACACTCGTACGTGCCCTCTCACTCAAGCGGCCTGATGGTGGCAAGGGTGTAGACACCTTCGTTGACTGGCTGTGGAACGAGATACCTAAGTCATTACACACGACATCGTTCTTCGATGCCTACAACAACCTTCACGTCGATGCTCGCAAGGTCGATACTAACCGCACACTGTTCGTGGCTCACGTCGATACTGTGCACAGGGACGATGGCGCCAACAAGATACGCAAGACCAAGAGCGTATGGTATGCCGATGGCTCACAGCTAGGCGCTGATGATGGGGCGGGTTGTGCTGTACTGATGCACTTGATGGCATCGGGCGTTGCGGGCTACTACATCTTCACCCAAGGCGAGGAGTGCGGAGGCAAGGGAGCTAAGTACCTAGCGAATCATCACGCTGATATACTGGCGCAGTTCGACCGAGCCATAGCGTTTGATAGGCGCGGTGTCAGTAGTGTCATATCGCACCAAGGGTGGGGCCGCTGTTGCTCTGATGCGTTTGCTGAGGGGCTATGCGACACACTCAATGGGTCTGAGGACTTGTTGTATATACCTGATGATGGTGGGGTGTACACCGACACGGCGGAGTTTGTTGGCATCATCCCAGAATGTACCAACATAAGCGTGGGCTATGACCACGAGCATAGTGACAAGGAGAATATTAACGTCGAGCACTTCGCACATCTAGCCGCGCGTGTAGTGGACATTGACTGGGACGCACTGCCTACTGCGCGTGACCCAAGCGTAACCGATACTATGGATGACGACCTCTATGACTACAAGTGGGGTTCCAAGTGGAGCACGATGGGGACGACCAGTGTCAGTTCACAGTACACAGGGATGTATGACAACGTTGCGAGCGACCACTTCGACTACTTCGACGACAGCTTGGGGCTAGACCTAGACCAAGAGTCCGAGTACTTGCGAGACTTACTTCTTGATGCCTACTACGATGGGCGGGTGAAAAACCTTATTGAGTTTGTCGCAGAGATGGTGTATCCTGAAGACTCACAAGCTGCGGTGCGTCTTATTGACAGGAAGCAGATTACAGAGGAAAGGCTCGAAGAAGCCTTGAAGATGCTGGCAGGAAGTGGTGCCGAGCACACCTCTTGTTGGTTGTATGACCAAGCCGCCGTAATGGCGTAACAAAGGAGAAGCAATGAAGAAAAAATATTTGCCCTACAACACAGGCAAAGTATTGATCGGGGGTAGATACGCGCCCCCGAAGCGTTCGTGTATGTCTGACATAGATATATTTTGGCAATGCATTCTGCTAGGCGAGAAGCGACCTACCGTGGACGTTTTAATTACATGGGTTTTTAAAGGAGTTAGTCATGCCTGACATCCAATCCGAACTAACCAAAGTCTTTGACGACTGGGAAGAAGACGCTAAGACGTACCAACCAGATCTACAGCCCAAGGAGCAACTACAAATGAAAAAAACAGCAACACACTCGTCTTTGTCCAAGACAGTATTTAGCTACGTCCTGACCAACCCCCACCGCACGACTGCGCAACACGTACATTCTTTCCAAGCGATGGGGCACAACGGGAAATCCGTAGTGTCTTTGTTGTCGCAAATGGTGCGCAACAACCTACTCAGTAGAGACGTGAACGGACGTTTGGTGGCTGTCGCAAGCAAGTACCGACCACTCCAGAAGACGCCAGCTTCGCGCCCCTACATCAAACACAAACAAGCAAAAGTTGTGCCTGCGCTTCGCCCAGAAGCGCTCGTCTCAACACACAAGGCAGGCATCGACAGTTTGTATTCCAATCTTGGGGCTGATGACTTGCGAACACACTTAGCAGCATCATTCACCAAATCCAAGCAGTGGTCGCCAGAGAGCATCATGGACACACTTACTCGTGGACAGGCTAAGGAGTTACACGCGGCGTTAGCTGTGGCGTTTAACTTGGGGGAAGTCGCATGAGAACGTTCCCTAACTCCCCCACCCATCGCATACTCACCATCCTAGAGAAAGCACCATCGTCTCCCATAACCCTGCACAAGCAGACAAAGACATCGGGGCAGTCCTTCGTTAAGTGGAGCGTGGACATACTGACCCCGCTGACCCTGCGAGGGGTAATTGCACAGCAAGGCAACGCAATTAACATAACCAATGCAGGCCTAGAGTTGTTCTATGAGTTGGAGCGCAAGTCCAATGTTGTCCTAGCGCAAGTAGCGTTGCCGAGGCAGGTGCGACTGATGCACACCGAGGTACTCAAGTCCGACAAGACTAAAGCGTATGTAAGACCCGGCGCTAATGATTTCCTGAAGTGCCCAAGCCGGATAGGAAACAAGCTGGTGTACAGAGAGGACGTAAACGACTATGAGTAACACACTAGAAATCCCCTCGATGCCAGACCCTTTTAAGGACTACCTCGACATAGCTACCCTGTTTAACCTTGACTGGATAGACTGGGGTAAGTTCTTTGGCGCGGTACTACTGTGCAGCTTTGCAGCAGGGATGGCGTACCAAGGCGCTATCGTTGGTCGTGATTACTTATTACCTTGTCCATAGGAGAAACTAAAATGACGATTGAACAAACAGCAAGAGACCTACTAAAGGCTATGGAGTCCATGTGGTTAAATGACTTTGGCGGCTATCAGTGCAGCCATGATGACAGCGTTGACATTGACGCAGCCCGAACCAAGTTAGAAGAAGCGTTGATAGCGGAAGCCCTGTATCGACTGGGCCAAGGGCGCTCAGAGCAGCGCCAGCAGGAGAAGAACACATGACTAAGGTTTGTACAAAATGCAACGAGACAAAACCGTTTGAGTTGTTTAATAAAAAAGCAGGGAGAAAGGATGGTCGAGCTAGCGCGTGTAGAGAGTGTTCCACAGCATACAGCCGTGCTTGTAGAGCGAACCGATCAGATGAACAACGCGCCAAAGATTACGCCTATTCGGGAGCATGGAAAGCCGCGAACCCCGATCTAGTTCGCCAACATAAACGTACGGCGTATCACAAACACAGAGAGCGAGAGCTAGAAAACTCAAAGAAGTGGCGAGACGCCAATAAGGGCTGGATACAAAACTACAACGCGGAGTATCACGCACAAAACAAAGACCAAATACGAGAAAGGAAACGAGCATGGAGAATAGCTAATCCAGAACTACGCAATCAGCGTGAACGCATTTGTTACGCGGCAAATCCAGAAGTCCGTAGAAAAGCGTCTAAGGTTTGGCGGGACAAAAATATAGATGCGGTTAGGCAGCAAGCCAACCTGCGGGGGAAACGCTACCGAGAAACTTTCGCTGATACGTATGTAAACAACAAACTAAGAAGAGGGTCACGTCTCAAGGGCGTTAAGATGCCGCCTGAGTTGATTGAATTGAAACGTGCACATCTGCAAATTAAACGTGAACTGAAGGAAAAACTAGCATGAAAAACGTAACTGAACTAACCACGCAACTAGCTGAACTATTCACCGACCTCAAGACTGGGGCAGTGGATGTGAAGGTCGCAACAGAAATGAACAACACGGCGGGGAAAATTATCAGCGCACAAAAAGTTTTGCTTGAGTACGCTGCGTTGACCAAAACAACACCAAAAATCCCGTTCTTAAAGTAGCCCCACTAAGGAGATAAACACATGACACATGAAGAACTAATGACAGACGGTACGCAGTACTGTTGCTACTGCGGGGACGAGAAGGTACGGTTTCAATGCTGTGGTGAAAACCACTTTCAGACCTTTGCTCAGATGCCTATGGATGAGCAAGATGAGTTTCTTGAAGCAGAGCTTGTTCAACGAGCAGAAGATGCTTTTGTTCGTTCTGAACAAGCTCTGAGAGATAGGAGTAACACATGACACCTTTAAAGAGGGGGTGGGTTAAAGAGAATTGGAGAGGTGATGCATCTAAAGGCACGGTTTTTAAAGATTATTTCTTAAAGGAGAAGAACACATGAAAGCATACGCCATAGAACTAAAGCGCACGTCGTATGTGACGCTAATCGTAGAGGCCGACACCCATGAGGAGGCCGAGGATGAAGCATGGGACAAGCTGGAGCGAGAGGCCCCAGACCACGGCGATGCAGACTGGGAAGTAACCGCCATTGACATAATCGATTAAAGGAAAAGAACAATGGACTTTAAAGAAGAGTGGCTGCTTCCCGGCGCAGTGGTTACTGTAGACGCTGAGACAACGCAAGCGTTAGTCGGGCAAATCCACAGGCTGATTCGCTTGGTGGGGTCGATAAAACTTGAGCAATCATTACAACCGCCAGCCGATGAGCCGGTGGCGTGGATGATGACGAATGCGGTGGGCAAGCCTTATTTCCGCAAGAAGCCGCAGGACAAGGTGTTTAACCCGCAGCCGGTTTACACCGCACCCCTTGCCTGCGAATGGGTTGGGCTGACGGTTGAGTATATGCAGAGAGAGATTGAGGCTGAACGAGAGGCGTGTGCAAAGGTGTGTGACGAAATCGTGGCCCGTTACAGACACGCAGACGATGCTCCTGAGATGGTTGCCGCAAACTGGTGCGCCGACGGCGTGCGCGCAAGAGGCAACACATGACCACAGAAGACATTATCAAAAAGGCACGTGCGGCGTCAATAGCACGATGGAATAGTTCCCAGAAAAGACGCGATGCTTCTAAGAG
>Ga0208903_1000794_pt1 | contig 21411 bp, 39 predicted proteins | sample AntAceMetag02UKJ_FD_184769 | JGI IMG/M metagenome (GOLD analysis project Ga0208903, IMG submission 184769) | Saline lake microbial communities from Ace Lake, Antarctica - Antarctic Ace Lake Metagenome 02UKJ (SPAdes) (version 2) | ecosystem: Environmental > Aquatic > Non-marine Saline and...
ATCTAATAATTAAAAAATCTGCTGGAGTAATTAAATATCTTTTATTAGCTGTAAAAGATGAAGTTGAATATTTTCTAGTGTCATCGTAATCAACTGCACCTGCAACACTTAGTTCTGTGTTTCTTATAAATTGTCCAATAATAGTATCTGTTAAAACATTACTATCTACTTCAGTGTAGTTACGAACTTGTGTTAAAAAATCTGAATAAGATATAGCCATTATGTAATACTCACTGTTACTGTACCTAGTTGTGCGTCTAACTCTCTTCTTCTATTTTGTAAGGATGGATCAGCTGGAATCATTAAACTTGTTCCTTGTGTTATAAAAGCAAATTGTCCTGGTAAAGTTAAATTTGCAGTCATCATTCCTTGACCTCCTGTCGATGCTACTGCACCGTTCACGACTGTCGGTTGTTGAAAATCTTGTGATCTAGTATTTTTTAACGCAACTGGGTCTGCTTTGTGATAAGGGGGATCTAATTGTGGATGTTTAGGCTCATACTCTGAAATATGAACTAACGCACCCGTCCACTCTTTAACCATTTCTCTATAGGGAAAAGCTTGGCCTGATCTATCAGAAATCGCTTGTGATCTACTACCTCTTGCCCAAGACATTATATACCATCCCCAAAATAAGTTTGAGGTGAAATATAAACTGAAGTTCTTGAACTATCTTCGTTTAGAGCTCTAAGTAATTCATCTTCGTATAATTGTTTTAAAACTTGTATTCTATCTGGAGCTCTTTTTTGGGATAAATAAAATGCAAGACCTGAACACATACAAGGTAAGAATCGGTAAGCAACATCTGCAGTATTGGTAAACGAACCAGCGTCCTCGATTCTATTAATACTATAAAATTTTAAATAAGTATAAGTTGATGCATCGGGTGCAACATATAAACTAATTGTAGGATCTATTTGTCTATTCACATAATATTGTGAAGGTTGTCCTGTTGCTAGTTTATTAGGTAAAGCTGAATATGCAGATCTATCAATTTTAGTTAGTGCAATGTCATTTGTTGTTGGTCCATCTGCAGCTTGAGCTGTTGATGAAATGTAAGCTTCTAAAACATCATTAACATTTGTTGGAACTGTGTATGTTGCTACACCTGCTGTTAGTTGTTGTTCGTTTAATTGAACTTTCCAAAGGTGAACACCTCTGTTTCCCCACTCTGAAAATAAAAGATTTAAACTACGTCTTGCACTTCTTATATCATTTCCACTATTCGTTCTTAAGCCGCATCTCTCGTATGCTTCTTCTATAATATCATCAATCTGTAAATCGAACGAAGTAGTTCCTGATGTAGCCATAATTCATTATACTATATTAAGTCTTTGATGTAATCACCACCTTTTGTGATTTCGTAATTTTGGCCTGATTTCAAAGACTCATCTTGTAAGCCCATGCCAGAAGTTCTAGCTGCGCCGTAACCTTGGTGTGAACCACCTTTAGTATAACCCATAGGTCTTTGCATCATGCCACCACCCATTTTTTTAGCATTATCTTTTATTTCAGTTTTTGTTCTTGGGTCGCCAATTTCTGAATCTTCCAGTCCTGATTTTTTTAATCTAGCTCTCGCTGTTTGTTGAAATCTTTCTTCCGCCATAGGGTGTTCAAAAGATTTTTTTGAAGATTTTTTTCCATCTCCAAAATCAATTTCACCAGAATCCATCATTTTACTAAAACCAATTTTTTTATATTTAAGTTTTTTAGCTTCTTTTTCTCTATTTTCTTTTGTTGACATAAGAATCTCCTAATAATATTTATATTCTTTTTCTAATTTTGTAATATTATAATAACATACTAAAAGACACCTTTAAATCCTAGGCCTCTAATAGCAGCTCCACCACCTCTAACTTCTCCACCTTCGTTAAAATTAGGTTTAACTTTTTCTTCTTGAAGCATCTCGTTTAAAGCTCTATCTTTTGCTTTTTGTTGACCTTCTTTTTTTGTTTTAGAATGTAATTGAGTTTCTTTAGAATCTTTATATTTATTATATTTGTCCATTGCTTTGTCGCCAAAGTAAGAAACATCTACTAAATCTTTCTTTTTTTTCTCATTCATAAATAGAAAACCGGCTTCTCCACCTATTTCAGCCCCTTTTTCTTCTATAAGTTTTCCCTTTTTTGCTTTCTCCGGAAAACCTTTTTTCATGTTACTATATGAACCTTTAGAAATAGTTGAATCTGCTTTAGATCTTGAAACCCCAAGCTTACGTCTTCTGTTTATATTTTCGTAAAGACTCATAATAATCCTTTTTTAGTGGCCACCTTGCTTATATAAAAAGCCGTTTTCCGTTATAACTACTTTAATTATATCACTTCTGATTATTAGATGCTAGACCTTAACCTTTTTGACAATAGGCTTTTTCTTTAGTTTTTTAACTATAATTTTTTTTTTTTGATCTCTTGCTCCTCTTAATTGTCCATTAATCTGAGCTGTCATTGATCCTCTAGTTATTGCCATTATAAATCTACTGCCTTTCCTATTATTGGTTTATACTTAGTTTTACCATCTTCCCTGAATGCATGCAAGAATTGTTTTCTAGGTTTATCTTCAATATAACTACAATGACACCATCCGCTGTTAGGCTCTCCTTTTTTATAGAACTCGAGAATCATTTGATCAAAATCTAAATTTTTATATATCCAGTCACAGAGTTCAGCATTATCGACTCCTGGACATTCGAAATCAACGGCTTCCGCATCGCAGTGCTGACTATTAACTGAGCTACCTATTGCAACTGATAACTCTGGGGATCTATAACACGATGTCACAACCACAGGACCAAAATGATCTCTTACGGGTTGCAAAATATTATCACAAAGTAATTTTAATTTTTCTATTTGATTTGAGTTAGGGTTATTGTCTATGCCCTTACGGACAGCAGTGTCCGATTTGATTAATTCTTGAAGAGTGAAGTTACGTGATAAGTTCATTATTTAGTTCTAACTGAATCAATGAAATTATATACTCTCCCGAATTGCTTATCAATAGACATCAAGTCAGACTGGATCATAGTTACTATTAACTGAAGTTCTATAAGTGTGACTAATGTCCATGTAGCTAATCCCATTAGTATTGTACCAAGTAATCCAATTAATAATGTGTTAGTTTTTCTACTCACCTAGTAGGTCCACCAAATAATGCTAAAATACAAATAGCCACAATTAATAAAGCTGTGAACTTGTAATTCATATCTCCTGGTTCCATATAGGCACCCTCCATTATTGGCACGATAAACACTCGTCAGAATCAGAATCTAATTCTGCTAAAGCTTCTTCTTTACACTCTTGACTACAAAAAATATCTAATTCGTCTTTAGATTCAAATTCTTTTTTGCATTGCTTACATTCTTTTTTCATATCTTACTTCTTTTTTTTACATTTACATCTAGGCCCTGCTATTTTTTTAGCAACCCATTCACAGATATCATCCATCATTGAGAAAAAATTATAACAAATCTTATCTATCATAGCCTTAAAATATATAGTTAAATAAATTAATAAAAAAAATAATGATAACACAACATAAATAACTATATCTACAGTATGCCAATATATTTTAAGCACTACTTTTTAGCTATTTTATCTTTGTTTATGCCTTTTTTAATGATGTAATCTTGAGTACCATTAGCACCTGTCTCAACTTCTTTTTTTAATAATTTAAAAAGATTCATTTCTTTAAGCTTTCTTTCAGTTTGCTTTAAAAAACTTTCTATTACTTTGCTATCTCTCATTAGCACTTCCATCTTCTTCTAGCTTGTCTTAGTCTAGAATTAGGATCTTTAGCTGCTTTTGTAAACTTCTTCATTTGTCCTAAACTTCTTGCACAATAAGACTTTCTTCTTGCTGCTCTTTTCTTACCAGGACTATCTTCTGTAACTGCTGTAGTTAATTTACTTCCAGGGTTAGCTCTTCTATATGCGGCAACACCTGCGGTAGTCATTCCCGCCCCGCTTTTAGTGGAACGGAAATTCTTTTTATTTCTAGGTGGCATACCACCTTTTTTTAATTCCAGAATATCTGAGTAATATTCTAAATCCATCTTACGTAAATGTAATAGAAACGTTTGGACAGTTAGTTACTGTAACGTGAATACCATCTTCAAAAAGAATACCATTTCCTGGAACATAAACGGCTAAACCGTCTACACCAAATCCATAAGTAGCTATTACATCTCCAGAAGCTCCACCACTTTTAAAAACTAATAGTGCTGATGCAATACCTTCTCCTTGAATAGAAGTTAGTCTAACTCTACCACCTGTTGCAACTAGTTGCGCTGTAGCAGTTGCATGGGCATTACCCTGATCTGATGAAAAACTTGAACCACCCATTATCCATTACTCGTTGTTAAGTTGGGTCCAGAATATTTATCTGTTAATAATGTGTAAGCTTCAATATTTGTTTTTGTTTTAACAAATATTCCTTTTGGAAATAAGATTCCATCATCTGGAAAAGAAAAGTTAATTACATCACCAGTTGGACAGTCTGCAATAAATAATGTATCCCCAGTACTTGAAGTGGTAGTTAATTCTAAAAGACCAGCTCCAACAGCATCATTAGCAACAATAATACCTTTTAATCTTACTGGTTGTGCAATCACAGCATTCCCTGTGTTACCTGCCGTAGATCTTGTAGCTTGTATATCTCCTCTAAACATAATTCTCCTTAGTAAGTGGCTCCCGAAGGAGCCACTAATTATTTATTAAGCTATTGTAACATCTCTGTCTGCAGAAAGAATCCAACCTATAGAGCTATTCCATACTAAAGTAGCTGTCTCAGCCACTGCATCGAAAGCTAAAGTTGTTCCACTTGCAAAAGTGGCTGGAGTAACAGTTGCAGTTCCGCCACCATCAACAACCATAGTAATGATTTTGATTTGGCCTGAAGTTGTTCCATCAGCTAAAGTAACTGCAGCAGCACCTGCGGCTGTTGTAAGTTCTGTAACTAAGTTTGTAAGATCAACTGCACCTGCACCAGATAATGATTGAACACCACCTGTAATAGTTGCTCCGTAAGACGCGTTTACTGAAACTGCACCTGTTGCACTTTTTGTAATTGATTCAAAGCCATTTTCGGATCTAACCGGGCCTGAAAAAGTTGTATTCGCCATAATTATATTCTCCTTGTATAGTAGTTAAACTTTGTAGTCTCTATACCGTCTGCCTAGCCAGTCTACAAAATTAAATTAATTTCTAGGTGTTTTTATTATACACAAAAAAAGGGGGGCTCGAAAGCCCCCCTTTAAGTAATACTAAATGTATTATAATTTATTAACTAGTTGCTAAGTTTCCATTACCAAAGATTGCTCTAGGATCTGAGAATCCAAAAGAGTATCTTTCTCTAGCTTTAAATCTAACGTTACCAGTATCGAAGTCACCTTCAATCGCAGTTTTGATTGGTGATCTAACGAAATGTTTCATTCCATTAGGCACATCAGTCATTAGGAAGAAAGAATCAGTATCAGTTAAAAAATTATTAATTGAATACCCTTCTGGAACCATTCCCATTGAAGCGATTGCATTGATGTCGTTATCAGCTGTTCCAACTCTTTGAGGAGTTTTCATTAATCTCTCAGCAGTAAATTGTAATTCTTTTGGAATTATCATTTTTCTACCTTGAGTAGCGATTCTTAGACCTCTTTCGTCTACGAACCCAGCGATGTCGATTAACGACTGCTCTAGTGAAGTTTCGTTAAGGTCTGCAGCTGTAGCTAGTACATTCGAGAATGTACCACCTGTTGCTAGTGGGTGAACGTTAGAAATTAACGATACCCCGTCTCCACCAGTCACAGCTATAAACTGTGCTTGGTTAAGTACGTTCGCTGCCTTAACTTGCTTCGTGTTTGACATAGATCTTGCAAGAGCTCTTGTGTATCTTGCAGCTAATCTGTCATACAGGTTGTCTTCGATTGCTTCTTCAGTGATCGAGAACGCTAAAGCGATTGTTTCGTGATTGTATCTAGCTGTGAAAGTTTCACCTGCTTGATCAAAAACTACTCCAGCACCTTCTTGTTTAGTTGGTGCAGAAGCGAAACCGCTTAACATTACTTCTTCTTCAAAAGCTCTGTCAGATGTTTCAGTTACGAAAATTTCAGCATGCTGATTTTCGTATCTATTGTACTCCAGGCCGAATAAAGCATTCAAACCTGGCTCTAACTCTTTTACGAGTTGGGATCTTGATATTGCCATGTTTTATCTCCTTATGCTATACCTGTGCCACTTCTATAGAAGTGATTGTTGATTCTAACAAGAATGTTTGCGTTAGCAGAACCTGTGTCAGAGTTTTCTGGATCTTGCGAGATATCGATTGCTTGTACAGCAAAAGTGCTTGCAACACCAGAAACACTAACGTCAAGTTGTTGTTTTGACATTCCTGTTTGTGTAACACCTGTTGTGTTAGTAACAGAATAGTTCTTGAACAAATCCGCTCTTGCAAAAGTATCGTCAGCATCCATTAAGAATACTGCATCTGGATCATCAACGATAAACGCTGTGATATCAGAAGCTGCAATTCCACCAGGGTAGAAGTTGCTGTACGTAGGCTTTTGCGTAGTTGGGTCTGTGTAAAAACATCCGTTAAAAACACCCACAACAGCATCCGAAGTGTTCGGGCCATGTCTCTGAATATTTCCAGTGCCTAATGGTTCAACCATTTCGCCTTGAAAAATTGCAGATGCATAACCTGATGCAATCGTATATCTGTTTTGGGCTCCAACAAGAGGTGTTCCATCTAGTTTTCTGTAAGGTCTAAGACCGAACTTTTCTACTTGATTTGACATATTTGTTTTCTCCGTTTTAACAGTTTATTTTAATAACCCGGTAGGTATTGCAAAAAAATTATTTTTTACGACTACCACCAAAGGTCACTCTTGACTGTCTATCAATATTGATAGGCATGTCAGGGTGCTGCTCCTTCATAAGATCATTGTCCACAGCGTTCATTCTATCTTGAGTAAGTTTTGAAAAATACTCAGCACGTGAAGCCAAAATCTCTTCCGGTATCCTTGCCAGCACAAGGCCTCCAATTCCAATACACCCCTCGTATTTGCCTTCGGTATAGAAAGGATATCTGTTAGTGCCGATCTCGTTTTGAACTTGTTCGGCTTTTACAAAATCCCATCCTTCCCTTAATTTTTTAGATACATTAGCTGTATCCTCAAAACCTTGAACGGTAGTACGGATCCATCTATGGGCGTAACCGTTCGGTGCGGGTGGTGCATCCAAACTGGATGGTGGAGCCCAAGTTTTTTTAGCCTCTTTCGAAACTTTAGTCTCTGACTCCCGTGAAGTCCTATTAATTGTATTCATACTATTTATCCTCCTTCACGTATCTAGCGTATTCCTCTAGTGGCACCCCTAATCTTTTAGCGATAGCTACCTGCGACTTGGTGAGTTTCACAGTTCTACGTCCTTGTTGGCTACGACCAGCTGAGGCAACCGTTTGGACGGGTTTCGGTGTCTCTTTTTTAGGCTCGTCATTAGTGTTACCAAAACTCTCAGGAAAATATCCTTTAAGTCTTGAGTTAACTTCATTATAGTACTGATCACTGTCTACTTCAATACCCTCTTGAGAAATATTATTGTGTATAGTGATTGCAGCATTAGTCATGACCTCATCATTTCCAAACCACTTATTCTTTTCGGCCCATTTTTTAGCCTTAGGTGTAATTTGTGGTGCTGGTTGCGATGATTCCGCTGTTTGAGGTTCGGCTTGTACGTATTGTTGTTGTTTACTTTTTTCTTCCTCAGCTTTCTTTCGCTCTTCACGATTATTTATCTCTAATCTAGCTTTTTCTTTTTCGACAGCTAGTTGAGTTAATCTATCATTAGCTTCCATAATTTTAGAAGCGTCTTGGCTTTCGATTGCTGATTGAAGGGCTACTTTGACCTGTTCTCTTTGAGCATCTACTCTAGCACCTAATTCTTTTAGATACTGATCGTCAGTAGAGTTTAACTTTTGGAGATTAGTGTCAAATTTCTTTTGTATTCCCCTAGCGTATTCAAGAGCTGCTTGTTCTCTTCTTTCAGCTTCTTTTCTTTGGAAAACAAGTTTATCAATTCTTCCTTGATAATCTCTTTTCGATTCGTTAAGGTTTGGTTTTTCTTGTTCTTCTTTGTTTCCAACACTGTCCCCTGGTTCTTCAGAAGCTTCTACTTTATCTTCAATAATTTCTATTCCAGGTTTTTCTTTATTGTCTTCAACAGGTCTAGAATGATCCGTATAACCTAAATCAACCTCACCAACATTTAAACTTGGTGTGTCTTCTTTTTTAGATACTTCTTCTACAGATACATTTTCTTCTTTAACATTATCGGTATCTAATTCTACCTCATGTTCTTTCGCCATAAGTGCTTCTGCACTATAGTCTTTTACTTCCGCCATTTTTATTCTCCTTTATTTAAAATAAATGGAGAATATCTTCTGGCTTACTTATCGTTCCTATGATCTCGTCATCATTGAGTATTCGGTGTTCACCGAACTTAGTTTGAAATCTACTTCCAGAGTATCTGCCATAAATAACAAATTCTCCTTCTTTACACCAAGGACCCTTAGGAAATTTTTCTTTATCCTGATAGCAAAGGTCACCCTGTTTAACGACTAATCCAACAACAGTTGTCATTTGGATTTTGTCTTGGGTTCCGTCTGCTAAGATAACACCGCCTTTTGTTCTTGCTTGGCCAGACCATGGTCTAACTAGCATACGGTATCCGACTGGGTTAGGTATGATTTCAAGATACTCTTTAATGCCTTTGGGATCTGTTGGAATTTGTGATTTGACCTCATCTTTATTTTTTTCGTTTCCGAAATCAGTAAGTTTAGGTTTTATCAATTGTACCATCGTTATCCTCCTTTTGCAGGTTTTTAATATCCTGAAGCAGCGTTTCTAAAGCGCTGAGTCTGCCCCGAGCATACATTATTTTCTCAACCGTTTCAACCCCGTAGCAAAGGTGATGTTTAATATCTTTAATCGATCTATTTATGACGTTAACGATTTGTTCTTTTGTGTGATAATCAAGCATTAATTTCTTTTAAGAGCTATTTTATTTTTACCTTGTTTAAGTAACATAAAACCATAATCATTAACTATAACTTTAAGAATTAAGTCCATATTATATTTTGGATAATCATCAAATATAAATACAGTTCCAGGCTTAGATCTTTCAGCAAAAAATAATACTTCTTTTAAAACATCTATTGTTTTATGAGGTCCATCAAAATGAACTAAATCATATTTGTTTATAACTTCTTTTTCATTTCTATAAATTGGAACACCATCATGGAAACGTTTCATAAACTCATCATCTCCCATAGGAAATAAAGTAAAGTTTTCGTAATCAATATCTTTAATTAATTGTAGCTTCATACTGTTTGTGTAGTCACAAGTATAAGCACCCGAATCATCATAGTGTTCGTAGTTTAAATTACCATATGGATCAACTCCAAGGTGCCAATGATTTTTATTTTTTAGTGTATCTAAAATAATCTTGGTTCCCGCCCCTTGTCTCACGCCTATTTCAATTGTAAATAAATTATCAGCTTCTAAAGATTCACACGCTTCTTTTAGGATTTCGTATTCTGTGCTGTCCCCTTGGATCATAGGGTTTTTATATATTAATTATAAGGTTTGTAAATAGATTTAATTACGCCTTGTGCCTGTAGTTTTTTAAGATCGCCTTTAGATAGTTCTGAATAGTTGTGCTCAATTTTTTTATTTAATTCTTTTCTCTCACTATCATTAATTTTTTTGTTAATAATTTTTTTAATCCAATTCCACATTATTTTTCTTCTTTCGCATTTTTCAATATCTCAGAATAATATTTGTCTACTGGTATTTTAAATTTATTTGCCATAGTTGCAACTTTGCCATACTCGGCTGCTGTTATAGAAGGAAACTTTTTCTTCATTTCTTCATAGCTCATTTTATTTTCTCTTTATCAGATCTGTTGCTTTAAGTCCATAAACGCTCGCAATGACTCCAACAAAAATTGTTTGATACCAAAACGGTAAATTTCCAAAGTGTAGAAAGAATAACTCCATTTTCTCCATATGTGCAGGATTATCTGACCAAACGGACCATGCTAACATAATGATCGGCATTGAAAGTAAAATTAAAATAAATTCGTCTTTCCAGTCTGAGTTTCTACTTTCTAATAATTTACCTTGATACTCTGCTTCACCACTAGCCATTTTCTGAGCATGATTCATTTGTGCATCTGCCATAAGCATTTTAGTTTTCTGCTTATTCTTATAAATATGACTACCCGCTTGAACAGCTAATTTAATTGCTGAGAACCACATTATTTACTTCCTTTGTGATCACTGTTTTTCATAATACTACCATCAGGCATTTTATGATAACCTGCTTTTATTTCTTTTTTACTTCCATGTTTCATTTTAATAGGAGGTACATTTGGATTAGGTCCTCTTTTTGGTGGTGGTCCATATCTTACTCCTCCAGATAAACCTCCAACTTTATAAGCTTTGAAATTAAAAAAATTATCTTTTGGTAATACTAGATTTGGATCAACTGGTTTAATAGGTGTGGTAGGGTTAATACTAGAATTATTATTTCCTTCACCTCCTCCTATTTTAGGTCCTGTGTTTTTAGGCCCTGTTGTTAACATCTCTCCACCAAGAAGATCATCCTTACGGGCTGTTTTTAAATTTTTATTTTGCCAAGAACCTTTTAATACTTGATTAACACCAAAAGAAAATGGACCTATTGTTGGAACTTTTCTTGGCCCAGGATTAACCTGTACAGTATTATTTTGTGTTTTAACTCCACCCCCTGTTCTAGGGTCTCCGTCAGGTCCTCCGTAACCGCTACCTTTGTTTCCAGAAGATAAACTTTGATCATTTGCTGCTTCACTACCAAGATCTCCAGTATCAACAGCATCTCCTTTAGAATATTTCTCCACACCATAAATGTTACCATTATTTTTAGATGCGTAAAAAACTTGCTCACCTTTTTTCTTGCCATATTCTTCTTTCATGGCAGTCATAATTTTTTTACCTTTATTAGTAAGTGGCATTACTTCCAGCCTTTTTTAGCTAGCTTAGGCTTACCTTGTATTAGTAGTCCGCCTTGTGAGAATTTTTTCTTTATTTGAAACCCAACAAAATCTTTACCTATTGAAGCAGATGTTTCTGCTTTTGTTTCATCAGGAACATATCCTGGGTTTTCCCCTCCTTGAAACTTACTTTCTTGTTTTTTTAAGTTGATACGAATTTTACCTTTTCCATCTTCCTTAAATAAACTTTTAAGATCAGAGCCTCCTAAAGTAGTATGGTACATACCTTCTTTATTTCTATTATAAGTTTTTTTAGGATCGTTTACTGATAAACCAAAACTATAAAGATTTTTATTATTAGTATTTTTCTTTCCCATTATTTTCTCCCTTGTTGAAGTGCTCTTTTTCTTTGTATCTCAATTTTTTCTCTAGCAACTTTAATTCTTTCTGCTGCTTGATCTTCATTGTTTTCTAATTTCATTTTCTCTAAATCAATTCTTTCATCAATTTCATTTTCTCTAATCTCATTACCATTCATATCCTGCTCTGCTTTTCTTTGTATATCTACAGCTTTAAGATCTAGTTCTCTTTCTTTTAATGCAACTAGTGGATCTTTCTGTTGACCCATAGCTTCACTTTGAGCAAATTGTGTAGTTATCTCTGCAACCATTCTTGCAATCATAGAAGCAACTCTAATCTCTGCTCCTTCTGGATCCTGTTCCATCATTTGTTGCATATTAGGATCTTCTTGTATCATCATACCTACTTCACCTTGAGCTTTTAGTGAAACGTGCTCCGAGATGTGTGCTTGTAGAGCTGAATATACTTGAGGGTTAATCTGAACCATTCTTGTCTGCATAAAGGCTACATGAGCTGCGATATGTGCATCATGATCTTGAGTTGGGAATGCTCTTAATGGTTTTTGCATTATCGCTTCCATATTCTCGGTTGCCGGATCTTTAGCAATTGGTTTTTCTTGTGGAATAAGTAGTTGATCTATGTCTTGAGTCCCCAATGCTTCATATACTCTACGATATGCTTCTCTAAGGTTGTGCATTTGTGGATTAGACATAGCAATTTTTAAATTTTCATTAGCAAGAGTTACTCTTTGTGCCATACTCATGATATTAGGGTCGGCAACTGGGATAATATCTACTCTGTCATCAAAGTCAGTCTGTTTTACTGCTTGATCTGCACCATATACTGAATATGGGTAGATTGGAGGTAGATAAGTTCCAAATACTTTTGATAAAAGTCTAAATTCTCTTCTCATAGAATAGTAACAACGTTTATGAATAGCTGACATGACACGTGATCCACGCTCAAGTAAAGCAACAGTTGTTCCAACAGCTCTATTTTGTGCATCCCCTCCTACATCCATATTAGTTATGGCTGCAAATTTTTGCCCTGCATCAACAACAAATCCCATTAATTGGTATAATGTAGCTGAAGGTTCTTTAAATGGTAGAATTTGAAACTGATCTTTTATATTACCGCCTGGTGCATCTACATCTCTGAACTCTCCTGGCTGGAAGGGTTGGTCGTCATCTCTAATTCTTATACCTCTAGACTTAAATCCAGCAGGTAAGTTAGATAATGTTCCAGCATCTAACAATTGTCTTAGTGCTTGAGTAGCAGTTCTACTTAATCCACCAATCATATGCGTTAAACCAAAACCATAAAAGCCTAATCCTGGTAAAAATTTAAAATGTACAAAATATTCTTTTCTTTTTTTAGTTTCATCTGCCATATCGTAGTTACGGTAAATAGATAAAATCTCTCCTGAACCTTCATCAATAGTTACAATGTAAGGAACTTTAACTTCTTTTTCTGAATTATTATTTTCAAACTCTTCTAAGTTTAAATCTATATGCATCTCAAGAACTGAGTATGAATATTGTTTATCTGTTGAAGGTGTAACTCCTTCTAACTCTTGATACTTCTTTTCAATCTCTGTGGGTCCTGCTGCAGTAGGTTTAAGTTCTACTTCTCTATAAAACCCTCCTGCTTGTTTCTTTAAAATTTCGTTCTCTCCCATTTTGATAACATGGGTAATTCTTTCACATTCCATTAGATCACTTACATAGTATGGAACTACTAAGTCTTCTGCAGGAACAAATTTAGATACCGCTCTTTGCATCACTTCATCATAATAAACTTTTTTAAATGCAGATCCTGCTAGTGCTAAATAAAATAATAGTTGATCAAATTCTGGAGTGTACTCTTCCATCTCTTCAGTGATCATGTAATTCATAAAATCTTGCACACGTTGTGCTTGATTTACTTTTAGGTCATCTTCCGCCCCCAGAACCCTAGCTCTTACGGGTCCTGAGGATGGAAGTAATTCTTTGTAGGCTTGTGCTTGAAATTGAGTTACTGCTTCTGATAAAAGTGGATGAGTCACGGATGCCGAACCTTTAAATGGTCTCGTCATCGTTATGTGTTTGATACCCAATAGATCTAGATTACTAGTATAACTAGTCTCCCAATCTGTTCTTGAGACTCTATCTTTCTTATAATCATCTAATAGCTGATTAGACATTCTTTGAAGAACGTCATCACCCATGTCCTCTGCTAAATTTTTAAAAAATTCGTCAGACGCACTTATTGCTTCATCAACAGTAGTAGGTTCCTCTCCCTCTATCTCGATGTCTACTTCTTCGGCATCAGGAGTGATTACTTCTTCTTCAATTGCTTTTTCAATTTCAGCCATTAATAAATACCATTAACAGATAATAGTCTTTTTATTCTTTCCTGCAAGTACAGCTCCTTGGCCTTTACCAGAAACTGCCATACCACCTGAATAAAGTTTCATCATCTTACCTTTTTTGGCACCACTGTTTTTAGCATTAATAGATCTAACTTTTTTATTGAAATCATCTTGTTTAGCTTTTCTTTTTTCAGCTCTAGTCATTGTATCGCTTGAAGAACTTTTATCAGATTTATCTCTGTTTTTATAAGTGATTTTATCTTTATAAAGTTTATCACCTTTTTGAATTGAACCATCATCTTGAACATAGATTGATTTTTCATTTCCTTTAGGCTTAACTGTTTTAACATCGCCAACGCTTCTGCTAGCACCCATGTCTTTAGTTAGGTTAGAAGGTCTTGCTAAAGTTTTTTCTCTAGCTTTTGAGCTTGAACTTTTTCCGCCTCTTCCTGAGTCAACATCAGCTGCGGCTGTCTTTTTAGCACCCATTAACTTAGACGCACCAAATAGTGCAGCTCCAGTCATAGCGGCTTTCTTTAATTTATTTCTTAGTCCCATGATTTTTTCCTTTGTTAATAATATACGTATTTACGTTCTTTATAACTTTCAACCTCGTCCTCGTCAGAATAAGTAGTTACGAAAGAACCTTGCCGGTATCTTATCATAGCTTGGGTGGTACTGTCCACATAATCATCATGCTCTCCATGAGGAAAAGCTGCACATTCCTCAATAACTTCATGAGCCCAATGTTCATCTCTTGGATACCAAACTTGTTTAGATTCGAATATAGGAGAACAGGCGTTGACCCGTGAGTGTTTGTCCTGCCCTCGTCCTGGAGTGTAATCCATAACAGGGATTCCCATTCTACGAAGTTCTTGTAATAAACTTTGTCCACTAGCTTTAGCTTCAATAATAATTGTCTCTGGACTCCAATACTTATATTGATCTAACGCTACCATTTTTAATTCTGGAAAATCCCATTTACCTTTAATAGCATCAATTAACATAATAGCATCAGGTGAGCCATCGTGAGGCTTGAATATTCCCCAAGTAGTAATAGCTGAGTAATCGGCTGTCTCTTTTTTACTGAACGCAGTATCATAAGATTGTATGACATGTTTTAACGCAGGAAGATCCTCGGACCACGGTTGCCACCATTCTCTTTTTAATATTGCTCCTTCCTCTGAAGTTGGATTTTGCATGTACTGTGCAGACCAATTTCTAATTGATATAGAAGCTTTAACTTTTTCTAATTCCTCTAGGTTCCAATATTCAGGCCAAACAGGTACCGGATTTTCTTCGTCACCTAAAAGAGCTGGAAAAGAAATTTTCTCCCACTTATCTGCCTTAGGTTCATTTTCTGATTTTATTAATCGACCAGTCAAATCATCTTGAGCCCATCTTGTCATTACAAGTACGATTGAGCCTCCAGGTTGTAAACGTTGTCTGGGGCCAGACAAGTACCAATCAAAAGTTCTCTCCATCGCACTATCGGACATTGAATCTTGTTCCGTGTGGGGATCGTCAATAATAAGTAAGTCCGCCCCTCGTCCTGTGATAGAACCGCCAACACCCGCTGCAAAGTATTCCCCACCTTGATTGGTCTCCCAACGTCCTTTTGCCTTACTATCTTCTCTTAGTCTAACATCTCCAAATATTTGTTTATAGTCTGGACTGTCAATTAAGTTTCTTACTTTAGCACCGAACCTTCCTGAAAGTTCTGCATTGTGTGATACCTGCATAATTTTCATCTTAGGGTTCTTTCCTATCATCCATGCAGGAAAGTATATGGATGCAAATTCTGATTTAGTATGACGGGGAGGCATATTAACAATGAGTCTCCCTTTTTTATTTTTTGATATTTTTGTAAACTCATGAGCAATATGTTGGTGGTGCCCCCATCTATCTGGGTCCCTATCAGTTTTACAAATAAAATCTGGCCACATATTTTTTACAAAATATAAAAAGTTATCCTGACATAATTTTATATGTTTAAGCCACACTTTTTCGAGCCTCTCTCGTAGCTGATCGGTGGTTAATAATTCTGTATCGGTCATCTATATTTACTATACACTCGGGTCCCCCAAAAAGAAACCCCTGTATTCTACAGCGACCCACTACATGTATCTGGCATGCAATGTTAAGGTAAAGTAAGTAACAGTCGGAAATTGACGGTTAGAAAATCGTTAAAAAAAAACTTTTGTTTTTTGGATCTTGACTGGTACCTCTAAGGGACCCGGGCCGTTAGGCCCGGGGTTAGGGAAAATTGTTTACTTTAAGTAGCTTAAAAAAGCTTTTTTTAATCTATTTCGCTCAGCGACTGTTATTTTTTTAGTCGTGTCAGCGAAATTATTAAAGCTATATTTTCTAAATATAGCCCACGCTTCACGGGCCTCGCATGGTGTACCAATTGATGACGCCATCAGCTTGCATTTTTCATTATGGTCCATGTTAAATACGGCATGACATAATTCATGTAGTACTACATGAAGCAAGTAGTTATAACCTCGATCGATTGCTTTTTCAGTGATCCAAATGTTTAGAGATCCGCCAACACCTAAAACATTTTCATGCCCTTGTGTAGGGTTACCGATCCGAACATTTATTCGAGGCAATTTAATACCTTGGTCTTTAGCTTCGTATAAAATACTAATTACTTTACGTCTTAAAATATACGTTGCATCATTCATTTTATTATTTTTTATTTGTTTTGTTCTCATTTTATTTTCCCGTTTTGTTAATTGTTTATTCTGTTAATCTATTCCACGTAAATAAGATAAGCAAGAAATAAATTAAAGTTATCCACACAATTCCAGGTTGTACCCTCTTTAGAATTATTCTAAAGAAGGACGGCCAGGACTATTAACAAACCAACCACGCCTGGAAAGAATACTACGATGCGAATTAAAAAAGCTAAAAAAGCATCCATTATAAACCCGCCTTTTTAAATTTCTTTTTGCCGTAGGTCTTCACCTTCTCAACAATCACGGTGACCGTGTCCAGCTTATAGCATAACAGGCAATCCTTGCATTTTTGGCCCGTACAGTTTTGCCGGTCCTGATGCTGAGACTCAGGGACCGTTGAAAATGTTTTATCAAAATACGGCGGGATCTTATCCAGGATGTGATTGATCCGGGGCGTTGAATAAATCAAAATAAAATTCTTAGGCTTATCATTTTTTTTGAAATATTTGGCTACTATGTCGTATCTTTTGGTCCATAGGCTGAAGTTACAATGCGGGTTTTTAATCGCAATATTTACGTAATTAATTAAATTGATTTCGTTAATCAATTCACCGTGAGCGTTGAAGCGAAAAAAAGCGCTGTTTATAACTGGCAAGCCGTCAGGATGCAAAACCTTAGCCGCTAGTAAATCAGTGTTACGCTGAAGAGCTGGCGCCATGTTTTTTCTAAATGTTTTTAACATCTCGTTTGAATAACAAAAAGTACAAATATTATTCGGATCTTGTTTATTATAATTTTTATTACAATAAGAATTTGTAATTGTATTTGTGCTGATGGCCTGAAAGCCTTCCAGCTTTCCGGTCATTTTTGATATATGAATCATGATTGATCCCCCTCTATTATTTCTTTAAGGTCCTGTAGATCCGCCCCGCCATCGCTGAAGTCGTCACGACTCAAACCCAGGCCAGCCGCTTCCATTGCTTCGTCTAATTCTTTTGGCGTAAGCTTATCAATCACGCTGGTATCAATTGCTTTTTTAAAGCCGAACGGGTCGTTATTTTTTTTTATTTCTTTAAAAAAATTGTTACAGCTTTTTAAATAATCTTTGCTTAAGTCTTTATGATCACAAGCAAAATAATTAAATAAATTATTTTTTTTAGATCTTATTTTTTTAGTCATTTTACATCCTTAGTTGGTTAATGCATCTTATTAACATGGGATGTAATAGCTGTCAAATCTTTTTTTAATTATTTTTAATTATTTTTATTCTTTATATATATAGAAGAGTCCCGGCCCGTGGTCCTGGAATTATTTTTTTTTAAAAAGTTTTTAGCCCTAGCCCTAGCCCTATATATCTCCATATGGATAGTCAGATATTGATTTTATGTTAATGTAAACAAAGTCAAAATTCTCCATATACAAGGTTAGTTATTTTTTTACTAATGTTAATGTTAATAGAAGTGAAAATTCTCCATATGCAAGGTTAGTTATTTTTTTTCTAATGTTAATGTTAATGAAAATGAAAATTCCCCATATGCAAGGTTAATGGTTCAATGTTAATGAACCATGTTAATGACCTTGCCATAGGCAAGGTCATTAAGTCATGCGTGAAGCGTGTTTATTTTTTCAAGAAGTTTATTGCGTCAATCAATTTGAGTGATGAGTAGGCATGGTGCACGTCTCTCGGTTCACGAACCACGAAGATTTGATATTCTGAGCAAGGTCTGTGCGAGAGGTCTTCTCGCAGGATAAAAGATAGCCCAGCGTTTTTGTGGTGTGATAAGTGCCAGTTGATTTGATACTTAGATAAGCCTAAATTCTTGACACCATTAGACTTGAGTTCAATCCAAATACTTTTACCATTTACCAACCAATAAACATCTGGAATACCATTAATAGTGTTAGATTCTATACGGAATAATTGACCTTTTAGCTTTAGTTTTTTAATACGTTGCCAAAGATTATTTTCTGGTTTTTTCATTATGCTATTAGGTCAATAACATAAAAAAAGAGGCAACTCTAGTCTCCCGTTGTTGCCTCTCTAATCAAGATAATTGGTTGTCGGTGTATCCCAATTATCAAGAATTCTAAAATATTTTTAGCTCTATTCCACTAGCTTCTAGATTATCTAATAGATTAAGACCTTGAACAATACCCTTTGCAATTTCATCATCTGCACAAAAACAAAGTATATTTATTTTACCATTTTTTAGATCATATTTAACTACACTACCCTCTGCAAAATTAGCTCCCTTATAGCTATCATCAGTAAGCATATCTTTGGTAATATATTGGTCATCAAGTATCATTATTTTACAATCTTTGTTTTAAGTTCAACGCTTTCACCCTCAACAATAAATTTATCATATAAGTGTGGGTGCTGTTCTTTAAATGATTTGACATCAAATCTAGTGGTATTCTTTTTAGCTATCTCTATATAATAAGATTTAGACTTATATTTATTAATAATTGAACCACCTAAACTATCAACTATTTCTAACGCCTCTGATTTAACATCAATCCATAATTTATTATATGTTTTTCTGTTATCGTTTAACTCACACGCTTTGAATAATTTTACATTCTCAATAGGTGAAAGTGTTTTTGTTTTTTTTATTTGTACTATTTTTTGTGTTGTCATTTGATTTACCTCTTGGTTAAGTTGTTTTTTTATGTTTAACACTCTCTCAATTTAATGGGATATAATAAGAAGTCAAGAAGATAATTAATTATTTTAATACCCTATGCTCATAACATAGGGCTATTTATTTTTTAGCTTGTTAATTGTTTAACGTCTGATTGGGGTATTGAAATTGCTATTTTAGACCTTTTAGCAATAGTTGAAATATGTTTTAATATTTCTGTACCAATCATATCAGAGTGTAATAGATCAATAGCTTCCTCTTGATCTTTTGCTATTTCGTGCAACTCCTCACCTTTTTTAGTTTTGTAAAATGCTTTTTTTGTTTCCTCGTGGCACTTACTCTCTAAAAATTTAGTGAAATCAGAGTTCATAGAATAGTCTTTCTTATTGTCATAATCCCAACTAGGTACTCTGTCTGGCCCAGAATAAGAACTATTATTATCCCAACCACGATTAGAAGCCCAATCTTTCAGTTTGGTTTCTAGTTTTTGACAAGCGTCTCTTAATGTAGCTCTTTTAGTATTGAGTAATTTATCAATACTTTCAAAAAAGGTGTTATAATCCTTTTCTGCCTTTTCAACAGCTTTTAGGTCTGTCTCAACCCTAAGCATTTTTGTGAAGCTACCAAAGTTTTTTTCAGTATTCTCCCTTATCTCTGCAAGGTGCATACTCTCAATAGCTTTTATTTTAGTATTATATTTTGTATTAAGTTTATTTTCCCAATACTCTTTATTATCTTTGCTTATTTGTTTTGTGCTCATTTTTATTGCTCCGTTTTTATTGTTAGTTAATGAGTGCCCTCAATGGCTAACTTCCAGAGGACACTCTGATTGTTTTTATTTAATGTTTTAATACTAATAAAAAACAAACAAAAATTTTGTAAGTGGCTTTTTTATTTGACCTAAAAAAGTCAAGCAGGATAAATTTAAATACATTCCTATTGTTGTACACCACATAATTTATCTATCTCTGCTTATGGCAAAGTGTGGACAAATCCTATTAATAAAAGTTAATAAGTACCATACGGCTATGTCATAAGGTTTTTCTTTAGTTTTGCAAAAATCAAAAGACACGTCTTGCCCTGCCCAAGTTTTATCAAAGGGTGTTTTTGCTTCTTTGTTAAGATAAAAATCTTCATGTCCATTATCTCCAACACCATTAAACTTAATTATATCTTCTGTGCTTTGGTCTTCAATTAAATGACCAACAACTGTTTTGATATAGCTAAATTCCTCTTTGATTTGTTTCCATTCTGTATCGGTAAAGTCGTTATATTTATGCCAGTAATTAGTGTAGCCCATTTTAATTGCTCCTTTTTTTAATTGTTAATTTATACATATCCCATGAAGATATGATATTATAAAATAGATGTCAAATAAAAAATTATAGTAAAAAAGCTAATAAAACTGCGACTATTACAAAGGGTAAAGGGTAAAAAACTAGTGCTCTGATAATAAATGCTAAAAACTTATCCATAGCACCAGAGATATACGTTAAAAAAATTAATACAAGATTAAATTAAATTTTTATTTCTTTAATTGATTGAATTACTGCCGTTGGAATTATTGTAGTATTACCAATATTATCAAACGTAGGTTTATTTTTGGTTTCTATATAATCAGTAAAAATTCTTGTAATACCTTTTGATTGAGATAATAAATAACCTTTAGAAACACACGTTGGTAATTTTTCTTTGTTCAAACTTTTAGTATCTGACCAACCACTATCACCCTCAATATCAAGCCACTTTATTTCTACAAAGGGATAATCTAAAATATTATTGTCTAGATTTTTAAAATTAAAATTTAAAATTTTAGATCCTTTTTTTATTTTTTTAGTTTTCATATAATCCCATATGTATAGTCAGCTTTTCATTTAATGCCATATGGATAGTCTATTATTCATTTTATCCCATATGCATAGTCTATTATTCATTTTTATTATCTATTAAAATTGAAACAATACCAACAGATGAATTTAAATGACTATTATGAACTTCGTTAAACACTGTCATAAAATTACCTTCACTCACTAATTTTGTCTGGCGTAACGTCAATGATATTTTTGGCTTCTCCGATTTTTCCTTCAAGTTCGGATAACCTTTTTTCAAGTTGTTCACGACTCATTCCCTCCAATCCAACATGGGTTACTTCTTTCTTATCTATAAAAAATCCTGCCATCTGTCCACTACGATATTCTGCATTTATAGCATGGCCAAATTGTTTCTTGTCTTCCGCCTTTTTACTTAGACGTTCAAAATTTTTATACTTTCTTAATTTATCCCCTTCATGCTTCTTTAGTTCCTGGCTATATTTCATTTCCATATAACGCACAACATGAGGATTTTTGTTTGGAT
>Ga0208903_1000801_pt1 | contig 21180 bp, 16 predicted proteins | sample AntAceMetag02UKJ_FD_184769 | JGI IMG/M metagenome (GOLD analysis project Ga0208903, IMG submission 184769) | Saline lake microbial communities from Ace Lake, Antarctica - Antarctic Ace Lake Metagenome 02UKJ (SPAdes) (version 2) | ecosystem: Environmental > Aquatic > Non-marine Saline and...
ATTTTTATGAAAAACCTCGGCATCATCAAAAAAATTGCTTTGATGCGCTGGTTTCTTTTTATCTTTTCTCTAGTTTAAAAAGCGAAATCAATTCCCATAAACAAGAGTTCTGATAGTATTTTTCTCAATTATAGCATTTATTTTTTTTCCTAATTTGTAATTATTGGATATTGTGCCCAATAATTACATAATTCTAAATACACTTTACGTGAGTGATTTTTTAATTATTCTTTTAGATTAATATCGTAAGTTTTTTCTGTATCAGTTATGAAGATCGTCAAAATAATTAACATTTAACATATTATTCTTGAAGTGTTTCAAAAATTTTTGTGGGAAAAAACATAAGAAGTAGCGAATTGACTTTCTATTGCTTTCATTTTCAACTTAAAATAAGATGCTTTGAAGGCTGTTTTTTTTGTGCTTCCCTTTTAAATTTTCGAGATAAGGCTGAATCATACATCTCCTTAACAATGGTAGTTCACGGTATAAAATAACAAGGATTATGGACAATGTAATAAAGCACTTTGCACAAAGCGATACGTTAAACGGTACAATGAAATATAGAAGACATGGCGCTTAAGCTTTCCAGTCAAACCATATAGGCTCCTCGGCCAACAAATGTATACCACCAAGTGGGTTCTAAATTTTACAAAACCGCACAGAAACCCAATTCATTATTTCAACGTACCCTAAAAATTTATCGTGTATGGCGCTGGAAACTTCCATAGGAATTAATGGGTCACCAATACCTAGAAATTTTTGTGGATTTAGTTACGGCATCGAGAATTTGCTCAGGAAGTTTGTTGATATCCGTTGGTTTTTGCAGACAAGTTGACGTCCCGGATTTAACAAATTCTTTCATAGTTTCTTCAAAAAAAGAGGTGGAATGCATAATCACTACACAATTTTTTAGCTTCGCATCTCTTTATATTTCAATTAAACACTCCCGGCCCGGCCATGATCGGCATATGTACGTCAAGAAAAATAAAATCAGGAACTCTATCTATCTTTCGCAATTGGTTGAGCGCATCTTCGCCGTTTATGGCCTAAAGGCACAAAGGGCTTTTGAGCACATCTTCTATTGCTTCGTTGAAAAAAATCTATCATCTTCATCATCCTCTATGATCATAAAAAAAATTCCAAAGTATTTTGTTTTTTTTATTCCGATCGCTTAGATGGCAGTCTGTCATGAAACGTTGCCCCTTTATTTTTCTTGGCAGTTGCAAACCTTACCCTTTGGTAATTTTCAGTAACTTTTAGTGCGTGCCAATACAATACCTGTGTCGTTAATACTGTCTTTGTTGGCATTCTGTAGCGGCGAGCGCTAACTTTTTGCAACTTCGGGGCGATTACCCTCCTCTTCCATACCATCCTCAATCATTTCTTGTACTTCTTCCTCATCTCCCTCTTCCAGCGTTTCCACTTTCTCTTCCTGTACGTCTTCCTTTTGATTAATAAAAAATGTACAGAAAAGTGGTAGATGGTCACTGCCAATAGGTGGTAAGGTCTTAAAGTCTTCAACAAAAATAGCTGGTGAATGAAAAAAGAGATCAATAGGAAATCTAAGCAATCTATATTTGGCATGATAGGTAGCTATAAATCCGCGGCCGATTCGCGGATCTATCAATTTTGCGGTGTTTCTAAAAAGAATGGAAGATTTCGCCCAGGCAACATTATTAAAGTCGCCAACAACGATCACAGGTCCCTTAGTTTCTAAAATTCTCTTGCCTAGGGAAAGCAATTCTCCGTCCCGTTCTTTGGAAGTATCCTCTTCTGTAGGGCTTGGCGGTGGTGGATGCACGCCAAAAAAAGTAAATGAGATACCATTCTCGCTCACCAGGGACGCTTCGATACTGGGCAGATCGTCTGCTATAAAATAATTGGTCTTTATAGAATTTGTAGGTAGTTTGGTGTAGAAATGAATGCCATAGGTGTTTTCTAAAGCTACTTTCTTGAAGTTTGGATAGTCCCCCTCAATTTCGGTCAGCGCATCTTCCCAAGCCTGATTGGATTCCATGGTCAGCAAGATATCGGGTTTGACTTCCCGTACTAATTTTATAAGTTTTTCGTAGCCTTCATTAAATTGGTACACATTCACCGATATGATGGAAATTGTCTCGGAATGTTTCGGAATATTTTGTGTTGTGTTGTGCTTATATACTATGGTATAAGGAATTAAGATGATGATATTATTGATTATAAGCCCTGCATGTACCAAAACTGTTCCCCAGAACAGAAGGCTTTTGTCTTCCACAAATAGAAGTCCCAGTGCCAGTGTTATGAGTTGAAGGAACATCACCTGAATCCTTCCGAACTCCCAAACCCGAAACATCCAGTGCTGATGGGGTATAAATGGCAACAGACTCACCGTGATAAATACCGCAGATAAGATATAATAGGCTAGTAGCATACGTTATAGATGACGGCTTCAACCCTTAAGTTAAGCTAAAATTAATAATTTGAAAGGTTCACTTTGAGGTCAAATTATAGTGTCGTTTTTAGATTACTGTGTTACATTATGTAGCCCGTATTCAGGACGGGCCAAATGTATTTAAGAACGTTCTATATTGTTGATCACCTCAGTAATTTGCGCGGGAAGTTTATGCACATCCGTTGGCTTAAGGAGATAACTTGATGCACCGAGCTTTTGAAATTCCTTTATACTTTCTTCACTAAAAGATGTCGAATACATAATAACAGGAATTTGTTTTAGTCTCGCATCTTTTTTTAATTGCTTTATACACTGGCGTCCATCAACGCAGGGCATATTTACGTCAAGAAAAATAAAGTGCGGCAATTGTTCCGCTATTCTTAATAGTTCCATTGCTTCATTACAGCCATTCGCTCCCATAAATTCCATTGAACTGGACATTTTTGACACCACTTCTTCAAAAAAGTACCTATCATCCTCATCATCGTCTATAATCATAAAAATTTTTTTCTCCATGGCCTGTAGTTGTTTTATTTATCGGGGTTGTTTAAATGGAAGTATGATTTGAAACGTTGCCCCTTTATTTTCCTCTCCAGTCGCAAAGGTTATGCCATGGTGATTTTCAGTAATTTTTTTAGCGAGGGCCAATCCAATACCTGTGCCGCTATACATGTCTTTGTCGTGCAGGCGCTGGAATATGGTGTATATTTTTTCTGAATATTGTTGTTTAAAGCCGATGCCGTTATCCTTGCAAATAATTTCAACATAAGCTATTGACGGATCCAATGTGGGATAGTTGCTAATTTCCTTTTCTAAAAGTGTGCGAGATGTAATGTTGATCACGGGTGGCACATCTTCCCTAGAAAATTTAAGGGCGTTGCTGATAAGGTTGTGAAAAAGCTGGTTCATCTGCAAAGGGATGGCATCTATGGTAGGGAGTTCCCCATAATGTATTTTGGCTTTCTTTTCGTCAACGAGTAATTCAAAATCATTTAAAATAGTATGTAGTGTGTCGTTCAAATCGGTCTGTACAATTAATTTTCCGTGGTCGAGCAACCTCGAATAATTGAGTAGGTCCTCGATCAATATCCTCATGCGGCCGGATGCCCCGTCAATTTTATTGAGATACGTTTTTGCTTCTGTGCTCAATTCAGCTTCGTGTTTGTCCTGCAAGAGCATGGAAAAGGTTAAAATTTTTCGCAATGGCTCCTGCAGATCATGGCTGGCTAGATGGGCAAACTGGTCTAACTGCGTATTGGACTGCTTCAGTTCCTCTACCGATACTTTCAGTTCGGCAGTCCGTTCTTCTACTCTATTTTCTAATTCTTCGGAAAAAGTTTTTATTTTTTGTTCTGCCAGTTTTCTTTCGGTAACATCTTCAATAGCAAGCAATATTAATTGCTCTTCTGTTTTTTCGTTTTTAATCTGCCGTGCATTCATTAGCAGGGTACGCTCACCTATTTCTGGAAATTTCATAGTGATTTCAAAATCATCTATATGGTCTTTTCGAGAAAGCACTTTTATGAGTAACGAGCGAAGTTTATCATCATCGAACTGATGGTGCTTTATTTCATAAAACCATTTATTTTCTGTTTCCTTTTCATCCACATTAAATTTTTTGTAGAAGGCAGCATTGGCACTTTTAATGCAAAGGTTTTTATCAAGAACAATGAGCGGATGGCGAGTGGTACTCACGATACTTTCGGAATACAGACGGGCTGCACCGAGCTGTTCCTGATTATCCAGCAATTCCTGATTTACGATGATGAGTTCTTCGTTGGTAGATTGCAGTTCCTCTTTGGAGGTTTCCAGTTCTTCGTTCAAACTTTGCATTTCCTCATTACTGCTCTGCAGTTCTTCGTTGGCGCTCTGCAGTTCTTCATTGGCGGCTTCCATGTCTTCGGTGATGGAGCGCATATCTTCACGGTTGTACGCCAATTCTTTTTCCAATTGATCGTTTCGCTTTTCTGCTTCGCCTGCTTTTGTTGATGCAGCTGATTTTCCGTCCTTCGCTTTCGGAATTATTATTTTCTCAAATCTAATTAAGTAATGCCGTTCGACCGTATCGGTAATCGGAATGATCTCCATTGCCACCAAAGTCTGTTCCCCTAGCCCTTCCTGATCGCTATCGGCATCATTCACGGGCGTGTATATTTTTAAAGGGATATTTTCTGTACTGACCGCTATTTTATCCTTGGAGGCTTTGTGAATGGCGTTTCGCAATTCAAAGGTCAAACCATCGCGTGCCATGCTCAAAAGATTGTGGGTGGGTTTGCCCTGCGGTGCCTTAAGAAAAGGGGTGAGATCTCCGTGAATGTGCACAATATCCATTTGCTCGTTCACCACAACGCTTGCAGGCGCTTTGGAAATCATGATGGCCTCTGCGCTTTTTTTGAAATCGGTCTGTGTAGCTTCAGGTTTGGCTACGGTTCTCGCTTTCATAGTCAATGCTTCTTCTTTTAGTTCGGTGGCAACACGCCTAAAGTGGCCCGTACCGCGCTTGCGCGAATAAATTTTCTCTTTCTTCGCCACTTGTTCGAACAGATCGGAGGAGGCACCAATAGACTCGGATGTACCGAGGAGCAGAAATCCGGTTTCTTTCAATGCGTAATGAAAAATGGCGAATGCTTTCTGCTGCAAAAAAGTATCCATATAGATAAGCACATTGCGGCAACTGATGAGATCCATGTTTGCAAATGGCGGGTCTTTCAAAAAATTGTGCGGCGCAAAAACACAGATATCACGAATGCCTTTGCTCACTTCGTAAACACCATTGTTTCTTGTAAAATACGTTTCGAGCTGCGATGCGGAAAGCATTGCCACATCGGCTTCCGTGTAAACTCCTGAGCGCGCTTTCTTAATGGCTTTCTCGGAAATATCGGAAGCGAAGATTTGAATTCTTGTTCGGTCCCGATAGCTATCGGAATTTTTTTCCAAAAATTCCTTCAGGTAGATGGCAATCGAATATACTTCTTGGCCTGTGGAGCATCCCGCCATCCACATACGAATAGGGGCGTCAGGGTTTTTATTTTCAAGGATGGAAGGAAAAACGGTTTCAGTTAATGCCTGAAACGTTTTCGGGTCACGGAAAAAAGAAGTGACCGGAATAAGCATGTCTTGAAACAAGGCATCCTGTTCAGCTATATTAGTCCGCAAAAATTTTAAATAATTGGTAAGATTTTTCTTTTTTACAATGGCGATGCGCCTCGCGATGCGCCTGCGTAACGTTGCATCCTTATAATGGGTAAAATCAACCCCGCTGTGCTGGCGAAGCTGTGAAAGAATCTGTTTAAAAACCGATTCATCATCATTGTTCTGTTGTTTTTCTTCTTTGTGAACAGGACTTGTTTTATCTATCCTGTTTATCTGCAAAAGCTGCTCTGGAATTTTTTCGGGAGCTAAAATAAAATCGACCACGCCTGCATTGATGGCACTTTCCGGCATACCATCATAGGCTGCCGATTCCGTGTCCTGCGCAATGCAGATGCCGCCATATTCCTTGATGGCTTTTAAACCCTTTGTTCCATCTTGTCCTGTGCCCGATAATATCACGCCTACCGCAAACTCCTTATGCACTTCGGCAAGCGATGTGAAAAATATATCAATGGAAAGATTTAGAATTTTTTGATCGCGCGGAGCGAGTTGCAGCACCCCATCGGCAGATGTTAATATTTTGTTTGAAGGTATGATGTAGATGTGGTCTGGCGCCAAATGGATGTCATCTGTAATTTCATGCACAGGAATGCTTGTTGCCCGTTGTAAAATCTCAGGTAACATGCTTTCGTGCGAGGGGTCCAGATGCTGCACCAGTACATAGGCCATTCCTGAACTTTCCGGTATCGCCTTGAGCAATTTTTTGAACGCATCAAGCCCTCCGGCACTTGCGCCAATGCCTACAATGGGAAAGTTCTGCCTGGTGGCAGGTGGTTCGGTCTTATCTTTTTTTGGTGCAGCCTTGGCCATGGATACGAATAATTAGGTTGGAGGATTTTATATTTTTTTAACTTTTTCCTAAAATTAGGGTTAAAAATCTGTTATAACGTGCAATACGCAATAATAAAGCCTCTTTTCCGTAAAGCTCGCTTGTTATATTGATACGAACATTGTCTGTCGTTAAGTCTATTACGGAGGCTATATTCATTATTTACCAAATATAGCGGATAAAACACATATTTGCTTTATCCGCTATAATAAAGGCTGCACTTAACTTTCAACTAATTGGAGATGGAAAAATAACCGTCCCATAAAACGGCCGTTTCATGGGACTGCGTTGAAAAGCCTTTCAAATAAATGGTTCCAGTTCCATTTGTGGTTCTTTTTAGTAATTCACCTTTTACGCAACGAAAAGAAGTTCACTAAGCGGTCCTTTATTTGAACATTTACGCAATCACACATTCATTGAGTTCAGAAAGCTTAATTCATCGTATCAATTAATTAGTTTGAGTTTTGACCTTTATTTGAACTTAGTACTATGGTTTTGGATCCGCCTCGGAGCTTATGTCAAAAAGGAAAGTGAATACGTACAAGTTTAAAAAAGTAGTTTATATATGTTATAATTTTGTAGTAGCTTCAATAAAAATTTAGTGTGGAAGCAAATATTATAAAAGTTGGAAACTCAAAAGGTATCATCATACCTTCCAAGTTTTTAAAGTTAATAGGGCTGCATGAAAAGGTTCGTATTAATGTTGAGGATAATCGCTTGTTTATCGAACCTATCGAAGAACACCCAAGAAGCGATTGGGAGGAGTTATTTTAAAAAGCAGATGCTGAGCAAGACAAAGAACTATTAATACAGGATATTTTTGAGGACGAATCTTTTGATGATTGGCAATGGTAAAACAATTTGAAGTTTATTAGGTAGCTTTATAAGCAACCAGGGGTAGTGAAAGCAACAAGAAGAGACCCTGCGTAGTCCTTTCCCCAAAAGAAACGAACAATAGCCTCAATACTGTTATTATAGCACCATTAATCTCTACCATTAGGAATTACCCGTCAAGGGTCAGTGTTACGGTTTACAATAAGAAAGGGCAGATTGCATTATATCAGTTAAGATCTATAGCTAAGGTAAGGCTGAGCAACAGAATAGAAGTTTTAAATAAAACAACTAGTATTGCAGTCAAAACGCTCTTGCTTAAAATGTTCAAATAAAAAAATCGGGTCAAGCCTTCAAGCATTAAACCTAAACACTAAGGCAAAAGTGAATACGCGTAAATCCAGATAAACCATTATTAGGTGGTGCGCATTTATGCTATATTGCACCTATCAATCTAAAACACATGGAAACAGTCAGAAAATCGATAACATTCACAGACCAACAAGATAGTTGGATTAAGTTAAAAGTTAAAAACGGGGATTTTACTAACGATAGCGAATATATTCGAGATTTAGTAAGGAAGGATCAAGCGGAAAACATAAAACTTTTGGAATTGAAACAGGCCATTGATGAAGGGTTACAAAGCGGGAGAAGTCCATTAAAAATAGGGGATATCATGAGGAAGGTGGATAATGGGGAACTATAACCTATCCACTAGAGCTCAATTTGATATTGTTGGTATTTATAAGCAGGGCATCACCTATTTCGGAAGCTACCAATCCTCTACATATTTAACCGAACTAGAGGTGTTTTTGGAAGAATTGGCCGAACGTCCTGAACTGGCCAGAGATGCTAGCACGATTGCGAATGCCCTGCAATTCTATAATTTTAAAGCTCATGTTATTTATTACTCCTGTGACAAGAAGAATGAAATATATGTGGTTAGACTATTGGGTAAAAGAATGAATTTTTTGGAACATTTGTAAGTCTAATTGAACTATGAAAATGAAAGATAGAAATTCACTTTATATTCTTGCTGTCCAAATTGTTTGTCCGTAGGTATTACAAATTTAAGTATTGATTAGGATGATATCATTTTAACGATTGGGGCGAGCGCTTGGAAGCTGATAACTTGTCTATATTGAGCATAATTAAAATCTGGTAAATATGGCTATGTAAAAGTTGTAACCTACGGCATTCTCGGAGCGCTATATTGCGGAAATCAGAAGTTTAGACCTCCTTTTGTCAAATCTGGGAGAATTTGCCACCTTTATAAATTACAGACTGGACAGGGTAGCCCGAAGTGTTTCGCATCCAAGAACCATTTCTAGAAAAGACCACGGCATAAGGAAAATTCATTCTTACACTACTTTCAAGCTGTACTGCATTGGAGTGTTAGTATTGTTGAAACAACTTTAGCTGGTAAGGAAATTTGACAGACAAAGAGGCATCAAATTTAGCAGAAAAGAGATCTAACCAAAAAAGTACGGAAAAAAGTCATTTTAGCTTAAACATAGTATCGGGATCAGCGCAAGCAACTTTCCATAAATGAAATTTACAAACTATTTATATTAAGTTCGAAAAGCACTTTGTATACGTATTTTGCCTGGCAAGGTAGAAGGAATTGTGTGAAGCGGAGCGTTAATTTATGAAACAAAGCACAAAAAAGAGATAAAAGGTACCGTAAAGAATCTAAATAATAGTATGTTATACTATACTAACACATTGTTATTATCAATGTGTTTCACTATATTTGTCAAGTCAGTAAAGACAAAAAAATAAAGCCACAAATAAGCCAAATATGATAGGCTTTGTTATGTAAGGCTATAAAACAAGTTTTATGACAATGAAGACTAAAATTAAGCAAACAGCTTTTAGGTTTGATGAAGAACTATTAGCATTAGTCAAAGAAAAGGCAGATGCTCAAAAACGAACTCTTAACAATTACATTGAGATTCTTTTGTTAAAAGATGTTGGGAAGATTCCAAATAAAGAAACCAAACTAGCTATAGCAGAGGTTATGAGCGGTAAAAAACTTGAAGAAATAACGGACATTGATGCCTTTATGGATTCTATCTGACAACTAAAAATGTACAAACTTTTACTATCCACAAGATTTAAAAAAGATTTAAAAAAGGTGGTTAAAAATCCTACGGACAAGAAGCTTACTACGGCTATTTTAAAAGTGCTAAGGGAGAAAGGGGTTTCAGGTATTCCCACAGAAATGAAACCACATAAATTAAAAGGAAATTACAAAAATAATTGGGAATGTCACATTAGACCCGACTTGCTAATAATTTGGTATCAAGTTGAAGCTCCAAATGTCATTAATCTAATAAGGATAGGTTCTCATTCTGATTTGTTCAAATAAATATACTCATGCTTAATGAAAACCCGAAAATTTTGACAAATTTATTTTTTTCTTTGCCTAGGCAAAATTATCAAGCATAGCCATAGCTGCGGTTTATAATTTTAACGACGGCAAAGGGAAAAAGAAAAAGATAAAAACGCGGGTTTTCATTTGGCAGGAGTATAACGTCTAAATAAACGATAAAAGCCTACCAAAAAATTATGTGTTTGGACCCATATTTATCTAGAACGCCGATACTCCAAAGCTCCTAAATTAAACCCTAACCAACCCCCATGAAACTACTAGCGTTCGTTCCTATAAAACTTACGCTAATTCTTATGGCAGGCATCCTACTTGGCCATTATTTTCCTTTTGATAGTCGCTTCGCCCTTGGGGGTACTCTTTTGTTTTTAATTAGTCTTGGTATTTTATATCGCTATGAAAGGGATACCAAATCGGTTTGGTTTGGTCTGCTAGCCGGCTCAACGACCATGGCCTTGGGCGCTTTTATCATTATAAAGGCGCAACCCCAACAGGACAAATACCATTACAGCACACTGGCTTTAAGCCAGCAGTCCGTTTGGCGATTAAAAATAAAGGAAGTCCTAAAACCTACGGCATTTTCGGAACGCTATATTGCGGAAATCAAAAGTGTTGATAGTTTGTTTGCCACCGGAAAACTGATACTTAGTAAAAGCCTAAGTGACAGCCTAACCACCTTATCCGTAGATGATGAACTGTGGGTCATAGCCAAATTAACCGCTATATCAGCCCCCCTAAATCCGCATCAGTTCAGTTATAGGGACTATTTGGAACAATTGGGTGTTTACCATCAAATGCGGCTGGCACCAAACGATTATCACAAAACGGAAAATCCAACCAGAACTATTTTCGGAATCGCCGCAGGCGCTAGAAACCACATCATAGGAAAATTAAGAAACGAGGGTTTTGGCCAAGAAGAACTCGGGGTCATACAGGCCTTGCTCCTAGGTCAGCGCACGGATATTTCCAAGGAAACCTATGACAACTACAAGGATGCAGGTGCAGTTCATATCCTTGCCCTTTCCGGATTGCATATCGGGATACTACTGCTTGTACTGCAGTTTATATTGCGGCCCTTGGAATACCTGCCGCACGGTAAGAAAATCAGTTTGCTCCTAACGGTATTATTATTATGGGGTTTTGCTTTTTTGGCCGGACTCTCCCCTTCTATCGTAAGAGCCTGCACCATGTTCAGTTTTGTGGCCTACGCCCTGTACCTGAACCGGCCCAGTAATACCTTTAATATTCTGGCGCTTTCCATGTTTTTTATCCTCTTGTTCATCAATCCGAATCTACTGTTTCAAGTGGGATTTCAGATGAGTTATGCCGCTGTACTCGCTATAGTTTGGATATATCCTTTATTGCAAAAATTATGGTATCCCAAGTTCAAACCTGTGCGTTATGTTTGGCAGCTTTTATCGGTAAGTGTTGCGGCGCAGTTGGGTGTTTTACCCATTAGCCTGTTTTATTTCCATCAATTTCCCGTCTTATTTTTTATATCGAATTTACTCATTATTCCCGCTTTGGGCTTTATCTTGGGTACGGGAATTTTGGTCATTTTCCTATCGCTTATCAACCAACTGCCCGATAGTCTTGCATGGCTTTTTAATATATTGATTTCCTACATGAACACCATTGTCGCTTGGGTAGCAAAACAGGAAGATTTTATTTTTAAGGACATTTCCTTTGATGGCGCTCAACTCCTATTAGCCTATACCTTAATCGCGGCCTTAGCCCTCCTACTGGCACAACTGAATTTTAAACGAATGGTATTCTTCCTTACCGGCCTATTATGTCTGCAAGGGTATACGATGTATAAAGGGTATACATCGACGCAGAAAAGTGACGTATTGGTACTGCATCAAACTAAAAACACCATTATTTTAGCGAAAAATGGTTCAGATACCACGGTTTTTACTTCGGATAGTACCGCTGCGCAATACCCGGTAATAGATGTGAAAATTGGCGAACGCATCCGCACCGTTGCCTATGATACCTTGGCGAACAGTTATCTGATACATGGAAAATCGTTCTTAGTCTTGGACAGTTTAGGCATCTATACCCCAGAAAAACTAGAACAGACGGTTCTGCTTACCCATTCCCCAAAAATCAATTTGGATAGACTGATTAGCACCACGAATCCAACCCAAATTATTGCGGACGGAAGTAATTACACCAGTTATATCGCACGGTGGAAAGCTACCTGCATCAAAAGAAAAATCCCTTTTCACTATACGGGCGAAAAGGGCTTTTACATATTAGACAGGGCCGATTAATGCACTTTGCCCATTAACTTCTTAATTAAAGGCGACGCTACCAATACCAGAATACCTGCCACTACGGCGTATTTTGCTATCAATTCAAATCCGTCTGTATACACCGTTAAAGTTTCAAAACCGCCTACGTTCTTATCGGTACTTTCAATGGCCAATTGCTTTCCAATAAACCCTACCACCTGAAACGCAAAAGCTGAGGACAAAAACCAAACCCCCATCATAAAGGCCACAATGCGCTTAGGAGATAAATCCGTAATTTTTGAAAGACCCACAGGAGACATGAACAATTCCCCTACCGACAATAACAAATACATTAACAATAAATAAGCAAAAGGCACCAAGCCATTGGCATCGGCACTGTTTACACTAATGGCGAGAACATAAAAACTAAGCCCTGCAAAAAGCAGTCCCATTCCAAATTTATACGGTGTTCTAGGATTAAGGTTGCGTTTACTCAGGTAGGTCCACATCAAGGAAATTGGAATGGCCAAAATAATGATGAACATGGAATTTAAAGAGTTGGTCTGCGCAGCGGACATTAAGGTAAGGTCTACGTTTCTAGCGGCAAACAAGGTTATTACACTTCCCGATAATTCATGGAAACCCCAGAAAATTGTCATGAAGAAAGTAATCAATACCGCAACAAAAAGTTTTTTACGCTCTTCTAAAGTTGCTTTGATCATTATATTGGCCAAATAAATCAATATCAATATGGCTATGCCCTTAAAAATAATATTCACAATATTTTGATCTCCTAAAAATGTCCCTTCGGACCCCAAAGATTTATAGGCAGAAAGCAAATACGCGATAACAGGGGCAGAAAGAACCGCTAAAATAGGAATGAGTATCCCCTGCTCTATACCCAAAACTTTTTTCTTCATTACGGTTTCATTGGGAGGCAAACCTTTATCCCCAAAAACATTCTTTTTAATACCGCTCCAAAAAAACAACAGACCGGCTACCATTCCAATTCCTGCCAGACCAAAACCATAGTGCCAACCATAGGCATAAGCTAACCAACCGCACAGCAGAGGAGCTATCCAACCACCTATATTGATTCCCATATAAAAAATAGTAAAACCGGAGTCTTTCTTGGGGTCGCCCTCTGGGTACAAGGTCCCTACAAAAGTTGAAATATTAGGTTTAAAAAAGCCATTACCCACTATAATGAGCGCAAGTGCCAAGAAAAATGCAAGATCGTTTTCTATAGCCAACACAAAATGACCTATCGCCATGAGTATCCCGCCCAAGAAAATTGAATTTCGCATGCCCAAAATTTTATCCGAAATCTGACCTCCAATGACGGTAGACGCGTACACCAAAGAACCATAGGACGGCAAAATCTCGATCTACCAGGGCTTCAAAAATAACATCGACCATGTAAAGGGTCAATAAAGCTCGCATACCATAGAAACTGAATCGTTCCCATAATTCCGCAAAAAATAGATAGAACAATCCTACCGGATGTCCAAAAAGTTCCTTTTGAGGTGCTTGCTCCATTTCTGTCATAGTACGTTTATTTTAGTTATTGTTGGGTTGTTTTAAAGTTTGGACAGTACAAAATCCGTCATTTTATTATAGAGGTGTATCCGAGTGTTTCCCCCATAGATACCGTGATTTTTATCCGGATAAATACCCCATTCAAATTGTTTGTTGGCCTGCACCAAAGCTTCCACCATACGCATGGTGTTTTGCACATGCACGTTATCGTCCCCAGAGCCATGGATCAATAAATAATCGCCTTTCAGCAGTTCGGGATAGTTAAAAGGGGAATTATCATCGTAGCCGCTCGGATTCTCTTCGGGCGTACGCATAAAACGTTCCGTGTATATGGTATCGTAAAAACGCCATGAAGTTACGGGTGCTACGGCAATGGCCATTTCAAAGGTATCGTTCCCTTTTAAAAGGGCATTGGTGGCCATATGTCCACCAAAGCTCCAGCCCCAGATGCCGGTACGGGCTTCGTCGATATAATTCAGCTCGCTCAATTTTATGGCGGCCGCAATCTGATCCTCGGTCTCGTATTTGACCAAACTCAGATAGGTTACTTTTTTAAAATCGCTTCCTTTGTAACCGGTACCCCTGCCATCTACACAAGCTACGATATACCCTTGGGAAACCAGCATTTGGTGCCAGTAGTCGTTACTGCCCCGCCAACTATTGGATACATTTTGTGATCCTGGACCACTGTACTGGTACATGAACAAGGGATATTTTTCAGACGGGTCAAAATCCGTTGGTTTGATCATATACATGTTCAGATCGTTCCCGTTGATAGTGATGGTGGAGAACTCCTTCGGACTAATTTCATAGCCTTCCAGTTTTTTGGAGAGGGCCGTATTATCCAAAATATCGGTTACTTTTTTGCCGGTCAGCGCCGTGTGCAAGGTGTACACCGGAGGCGTTGTCGCACTAGAATAATTGTTTATGAAATAGCTAAAATCTGCGCTAAATGAAGCCGAGTTAGCACCTGCAGAGGTTGCCAAAGCCTTCTTTTTCCTTCCATTGCTCTCCACACTATACACCCCACGGTTTATGCTGCCGTTTTCGGTAGACTGGTAGTAAATTTTATCCTCGTTCTGGTCGTAGCCGTAATACTTGGTTACTTCCCATTCGCCCCGGGTTACTTGGTTCATTAATGTACCGTCCGCGTTGTACAGGTAAATATGGTTCCAGCCGTCCTTCTCGCTCGTCCAAATAAAACTATCATCGGCCAAAAAGGTAAGGTTATCATGAATATCAACATAGGCCTTGTCCGTTTCCTCCAGCAGCAGGGAAACCTTTCCGGTCTTCATATCCACCAAATGAAATTTTAGATGGTTTTGATGCCTGTTCATGCTCTGCACGCTCAATGAACTCTTAGCGTTCATCCACTTGATCCTAGGGATATAATAGGCATCGCCCAAATTTATCTGTGCTATTTCACCGCTTTGCACATCGTAGGTATGTAAACTCACGATAGCATTGTCCTCTCCCGCCTTTGGGTATTTGAAAACATTCTGACTAGGATACTTATCGGTTCCGTAGACATCCATGGAGAACTCGGGAACATTTGTCTCATCGAACCGTAAAAAGGCGATGGTTCTTCCGTCCGCATTCCACTCAAAGGCCCTTACAAAAGAGAATTCCTCTTCGTAGACCCAATCGGTAACCCCATTAATAATTTTATTCTTTACGCCATCTTGTGTCACTTGTTGGGTTTGGCCGTTTTCCAAATCCATCAAAAATAAATTATTGTCCTTTACATAGGCCAATTTTTTGCCATTTGGCGACAGGGTAGGTTCTTGAATCTTGGCATCATTAATTTTTGTCAGCTGCTTTGAGGCGATGTCGTAGACATAAAAAACACCCAAAGTAGACCGCCTAAAAATGGACTCCACCTCCGTTGCCAATAACATTTTGGTTTCATCGGAACTAAAACTATAAGAAGAAAAACTTTGAATAGCATTGAGATCGGCAGAAGAGACCACAGTCGCGACTTTTTCCAAAGAACTGTAATCGTAGGTGTCCACGGTTACCACTCCTGTATTCCTATCTTTATTCAAAACGGTATACTGCTTGCCATTGTTCATGGATCGGAGCACATCCATGCCTTCTGTACTGAAAACGCCGGTATAAATATCGTTGACGGAAATCTGCTTTTGCTGCGCGGTTACCAATGGATTAAAACAAAGTGTACCAAGCAAGAAAAGATATATAATTCGCATAAAATGATAAATTTTGTTACAACTTTCAAGTTTACCACTATTTCTGTAAAAAACCTCGAAATACAGTAAAAAAGACAGGTATTTTAAGACAGGTAAACGGGTGTTTCCATTCTAGTCAATATCATTATCTTTACTTTTTATTTCCTAAACATAAACGTACAATCTTAGTTGAGCGCTTTACACACTTGGCAGTAAAAAACCTAGGGGTTAACCTACGAGGCAGGTAAAGGAAAATGGCTTTTTCAATTTGCGAAGCTTGTCCTGTTCTGCAACTGGGCAAGCTTACTAGGTATTAATCTTATAAATCCCACTAGATGTTGAAATCCCCGAAATCTCGGGGCAGCACAAGAAGCGGGATTAGCTTGGCCGCCCTTAGGAGGCTTGAACTAACTGCTTTAAATTCGTTGAAAGCTCCCGAAGCGTCGGGATTTAAAACAGAGTTTCACTAACAAACGTAGAAATCAAAATACATGACAGCCCCTATCAGTGGTTTTTCCAAACTTTCCAAAGCAGCCAAAATAAAATGGTTAACCACGCATTACACCAAAGACCCCGAAGCATCCACGCAGCTTTTAGCCGCCTATTGGAACCAGGATACCGCTTTGCAGCAGCTACATGACGAGTTTATAGAAAACACCATTTCCAATTTATACATGCCCTTGGGCGTTGCCCCCAACTTTTTAATCAACGACAAGTTATATGCCATCCCCATGGCCATCGAGGAAAGCTCGGTAGTTGCCGCTGCGAGTAAAGCGGCTAAATTTTGGATGGACAGAGGCGGATTTACCGCTACGGTATTGGGAACGGAAAAAGTAGGACAGGTACATTTTATCTTTACGGGAGATTTTCAGGAACTCAATTCTTTTTTCAAGTCGATACAAGAAAAATTATATGCGGACAGTGCGCACTTGACCGATAGCATGGCGAAACGCGGTGGCGGTATCTCCGCTATTGAACTCCGAGACAAAACCGATGACCTAGCCAATTATTACCAACTGCACTGCACCTTTGAGACCAAGGACGCCATGGGCGCCAACTTCATCAACAGTTGTTTGGAACAGTTTGCAAGCACCTTGAAAAACGAGGCCTTGGCCTATGATGCCTTTACCGAGGAAGAAAAGCACATAGAAGTGGTCATGAGCATCCTGTCCAACTATGTACCTCATTGTTTGGTGCGTGCATCCGTTAGCTGCCCGGTTGAATCCTTAACATTATCCAATGAAATCCCTCCACAACTCTTTGCCGAAAAAATGGTGCGTGCCATTGCCATCGCCAAGGCGGAACCCTACCGCGCCGTAACCCATAACAAGGGTATCATGAACGGTATAGATGCCGTGGTGCTTGCCACAGGAAACGATTTTAGGGCGGTAGAAGCGGGCGTACATGCTTATGCGGCAAGAAACGGGAGTTACAGCAGTCTTACCCATGCCGAAATTAAGGACGGTATTTTTAGGTTTTGGATCGAACTGCCCTTGGCCCTGGGAACGGTGGGAGGATTAACGAAGCTTCATCCCTTGGTAAGGCTCAATTTGGAACTATTGCAAAATCCTTCGGCAAGGGAATTGATGCAAATTACGGCGGTCGCCGGCTTGGCCCAAAACTTTGCAGCGGTAAGTTCCTTGGTGACCACGGGCATACAAAAAGGACACATGAAAATGCATTTATTGAACATGCTGAACCAACTAGGCGCCAATACTGCCGAAAAAGACCAATTAATAGTACATTTTAAAACCAATATAGTAACCCATAGGGGCGTTGCGGACGCACTAGCACAACTGAGAAATCCGTCATGATGCAAGATTTTTACAGTAACGGCAAGTTGTTGATCTCCGGCGAATATGCCATACTGGACGGCGCCGAAGGATGGGCCATACCCACCAAATTCGGACAAACTTTAAAGGTTGTCAACGATACATCCGGGTTACTGACATGGAAGAGCATAGATGCCGATGGGAGCATTTGGTTTCAGGGCACTTACAATTTACTAGACTTCGCCGTACTGTCTACCACGGAGGATAAAATAGCTCTCTCCCTTATTGACATACTCACACAAACCAAAAAACTAAACCCTAAATTTTTAGACCTTTCAGAAGGATGCACGGTGGAAACCGAATTGACCTTCCCTAGAAATTGGGGACTGGGTACATCTTCAACCTTAATAAACAATATAGCCCAATGGGCCAAAATAAACCCGTATCACCTATTGTCCGAAACCTTTGGCGGAAGTGGATACGACATTGCCTGTGCACAACACGACCATCCTATTTTGTTTAAAATAGAGAACAAAGAACCTATCGTTTGGAAAGCAAAAGCAGTATTACCCTTTTCCAATGCATTATACTTCGTGTACCTCAACCAAAAGAAGAACAGCAGGGAAGCCATAACCGCGTACAGGGAGCGACCCATAGACAAAGTGGCCTTGACCAAAACCATTAACGAACTCACAGGAGCACTTATACAAGCTACTACTTTAAAAGAATTTGAAGACCTATTGCACCTTCACGAAAAAACACTTTCCCATGCCTTGAACATCCCTACCATAAAAGAACAATTATTTCCAGATTATACCGGAAGCATCAAAAGCCTAGGAGGCTGGGGAGGCGATTTTGTATTGGTTACGTCGCGAAAGAATACTTTGGAATATTTTAAAGAAAAAGGGTATGAAACTATAATTCCCTTTTCAGAAATGATACTATAAAAAAAGCCTCCGAATGGAGGCTTTTTTATATAATTTCTCTGAGCCGTTTTCTTTATTTGAAGCTCCGCCGAAAAGCGGTACTAGTTCAACCAGCTTGTTTGGCCGCGCATTAAATGCTTGCCGAACCAGGGTTTCACTAATAAAAAGTAGCTCTTTTGTCTTCTATTTCGGCACCTTCTTTCAATGCATTGTAGACACTGGCACTTACCCTGTTCGCTGAATTATTCTTTAAAGTATTGGCATACGTGCTATAGTTTTCCAACTTTGGCGCTTCCGTCTTTTTGGTAATCTCTATCATAAAAATACCCGTATTACCTTTCAAAAGTCCGGAGGTTGCTCCTTGGGCCATTGCATAAGCGGTACCTACTACAGTAGGTTCGCTACCCGCTCCAGGAATGGTAGGCGTCTTAACCGTTAAAGCCGTAGCCGTAGCAAAAGATACATTATTATCCTTGGCAACCGCGTCCATAGTCTTGCCTTTATTGGTTGCTATGATCTGGGCCGCCTTCCGCTCTCTTCTAAGAATTGGCAATACGGTCAAAGAAGCATCTTCCGGAGCCATTACCCCTTCCTTATATCTTCCTGTTACCTGAACAACGGCATAGCCATTATTGATATCGAATCTTTTAATAGCCCCTACTTTGGTATCCTCATTAAAGGCCCATTGCACCACATTTCGTTGCAAACCAAGCCCTGGAAGGTTCTCATCCAACTCCTTGATGCTATTTACCGGTCTAACCAAGTACTCGCCTTTTCTGGCAATATTGGAGAACTCGCCTTCATCGGCAATTGTTTCCATCTCAAATTTTGTAGCGTTAGTGAACAAAGAGTTCGTAGTCTCTTCAGAAGCAAGAACTTCCCTAGAGAGCGTGGCTACTTGGACAACATCCTCTTTGTCATCGACCCGAATAACATGGAAACCAAAATCTGTCTCTACTAAACCAATGGTGCCTACAGGATTGGCAAAAGCAAAATCATTAAATTCAGCCACCATTCGCCCTTGTTGAAAATATCCCAAGTCCCCACCATTGGGAGCAGACGGCCCATCGGAGTTATCCCTTGCCAGTTCAGAGAAGACCACACCGGCCTTCTTGGCTTCGGCAAGTAATTCCTTAGCTTTAGCCTCCGCTTCTTCTTTGGTTCTGGTCACATCTGGAGTAGCCCTTGTTGCCCCTTCATACGTCAAAAGAATATGGCTTGCCTTAACGGAGCCATTCGACTTTCTGTCCAACATTTTGGTAATCTTATAAGAACCTCCTTCTTTATATGGACCATAATATTCGCCAACATTTAAGTTCATGAGCGTATCTGAAACACTAGATGGCAATTCTTTTTTAGACTTATACACCGTATCAAATTTCACGTCCGAGTTACGACTTAGGAACGCCGCCATATCTTGGGTATTTCTAAATCCCCTAATGGTATCGTTCTGGTCTGTCTGGGAATTGTACTCAATGGTATCATCCAATAATTTAGTTATCGACTCTTTTATCGCTAGATCATCTGCTTCGGAAGCTTTCTCCTCAAAATATACGAATTGGATATCGCTAGACTTTTCCTGTTTGAACTGATCTTTATGTTTTTTTACGTAAGCTGCTATTTCTTCCTTGCTCACTGTAATAGTGCTATCTGCAATACTGCTATATGGAACCCGAACATATTTTATGTCCATTTTTTCATTGGCCAATTTATAGTCCAGCTCTCCTTCTTTTAAAGTAGCCCCAACACCTGCGCGCACCAAGTTAAAATAGGTTTGTTCCTTGGCCATTTGTACAATCTGCTGCTCTGTCTGCAACCACGCTTCAAACTGCGGCGGATTATTTACTTTCCAATCCATTACGGTTTGCCTAAATAAATTAGGGTCGAACACACCGTTGGCGTTTTGGAATTGAGGATTTTGTCCGTATCCGGCATTTTCAAGAAAGTCTACTATTTGGTCTTGTTCAATACCGATGCCCAAATCGTTGAATTGTTCACCAAGAATACTATTTCTAACCTCTTGGTCCCAAACCTGATTCATTACCTGAAGGGTTGAAGCCGTTGGACCCATTTGTCTGGAAGCTATTTCTACCTTTTGCCGAAAATCATCTATGGAAAGTTCGTTACCGTTAATTTCCGCAACGGAAGACCCTATTTTGCCACCAGCCCCAAAATCGCTACTGGTAAAAACACCGGAAATTACAAATGCAAACAAGGCCAGACCTATGATCAAAATCAGAATCGTGGTACGTTTTCTTATATTTTCTAAAACTGCCATACTATGGAATATTTAAAATCAGGTGGCGAAATTACCATTTTTAATTGATATAATAAAAAGTAAAAATACTGTAAACAATGGATACAAAAGGAATTAGTCCAAGTCCAATAATTCTAGCGAAACAAGGTCAATTTTAGTATTGGACACTTCTAAAATCGTAAATTTAAAATTTTCTATATTAATTTGCGCTTCTTTTTCGGGAATCTCCCCTAGCCGATGCACCAACATCCCCCCCAAAGTCTCATACTCATCTGTTGTAGGAAGATTAAGCTTATAATTTTCATTGATATAATCTACCTCCAAACGTGCCGAAAAGAAAAAATGGGTAGCATCTATCTGTTCCTCCCTTAAGTCGGTACTGTCATGTTCGTCCTCTATTTCACCAAAGAGCTCTTCTACAATGTCCTCTACGGTCATTAAGCCCGATGTGCCACCATACTCGTCCAGTACCACTGCTATACTTTTTCTTTTTTTTATCAGAACATTCAATATATCCTGAATAAGCATGGTTTCCGGGACAAACTCTACCGGAAGCAGAATACTTTTTATGGTTTTCGGTTTTTTGAACAACTCGTACGAATGCACGTATCCTATGATATTGTCTAC
>Ga0208903_1000807_pt1 | contig 21050 bp, 9 predicted proteins | sample AntAceMetag02UKJ_FD_184769 | JGI IMG/M metagenome (GOLD analysis project Ga0208903, IMG submission 184769) | Saline lake microbial communities from Ace Lake, Antarctica - Antarctic Ace Lake Metagenome 02UKJ (SPAdes) (version 2) | ecosystem: Environmental > Aquatic > Non-marine Saline and Alkaline...
ACGTTATTCTTGCTCATGGTGGCGTATCCCTTTTTGGTTGGTCTGCTGTGTAGTAACAACAAATCAACCAGATACGCCGCCTTTTTTCAAATGCTCAAACACCAGATTCGGTTATAACTCGCGGGGAGTCCGTATCGCAGTGATAGTCCGAATAACCCGTATGGGGAGGGGTTGGAGATTTATGGTGAATAGGGGAACGCCATGTCGAGTTTAATAACGTAGCGCCTCATAGAGTTCGCCCGCAATGAATTCCGCCTGGACTGGGACGGTATTCACGGTCTACCCCTTTGGTCCTGGGCCAGGCATAACAGCCTAAATGTGTGGGACGAATTGTGCAAAAAACGAGCAAATGTAAAGTTTCTAGCCTTTGAGCACACGTTCGGGTCGAGGCTTTAGCAGTTAACGTTGATTCCTATGTGGTTATTCTTCATTTACCACCCCGCGGTGGTGTACATTATATGGTCTGACTAAGAAAAATAAGCGCTCCATGACGTCAAGTGAAGCACTAACCAAATTCGGCTACAAATTCGGCCAAAGCGGAGCCCATTCCGCCCGCAGCATGATGCTGGAGGAGCTGCGCGTGCTATTTCAGGCTGCGGCACCAGATTCCACTCAGGCGCACTATCAGTCTGAGATCTGTGATCACAACCTCCTTGAAAAGCCCACGGTCAAATCCCGCCAACTCACTTATCGCCACTTGGTGGACTTGTATGGCTTGAGCGCAGATATCCCGCTTTTTCGTGTATTCAGGTCCTTATGGCCGCTTGTGGAGCAAGCTCAGCCTGTCTTGGCACTGCAATTAGCGTTGTTGCGTGACCCGTTATTACGCCTATCCCAGGATTTCATCGCGGAAAAGCCCCTGGGCGATCAGGTGGTGCGCCAAGACATAGAAGAATTGCTGAAAGCTCGGGACCCAGACCGCTTCAGCCCTGCCTCCCTTAAATCCTTCGCCCAGAATATCAACGGCAGTTGGACCCAGGCAGGCTTTCTCCAGGGTAAGGCGCGCAAGACCCGGGTAGCTCCCACACTGGCGTTCCCCAACGTGGTTTTCGCTATATTTGTGGCCTATTTAGAGGGAGCAACTGGAGAGCGGCTGTTCCAAAGCGGTTGGACTGCGCTGCTTGGGGCACCGGGGCACCAACTGACAGAACACGCCATCGCTGCTGCCCAGCGCGGCATTATTGATTTCAAGCAGTCAGGAGGCATTACGGAAGTCCGGTTCAACGATTTCTTGACGAGAGAAGAGGAGCAATGGCGCCATGAGTAGTCGCATCGCCCGCCTAATGGAAAGTTATCAACGGCATATAGAGCTGCCCTGGCAGACCGGCCTGGCCGGTGTTCAGAAAGTCATTTTTGTCGTCTACGATAAGACCGATGAGCTGAAAATCCGCTATCAGGTAGGGGAGTTCGAAAATGCCACTCTCAGCGCCGGCCACCAGTGGGTGTCGGTGGACATTACCGATGACTTCCCCCAGTGGATGGCCGGTCAGGAGTACCGTGAAGGCTTCTTTGTGCATCCCGAGGACTTGCAGGACATTCTCAGCGAGTTCACGGCCTCTGTGGTCGCCAAGATAGACGAAAAGTTGGCCCAGGCGGATGACAACACGGTTGTAGCGCTGCAAGGCGTGGCTGGGCTTTATGGCTTCAGTCACACCTCCGAGGTAGTGGCGGAGATAGCCAATAACATCAAGGGAAGATTGCTGGTTTTCTTTCCTGGTGAATACGACCAAAACAACTATCGACTACTGGATGCCCGGCCTGGTTGGAATTACCAGGCGGTACCTATTACGGCCGGTGATGCGCTCTAAACAGCGCAATGGAATTTACTGCAAGGAGCCACACGAATGCTGAACGCTGAAATTTATGCCAAGAACCCACTGGACAACCAGATCGCCAACAACGGAGTGGCGGAGGTCAAAGATGACGAATCCGCCCAGGCACTTGAAACCCTGCGTTATGAGCTGGATACGTTCGTTTGTGATGGCCAGTACCAGAAAGGACTTGAAAGCATTTTGGATGCTTTTATAACGAATGCGAGACAGGGCAAAGAGCAGAAGGGTGTTTGGATCAGCGGCTTTTATGGCTCTGGCAAGTCACACCTAGCAAAGATGCTGAGATCGCTGTGGACGGATTACGATTTTGGTAACGGCCAAACTGCGAGGGGTATTGCGCAACTCCCCCAAGACATCGAAGCTCTGTTGAAAGAGCTGTCCACTGAAGCAAAAAGATCCGGTGGCCTGCACGCGGCCTCCGGCACACTCGGGCAGGGTGCCAGCGACAGGGTGAGAGCGGCTTTGCTTGGCATAATTTTTAAATCGGCCGGTTTGTCTGAGCTATATCACATCGCACAGTTTGAACTGTGGCTCAAGAGCGAGGGAATTTACGAAGAGGTGAAGGCTGATGTCGAGGGTGGCGGTAAGCAATGGAAATCTGAGCGTAATAGCCTACTAGTATCGCCCCGCTTGCATGCCGCTGTATTAAAGGCCAAACCATCTTTGGCAAGCAACCCGGGAGAGTTGCGGGATCTATTTCGGGAACAGTTCAAACGTGAGGAAGACGTAACCAACGACCAGATGGTAGCTGCGATCAACGATGCTTTGTCAGTAGACGGGAAATTCCCCCTCACACTGGTCGTGCTTGATGAGGTGCAGCAGTACATTGGCACCACTGGAGATCGTGCCTACCAGGTGCAGGAGGCGGTTGAAACCTGCTGCAAACACTTCATGGGAAAACTTTTGTTTGTCGGAACGGGGCAGAGTGCGCTCTCGGGTACCGCCAGTCTCAGTCGTTTGATGGGCCGCTTCCAAATCCCCGTCCAGTTAAGTGACACTGATGTTGAGTCGGTTATCCGCAAGGTTATCTTGCAGAAGAAGGCTTCCGCCAAGCCCGCTGTAGAAAAAGTACTGGAAGCCAACCTGGGAGAAATATCCCGGCATCTACGTGGGACCAAGATTGAATATACCCAGAGTGACGAGGCCGTAATGGTAGCCGATTATCCAGTGCTACCTGTCCGTCGCCGCTTCTGGGAACGAATTTTGCGAATTATTGATACCACGGGTACGGTGGCCCAGCTTAGAAGCCAACTCAAAGTGATACACGAAGCGGCTAAAGTCACCGCAGATCAGCCGCTTGGACATGTCGTCTCGGGTGATTTCATCTATGGGCAACTGTCCACCAACCTATTGCAGACGGCGGTTATTTCCAAGGAAGTCTATGAGACTATCGCCCGCCTGGCCCAGGGGACTGATGATGAGAAGCTGCAGTCGCGCATCCTGGCCCTGGTCTTCTTGATTGGTAAACTTCCCACTGAAGCGGTAGCCGATACGGGCATTCGTGCGACGGCGGACATCCTCGCAGATCTCCTGGTCGAGGACATCACGGCAGGTTCAGATGCGCTGCGCAAAAGGGTGCCAGCCCAACTCGAAGCTCTCGAAGGCTCCGGCATTGTGATGGCTCTGGATATTGCCAGTGGCAAGGAATACCGGCTACAGACACAAGAGAGCAGCCAGTGGCATGACACCTACCGGCAGCAAGAGGCCGAGATTGCCGGCAACCCGGTGCGAGTGGAGACGGAGCGCGACGATCTGCTGGCCATAAAAGCGCGTGGTGTCATCAGCGATCTGCGGCTATCGCAGGGCAATAGTAAGCAGACGCGCAAGCTCACTGCCAGTTTTGATCCGGAGCTTCCCTCCGAATCCCGTAAGCAACTATATGCCTGGGTGCAAAATGGCTGGGCAATGAACGAAAAAAATCTGATTGCCGACGCCAGGGCGGACGAAAACAAGAACGGTACGTTGTATGTATTTGTTCCCGCCCGCAATCGGGACGAAATGCAGCAGGCAATCACCACCATCAAGGCAACGGAGGCTACCCTGAATATTCGGGGCGCGCCCAGCTCGATTGAGGGAAAGGATGCCCGTCAGGCCATGGAAACGCGTCTGGCGGCGGCAATTGGCACCCGTGAAACTCTGCTGGATGAAATTTTCCAGGGCGTTCGGGTGTTCATTTCCGGCGGAGAAGAGATGGATGGCAATACCCTCAAAGACAAGCTGCAGATCGGCGCAAACAAGGCTCTAGAGCGGATTTTCAAGCAGTTTGATATTGCCGATGACGCGGGTTGGGGCAAAGTGGTGGACAAGGCGCGCCAGTCCGGTGGTGAGACCGCTCTAACAGCCGTTAATCATAAGGACGATGCCGATAAGCACCCGGTATGTGATCAAGTGATTAAATACACTGGGTCTGGCAAGAAAGGTAGTGATATTAGGGACAACTTCCAGGCGGCCCCATTTGGTTGGCCCCAGGATACGATTGACGGCGCTTTGTACGCTTTGCTTGCCAGTGGCCACCTGAAAGCCCGTAACGCGGCTAATAAGCCTATAGATGCCAAGGGTCTGGATCGAAAAAATCTTACGCAAACCCACTTCGAGGTTGAAAATGTCACGATTTCGACAAGCCAGAAGATTGCCGTAAGAAAACTCCTAGTTGATACGCTGGGCGCTTGCCCACCCGGCGAAGAAGACGCCAAGATAAACGAGTTACTGCAATATGCACGCGATCTAGCGGAAAAAGCCGGAGGTGATGCACCTCGACCGCACCGGCCCGATCTTGCCCGCATCAACGAAATAGCGGGCGAGGCTGGGAACAGTCGTATGCTGAAGATGTATGAGTACAGAGAGGAGTTGCAGGGAGAATTCAGCAAGTGGCAAGAGCGTGCCGGGTTGATCGCTTCCCGCATTCCCAATTGGACACAGTTGAAGTCCCTAGTCGGTTTGGGTCGCGGTCTGTCATTTCACAGTGAATTGACGAAAGAAGTCGACGCTATAGAAAATGGCCGCAGGTTGCTTGACGAACCGGACCCGGTGTCCGAGTTGGTTAATGAATGCACGGACAATTTGCGCACTACGATCTTGCATCGCTTTGATCTCTATAAAGATACTTACACCACGGCGCTGAATGCTATTGAATCAGACTCCAATTGGTGCAAGCTAGATAGCGCCAAGCAACAGGAGTTACTACAGAAGCGCAATGTCACCGTACCTGTTCAACCAAGTCTTAACGGTTCCGATGAGGTGATTGACTCACTCGATAGTTGCGGGATTGAACAATGGAGCGATCGTACCGAGGCGTTGAAAACCAAGTTTGGAAGCGCCAGGGAAGAAGCGGCAAAGTTTTTGTTGCCCAAATCGGTCATGGCTCATTTGCCAAAACGAACTCTGGAAGATGAAGCGGCGATAAAGCAATGGTTAGCAGATGCCGAAATTGAACTGCGGGAGAAGCTAAAAGAAGGGCCCGTCATTGTCTAGCTGATGCGTAGCAAGTTTTCAGCTTCGCCACATCCGTATAGGTATCAAGGAATAGAGACTACGCATGCAGACAACACTACCTAAGGACCTCCGTCGCAAATTGGAGGCGGCTATTGTCAAGGCTCGGGATATCGCGGAATCGGCTGCCCGTACCGAATTGGAGCGCCTGGCGGTTGGAGAAAAGACCGCCGCAACCTATCTTTCCGATGATCAACGGCAGTTGCGTAATCGGCTGCGTGCGCATGGTCGTCAGCTGGGAGACCGGCGCAAGCCCGATGGTGAGCAGGCCATAGATCGCTTGGTCACAGAGGTTGCGTATGAGCATTGGCATCGCATGTTGTTTGCCCGTTTTCTGGCCGAGAATGATTTACTGATCTATGAAGATGGTGTTACGCCACTGTCCATTCATGATTGCTTTGAATTGGCCGAAGAGGAAGCCGGTGATCGAACGCTCGGCTGGCAGTACGCAGCCCGGTATGCGGGGAATATGCTGCCACAGATTTTTCGCGTGGACTCGCCTGTATTCCACCTGGGATTGGCACCCAATGATCAGAAGCAGTTGGAACAGCTGCTCACGTCACTGGATCAAGAGACCTTTAACGCTTCCGATGCTCTGGGTTGGGTGTACCAGTTCTGGCAGTCCAAGAAAAAGGATGAGGTGAATGCGTCGGAGGTCAAGATTGGTGCCAACGAGCTGCCGGCCGTAACTCAACTGTTCACCGAGCCCTACATGGTGAGCTTTTTACTGGATAACTCTCTTGGAGCCTGGTGGGCAGGGCAGTGTTTGACTGCACAGGACCTAGCAAGTGCTGAAAGTGAAGAGGAGCTGCGCAGCAAGGCCGCTATTCCAGGTGTGCCATTGGGATATCTGCGTTTTGTGCGGCATGAAGAAGGCAGCTGGACTCCAGCGTCCGGTACCTTCGAGGCCTGGCCCGAAGATTTAGGCGATCTGAAGACCCTCGACCCGTGTTGTGGTTCGGGCCACTTCCTGATTGCCACTTTTTTGATGTTGGTGCCCATGCGCATGGAGCGCGAGGGCATATCCGCTAGCGCCGCCGTGGATGGAGTCCTTAGGGAGAACATCCATGCGTTGGAGTTGGATCAACGTTGCGTGGAACTGGCCGTCTTTGCACTGGCGCTTGCCGCATGGAAGTATCCGAATGCGGGTGGTTATCGCGTGTTGCCGGAGCTGAATGTGGCGTGCTCGGGATTGTCCATTGGCGCTAAGAAGGATGATTGGCTGAGCCTTGCTGGTGACAACACCAACCTGGGATTGGCGTTGGATGAGATATATAGACAGTTCAAAGACGCGCCTGTACTAGGCACCCTGATTGATCCCATGGCCAGTCTTGGCAAGGGTTCGTTGTTTGAGTTGGAGTGGGTAGAAGTTGGTCCTTTACTGAATAAGGCGCTTGCCGTTGAAAAGGATGACGAGAAAGCAGAAATGGGGGTTGTCGCACGAGGCATGGCGAAAGCAGCCGGAGTTTTAGCCGACAAATTCTTCTTGGTAACAACAAATGTACCTTACTTAACTCGCAGCAAATTTTCCACCGTGCTCCGTGATTACACTGAGTCTTTCCACGGAGACACCAACGCGGACCTGGCTACCGCAATGATCGATCGCTTTGGCAGTTTGATTCATGGCAGTGGGGTTCTAGCCGTTGTTTCTCCTCAAAACTGGCTGTTTCAACCAGCATACAAGAAATTTCGGAAAAAGACTTTGTCGCAATATTCGTGGTGCCAGATTGCACGACTCGGTTTTGGAAGTTTCAATACTCCGCTGAACGCGGCCCCATCATTGTTCATTGCAACAGCGAGTCAGTCGCGGAAATTACCTATCTATGAGAGCGATGCTGTGAATGCGTTAGATATTGACGCCAAAAATGAAGTGATCGTCCGCGGAGAACTAATACCACTAGATCAAGGGAGCGCCTTGACTAATAAGGACTATATGCTTGATAGGTTCGGAGGCTCAGGCTTACCAAATCTATCGGAATCAATAGATGTGTTTCAAGGTATTCGTACCGGCGATAAGCAACGATTCACCCTGTTTTTTTGGGAAGTGATACTTGGATCGGAATGGGATTTTATGCAATCAACATGTCAGAGAGTTAAGCATTGGGATGGGCTTTCTCAGTGCATTCGCTGGGAGAACGGCAAAGGACAGCTTCATCAGTACGCGGAAGCGACTCGAGAAAAGCTACATGACATGCATGAAAGCGGAAACCTTTCTTGGGGCAAGATTGGCGTCACGATTAGCCAAATGGGAAATCTCGAATCAGCTCTTTATTCGGGTGAAAAATACGATGGAAACTGCGCCACAATCACATCTAAAAATACAAATCTTGCCACTGCGATTTGGTGCTTTTGTTCGTCATTGGAGTATCAAGCTGGAATAAGGGCAATTGACCAAAGTATAAAGGTGACGAACGCTACACTTGGCAAGATTCCGTTTGACGAAAAGAAATGGCTAGAGGAATCAAGCGTAAAATACCCCAAGGGCTTGCCGAAACCGTATTCTGATGACCCCGCGCAATGGATCTTCCACGGACATCCTTGCGGCTCGGTGGTTTGGGATGAAGGCACCAAATGCACTGCTCACGGCCTGCTGCGCAGCGACGACACCGTGCTCCAAGTCGCCGTCGTTAGGCTGCTTGGCTACCGCTGGCCAGCAGAACTTGATAGGAGTATGGAGCTGGCAGCCGAGCAACGAGAATGGGCGAATGGCTGTGAAGTCTTGCTGTCCCTTGCGGATGACGATGGCATCGCCTGTATTCCGGCTGTTCGTGGTGAACAGCCAGCCCATCAACGAATTGAAGCATTGTTGCAAGCCGCCTACGGTGAACAGTGGTCTATTTCCATACGCGATAAGCTATTGGAGTCTGTTGGCTGCAAAAATAAATCTTTGGATTTCTGGCTGCGTGAAAAATTTTTCGAGCAGCATTGCAAGCTGTACCAGCATCGCCCCTTTGTCTGGCATATCTGGGATGGTTTAAAGGATGGCTTTGCGGCCCTGGTGAACTACCACCAGCTGGATCGAAAAAATCTAGAGCGTCTAATTTATACCTATCTCGATGACTGGATCCGTACCCAGAAGCAGGATCAGTCGGATGGGGTGGATGGCGCCGGGGTTCGCCTGGCCGCAGCCCAAGGCTTGAAGCGGCGCCTGGAGCAGATTCTGGAAGGCGAGGCACCCTACGATATTTTTGTGCGCTGGAAGCCTCTAGAGCAACAGCTGTTAGGCTGGGAGCCGGACGTTAATGATGGGGTAAGGCTGAATATCCGCCCATTCCTTGGTGTGGAGGATGTAGGTAAGAAGGGCGCTGGCATCCTCCGTGCCAAGCCCAACATAAAATGGAATAAGGACCGGGGCAAGGATGTACCTTCCGCGCCCTGGTATAGCCTGGGTCTTGAGTACGGTGAAGCCGAGGGTGCGCGCATTAACGATCACCATCTGACCCTAGCTGATAAAAAGGCGGCCCCTGATGCCTAGTGGCATGAATTTTATACTGTGTTGGAGCTGTGAGTGACTGCAGTTATAGAAAGACTGGTGAATGAGGTCCGTAGGGCAGGAGCATTCAATGCCAATGCCCAGGCGGCACCTGTGGCGATACTGTGGACTGACAAAGAGTGCCAGTGGAGTGCTGTATTGCCTCAATTACTTTCAGCCTTGCCCGAGTTGCTGGTTTATGGTGTTTACGATCCCGCTGTCCGTTCTGGGCCTGCCATTTGGTTGCGCTGCGTGATTGCTGGTGCCCTAGAGGGCGTGAGCATTCCCGATGACCTGGTGCCCATAATCTATATCCCAGGGATCTCGCGATCTGAGCTACGTTCTATCGAGAACACCCCTGAGGGCATTAAGCCTCTGGCAGAGCTGCAGTACCGAGGTACCATGTGCAGTCAGCTCAATGGCAAGGATCTAACAGTTAATGCCTTTTTAACCTCGGGTAGCGCTGGCCTGGGGCTCGATGTCGCCAAAGACAACTCTACACAAAAGGCCATGCTGTCCGCCCTGGGGTTACTGCTGGCAACGCCTGTAGAGCAGCTGGAAGATCGCAGACTGGAGGCGATCGACTTCAACCAGTTGCTTACTTCTGATTCGATTCGAGATCTGCTTACCTGGATGAATTCTCCCACGATTACGCGAGACAGTTGGGGGGCCAACCACTGGAACGCCGTGCGCGATGTTGTCAAACAGGAATTTGGCTTGGATATAGAGCGTGATGGCGAGTTGGTGGCGGCCGAACGTCTCTGTGCTGGTGAAGGTAAATGGAACCAGGTATGGAATCGGTTTTGTGAAAGCCCATTGCAGTATCCGACTCTGCCCGAGTTGCTCTCGCGCGTGCCTGTGCCGGATATGCTGGCCGACCCTGATAGATACCCATCGGTGAATGCTGATGCGGAGAAGAGTTTGGAAATCAGCCTGACCAAACTGAAAGGAAAATCGGCCGATGCTGCGCGTGACGAAGTATTGAAGCTGGAAGTAGATCATGGCGAACGACGAAATGGACTATGGGCGAAGCTGGGCAGCGCTCCGTGTGCTGTTGTGTTGGAGCCTCTTGCGCTGGTGGCAGAGCTTTCCAAATCTGCCTATGGTGGTCTGTCTCCGCAGGAGCTTGGCGAACGTTATGCCAAAGATGGGTGGAAGGTTGATCAAGCCGTATTGGCAGCACTGAGGGCGTGTCAAAACAATCATCAGACCAAGTTGGTTGAAGAGATTTTGCAGACCATCTACACGCCTTGGTTAGCTGATTTGAACGAACGTTTTCAGAAGCATGTGCAGACTAAGGGCTACCCCGGTGATGGAGAAATCAGCGAGGCCACGGCGGAATATCTCGCCGATGGCGAAGTGGTGTTCTTTATTGATGGTTTGCGGCTGGATGTTGCCCATGAATTGATGGGGCTCTTGACTGACAAAGGCGTTTCTCCGAATCTGACGACCCAGTGGTCGGCGCTTCCGTCTGTTACTGCTACAGCAAAAGCCGCAGTCAGCCCCATTTCCAAGTTATTGGTGGGTGAGGACGGCGGCAATGATTTTGAACCCAGCGTGAAAGGGGAAGGCAGCCTGACGCATGACAGATTCAAAAAGTCATTGGACAAGGCGGGCTGGCAGTATCTGGGAGACGACGATCTTGGTGATCCCAGTGGTAGTGCCTGGGTTGCCTGTGGTGATATTGACAAGGAAGGGCATAGCAGTGAGCTGAAGCTGCCAAAGCGTATTCCGTCGATTCTGGAGGGTGTTGTTGAGCGCATTGTGGATCTGATGCAGCATGGTTGGCGCAGGGTAAGGATTGTGACCGATCACGGATGGTTGTTAGTGCCGGGTAAAATGCCGAAGTCCCACCTGCCGCAACAGGCGACAGAAAGCCGTTGGGGGCGGTGTGCACAACTCAAGCACGGCGTACAGGTAGAAGGCTTAACGCTCGGTTGGCATTGGAATCCCCAAACCCCAATCCATTTTCCTCAAGGTATCCACTCGTTTATCGCCGGAAGAGCCTATGCGCATGGCGGTGTTAGCCTGCAAGAATGCCTGGTGCCTGTGATCAAAATTACCAATGACATGAAACTGCAAGCCACCGCCAAGATTACCGACGTGCAGTGGCGCGGACTTGTTTGCAAAGTGGAGGTTCAAAGCGCCAGCGGCGGCTTAACGTTGGACTTGCGTACGAAGGTGGCTGATGGCGCAACCTCGATCGTGCAGCTCCACAGCCTGGACGGGGGCACCGCACGCTTGATGGTAGAGAACGACGACAATGAAGGTGTTTCAGCTGTGGTGGTGGTCCTGGACGAATCAGGGACGGTGTTGGCCAAGCAGTCCACCACGGTAGGAGGAGATGACTAATGGAATTGGATGAGCTGGACCGCAAGGCAGCTGCCGCGTTTGAAGGCTACATGGTGCGCAAGGACCTGGTTCGCCAGTTCAGCCGTCAGTTCCCTGTGCCCACCTATGTGGTGGAGTTTATGCTGGGTCGCTACTGCGCCACCACCGACGAGAATGAGATCGAAGAAGGGCTGAAAATTGTGCAGCGGCAGCTGTCTTCGCGCACGGTAAAGGCCGGTGAGGAGGAGCTATTCAAAGCGGGGGCCTACAAGGAGGGCAACGTAAAACTGATCGATATGGTCAGTGTGCGCTTCAGCGAAAAGGACAATGGGTATGTTGCAACACTGCCAAGCCTGCAGCTGACAAAGGTTCGTATTCCCGACAAAATCGTAGATGAAAATGACCGATTATTGACGGGTGGGTTCTACGCGGAAGTAACTCTGGAGTACGACTCCATGATAGCCGAGGAAAAGGGCGGCAATCCTTTCGGTGTATTTGCGCTCAAACCGATACAGCTATCCCAGCGCAACGTGCTGGAGGTGATGGCCGAGGCGAGACGGCAGTTTACGACTGAGGAGTGGAAGGACATTCTGCTGCGATCCATTGGCCTGGAGCCTTCGCAACTCAACGAGGACGCCAAGAACGCGATGTTCCTGCGCATGGTCCCCTTCGTCGAGCGCAACTACAACATGGTGGAATTGGGGCCTCGTGGCACTGGTAAAAGCCACCTATTCCAACAAGTCTCGCCCTATGCGCACCTAATTTCCGGCGGCAAGGCCACTGTTGCAAAGATGTTTGTGAATAACGCCACGGGCCAACGGGGCCTAGTTTGCCAATATGATGTGGTCTGCTTTGACGAAGTGAGCGGAATTTCCTTCGATTCCAAGGATGGCGTCAACATTATGAAGGGTTACATGGAGTCGGGTGAATTTAGCCGAGGCAAGGAGAGTATTCGCGGCGATGGTTCCATGGTGTTTGTGGGCAACTTTGAGGTGGACGTGGCTCATCAGCAGCGGGTCGGTCACCTGTTTGGCCCTTTGCCGGCGGAAATGCGGGACGATACAGCATGGATGGACCGTATCCACTGCTATCTCCCTGGCTGGAATGTACCCAAGATGAACAAGGATCTGCTGACAGACCACTTTGGCCTGGTGAGCGATTTCCTATCCGAGTGCCTAAGCCACTTGCGTAACCAGAGCCGCCTGGGCGCGATGCAAGGTAGAGTACATCTAGGCGGCGCTTTGAGTGGTAGGGACACCAATGCAGTCAATAAGACTGTTTCCGGGCTACTGAAACTGCTATACCCAGGCATGGAGGACACCGTTTCTGATGAAGACCTGGAATGGGCCGTGCACCTGGGTCTTGAAGTGCGGCGCCGGGTCAAGGAACAGCAGAAGCGAATAGGGTCCGCTGAATTTCGTAACACCCATTTCAGCTACATCATGGGCAATGAGGGCGTGGAGAAATTTGTCTCTACCCCTGAACTGCAGGCTGACAACTCCATTGGTGCCGATCCCCTTGAGCCCGGGCAAATCTGGGCAATTAGCGAAGGTGGTGCCGAACACGATGACAATGCTGGACTATTTCGGATTGAGGTCAATGAGGGGCCTGGTAGCGGCGTCAAGATCCTAAACAACCCCGTGCCGCCGGCTTTCAAAGAGTCCGTGAGGTATGCGGAGCAAAACCTTTATTCCAGAGCCGCACAACTGGTCGGCGACAGAGATCCCCGTTCGCATGAATTTAATATTCAGCTGCGTGCTTTTGATGCTTCAAAGAAGGGGGCTAAATTAGGGATTCCCTCATTAGTTGCTATGTGCAGCGCGATACTGAAGAAATCCGTCAGAGGCGGGTTGATCGTTGTCGGCGAAATAAACCTCGGTGGGTCAGTCGAATCCGTAATGAATGCCGTGAATGTGGTCGAGCTGGCGGTTGAAAAGGGGGCCCAGGCCCTTCTCCTGCCAGTGAACTGTCGCAAGCAGCTTTTCGACCTTTCAGACGATATGGCCACCAAGATAGATGTGCAGTTCTACTCCGATGCGCGTGATGCGATGTTGAAGGCGCTGGTGGAGTGACTCCGCGAGGTGTTTGCACCATGCACCAGATAGAGAAACGAAAAATAAGAGTTTAGCTTGGTTCAGAATAGACAAGGATGACTGTGACAAATTTTGAATTTCTGGGAAATTGCCAACCAACACTGAGTGAGTATGGCCAAAGTGCGGAAGCCTTTGCTTACGCGGACCCACAGAGCGCCATCGTTAAACTGCGATGCTTCGCCGAGACGTTCGTAGCGTTTATCTACGAAGAACTGAGGCTCCCGACCTACGGCGCCAAAACCATCTTTGAAAAAATTGATAACGCCGCCTTTGTAAATGCAGTTGAAGGATGTGTGATTGATAAGCTACACCTCATTCGCATGAAGGGAAATAAAGCGGCTCATGGGGATGGAGTGGAAGTAGAAGACGCTCTGGACTTGATCAAGGAGGCATTTTTTCTTGGAGCATGGTTGTTCTGTTCGTACCACGGAGGCGGTGTTGCTGATCTGCCGGAGTATCTGGTCCCCGAAGAGAATGGTGAGCGGACTGACGGCACCAAAGGTAGTCACGAACATAGAAATGAAGATGATTCGCACCAAGAGACACAGAAAGAACTAGCTGAATTACAGCGCCAGCTAGAAGACGCTCAGCGCCGTCTTGATGAGTTAGATAATGGTGTAGACGAGAGTAAAGTCGAGGCACTCAAAGAGAGTAGTGCGGCTACCATAGCAGCCTATAATTTTCAGGCCGAAGATACCCGAAGCAAGATCAAAATGGAGGATGTCTTCGCAGAATATGATTTGACACTGGGCCAGGCTGAGCTGGTCGAAAGGCTGGATACATTTCTAACGTCGACCAAAGAGAATGTATTCCTATTGAAGGGCTATGCAGGTACGGGTAAGACTTTTATCACTAAGGGTTTAACGGAGTATTTTCGTACTATCCATCGAAACTATATTTTGGCGGCACCAACCGGCAAAGCTGCAAAAGTGATTGCCCATAAAACAGGCAGTGCAGCGTACACTATTCACAAAACAATCTATTCTTTTAAGGATATGGCGGAGTACAGAGACGATGATTTAGATGGTTCCGAGACCTATAAGTTCTACGCAAAACTTGCTGTTAACGAGCAATCAGTGGATACGATTTACATCATAGACGAATCGTCGATGGTATCTGATATTTATAACGAAGCGGAATTTTTCCGCTTTGGGTCCGGACACCTGTTAAGAGACTTTTTGAAATTCGTGAATCTTGACCACAATGACCACAGGAAAAAGATAATCTTCATCGGCGATGACGCTCAGTTGCCACCCGTTGGAATGAAATATTCACCTGCTCTAAATGAAAAGTATCTTTACAGCGAGTATGGTTTAGAAACTACTGGATATGAATTGCGCGAAGTCGTTCGGCAAAAGTCTGGTAGCGGTATCATGATCAACGCCAAGATGATTCGAGATTCTCTCGAGAAGTCGGTATTTAATCAGCTTGATATAGACGTTGATAGTGAAGGCGTGCATCACGTTGAGTACGAGGAATTGTTGTCAAAGTACCTGGCGTCCTGTGGGGGAAAAATCAATGCAGAATCTATTGTAATTGCTCACTCCAACGCAGATGTTGCGGCCTACAACCGGCGTATTCGAGAGCATTTTTTTCCGAGTCTTCCTGAGGTCGCTCCTGGCGATAAAGTCATGGCGGTGTCTAACAGCGATAGATATGGATTGTTCATTTCTAACGGTGATTTCGGCATGATTAGGCAAGTTCTAGGTGAAAAGGAAGAGCGGCAGGTTGCCTTAAAGCGTAAATCCAAAGAGACCGGTGAAGTCGAGAATACTCGAATAGCTCTTTGTTTTCGTGATGTTGAAATTGGATTTAAGGATCTTGACGGGCGGCCACATTGGTTTGAAGCAAAGATTGTTGAAAATCTGCTGTATTCGGATTCGCCAAACCTTTCCTCAGATGAAAACAAAGCACTTTACTTGGATTTTTGTATCCGTAATCCAGGCCCACAGCGAAAAAGTCTCGAATTTAAAGAGGAGCTACAGAGAGACCCGTATTTTAACGCGCTTCGACTCAAATTTGGTTATGCGATCACCTGTCACAAAGCGCAAGGCAGTGAATGGAATAATGTGTTCGTAAAGTGTAAGAGCAATCAGAGCCAGTTGAGTGCTGAATACTTTAGGTGGCTCTATACGGCGATCACAAGGGCCTCAAATAGTCTTTACCTCTTGGACGAGCCCCATATTAAATTGTTGGGTCCGATTCCGAAGTCTACCAATCCTGGTGAAATTTGGTCGAGCGAGCCATCTAAAGCAGTTGGCCAGGTATCAGGTCCGATCAAGACACAGGAAGATGAGCTGTTGATAGATGAAAAAGGTGCTGGAGACCTAGTCGTAAAAGATGTGCTCCTATCCGGCAATGCCTTCCTGGACTCAATTTTGGGCCATGTGGAGTCCAAAATCGCCAATACAGGTATTGAGATTACTGGCATTCAGCACCACCAGTTTCAAGAGTCCTTTCTTTTTTCACGAAGTTCGGAGGTCGCACGAATTAACATTATATATAACAATAAGGATAAAATTAAATCTATTGTGTTACCTCAGCACTCCGACCTGGGAGGGCAACTATTGGAGTTACTTACGCCGCTGAAAGGCATCATTCCCAATCATAGTGATAAAGCAGTGGCACCAAGCGAATTCTTGTTTGAGGAAGATTTCTTGAACCAGCTCCATCAGCGATTACTCCGCGTAACAGAGGAAATTGGTGTCAGAATTTCGGGTGTCGATGAACTGCAATACTGCCAGCGGTATAAGTTTCATGATGAGAGCGGGTTGGCGGTAGTTGATATTACCTACAATCTAAAGGATCAGTTTACTCGTTGCAATCTAGTGAAGAGTCTAAGTACCTCTAGAGACTTGACGTCCCAGATGATGCAATTGATCACAGATGGCTTGGCTTAATGGAGGAGCCGCTATTTCGGGTACTCACTAACCTTCGGAAGTCAGGTAAATTGGCAGAGGCCTGGGAGGCGGGATGTCCTGCAGTCCAGGAAAATCCTCAAGATGGTTATTTGAAAGGCGCTTTCTTTTGGGTTTGTTACGACTATCTAAAGGAAGTGCAAGCACCCATTAAAAAGCGAGCCGCGAGTAATAATGGCAATTTCCAGCCGAACCAATCCGAGTTGGACCGGATTAATTTTCTCATTGATTGGGTCGCTTGGCTAAACATTCCATCAGGCGGATTCGAGTATCGAAGTTTATTGCTGGTATTTCAGAAGAATCTCGAGTTTTTACCAAAACTGATATTACTTCTTTTTGCGCATAATGGGTCACTTTTCGATGCTGGGGATGAAGAACCCTATCCGGGCGAGAAAGGCGAGTCACCAAGTTTGATGTTGAATTTTGGACGGAAGGTCGCCAAAGCCTGGTTAGAGTCCGAAGAGGTTCGGCAAATTGACATTATCGATCTTCGCCTTTTTCTCGACGGGATTCGCCGTAGAGCAAAGGATGAAAAAAATAGAATATGGCTGGATTATGACGAAGCTAAATGCCTGATTGCGGCTGGAAATTTGGATGAAGCAAGGAACGTCGTTCTTCCCGTGCTGCGCGAAAAGCAGACTGAATCGTGGGCCTGGGGTGCATTAGCGGCGACTTATCGTGAAGAAAGTGATGAGGCAGCGATTTCTTTATATGCCCAGGGTATTTTGTCCTCACATGAAGACACCTATGTCTTACCTCAGCTAGCGGCCTTAGCGAAATTGTTCGTGAAAGAAGGGGCGGTCGAAGCAGCATCAATGTGCGTGAAACGTGCGGTGGCTTGTTATGAAGCTAACGGTTGGAGGATTAAGCCCAATATCGAACAGCTAACATTCGAAAATTGGTACGATTCGAGTGTCGACTCAAATTCAATTGTCCCTATTCTCCGTGACAGAGCCGCAATTGCTCCTCAGTACCTTTATGACTCAGTACATGTGGCTCACGGCTTGGTGATCAACTTGCATAAGAATGGAAAGGGGCTCCATTTGTATCTGGCTCCTGGCGAAGAGGTATCGCTGCCGCTTCGCATTTTGTCAAAAGAAACTAAGCCTGTTCTGGGAGATTATCTCCAGGTGCAATTGGCTGAAGATGGAAGTAAAAAAGTAGTTCTAGCCGCTACCGCCAGCGTGCCGGTTGACCTTGAAGGAGTGGGCTCTACTATCGATACGCTGCGGGTTAACGAAAAGGGCTTTGGTTTTGTGGGGGATACATTTGTACCTGCGCACCTGATCAATGCGCACACTGACGGTGATAGTTTAGAGGTACTCAGGTATCGAAGTTATGACCAGAATAAGTCTCAATATGGATGGAAAGCGTTACGAATCAAACCGGCCGAAGAATGATTCTCCGGTCTCCCAAGCGGGGTCGCGAATGAGGCTGTTATGGAGAGCGGTTAAACGCATCAGAATCAGATGATGCAGAATTTGAACAGTAAGGAATTGTAAGCCGGCTGTCAAAAAGTGCTGTTCGATATGTTGATGGCGATCCTAGTTAATAAAACCTAATTTGCAGTCGTAGTTGTGGAATGAGAAAAATACTCTCTAAATGAGCTAGTAAAATTATATCGACTCGTCCAATGTTTCTAGCTTAAGGAAAACTTTGTTATACCTGTCGAAGATAAAAATAGGGTCCGGTACAAATGTCAAAAAAATTAGAACAGTCACTTTGGGTGACCTCTGTTTCACCGAAGTCAATTTTTGGTGAGTGTTATGTGGCAACTGCAATCAATTATCAAATCTCAGGTGATCCTATAATCGGAGGATCTGCATTTTCATCAGAAGGTGCGATCGTAAACGAAAATTTTAAGGTGGACTTGGGAGATGTATTGCCCGGTGGTAGCACACATAACCGAAAAAAGTTCAACACTAATCTGGGAGAAAAGTCGGCCTATGAACTTGCCAAAGACTATTTCGATACGCTTTTAGCTGTCTTAGAAAAGGAGTATCCCCGCTCAGAAGAAACCAACTTTAAGCATCCAGCAAAGATTATTGTTGCAGAACCATTGGCGTTTCAGGTTCCAGGGCACAGCAAGCATTGGATAGATAACTATCGTTCAAACATTAGGCGAATACTTGACCGATACGAAAAAGTTGAGTTTCTCCCCGAACCGTTTGCCGTGTATCAGTATTATCGGTACGGGTTAAGACTTCCTGCTCTACAAGACAAGTCCAAGCAGATAGCTCTTATTCTGGATTTTGGTGGAGGAACATTCGATGCATGTATTGTCGAATCAACAAGTTCGGGCGATATAAGTCAATCGGGGAAGAACTCTAAGCCTCTGTCTGCAGATTCAATCCCAGTCGGTGGGTTTTTTATTAATAAAATATTGGCCAAATACCTGATTAAGCGACATCTTGATAGTCCTCAAAAGAAATTAGCAGACAACTACTATTCAAAATATGAACGAGTTTTGAGAGGTGATCTGGAGGTCGAGGATCTGAACGAGGAATGCCAAGTATTTATTAGTAATATTGTTGAATTACAAAAAAAATGTGAACAGTACAAGCTATGCCTTGTGTCGCAAATATCCGATTCTGACTGGGGGCTCGAAGCTGATGCGTATCAAAAAGTTCTAGTTTCAGTTCCTATGGATCCATTTACCACCTGTGCATGGTCTGATGTAGAGTTTTTTGCCCATAACCTGCGGGACCTTTTCGTGAGGGAAATCTGGGATAAACAAATCAAGAAAGTTGTGACGAACGTAATTGGACGCGCAAAAGAGGGCTTACAGGATAAAAGTATTACAATCACGCTTATCTCAGGCGGTTCCTCAAACTTCCGATGGTTACAGGGTCTGCTAGATCGAGATTTTTCTTCAGAAATATTTGGCGCTGAACCTGTGCCAATCGACCATTCGTTCCAAGAGGTAGTTGCAAATGGTTTAGCCATCGAGTGTGCAAGACGATTTTTCGACGCTGAAAGTGAATTTGTTGCCGTGACCTATAATCCTATTAAGCTTTATCTAAATCCAGATGATTCGGGTTTGGAAAAAGATAAACGATACAGATCTGTTGGTGAAAAGATTGATATGTCGAGGGCTACGCCTGGTGATCTAATTCCTTCGGCCCAGTCATTGGCGCATTTTTTTGGTAAGGAGCTGCAGTGGAAAATGAAGCTGAACAAGGCGCCTAGACGACATTTGGAGTACTTCTTCACTCGCCCTGAGGCTGAACACAATTATCATGATTCATATAATGTTGAAGAGACCAAACTTACTACTAGGGATTCTAAGAATTTCGATCAGCAATTGACGATTTGCCTAGAAGTGAATGAAGATGGCACTGCTAGGCCAAAATTTATTTATAAATCAAAAAATGAAGAACACGGTATTAAAGAAAACTCTGAGTCAGGCAGGCCATTTTACATTGATATGACAGCGGACTCGGTTTCCGGAAGGCCACCTAGTAGTTTTGTTGGGTTTGATTTTGGAACCAGTAACTCTTCAGTTTGCCTGCTTTCTCAAAGCCAGATTAAATTGACACAAAGGCGACAATCGGAAAATAGTTGGAGTGGATTGTCGAAATCGGTTTCTTCGCTTCCTTACCCCGTAGCAGTAGTCGTTCGGAAATTTTTAAGTGATAGCGGACCAGGGAGGCTGGCCGAGTCTGCACGCGAAGCATTCGAGGCGGCGCTTGCTTTCATGGCGTATACGGCTGCATCGGAAGCCTCGGCGTTGGGAAGGCCAGTTTCCATGAAAGCTTTCTCGCACCGGTCTATGGGGCCATTAAAAGACTTACTGTCGCGTGCAATGAAAGCTATAGGATCGGACGCCGTTTTTTCTAAAGAATTTCAGCGCATATTAGATGATGTTGGGTTTTTGAATAAGGCGATCGAAGATTTTAATGGGCATAAACATCAAAAGTTAGCAGAGTCAGCTGCAGACTGGCAGGCATATGTAGAATTTGCTGTGAAAGTACTGGCAGATATGTTGAGTGATTTTGTCTTTGGTTATTGCTCTACATCAGAACCCGATGGTTTTGGGGGCTCGTTTAAGGGTAAGTTTGTAGTCGCGCACGACCAGCCACGTTTCTTGGAGTCGTTTAATTATTTTTCCGAAAAAGCCATCCCACCAACTGTAGCGTTGGTCCAAAAGAAAAGCACCTCAGAGACTTTGTCGCTTACACCATTCGTGTTCTGGAGATCTGCCCAGGGAGATATGATGAATCACAACTGCTATTGGCTTGATAAGCGTGGGAAGGATGCAATCATTGTAAAGCAGTGTAACGAGCCGGTGGGGATTAAAGTTCTAGATGTTGATGAAAGTATCGCTTCTGTTGCGAATACATTATTTGACTCAGGGACAACGATCTTCGGTATATTCAATTTATCTGAAGCCAAAACATAAGAACGTAATACTTAGGTAATGACGGCCGCTAGGAAGTTCGATTTTGCAGTGAAAACCACTTCGACTTCTTTTAATACGACGGTTTAGGAATAGTTGGAATAAGATGCTATTTGGCGGTAGAGAGTGTCATGTCCGCAGCAATGCAGCAGTTGATGTGGCCCTTTGCACTTACATTGCACTTAAGGTGAATATTTCGCCTAATTCTGAGTGATGGTGTTGTGAGTTTATTTATAAATATCAATAGCCTAGTGGTCCGCCCTCCCCGATTCGAACGGGGGACCTTCCCCTTAGGAGGGGGACGCTCTATCCAGCTGAGCTAAGGGCGGAAAACAGGGTGCGGATTATTCCGGTTTGGTCTGTGTATGGCAACCCGCTATTTTATCAGCCGGTATTCTGTATACACCGGGTTATGCATTTCCTTGAGGTAGCGCACTGGGAGCCATGGGTACAGGTTGGGCACACCGCTTTTGTCGATGTACCAGCTTTTGCAGCCGCCTGTCACCCAGGTGGTGG
>Ga0208903_1000809_pt1 | contig 20985 bp, 28 predicted proteins | sample AntAceMetag02UKJ_FD_184769 | JGI IMG/M metagenome (GOLD analysis project Ga0208903, IMG submission 184769) | Saline lake microbial communities from Ace Lake, Antarctica - Antarctic Ace Lake Metagenome 02UKJ (SPAdes) (version 2) | ecosystem: Environmental > Aquatic > Non-marine Saline and...
CATGGCATCGAATCTAAATAAGTGTACATACTGCGACAAGACATTCGCAAAAGAAAGAACACTACAAGTACACCTTTGTGAACCAAAACGAAGACACCTACAAAGAGATGAGAAGTGGGTGGTCAACGCTTTCATGGTGTTCCAGAGATTCTACCAGATACATCAGCACAATTCAAAACCTAGAACATACGATGACTTCGTTGACAGTGCATACTACAACGCATTCGTGAAGTTTGGTCGTTTCATCATGCACATAAATCCATTGTACCCAGACAAGTACATAGACTACGTGTTGCACTCGAAGATCAAACTGGATCACTGGGCCAGAGACGACCTGTACGAAGCGTACTTGATCGAGGCACTGAAGTCGGAGCCCGTGGAGGCCGCACTACAGAGGAGCATAGCCACCATGATGGACTGGGCCACAGAGCAGAACGCACAATGGCCTGACTACTTCAGATTGGTCAACACCAACAGGGCAGTGCAACACATACAGCAAGGAAAGATAAGTCCTTGGTTGTTGCTAGGTTGCAGTGCAGGGAAAAGGATGTTAAAATCATTTAACGACGAACAATTACAAATGATAGAAAAATTTATAAACACCAGCTTCTGGCCGAGCAAGTTGAAGAGCTACCCAGCAGATCAAATGTTAGTACAAGACACAGCAAGGGAGGCCAAAATTGTCTAGGATAGATGTAGATGAGACAGATGAGTTAGATTTTGTTGATGGAGACAGTTGTGTTATCATAAGCAAGAGTGGAGACATAAGAAAAATTTTAGTACCAAAAATGGACACAGCAATGATAAACAGTGCAGGATACAGAGCTTTGCTGGATGTGATAGATCTATTGCAACCCGGTTCAAGAGAAGAGTTCATCAAACACAATGAGAAAGACAAAGGAAGCATACACTAATGCCTGACGTAGACATAGATTTCTTTGACCGGGACAAGACATTAAAATTGTTCAAACACACACCGGCTACAATAATCAAAGGAGACAAGACCGAGAAGCACAAGTCGGGAGTGTATTTCCACGCCGTACCGGAACATCCGGTCACAGGACACTCATCATTAGATTACAAGAAGGCAGAGGGCAGGGGCTACTTCAAGATAGACTGCCTGAATGTGAACATATATAAGGAAGTCAAATCAGAACAGGAACTGGTTGAACTGATGATACAGGAACCTGACTGGGACATGTTGAAAGATCCAAAGATAGTGGAAAACCTTTTCCACCTGAATGGTCATTACAACATAGTGTCCAAATTGGAACCAAAGACCATAGAGCAACTAGCGGCGGTGTTGGCCATAATACGTCCTGCCAAACGACAGTTGATGTACAAGGACTGGATAGATATAACCAAAGATGTTTGGACCAAACCCACAGACGGATCATACTTCTTCAAGAAGTCGCATGCGGTGGCTTATGCACAGGCCATAGTAGTCCAGATGAATTTGATAGCACGTGCTAAATATAGCTTTAGTGCAACACAAGATTAAAAAACTCGCTAAAAAATTCCCCAAAAAAATTAAGAAGCCTATCCAAAAAGTATATCCAAGTGAATGTAATGATTCCTATCAGCCAAACAGTCCGTTGACCATATATTACAAGAAGTATATTGAGAAAGATAAAAGTTAGACGGGACGCCTAACCAGTTGTATTGTTCTTCGCTTCACACGTTTCTTTGAGATCTCTGACAGCTTGACTGTTGGACCATGCACTATCTCCACATCCTTAGAGTTCAAAGTGATCAATGTTGTCCGGAAGTATCGGAAATCACCCTTGAGGAATATGTTTATTGGTAATTTACGATTGGATTCGTGCCACCAAGTCTCCCCACACTTCAAGAAATGCATCTTGTCCTGTGGCATCATCAGCCTGCCGTAATCATAGAAACTGATCACGTTGACATCCTCGTTCTGCACTATGCCCACGTATTCTAACTCTCCCTTTCGTATCAGACTCAGGAATGGGAATTTGTCTTTCAATGTGTTAAAAATTTCGTTCATTCTATATCTATAAATACTGTTAAATATGTATTATGCAAACAGTACAACGGTATTTAATAAACAACTTGGTAATCGCCTACATAAGTGGTTATCACGGAAGGAACTCAAAAGTGTACGATAGACGCTTAACACTGCACAGGGGTGTATCAAATCCCATCTCATTCACGTTCAAGAATGAAGATCAGAAAGCACAGGATATCACTTCGAAGACCTACGAATTAAACGTTGTTGACACAGAGAGCAAGATGTCAGTCATAACAAAGACACTGACCACACTGGACGACGGATCAACAGTCAGCACAAAAGGTACAGCCAGTACTACAATTACAGAGGGAGATCTACTTCCTTTGGATGCTGGATTCTATAATTTCGCAGTGCGTGAAGTCAAGTCCGATGGTAGCAGAGAAGTAACATATGCAGACACGGCCTATGCGGCCGCAGGCACAATCGAAGTTCTAGACAGTGCTTATCCAGAATTTGTTTCAAGTGTATCCGTGACAAACTTCACGGTGACTGCCGACAGCAAATCATTAGCGAGACTGTCAGGTGTAGTTAACTCAAGACCAGGTATCAACAACAACAAGGCACTACATTCGATCGCAGTATACACTAAAAATTTCTCAGGAAACTTCAAAGTACAGGCCACGATGGTATCAAGCCCATCACAGCCCACTGACTGGTTTGACGTTGCCCTGACAGGTGACGCACTGAGTTCAACTGGTGTTACCACTTACAACTTCACAGGTGTCTACCACAACGTGAGATTCACGTGGGAAAACAATGCAGGTAATACCGGCCGAGTTGACAAAATCCTATACAGACAGTAAAATATAGTTAATGAATCTTATACAGAATACAATTCTGACTAGTCTTCCTGCGGGTAGGAAGAAAACACCCAGCGGTTGGATCAGCTTCAACGCACCCTGCTGTGTGTACAACGGAGAGTCGGCCGACAAGAAGAAACGTGGAGGCGTGATGACCGGTGCTGATGGTACCGTAAGTTATCACTGTTTCAACTGTGGTTTCAAGGCGAACTATATGTTGGGACGTAAGCTGAATCAGAAGATGAGACAGTTCATGAGCTACATAGGCATAGATGAAGACACCATAAGAAAGATGGCCATTGAAGCCATGCGTGAGGAGGAAGGGGATTCAAAGTATGAGAAGAAGAAGTTCGTCACATTCAACAAGAGATCGTTGCCCAAGGATGCACACAAGTTAGAGGTGTGGTTGGAAAAGTACGTGGGCGAGGATCTAACAGAACCACAATGGAACAAGATAGACGGATTGTTAAAATATCTAGAAAGCAGGGGAATAGGTCCTGACTGGTATGACTTCATGTACTCTCCCGACAAGGGGTGGGACGTGTTCAAGAGATTGCTGATACCATTCTACTGGCGAGGTGACATAGTGGGATTCACGGGCAGGATGTTCGACAAGTCCGAGGGAGTCAAGTACTACACAGACGTGCAACCCGGATACGTGTTCAACATGGACGCACAGGATTGGTCAAGGAAATTCGTGTTGGTGACCGAAGGACCGTTTGATGCAATCACCGTTTCCGGTGTGAGCATACTGGGTTCGGAGATAAATGACACACAGCGAGAGCTGATAGATGGACTGGGCAGACAGGTTATTGTTGTGCCAGACAGAGATGCTCCAGGAGAGAAATTAATTAACCAAGCAACAGAATTTGGATGGAGTGTGGCATTCCCTGAATGGGGAGATGGCGTTAACGACGTCGCTGACGCTGTAATGAAATACGGCAGACTGTTTACTATACAATCAATATTAAAAACAACAGAAAGAAGTAAACTGAAAATAGATTTAAAAAGGAAAATGTATGGTTAGTTTTCATATCGAACCAACTAGTAAATGTACCTTAGAATGTCCACTATGCGATAGGACTTGGTTCTACGAAACATTTAAAAAAAGAAATCTACACGAAATTAATGTAGATAATATTGTAAATTTTGTGGGAGTGAACGCAACTGTGAGTATGTGTGGCAACAACGGTGATCCAATATATCATTCTGAATTCTTAGAGCTCTGTCAGAAATTTAAAAATAATAATTGTCGTTTAAGTATAAGCACTAACGGTTCTGCAAAAACAGAGACATGGTGGCAGAAGCTTAAAAATATTTTAACCAAAGGTGATTGTATCACATTTGCACTAGACGGACTAGAGGATACCAATCATCTTTACAGGAAGAATGCTAAATGGGATTCAATAATGACAGCTGTGAAAATATTAAAAGACAATGACTTTAAAATGATTTGGCAATTCATTCCGTTCAAACATAACCAACACCAGATTTATGATGCCAGTAATTTAAGTAAGGAACTAGGGTTTGATGAATTCAAATTGCTACCCAGTGATAGATGGTTAGGTAACAAAGAGTTAATGCCAGATAAGGAATATGTTGACAACTACCACGAACATCAAAAAGCAGTTCTAATAGATAAAAACTACGAATCAGGGATGGAACCAAACTGTCTAAAGAATGAGTTACCAAGTAATAATTTGTATATTGATTCCGAAGGAGACTTCTATCCGTGTTGTTGGATGGGATCATATAGATACAAGTTTAAATCGGTGTTCTCCCCGAAACAAAAACTGTTTAACATAAAAAACAACACATTAAAACAGATACTGGAAAACACCAGCATAAAAGAGTTCTTTGCTTCAACAAAACAATTTACTTCTGCTCACGAATGTTGTAAAATACAGTGTGGAGTAAAAAATGGCTGAATACAATAACAACGAACCGCAACACCAGGCAAAGAACTATTCGTTCGACGTGCAGAAATTGTACATCGAGATGTTGTTAGCCGACGCTGAATCGTTTGCTAGGGCACAGAACATTTTCAAACCCGAGGCATTTGATCGTAAGTTGCAACCCATCGCAAAGTTTGTCAAGGACTACATGGACGAATACAAGGTCATGCCAGAGGTAGAACAGATCAACGCATCACACGAGATACAACTGAAGCAGGCCAAGGATCTAGATCCAGCACACTTCAACTGGTTGCTGGACGAGTTTGAAACATTCGCCAGACACAAAGCACTTGAAAGTGCGATACTCTCATCTGCTGATCTTCTGGAGAAAGGTGACTACGGTCCAGTGGAGGACATGGTCAAGGAAGCAGTCAGCGTTGGACTCACAAGAGACCTGGGTACAGATTACTTTGACGATCCAAAAGGAAGACTACAAGCATTAAAAGACAACAACGGACAGATAAGCACAGGATGGGCGAACCTGGACAAGAAACTGTTTGGTGGCTTCAACAGAGGTGAGCTGAACATCTTCGCAGGAGGTTCAGGGGCAGGTAAGAGTTTGTTCTTGCAGAATCTCGCAGTCAACTGGGCACAGGCCGGATTGAACGTATGTTACATCTCTTTTGAATTATCAGAGGCACTGACAGCCATGAGACTTGATGCTATGATGACCAACATTCCAACTAGGTCTGTGATGAAACAACTCGATGACGTTGAGATAAAAGTCAAGATGCTGGCCAAGAAGTCAGGTAACTTACAGATCAAGTACTTGCCAAGTGGTAGCAATGTATTAGATGTGAGAACATATCTCAAAGAACTGGAACTTAAAAACAAAGTAAAAATAGATTGCATACTGATTGACTACTTGGATCTCATGATGCCAAAGAGCAAAAGGATATCGCCAGCAGACTTGTTCATCAAGGACAAGTATGTTTCAGAGGAACTGAGGAACTTGGTCGTTGAGAAACAGTGTGTGCTGGCCACAGCATCACAGTTGAACAGGGCAAGTGTGGAAGAGATAGAGTTTGATCACAGTCACATATCAGGTGGACTGTCCAAGATACAGACAGCAGATAACGTGATAGGTATCTTCACATCGAGGGCAATGAAAGAACGTGGAAGGTATCAGATACAGTTCATGAAGACAAGATCAAGTTCTGGAGTTGGACAAAAAGTGGACTTAGAGTTTGACGTTGATAGTCTGAGGATACGAAGCCTGGACGAGGAAGAGTCACAGAGCTACAACCAGCAGGGCAAGAACAAGATATACGATTCATTAAAACAGACTTCCAAGGTGACTGCAGATACATCAGCCGATGCTAGACCAGGAGTGCCGGATCCTCGTAAGGGCGACGCACTAGGGGTTAAGGTCAAAGCCACAGTGGAAGGTGGTAAACTGAGACAACTGTTAAACGAACTGCACTCCGATGAAGAACAGTAATGAAAAAATGCATAGTCCAATACTGGATACAAGCAGACCAATATAGCCAACCCGACTACAATGCACTCCTAAAAAAAAGCGAAGAGTTTGATGCTAACGAATTTGCTAGTCGTAGTGCTAGTAGTTTCCGAGCGTATGCAGACAAATACGGTCATGACTTTATTAGGATAGAAAAAAAGAAACTAGATTTTAAACATCCAACATTTGAAAGATTTGATTTATGGCTTGACGACACCTGGTGGGAGAAGTACGATGAAATTATGTACGTAGATAGTGACGTGTTTGCCATGCCTGATGCTCTAGATGTATTTTTACAATATCCCGAACCAGGAATGCTAAAAGTTTGTGACCATCCTGGGTTTCAACAAGCCAAGGAAGACGACCAAATAGAGCATATCTACCACGGACTACTAAAAGAGTGTACATTAGATCAGGTAAGACATTATGGTTTCCAAGCAGGGGTATTCATCATAACCAAAGAAGCAAAAGAATTAATGAAACCGTATATAGCAAAATACCGAGAGTTAGATGACCACGACGGTAATATACTGATGTGGGCCGCTATCAAGAGCAAAGTTCCTGTTCTCAGAATGAGTGAGCTATACAACTTCAAGAATGCACATATGCGTGGAAAACCTAAAGTCAACTTCTTCCATGCCGCGGGACACAAGAAGATGAAACACTTTCATAGCATAAATTCTTTCCTGATCAAAAACGGAATTAAATAAGGGTATATCATGATCCTTATAGCACACAGGGGCAACACCAACGGTCCAACCCCAAAACGAGAGAACACTATTTCCTATATCCAAGAAGCATTGGACCAAGGATATCATTGTGAAATAGATATATGTAAATGGGATGGTGAAAAGTTTTGGTTAGGTCATGACGAACCAACAGAAGCTGTTGATCGTGAATGGTTGAAGGACAACGACCTATGGTGCCATGCTAAGAACTACAACGCACTGGAGGCCATGATGGCCATGGGTATACATTGTTTCTATCACCAAAGCGATGACTACACACTTACTTCGTATGGTTGGATGTGGGCATACCCCGGCAAGCCAGGAGGAGTAAAAACCATAGCAGTACATCCAGAAAAATTAAGTCCAGAAGAAGTTAAAAAATTTGATGGTGTATGCAGTGACCACGTGGAGAACTTCCGTGATTAAATTGTTGATTCTAGATGTAGACGGTATACTGACCGACGGTAAGAAATACTACAACCGAGAAGGTGAAGTGCTAATGAAAACATTCTGTGACAAGGACTGGACAGCCATCAAGAGATTCAGGGCATTGGGCATAACTGTCATATTCCTAACAGGCGATCCTTTCAACGAAGCCATTGCACGTAACAGAAACATAGATGTTATTGTTAACAGAAAGAACGGCAAACACACAGATAAATCAGAGTTCCTGGAGGAACTAGTTGCGGAACACAAAGTAAAATATTCTGAGATAGTTTATGCAGGTGATGATATCTTTGACATACAGATAATGAAAAAAATACAACACAGCTTCTGCCCACAGGATTGTCCAACAATCGTTGAACAGAATGCTACACCCATACCAGTAAATGGTGGTGATAATTTCGCTGTGGCACTATTCCAAGTGTTGGAAGAAAGAAAATTAATTGAAGTTGTAGACTTCGACGAACATCTCAAACAGGTGTATGCATTAGATGAGAAGGAGAAATTCTAATGCACGACATAACGCTATACGGACACATGACCGTTGATAGAATATTTGACGGCTTCGAGGAGAGACAGACACTGGGGGCCATGGCCAACATGTGGAGGACATTCAAACAGATTGCCCCGGAACTGGACGTTGGTCTGTGTCCTACATCAATTGGAGAAGCAATGGTTTACATAGACAGGGATTCAAGCACCCGGTATTCGAATTTCGTTCCTGATATCAAAACCAACAAACCCATAATACAGAAATCAAAAATATCACACGCACTGTACATCAACAAGCTGTTGGACGTCAGTTGGCTTAAAGACTTGCCAGGCATAGTATCCGCCGACGTGTGTGCTGGCAAACGGGTTGATTCAAGTTTATTACAGTACTTGGACTATTTCTTTATTTCAGATGAGGATGCTTTCGCAGATATAAAAACCATGGCTTCTTTGACCAAAGGATCAGTCATACTGCACACAAGCAAGAGCAGTGTTGTGTCTGATGGCAAGACAGAAACATCATACACATTAGACGATTCTTTATACGTACCGAAGAGCAATGTGTTAGGGGCCGGTGACATGTTCGCCAGCAGTTTCTTACATGCAATACATACCAACAAGGATATCAAATCATCGATGTCTTACGCACACGAAACAACAAGTAACCTAATAAGGACAGAGAATGAAAAAATATAACGTACTACTACCAATAGCCGGGAAAGCACAAAGATTTCTCGATGCAGGATACACAATGCCTAAACCATTGATACTTGCAAAGGACAAACACGTAATTGACTGGGCCATGGAATCTGTAAGGCTCGACGAGTGTAATCTAATCTTTATAGTCAGGGTTGATCACATATACAATTTTTCAATTGATAAAATATTAAAACAAAAGTTTGGAGAGGACATCACAATAGTCAAGGTAGATAAGGTAACAAGGGGTGCTCTCGAGACTTGTACTCTTGCGGAAAAACACATAGACAACGACTTGCCTCTGATCATCTACACCCCAGACGTGTACTTTGGTCCACAATTTAATCCAGCAGATATCAGCAAAGACGCTGACGGATTCCTACTAACATTTACCGCCAACAGTGCTGACCACAGTTATTCAGATTACGGAGAGGATGGCATCGTTAAAAATGTGGTGGAGAAAGAAGTTATATCGAAAGAGGCCAACGTGGGTCTGTATCATTTCCGTACCGGTAAGATGTTCTTGAAATATGCTAGGGAAGTGATCGACGGTGATATGTTGGTTAAGAATGAATTTTATATTGCACCTATGTACAATTTAATGATACGTGATGGGTTGACCGTTGCCGCCGCCAACACAGAAAAAATGCATGTATTGGGCACACCACACCAGTTTGAATTCTTTGTAGACAAAGTTATACACAGATTTGGCTCAAGACCTATCGCACTGGCCAGCGATCACTCAGGCTTCAAACTAAAAGAAATAGCAAAGGAAGTATTGCAACAAAAAGGTTTTCCTATAATAGATGTAGGAACATACACGGACAAGGCATGTGACTATGCCGATTATGTTAAACAAGTAACATCGTTGATCAATAGAAGAGATTGCAGTCACGGTATATCATTCTGTCGTTCAGGGCAAGGTGCAAACATCGCCGCAAACAAAGTTAAAGGGATCATATCAGGACTAACATTCGACGAATACACAGCAGAGTACGCCATCAAGCATAACTGTTGCAACCACTTTGCAGTGCCATCAAAGTATGTAGACGAGAAGATGTTTTCAAAGATGGTCGATGTATGGCTAGACACAACATTTGATGGTGGCAGGCATTTCACTAGACTATCTAAACTGTTATGATCATTAATGACCAACACAGATTTGTGTTCGTGTGCGTGCCAAAAACTGGCTCGACCACACTAACAAAGTATTTCAAACACACAGGTGAGTTCAATAAACCCAAAGGTCATGCATGGCTAATGGAGAAATATCATTACCCTATATCTAAAATACAAAAAGAAGAAGACGTGAAAGAGTATTACAAGTTTGCATACCATAGAAATCCATTCGACAGACTCGTATCTTCATGGATTGATTTCACCCAAGAGAAAGGACATTTGCGAACATGGAGCGAGAACCTCACAAAACATTTTAGAACATGGGAAGACTTCGCTAAAAATTTTGTTGATACAGAGTGGGCTAATGAAATACATTTCCAACCAACAACATACTACACTCACGTCAACAATGTCCAGGCAGTGGATTATATTGCTAGATATGAAAATTTTAGCGATGAGACACAACACATTTTTAAGAAGATAGGTATAAAATATCAGAAGGAAAACTTTAACCATCGATTTAGAAAAACAAGTAGAGAAAAAGATTATAGAAAATATTACAAAGACGACGAAACAATTGAAGTTGTGTCTAATCATTTCAAGAAGGACCTCGAAACATTTGGAGATAAATTTTAATGCAACAATGTATTTTACTTTCACATGTCTTCATACGTAACGGAGAGAAAGACAAAATAGACAAAGTTGAGTTTGCTCTCAAACACTGGCGCAAATACAACCCCGATGCATACATCATTGTAACAGGACACGGCGTATTACCAAATATCAAACAATACTGCGACCACATAATCTGGCCTGCACAAATCATACAAAAAGATATCAACGTAGGTCATCCTTATCTAGTATCTCTGGGGTTAGAGTACCTAGAGCAAAAAGGGTTTGAGTATGTGTTGAAATCACGTTGTGACACCGTGCATAATTTAAAAAACATTTTTCTATATGCACAACAACAATTAGAAAATAAAAAAATGCTGGTAACCCAACAAACAAGTTTAGTACAACAAGTGCTAGGAGATTTATTTCTTTTCAGCAAAGTAAGTCTCATGAAGACAATCTTCAACGTCAATAGATGGTACCCGACCAAAACAGGACTGACCAGCCTAGCAAATAATTTTTTAGCACAGTGTGATCAATCTGCATGGAAGGATGCCTGTATACAGAATTTAAAATTGATAGACATATGTAAATTGAAATGGATAGATTTTAGAAGCAACTGGGAGACTCTTAAAAATTATAAGGATGATATAATGGACGCATCATTAGAAAGTGAACACAAGTATTATTGGGGTGTGAAAGAAAACTGGCATGTGTGGAATGATGCCGACCAATGCATACACAAATTGCCACACGTTGTGACAGAAGAGGAATGGCATAAATGATAGCAGTGTGTGTGAGTGGCATAGCCAGTAATACTCCAGAATACGAAAAAGTAGTTGAGTTACAGAAGAAAGTGTTTGGCGAGTTTGATTTCTTTTTCCAGCAGTGGGAAGGGCATGAGGAACCAAATGTACCAAATTGTTTGTTCACTCCTGAACCTACGTGGGATTACCATGTGATGGAAGATGTCAAGGTCAAACCGGACTGTGATATTTTTAGAAAATACACCAAAAAACCCAATGGTAAAATGTACAGGAAATCTAGATTGTATGAGCAGTTCAGATACTCTGCAAACCAACACATGGCACATTATCATTTAGTGAGTAGCCTACCTAAAGAGTATACAACGATCATAAGATTACGTTTTGACACGTTAGTTTCAACCAAAGTAGATTTCAAACCTTATCTAGAATTAGCCAAGCAAGGTTGGGTAATAGGTTTTAACACAGGCCAAGCAACAGGAGGTAACCCAACACCTGTGCATAGTCTTGAAGAACAGGCTCATGATGCATCTGGATGCCCATGGAGGGTGTGGGATCACATACAATTCCATCCCAGAGACAGACTAAAGAATGTTGAGCTATTAAAAGACAACAAAGAGCTTAATGGTAGCGAATGGGGGTGGTATCAGATTTTTGTACATCAGGACGGGAACAGAAATTATAAAAATATTTTTGGTGGTGAATCTATAGTTAAATGGACCCAGCAACCGTTACAGTGGGAAAACTTTTAGCTAGAGCGTAAGGATTAGCTGTTGACTCTTATAAACATGTAGTCATGTGGTGTTCCCTCTTTGAGGTATGTGTCCACACACTCATAACCAATACTTTCCAGAAGTTGCCTGGCGGAGAAATCTCCCCTATTGATCTCACAGAGTATCGCGGGGCTGTCTCGTTTTATGGTTGCTAGTCCTCCCTGTAGTACACGTGTCTCGTAGCCTTCCACATCTATCTTTATGAAGTCAACATCCTGTATGTTGTAGCTGTCCAGTGTGTTTACTTTTATTGGTATGGTGCTCTTGCCGTGTGGTTCATCACTCTTGATCCTACCCACTCCTGGCTTGCTGTACTTGATCGTTTCTGTGTCTCCCAGTGCCGTGTGGTGAAACGTCACTAGTGACTTGTCATGTATGTGTTTGTGCATCATCGCGGTCTTGTCCCTGAAGTCAAAGCAGTGCGTGTGTTTGAACTCCTGTGCCAGGTGTCCTGCTATCTCGAACACGTCACATCCTATGTCTAATGCTGTGCCAAAGCGGGTCATGTGCTTTCTTGCGAATGCATATGTCTGTTCCACCTGTTGCTGTCTCCATTCCCTGTCTCCCGTGATCATGCTAGTGCTTCTCCTAGCAGTTGTGTACTCACCACGATGTTGTTGTTCTTTAGTCTTGCACGTGCGGAGGCTGTGCCTGTGGCCATTCCACAGCTGGTCCATTGTAGCCCGGACACTGTGCCCGCAGACTTGTACCAGTGCTCTACGCCTGTGAGGAACTGATGGTTGAACTCTATCACTCTCGTGTCGGGTTGCATGGCGTACACGTGTGTGAGGTTACTGCCCGCAGGACTGACCACCACGCTGGTCTCATGTAATAGGTCCACTTTGTCCTGTAGGCTGATCTTGGCGAAGCTGTCAAAGTACTCGAAACCACGTGCTTCTAGAAACCCACGCACCTCGTCCTCGTTGTCAACTCCACGTGCTTTAGCGTCGGCGTTCCTGCTGATGTATATCTTTCTGTGTGGTGTGGTGTGCTTGGGCTTGTAAGTGTCCCTCAGGAAATTGGCCACCCAGTGTCCTGTCGCCCCGCCACCGCTGTCGGGCTTGGTGTATGCATGGAACTCAGGTGCCTCTATCACGCACGGCGTGGGCACCTCAACTATACGTGCCTTGATGTCTGGCAGGCTGGCCAGTGACTCGTGTTGGTACGCTGTCAGCTTGTTTGTTATGATCTTGTAGCTGTTGTTCCTCATGTACTTGAACAATGGTAGGTCCTCGTAGAACCAATGGTAGTAGTAGTTCAGGCTGAATGCTAGATTTACTGGTTCCGTGAATGTGTGTCTTTCCTCCTTGTCCTCTACGTGCAACGACATCTCTATCCCTTTCTGCTTGGGGTTGAGCTTATACCAGAACGGAGTCTGTGAACGTGATAACTTGTTGCCCTTACAGAAGTCTCCTAGGTAAAAATTACTACCGCACACCACACCAGGGAAGTGTCCTGTCTGCGATCCCGATATTGCTATGCCTTCGGGGAACACATATTCCTTGATTTCCGGTTCTTGGTAATTGTATGTGTGAGATACTTTCTCACTGTTAAACACTGTGGTTGTGTAACTGCGTTCAACACTTGGCCGTAATATGTGTTGTTCGATCTTGTCCAGTCCACATGTAATTACTTGCATAGACATATTTAATTGTGTGTTCCACAGTCACAAAAAAAGGGCATGCCCTTCTTTCAATTTAGTAACTAGAATGTGTATATAAATTACCAGACCATTGACACACACACCATCGTAGTGTATAATTATTCACAGCAACAGGAGGTACAATCATGGGCATACACTATGACTACAAGAACACCAGGGGTGCGAAGAAATTACAGAAACAGCACGAGAAGGAACAGCGTAGGCTGAGCAAGAAGTCAACACAGACCGCAGATGCACAGGAGGAAACGGTTCAGGAAAACAAACCGCTAACACTTGACATGATCACTGATCCGAACAAATGATAAACCGGAGGCTGTTCGATCACTACAACATAGACACTTCCAAAAACCTCGGCATAAAGAACAGATGCTCACGTCCGTTCGACACCGTCCTGATCGACAAGCAGGGATCGTGTTATGCATGTGAGTGCACCAGCTGGTTGCCGCAGAGCATAGGAAACCTACAGATAAAATCACTTGGGGAGATCATCGGCAGTGACACGCACCAACACCTACAGAGTTCTATCACCGACGGCACGTACCGTTACTGCAACGAGCATCAGTGTTCATACATAAGGTCCGGCAAGTTCTATAAGGCAACTGATAGCAACATCAAACACCTGCGTCTGGCCATAGACGACAGTTGTAACCTGCGATGTCCTAGCTGTAGGAGAGGCATGATATTCCACAAGGAAGGATCTGAATACAACCTACGCATCAACCTCGCAGACAAGATTAACAGTTGGTTGGCTCGTTACGAACATCCAATACAGGTACACATAGGGTCAGACGGTGATCCGTTCGCTTCACATGTATACAGACACTTCATGGAGCATACACCCAAGCGAGACAACATCAAGTATTCCATACTAACGAATGGATTGATGTTCAAAGACTTTCATAACACGGTACCTCACGTGATTGATAATCTATATCAGCTCGCTGTCAGCATAGACGGTGCCAGCAAGGAAACATACGAGAAGCTGAGACTGGGAGGAAAGTGGGACAAGATACTAGAGGGGTTGGAATACATCGCAGTGCTTAAAAAAGAACATCGTTTCCGTTTCAATCTACACATGGTTGTACAGCAGGAAAACTGGCACGAAATAGAAAACATGTTGGAGTTGGGACACAAGTACGGTGTTGATAGGGTATACTTCAACAAGATAGAAGATTGGGACACTGGGATTGATTTTAAATTGCAAGACTTCACACAGTTGGACAAATTTAAAAAATCCATTTATCGTGTCAGCACAGATCCCGTAGCGTGGAACAATATCTCTAATTTAACTTAGAGCTAAATCTAGCCAGGAACAGCTGAGCGAAACGTTCATGGTGCTCTGCACCATAATGCATACCATCACCGGCGAGGCTGGGGTTGGGGTATAGCTCTCTTGCTGTGAACTTATCCCAATAGGGCCAGCAGTTCTTTATTGTGTAGTCTTCTAACACATTGAGACCTTTTACGTGTTCTTGGTATGAGTCTTGTGCGAAGCAATGGAAAGTTTTGGCGTTGTTCTTTTCTGCGTACTTCTCAACGAAGAAAACATTCTTAAGAAAATTACCCTTATCTGTATCATCGTTCTCAATTGATAATTGTGTTGCATCACTTGTTAAACTCTCTGCATACTTGCCTAATCGTTCTCTACGACTCCATGCCGGCCAACACACAATTATGATCCTGGGGTCTATCAGTTTCTCACAACCATACAGTATCCTAACCACCTTGTCGGCGCTGGCTCCCGGCTGTCCGAGATTCCAATATCTTAATCTAGTTGTGTTGTGTTGTGACAGATGGTGTACCCAGTGTTCATCGTCTGCGTTGCCTTGTCCAAAGGTGTGACTACACCCAAGCACCACAACATTCTTCTTGCCATCTGGCATAGGATCCCATTCCGGGCATCGGTATCCGTGAGAATTAGTTTTGTAATCTATCAGTGGTGGCTTGTTGATGCCAACACTCTCGGGTAGTTCTCTATCTGTGTAGTATCCATGTTTCATTGTACAATTAATTATTGTGTTTTTGGTGTGCCCGGCATGATTCGAACATGCGACCTTCGGTTTAGGAAACCAACATTCTATCCAACTGAACTACGGGCACTTGTTAGTGGCGGTCCCTGGGAGAATCGAACTCCCCTTTGCAGGATGAAAACCAGCTGTCCTAACCGATAGACGAAGGGACCTTAAGTGGCGGGAGTGAAGGGACTCGAACCCTCGACCTATCGCGTGACAGGCGATCGCTCTAACCAACTGAGCTACACCCCCACTGTGTATTTGGTGGAGGATACAGGGATCGAACCTGCTACCTCCTGAATGCAAATCAGGCGCTCTCCCAGATGAGCTAATCCCCCAAATGTACCAAACTTACCAAAACAACCACTATTACCAAAAAAGTCAGCATAGCGTTTGTCTTGAGAGTCGTGTTAGTGGTGCCCCTTGTCCGAGTCGAACAGACCACCTACTGATTACAAATCAGTTGCTCTACCAGATGAGCTAAAGGGGCCACAGTAACAAAATTATAATACACTATAAAACCCCTTGTGTCTACCTGTTAAACGCACACACAAGCACACACACGCATGGTAAAGGACATCCAGGAGCAGTTGTATGTTTGCTATAATATACGCACTTAAAGGCGTTTAAGTGCTCCTATGTTCAGTACGCATATCAGCCCTGTTGACAATGCATAAATATCGTATACAATAAAGTTATGAGAGATTCAAAAGCAATAACAGAAGCAATAGCTAAAAAACAGAGAGCATCCAGAGAGAAACTCCTGTTTAAAAATCTTCGTACAGAAGTGAACACAGGTGCGAGTGGTACACAGAAGTACGTGATCAAGTCGGGCCCGAACGCCGGCAAGGTAGCCGAAGGTTTCCAAAAAACATCATCATAAACACACATTAGATACATACAACGACCGGTAGTAAATACTACTGTGAGCAAAGACATGGAAAGAAAAATTATCATATTACTGACGTTGATCCTGATAGGTATTGGTGTGTCTGGTTGTGCCAAACCAAAAGTCAACACTGTACCAACTGAGATGGACACGATTGGTAAACTTGACGCCATCAGCAACGTATTAGGTTGTATGTTCGATCCTGCACCGTGCCAGGACAAGAAAGACCTAGGCAAGACCGAGGACAAGTAAATGATCGAGTTCATCTGTGAGATCTGTGGCTGTGAACAACACTGCAAGAGATCATGTGGCGAATGCCAGGACTGTCCAGACTGTGGATGCAAACAGTGTAAATCCGAGACAAAATCTAAATAAATACAGTCGCAACAACACAGGAGAATCAAATGTTTCTAACAATAGGATTCGTGATTGGTTTCATCGCAGGTTGGTGGATCAATGAGAAAGTAGAAGACCTTGGTGAGAAGATCAACCCCATCAAGTGGTTCAAGAAGTAATATCAATGACCGAGGGTTTAGCATGTTCAGACACATCAGAGGATGGTTCGAGACTTACAAGAAATCATTGTTCGATTCCTACGAACCGCCTAAGCCCGCTGTCTACAAGATAGGCGACAAGAGGTACGTCCGTACCAAGAGGATATCAAACTCCCCGATCAAGAAAATAAATTTTAAAAAATAATTCTAATTAGCAAACCAGTGTTGGTATGCCAGGTATGGTACCAGGATGGGCCATACCGTGTGTTCTATGATCTCATAGATCACGAACACGGTCAGTAGCACCGCCCACAGCTTGGATGTCTTGGCCTTGTTTGAAACAAATGCAAAGAACCTTGCGTGGTAACTGCCTATCTTTTTTATTAATGCTGTCATGTTTATATTGTAATGCTAATAGTAACTATTCGCAACTACTTATAGGGGTGTTTGGTAATCTATATAGAAATTGATTTACTGATTACCATGCTTTGAATTGACAGACGCAACTGTAATTACTTACTAGCCTCTCCAATTTCGTTCAACATGCGTTCTACTTCTTTTAGCTTGTATAGTTTGAACTGTCCACGCATCCACGGTTGATGTGTAACATCTCTTCTGTTTGCCCACGCATCACTCTCATATATACTTTCAATGTTAACATTAATATTGCCAAACAGTAATAGACTATAACCCATATTTGAAAACTTATGTTCTGGTAGTAAAGATTCTCCGTCCATTATTGCTATAACCGAATCCTCACCGGGGAATGAAACCATTTTGTAATCGATCTCACCACTTGCAAGTGCTGTCCTAAAAGGTTTGCTTTTGTAACGTATCACTTTTGCATTGGGATTTAATGATAGAATAAATTCTTTTTGCGGAGCATACCAAAACGCACTATCCCACACACCTATCTTGATGTCTCCGGTACGAAGATGATTGATGTCTGCGGCTTGTTCGTTGCTAGAAAAATATGTGATATGGTAAGGACTATTTGAATAAGTCGATATGAAGTACTTGTTATCTACCGTGCAAGGTTGTCCACCGAACTGTCTTTCTGTGGGCCAGGCCGTAATTACAGGTTGTTTAGAATTTTCCATTACTTTTTTTGCGGCGACACAGTTAGCAACTTCAATAAAGACGCCAAATCGTTCTCCCAGTGCCTCTGCAAGTATCACATTCAGTCTGTCGATTAATCCGGCCGGACGTGAATGTTTGATAACATTTATTTTTTCAAGTGCAATAGCATTAAATGAAAACAGTGTTACCAACAATATTAAAAAAAGTTTTTTCATTTTATTATTATATAATATCTAAAAGTAAAGTTCAAGTATTCTTATCCAACTATCCCACAGCGGTCCATGAAGAATAAATCCAAACACCAATGGCGTGGGGTCTCGTTTAACTAAAAGAAAGCCTAATGGTATTAGAGTAATAGCAATTAATAGATGCTCTACACCTGCAAAATACATTTGTCCTGTTTGATAGATGGTAAAAAATAAAAATATCATAATGATACTATACACATAGGATATTTTTACTCCGTTGAATACCTTGAGGAGATTCACATACTTGGCCGCTAGTAACAACCCGATCGAAGCACTAACTAAAAAAAATAAAACAATAGACTGAAATGTACTGCTGAACCACTCAACCGACACTGGTAAGTTCCTTGCTTCTAGTACGTGGTATATCAATGCTTCACTGGCTGTAATAGGAATACCCAAAAACAACAACGGAACTAACTGTGTGAATGCTCCTGCATTGTTGGCACTCTCACTTGCTATCAAGCAGTTCGTGTCTCCTAACTTGTACTGTTTGTTTCTTTTACGTAACCATCTTTCGGAAACATATGCTAACACACTGCTGAAACCATAACTCATTCCGGGAACAAACCCTCCAACACTTCCTAGAAAACTACTACGCAACAGTGTCGGGAAATAATTTTTAAGACGTTTGATATTTCTAACATACCCATCAAAGGTCACCCCTGGAAAATTAAATGCTGTTGATGTTTTGAGATAAGAGGTGATTAACATTGGCAAAACAAAAAGTATACTTAACACAGGTAACATTGGTATGCCTGAATATAGAATGTCCATATCAAATGTAAAAAATGCTGTGCCACGTTCTTCACTGAACCCCACGTGTGCCAAGAAGCTTCCAACTGCAAATAATATTATGTTTAGAAGTAATTTGTTACGTGATACCATCAGTAGAACCAAAGCGGCAAACGTAAGCAGTATTGATTGAACGGTTGTATTCCATAATCCGTATACACTCCATAACACCGGCAATAACAAAAGAATTAACAGTACACCAAATATACTTGCGAAGTAACTGCCTAATGCACTAAACATTATTGCTTTGCTACCTCTACCCTGTCTAAACATGGCGTGACCTTCTATCATTGTAGGAATGCTCATGCTGTTCCCGGGTACACCAAATATTATTGCGGTGATACCATTAAAGAATTGATCTATGCTAACCATTGTAACATAAAAAATTAAAATGTTAGCTGGGTCAAGCGTCATTAGAAACGGAAAGGCTAATGTCATAACAACCAGTCCTCCAACCCCGGGCAGTATGCCCGATAGCAATCCGCTGGCTATACCTATAACAAATACTATCGCAGTTTCCATAGGTCCTCCGATACCGGTTTGATTCTTATAGGCTTACCCCATATACCATGTATTTTTCTTTGTTCTATATCTAAAAATCTACTATCTATTGTTTTTTCTATCACCGTGTCAAAAAACTTATTTTTAAGTAGTTGCCTGTCGTTATAGAATTTTGGATCAATTTTAAGTTGTTGTTCTATTTCTATTTCTTTTTGCCAACCTCCCGAAGGGCTTGTTGCATTTGTGTTTAAGAATCTAGACATGGCCTGATACCCCATTGCTTGTAATAGTCTTTCTCTGTATGGACTGCTCTGCCCACTTACCAGTCTGCTGTTGTGTTCTGTTGGTTTTATTTTATTCTCTTTGAATATCTTTTCCATCTCGTCTGCTTTTGCATGTGATATCTTCTTTAACAGGTCCGGTTGGTGGTCGCTTGTATAGAAAAATACTAGGTCGGTGTCTGGGTCTATACAATCGAAAGGTTGTTCCCAATCACAGTTCAATAACTGAAAACACCACCACCCGTCTTTGATCACTATCTCTGGTTTTTCTTTTCCAAAAACAATACAAGTCTTTTGTTTTGTGTTCCTGGTCAACAGATTGTCGTTGCTGTTCTGATGCCAGGAAGTTAGATACTTGTAATCAACTTGCCAACAACCTTCTTGGTAATCTGTTAGTGTGCGTTCAAATGTTTTATTATCCTGTAGTTTCCACTTCTCTCCTATCCTAAAAGTCCATCCTAGATTCTGTATAGCATCGTTGTGTTTCTGTTTGATGATCACTTCCATGTGTTCCTCTAGCCATTTCCTAGATTCAACGGTGCTGTTTATGTCATTGGTAACAAACAATAACTCAATGTTCTTTATCTGTTTTCTTTTGAACTCGTCGGCTATTGTCTCGCTGTCTGTTCCGCCGCTGTATGCAATTATAATTTTATCATAGCTTTGTGCAATCTGTTCGCACATCTCTGCCCTGTAATGTGAAATGGTTTCTTTTGGCTCTGTTGTCCAGTCGTCATCAAAAAATTTGTAGTTTATATTAAACGAAAGAGATTGGTTTAAGTTTTGTGTGAAGTGTTGAAAAGCGTGTAGGTCGCTATGGAATTTTTTTTCGCCTACCTGATAATACAACAAGTCTTTATCTTTTATATTCATACTGTTCTCTGTAAGTGTTAGCGTGAAAACGCATACGGACGGGCCTTTTTTGCTTTGCCTGTGTTTCTTTCAACTCAGCAGGTCCTTGTGTCTCCGACGTCACTAGGATAGTGGCGTTACAAACATATTTATTCTTGGTTGTCGTCTGCTCTGCTGGAAATGATTTTGTCTACTAGGCCATACGCAACGGCTTCTTCCGCATTCATGAACTTGTCTCGTTCCATGTCGTCCTTCAGCTTCTGTAGGGGTTGTCCCGTGTTCTTCTCGTAGATCTC
>Ga0208903_1000822_pt1 | contig 20737 bp, 21 predicted proteins | sample AntAceMetag02UKJ_FD_184769 | JGI IMG/M metagenome (GOLD analysis project Ga0208903, IMG submission 184769) | Saline lake microbial communities from Ace Lake, Antarctica - Antarctic Ace Lake Metagenome 02UKJ (SPAdes) (version 2) | ecosystem: Environmental > Aquatic > Non-marine Saline and...
CCGCTTAGTGTATCAACATAACCTTGAGCAATAACTCCTGCTTCACTCTTAGCTGTTGCTATATCCGAAGTTAATCCAGTTTCAATAGCTGTTCTTTGAGTATGTGCTGATCCACTTAATGTATCAACATACCCTTGAGCAATACCCCCTGCTTCAGATTTAGCTGTTGCTATATCCGAAGTTAATCCGCTTTCAATAGCTGTTCTTTGAGTATGAGCTGATCCGCTTAAGTTTGTTACACTTGTTTCAATGTTAGTTGATCTACTGTTACTAGATGTTACAAATCCTGCGAATGCTGTATCGTTAGTTGTGTCAACACTATTAATTAAAGTAACAATCTCTGCAAATGTGTCGTAGTCAGCAGAAGATGCTGATAGTATTGCATTGATTCTTCCTTTCTCTGTGTTTATTTTACCGTCTAAAGATGTTTCAATAGCTGTTCTTTGAGTATGAGCTGAACCTGATAGTGTATCAACGTATCCTTGAGCAATAACTCCTGCTTCCGACTTAGCTGTTGCTATATCAGAAGTTAATCCGCTTTCAATAGCTACTCTTTGAGTATGAGCTGAACCTGATAAAACAGAATCCGCTGCTATGAATGCTGTGGTTACCTGACTGTTGGCTGTATGAGCTGATCCGCTTAGTGTATCAACATATCCTTGAGCAATAACTCCTGCTTCACTCTTAGCTGTTGCTATATCAGAAGTTAATCCGCTTTCAATAGCTACTCTTTGAGTATGAGCTGAACCTGATAAAACAGAATCCGCTGCTATGAATGCTGTGGTTACCTGACTGTTAGCTGTATGAGCTGATGAGCTGTAGGCAGCATATCCGGTAGTTCCGGATAGTGTAGTTTGAGCTGAAGATGATACTACGTTTAAGGTGTTGATGTACGTTAATGTATCAGAATCCGTATAGGAGGTTACCCCTGATAGGTTTGAACCGTCTCCGAAGAAAGATCCTGAGAATGAACCAGATAATGAAGTACCTGTTCCGTTTTGTACTAAATAATTGGAGTCATTTGCTAGCTGAGATATTGCTGAGCCGGAAATGACGACCTTCTTCCAAGTTGGCATAATAATTTAAGTTTTAGTTGTTTGGTTTATAATAAATATGGTTGTTATTTCTATTCTTGTCCAATGTGTAGGTTATAATCTGTATCAAAGTACATACCCCCAGTTATTGGTGGCGGCATATTAGATTGAGATATAAATTCTAATACCCCAGTGTCTGTTATGCTAAAAGTTTTTAATGATCCAGAGTGTACACTTAGTACATTGCCGGATTGGTCACCTCTAAGTACTAAGGACCCTGTTACTTGGAGATTATTGGCAGTGGAGTAGTATGTTCCTGTCTGTTGAAAGATGTTTAAATCTATTACCCCTGTTATAAAATGAGCTGATCCTGTGTTTAACCCAATTAAAACATTTCCTTGTGTTCCTCCTCCTTCTAGGCCGGTGCCTGCTATGAGTTCTATAATTGATGTAGATAGAGAAGAAGATAAGCTTGTAACACTATTCTCTATGTTTGTAGATCTTGTATTTGAGGAAGTAATAAAGGTTGCTAAGTTTTGATAGTCCTGTACTTCTACACTTGCTATAAATGTTGCTATTTCTGCAAATGAATCTTTATCGATTGTAGAGGCAGATAAAATTGTATCTATTCTTGTTTTCTCTTGGGCTATCGATATCGATAAGGAGGCGCTAAGTGAGCTATTTGCAGTATGTGTAGAACTGGATAATGCTGCTATAGATGTAGTAAGGTTTTCGGAAGAGGCTGCACCGGAGATATTAACTCCGTTGACAATAATGGAACCAGAGATTTGTAATGAACCTGTAAGTAATCCGCTATCAAGTAGTTCCGGGTTTATCTGTTTCCATTGAATTAAAGCCATTTTCTATATAAATTTCCCGGTTATCATAAATTCGTCCGTTGTAGCTATTGCGAAGTTCAGACTTTCATTAAAAATAATCTGTATATCATTACCTTCTTGGGTTATAGATACGACCGCATCAATTTCTACTATCATGCCGTTAATAAATATTTGGAAATCTGCTTTAGTTATAGTAGGGAAGCCTGCTGGTGGTGTTAATATCTGCAGGTTCTGAAGTATAACTGTTTTAGTTTCGGGGGTTACAACAGTTACTCGTGTATTACTACTATAGGCTTTATTTAACCCTAAGTATATTTTTTGTTCTGCTGTCATTGAGTCTTCTATCTGTGTTACGTTAAATTGTGATTGAGCATTATCGTAAAACCTGATTGTTGTTGAATTTACTCTCGTATTTGAATACCTATTTGCCATTATACTAAGTTTTTTATATCTACTACTGACTCTACCCCAAATATAACCGCAGCTTTATTAAAAAACTTACTAGCTCCCTGTGGAAGGGTGTTTATTCCGTCCGGAATTATATGGCCAAGAAGTTTTATCTGAAATGTTGTTTTAACTGTTCTATCTTGTCCTTGGTTTAACTCTGTAGAAGTTGTATAATTATCAATCATAGCCCTAAAATTAAACTTATCTGGGTCTCCCCAGTAGGCATCTGAGGCAAAATTTATACTTTCTACTAATTTATTCATTTGTTCTATATATTCTGTGAAGATTGTGCATGAATATGTAATATTTACATAGTCAGGCATGACAACTCCTTGATATTCTTTAACAATTGATCTTGTATTTAGTATAGAAAACTTATCGTATTTGTTTTTACTGGAGTATTTTTTTTCAAATATACCGAAATGATTAGGATTGTTAGCATCCATTTTATTTCCCACCTGTCTGTTCTTTTCTATATTGTCTCTCTTAATCATTATAAGAGGAACTTGTATCTTTCCGTTTTTATCCCTGTAGAATCCGTCTTTTTGTACTGCAGCCCAGCGTTCTGGTGAGCCATATAGTACGGGGACTGTTTTGGTTATGCTATTTTGTACAACAGAGGGTCTAATTACTTCATTAAAGTAAAAGAATATTGCTTCATCTATTTCTCTAAGACCAATACTAAGTCGTTTTACATCATCTCCTTTAACTGTACGCTGGTTAGCTCTTGTTTTTGTATTAACATCAGGGGTTTTGCCGTCTGGTAGTAGAGATGTTACTGTTTTCTGTGAGAGTTCTATTTGAGATTTCGGAAGTACTGTATTATCTGCCATATTTCCTATTTACGTGTTGTCTAAATGCTTTTTTAAACGATGCAAAAACGTTAAACAGCTGTTCTAGCTTCTGATCTTCAGGGTATTTCTTTAATACATCTTTATAATCATCATATGCGGACTGAATAGCAGTATCTACTCTTTTTAACGGGGTATATTTAATATCCCAAGACACTGTACCTGTTACCGGATCAGTGCCAGTTTTTTTTGATTTAAAAGTAGTGCTATCCTGTCTCCAGTCGTCTTCGTTAAGTATATCCTTTATCTTCATCTTATATAAATAGTTTAGTAACTAGTACCTTCAAATTCAATCCCTGTCTTCTCTCTTCTTGTTAAATGACAGTCAACTATTATAGAAACTGATGTTCCAAACTGTTCTCCGTAGCTAGTTAAATTATAATTCTTATCTCTACCTACAAATAATTGGTTTTCTCTTACTGTATCTACTTCATAGTAATCTTCTTGCCAATTTAGTATGTCCCCTACCTCAGGTAACGTCCCTACACCTACTAGGTCCTCTCTTATGAATGCAAATGATACATCTCTTGTAAGATCTGGTCCAAAATCATCAACATTTATTATTTGATCCCCTCTAGTTATTAAACAATTTAATTTTACCGGGGTCCAGTAGGTTTTAGTTAGAGCTTCTCCGTAGAGATTAGCTTGTGTGTCCTCTAAGCTTAGTTTATAGTACAGTACCTCCTGTTCTACTATGTCTTTTAGTAGTTCTCGGCTAATACCGGTTAGTAAATTAAAATCTCTGTTAGATCCAAATAACATATTAATAGTCTCCTGGTAATTTCATTCGTTCGATTGTCTTATTTGCTATTTTTACTACTTTAACATCCGGGTATCTCTCTAAAGCGGACTTTTTGAAAGCTTCAAAAGCTTCTGCCCCGTTTTTTTGTGTTATTAATTTTACTTTAAACACATACGTCTTAGTTAATTCATTGCTTCCGGCTGCTGTTACTGTTGTAACCCCTGGCAGTGCCCTTAAAAGTTCTGCTAGTCGCGTAGTAGATTCTACAGTACTAATAACCTGTACCATAGCTCTGTAGGGTATAAAGTTTACTTCCAGTAATATGTCTGATAGTTTCATTATCCGATATAAATTGTCATTGGAATTTCTTTTAAAGTTCTGTTAAGGTTTTCTGATTCAGAAGCTCTTCTTTCTAACTGTGATTGACGTGATGTTTGTTCTAACATCTCTCTTAAACTAGTTAGCAATTCTAATTTTTCACTTCTTGCATCTGCTAATAAGTCTGCTTGATTTAGTGTAACTTCTGAACCGGGAACTGGTACGTTTTGGTATTTCCCGCGTACATATGCTAGTAATTCTTTGGATAAAGCCAGTGTGTATCTAAATATCCACTGTCTTCCTATACTGTTTATTGAAAGATAAGAAGGATTATTGTAGGGGACTTCTGCTACATTGGTTATTAACCCTGCTCCATCTTGAATAGATGCTGCTTTCTTTTCATTTACTTTAAAATATTCAAATCTCATCTTACCTGCTGCTTTTGGAAGAGGTAAAACAGTAAGTGTATTATTTATTAATTGAAAAGTATAAGCTGATCTACGTATCTGATCGTTAAATTCTATGGCTTGGGTTTTTAGCATATCAAAAGATGCTGGCATCATTAAGAAGTTGACACCTGGACTGTAAGATCCAAAGTCAAAAGCGTCCATTAGAGATTGTATACCTGTTCCGGTTCCTGCATATGGGTCAAAGTATCGCTGAATGGCCGGTGGAGCTTCGTAAAATACTCTTCTTATTTCAATACTGCCTGTTATCCCCTGCTCTACCGCCCATTGATCAAGATTGTACTCTTGAATTGAGGAAGAAATATTTAATGTCCCGGTATACCTTGCTACATTTCCTCCTACATCTGCTTCCGTACCGTAATTTTTACCTATTTGAATTAACCTATCTAAAGAGGGGTTAATAAGTTTGTTATTTATACTGTTAGTACTATTGGAGCCTTCTAGTGATATATAGTTCTCTCTTATTTTGTACTGAAATACTTCATTACCGTATGTAGAAACTGCTTCTTCAAAGCAGGCGAAGAAATTTTCATCCTGCAATTCTACTTCCATAAGCGGATACCCAAGACGGGTACCGCAAAACTTAGCTACCTTGTTAGCGTCTGTTTGAAAATCTGTATCTGTGTCGTAGAATCCGAAAGGAGTAGAGCCGACAGTGAAATTAGCACTACCGTTCCATGTAGTTGTATTAGCCATAAAATACGGTTTACATATAAATAGTAGTTAATCTCTGAACTTCTGGTATACTTTTAGTATAGGGGATACTATTTCGTGTCGGTGATTTTTTTCTAAATTTACTGTTCTAAATCCTGGTACGTGTTCTTCTATTCGAGATAAAAAAGAAAATCCAGTTTCTCTCCTATCTTTTAGGTCTATTTGAGCTAGGTCCCCGCAGATCACCATTTTTGAACCTTTTCCAAGGCGACCGATGACAGTCTCCATTTGAGAGTGGGTGACATTTTGTGCTTCATCTACTATTATAAAGGCATTGACGAAAGTTCTTCCTCGCATGAAAGCAAATGGTACAATTTCAATACGTCCTTCCTCTAACTCCTTCTTTACTTTCTCTTCATTATAAAGTATATATAGATTGTGGTAGATTGGTGCTAACCAAGGGTCCATTTTTGCCTGTAGATCGCCTGGTAGAAATCCTATATCTTCTTTAGATACGGTCGGTCTTGTTATAACAATCTTCTCTACTTGTTTGGTAAAGAGCATATCTAATGCTACCTGTGTTGCAACGAGCGTCTTACCTGAACCGGCCATTCCTCTTATGGCTGTAATTGGGGATTCTATTATTACTTGCTTTGCGTGTTTTTGTTCTTCATTTAGTTGAACATTAAATTTAATTGGGTTCTTAGGTCTTCTCTTTTGAACGAATACATCGTCCGTGTGATGGTGTGAACTCATTTATAATAACTTTTAATTTGTTCTTATAAATATCCGAAATTCTATTTTAATATACTACTTCTTAAACAAAAAAAAGAGCCCTGAAGGGCTCTCTCTTAGTATTAAATCTAAAGTTAATCTTAGATTTGATTTAAATCAGATACGAAGATCTTACCATAAAATTCTGGTCTGATCATTTTCTTAGCATAACGAGTCATTAAACCTTTTCTTGGAGTGAAAGTTTCTGGATCGTATACTAATGGAGTCATCATCAATGGAACATAAGGAGCATAAACTGCACCTGTTTCTAAGAACTGAGAACCTCTATATCCCATAAGGATTGTGTTTTCAGTCATGTAAGGGTTCTTGTAGACCTTGAATCGGTTAGATAAAGCTCCTACTTTTTGAACTCCCATGTTAAATTCCATTGCATCACCATCTGTTGCTGCTGCAAATCCTGGTATAGATTCTAATACAGTTGCTACTGTTGGAGATACTACTACGAAGTTTGCACCACCTCTAAGAGTTTTTTGGTGAATCTTGTTAGATACTTTTTGGATTTTAGTTCCTAAAGTTTGGAACCATTGTCCTTGAGTATTGTAGAAATCTGAAGTAGATACTGACCAGTTAGATCCGTCCCATACTTTGTTGTTTTCAGCTGACCAGTAATCAGTTGTTACAGCACCTGCAATTAACATATCTAAGATTTCCATGTCAATCTCCATAGAGATGTACTCAGATAATAAAGAAGTTAATTCAGCTTCTGCATCAATTGAATGGTAAGCGTTAAGATCCTGTGCAAATTCTGGAGTCCATTGTGCTTTTAACTTTCTAGTCTTAGCAACAATTGCTTCAGAAGCAAGTTTAACATCAATAGACGGAATAGAGATTGAAGTATCTACTGCAGCATTTGAATCTGCTTCGAAATCTCCTCTATCGTTGTCTACTGGTTGTTTGTGCCATAATACAGCTTTAGTTCCAGTTGATCCTGCATCACCTGTAGCTACAACAAATACTAGGTTAGCTCCAACTACCTTAGTATATTGTGCTAATACTGCAATACCTGTAAGTCTAAATGCTCTAATACCTGTACTATCATATCCTGCTAAGCCTGATGTTGCAAAAGATACTGTATCGTAAGATGCAGGTGCTAATCCAACTTCGAAATCTAAAGAAGATGAAGTTGCTGTTGCAACTGTACCTGTAGCTGAAGTAGAGTTTTGGTTGATTGAGTAACCGAATTGACCGGCGCCGTAAAGACCTCCTGATACTGCTTCGTTTACTGCCATTTTGTCATTAGCTGTAGATACGTTTCCGTACATGTTGTCAGCTGCGGCTCTTCCGTTTGTTGAAGATCCATATTTAAAGTCAAGATAGAATACAAGACCTGATGGTAAGTTCATTGGTTGAACTGATACGAAGTCTTGAGCTACGATTTGAGAAAATACTTTTCTTACTAACGGTAAAGCTACTCCTGCCCACTGCTCACCTGCTCCTGCAGAGAAAGAACCACCACCAACGTTAGTTGAGTTTGCTTCAGCAACGATTTGTTTTGCTTGATTCTCAAGGATCATAGCCATGTTGTTAGCATGACGCTCGTCTTTGATGCCTTCTAATAATCCCGATTGAGACCATTTGTTTGCTAATTTAGTAGCGTCAGCCTGCATACTTTTGTATGAGTTTGAGCTTTCTAATAATGTGTTTATTTCCATTTTTTTAATTTAATGTTTTTTGGTTATTTAATAATTCCAGCTAGTTTCTGCATTCTACGGACTGCATCAGATACTTCCGAAATAATCTCCGGTTTAGAAGCTGTTGTTCCTGTAGCTTTAGACGCCATACCTTTAAATTTTGATTCTGTAACATTTTCTTTTCTTGTATTAACTACATTTTCAGAAACTGTTTCAAAAACTAGTTTTACTTCTTTTACTGTTTCAGCTTTGTCGAAAGCAGCTATGATGTTAACTTTTTGTGATTCTGTAAGGCTGTTTGCCTTAAAGATTTTGTTTACATATAACAATTTTGAATTAAGAAGGTTTACTTCTTGAAGATCTTTTTTAAGATATTTAATAGTATTTAAAGCTTCTTTAAGCTCTTCTTCCATTTTATCTTCTTTATCAGACTTTTTAGATTTATGGTACTTCTCGCTTACTTGTTCTTCGTTTCCGTATTCTAATTCTCTTAAAAGTTCATCTAAATCGATTTCCTCTTCGTCTTCTACTTCCATTCCTGGTTCTTCCATTGCCGGTTCGTCTCCCATTCCTTCGATATCACCAGCATCCATATCATCTCCCATCTCAGCGTCGCTGCTTCCGATTTCTTGAGCAATAATATCTCTGATCATGTCTTTGAATTGGTCTACTGAAAGATCACTAAGATCTTGGTCGCCTTCTAATTCCTCTTCTTCTGATTCCTCAGCTTCGTATCCTGGTGCTTCTTCTTCAGCTTCGTCTTCAGATTCTTCTGAATCATCCTCTGCCTCTTTTACTGCAATAAATCCTGATGCGTTTTCCTCTACTCCTTCTTCTTCTTCATTAGATGAATCTTCCATCTCTTGAAGTTTAGCAGCTAACATATCTTTTAGATGAGGGGTTAAAGTCTCTTCTAGAGCTTGTTTAGCGTTAGCAATAGCGGCTTCACGTACGGATTTAGCTTCAGCAATAGCTTGCTTAAATAAATCTTTGTTTGCCATTTTAATTTAATGTGTTGAGTTTCGTATAGCTATTATAAGCTATAATGTGAAGTTATAAATTTTTTCAATACCGTATAGAGACGGTATATTATGTCTATAAATATAGGCATTTTTATAAAACAAGAAACCCCTACATTGCTGTAAGGGAATCGACACCTGCCTTCGGTAGCTTCCGAGGGAATTATTTTTAAGAGTTTAATATATTCTTTATTTTATTTTTATGTTATGAATCTAATTTAGAAAATCCATTGGGTACAACTCCTTCACATATAAGTGTTGCTACAATTGGTGATACTACTGAACCTACAAATATACCTACACCTGCTGGTGTTGATAATGCTGCTGTTGCGTATATTGGATTTGCTTTACCTACTACATTAGTAAGTACTCTTGTTAGTAATGGTTTATCACATTTTCCGTTAACACCTGGTATTAAAAATATACCTTCAGCTAACAATTTACCAATTACAGTTGATACTGTCATCATTGCCACTTTTTGTCCTACTGTTGCTATTGCCGCTAACATAGTTGCACTAATTGTAGTTGATGTTACAGTACCGGGGTCAGCGGGTGCGGGTTTTGGTGTGAAGTACATAACACATCCGGTTGTTAGTGCCATATTCAATCCAATGTAACAAGCATTTTCATCTAACCAATCAATAGCAGCTGTTACTCCTTCTTCAACTACTTCCAATCCTTCTTTAGAAAATTCAATTGCCTGTGCACTACCTTCTTTCCATACTGTAGATGTCACATCAATACCTTGTTTGGCCGCTTCAGTTGTATTCTTAGCAACGACATCTGTTGTATGTACTACGGCTTTTGTTGCATCCTTATATATATTCTCAGTAGTTTTAACCACATTATCAACTTCATCCTTAATTATATCAATGGGGTTAGGTATTTTAGGAATTGGGTTAGGTATGTTTGGTATTGGGTTAGGTATTTTAGGTATTTTAGGTACTTTTATTTTGTTTAATGGATTCTTCATAATTATTATTTATTTCTTTTATTATTGTTCATACCGAAATAAGTGCCCACTATAGCCACTAATCCAGTAATTGTCACTTGTAAAAGGTGTATTATGTTTTCGTCTATAGGTCTACTATCTTCTAATGCAATGTAGAAATCTCCTATTACTATAATTACTAGTAATATCATTATACCTGTAACCAATATTAATACAACTTTTTCTTTCATTTCCTATAAATATCGTAAAAAAGAAAACCTCATATTTCTATGAGGTCATCCCCACCTGCCTTCGGTAGCGTCCGAGGGAATTATTTTAATGATTTAAGAACTGCTTCTTTAAGCGTCTTTTCTCTTTTAGTTAAACCCTCCATTATACTCTGTATAGCCATGTCATTTACTTCATCAGCCATTTCATCTGTTAGTTTATCTAGCTCATCATCTGTTAATGGAGTTCCGTCTTCATATTCTGCATAACTTATAAAAGCATCAGCAAAGTCTGGGTAGTCTCTAGAGTCAACGCCATCTACTTCTATGGTTGATCTATCTATAGGTTTTGTTAAAGCACTAGGAGGATTCCCTCTACGTGCAGACCTAGCTAACATAGCATCAATACTTGCATTTGAACCTTTTTTTGGTTCATTCTCTAAAGAAACTTCGTTTTTCCTTTCTCTCATTGACATTTCCTCCGAATTGGAGGCGAAGTCAATTACATCGTCTTTTAAAGCTGCTAAATCTTGTAGCAAATCTGTATCTATTCCTCCCTGGTCATTCCATGCATTTATATAATCATCTACTGTAGGAAGACTTGTTATATGTTTAGGAGCATATTTATTCATTATTCGATCAAAGTTGATTCTCTCTAAAGCTACTCTTAAGGCTTCTTCCTCACCTTCTATTGCTTGTTCTTTAATTATTTTACTTGTTTGTGAAAGTTTATTTTCTAATATAAACCCTCGTAGGTTAAAGTTGTTGCTCATAATGCTCTTAATATATCGTTTATAATTAATTCTAGTTTACTATATTTATTATAAGTTATTTTTCCTTCATTTAAGGCTACTGGGTTCATAAAAGCTCCCTGTGTAGATGGATTAGATACGAAGTCCCAACATACTAGCTCAAAATCAGTTTGTACTTCTAAAGTACCTTCGTTTGTTTGCTGTACTGAACCGGTTCCTCTAGAGGAGATACCTATTGTATGCCCTGCTTTGCATATTTCTTTAACAATATTACCTGAAGGTGTATTTAATAGCTCTATACGTCCCATAAGGGCGTCTCCCTCCCACCATAGTTCTTTTACTATATGTGAAGCGTTCTTTAGAGAGACTATAGGAGACTCGGGGTGATCAAGTTCTCCAAAGGCATTCCCAACCTTAACAAATTCTTCTATATATCTTTGAGATTCTCTAAGAAGAATTTCCTTACTGTATGTGCGTCCGTTTTGATTCTTGGCTACTGCTCTCTGCAGAATACCTTCTACTTCGTAGACTCCAGGTTTTGTTTTGGATTCTGTAAGTAGTGATCTAAAAGGGGTGACATCTACTAATAGTTGTGACATAGTTTATTTTTTTTTAGATTCGTATACCGGGGTAAACATCGTTTGTTTATCCATACCTTCTTCTCCTAATGGTCTCTCTCCTGAATTATGAGCTTCTATGTCTTTTGAAGATATTGTTTTTACTTTAGGGAGATCTAATCCCTTAATAAATCCTTTTGCTATTACTGGTCTAAGATCTTTCATGAACGCTGATTCTATGGCTGGTGCTAAGAAGCCTCCAACTTTTAATCCCTCTTCGTTTGTAATATTACCTAAATCTCCGTATACTTTTTGAATCTTCTCTCTTACTTTAGAATAATACGCTTCTACATCTGTTACAATGTTTTCTAGTTGATTGATAGCATTCTGCATTCCTTGAAATCCATCATACTCGTCTGCAATATGGGAAAGGTTTCCTGTAGCTGCTTCGTTAATAGACTCTTCTGTTAATACTTTTCTAATAATAGATTTAACAGCTTCTTTTAATTTAGCATTACTTTCCGCCATATTCTGATTATCTAGGTTTTTAGCGTAATGAATTACGTCCTGTTGAAGGAGTTTTGGGTCTAAATAATCTGGATCTAATCCTCCTGAGTCTTGCCATGCTTTAATATAATCATCTTCGTCTGGTAAGTTATTTACATTTCTAGGAGTATATTTATCAATTAGTACTTTAAAATTAATTTTAAATAGGGCTTCTCTAAATTTTGTTTCTAAATCTGAATCTTCATTTTCTGCCATATTCTGATTATCTAGTTTTCTAGCGTAATCAATAATGTCTTGCTGAAGCATTCTTATATCAAGGAAGTCTGGGTCTAATCCTCCTTCGTTCTCCCATGCTTTAATATAATCATCTTCTGTAGGTAGATTATTTAATCCCTTAGGTGCGTATTTATCTACTATCCCCCTAAAATTTACTTTTGCTAAATTATTTCTAAATTCAGCTTCAAGATTTTCAGAATCTCCTTCTGTTTTCATAGCTCTTTTAATAGCTTTAGTTCTAGCTCCTCTATGTTCTTTTTCACCTGTTTCAATTTTACCGTTTCCGTCATAATCTTTATCGGCTAATTCTTTTTCGTCTACCGGGCTACCAAATCTTTTTAGGTAATCTTTTCTATTTTTAGCTTGAGCAACAGTATTTCCAGGGTTAATAAAATCATTATTTTTGTCGTCACTCTTACCCATCGCCCCTTTAATAGCCTTGTCTTTTGCAGCCATATAATCATCTCCATCGATGTCTCCATCTCTGTCGTGATCTTTACCTTCCTTTTCCTGTAAACTGTCATAGTTAACACTAATAAATTTATCAAACTCACTTACAGGGTCTATATCTGGATTATTTATTAAACCGGTAGCTTTTGTGTGTAAGAAATCTTTTATTATAGCGTTAAGACCGGGTATTTCCTGATATTCTGCTGTAATAGCGTTTATAGCTGCTGCTAAAATTTCTTTTTTACTACTAGAAGGTTCTTCTGTGGTTAGTCCTTTTCTCTCTTTAATTTTAGCTATAGCGGTACTAATTTGATTTTCTGTATATCCGCTTTCTTTTAGTGTTGCTTTCTTCATACCGTTAAACACGTCTACTTCTGCTTTCCCTCTTTTTGTTTCAACTTCTCTATCATGTTTAATAACTTTAGAAGATTCCCCGGACACTAAGTCCAGGTAATGTGTTGGATTTTTTTCTAAGTTATCTTTAGCTTTTTTTTCAGCTTTCTTAAAATCTTCTGCAGATACTGTTTCTCCTTCCTGTTTTCCTAAATCTTTTATTTCAGCTCTAATGCCTCTATCTAAAGATTCTAAGGAATAGTTTAATACTGGTCTTTCATCATAGACTACTTCTTCTACTTTTTTAGTTTCAAATAAGAGACCTCTATTTTTTAAGATCTGTACTGAGTCGTCAAATCCGTTAAATTGAGTTACATGCATAGGGTACTGTTGTCTCATTTGACGGACAAATTCCTTTTTTGTCATAGTGCCTTCGTTTACGGCTCTATATCTCTCTGTTACTGATTTTATCTTCATAATCTATATATAATCAAATCCTTTTGTATGTGATGGCCGTGTAGGACGGCTAACCTGTTTGTATCCTAATTTTGTTAATGTTTTCTTAGCTTTATTACCTTTTCCGAAAACTTTTGGTGTCGCATATTGTGCTCCATCTCCTGGTGAAAAAGATCCTCCTCCGGTACTGGTAATATTTGCTTCGTCAAGCATTTCCTTTATTAACTTAGTTAAGTCTGATCTTTTCACTATACTGTTTTTAACTCATTAACTAATTCGTAGTATTGCATAAGGTTAACTAAGTGGCTATCGGTTACTCTTTCCTTGTTGGTTAAAGGCTTAATAGCTTTAGATACTTCATCTAATTTAATTTTAACTACCTCGTCTTTTACCTTTAAAGATAATTGTCTAACCTGTTCAGCTATTTTAACTAACTCTTCATTTACAATTGTATGTAAACGTTTATTTGAGTTTACTGACGTAATAAACTCTCTTAATATGTTTTTCTGTTCTGGGAGTAAATCTTTGTAGTTGTCGTTAAACTTCTCTAATAGTATTTTAAATGTAAGAAGACGTAAATCTTTATCGTACTTAGAGTACTCTTCAATTAATGTGTCCTTTACATCTGCTTCTTTCTGTGGTGATGATGTTAGGTGTTCTAAAATTGTGGTTTTATTATCCACAAGAAAAGAAGGGCTTACTAAATCAGCATTATTCTGTGCTTCTAATAAACAGTACAGAGCGGCAAGGGCTTTGTAATCCCTTACTTGAATGCCGAAAAATTCATCTACATTATACGCTTCTTTAATATCAGATATTAATCCGTATTTTTGCTCTTTTAAAGCTTTTTGATCTAGCTTACGAGATACTTCCGTAATAGTAGAAACAATGGCTTCTGCTTTAGACTGGGATACATTCTTATTTTTAACAATGAATTCATATAATTTGAATTCCCTTGCCAGGGCTGTTCTACCGGTAAAATATTTTTTTACAATATTAACAGCAGCGGAATCTTTATTATTTAGAGTGTCCGAAGCTATTTGTTTTACTAGTAGCTCAAAAATAAGACCTGTATTTCTAAATTTCGAGTGTTTTACTTTCATTGTATACGTTTACTATAATAAATATGGACTAATTACCTAAATCTTTAATGTTATCTTCATTCATCATATCTGGTTCAGATATAGTTTCTTTAGAAAACACTATATTTTTTAGTGCTGCTTTATTTTTATGGTAAACTCCTTTAGTGACCATGTTCTCCATTACATTCTCGTTGTCTGATGGGTATCCGCCGTGCATCCCGTGGGTGCCTAAAGGGTCTCTTCCTCCTAAACCGGCTGTTGTTCCGTATACTGAGGCTTTTTCAGTTGGTCTTCCTCCTTCTGGGCCTGATTCTCCCCAATCCGGGGTTTCTTCTTCATATCCTGCTGGTACTTCTCCCGGGCCTCCACCTTTTGGTGTTGAAGTAGATCTTCTACCGTACATTGAAGCTAAGTCATGAGGGGTTCCGTAAGTTGTTCCTGATTTAGCAGGATCATTACCTTCATTCTCAATTTGTGCTATTCTAAATAGGCGTTTGGAATCTTCCCTAACTAAATCTCTCATTTCCATATACTCATCTTCTGATAAGTTAAATAGGTTTTCATATATGTAATCTGATGAGAATAATTTAGAGTCTTTCATTTGATTTGCAAGATCAATTTTCTCTTTCATAAGAGCGACTTTTTCTTGTTCAAATATAATAGAAGGAGTAGTAAGTTTAATTTCAAAATTGGTTAAACTCTCTCCCGTAAATCCTTGTGTGTATAAATGTACTAGTGCAATCTTAGTTAATTCAGATTCCAGTATCTTTTGAATTCTCTCTACAGTTCTAGCAAATCTAATGTCTTCTGCTGCTAATGTTGCCTTACCTGATAAATCTCCTTCGTACCCGAAGTAAGCTTTTGGTATCTTTAATGCTGCAAACATCTTAGCTTGTAGGTATATAACGTCTGTTACACCGTCATACTCTAATCCTTTAGTAGTTTCAATTCTAGTAGAAGTATCACCTCCTCTTACAGGCATGTAGAAGTCTTCCATCATGTTCTGCATATTAAACTTTAAGTTATATTGTCCATCATCTCCAATATAAGGAGTTTTTTTCATTCCATTGATAGTCTTTTGCATGAACTGTTCTACCTCTGTAGGTGGTACGTTTCCTACATTTATATAGAACATTCTCTTTTCTGGAGCTCTCATGATTCTATGAATCAACATTGCATCCTCCATTAAAGTTACCTGTTTAAAGATTTTTCTGGCTGGCTCTAAATAAGAACGGCCGTAAGGTAGGTAATTTGTATCTGAGATTAGTCTAAAGTGAGCAATTTCGTAATTGTCAAACTCTACTACTCTTTGGTCTGATTTTCTCTTGGGTAAGTAGTTTGGATTCTGTGAAGATGCTAATCCGTCTGGGTCTAGTTGGAATGAAACTTTGGAAGGGTTTTCTGGGTCTATACCCTCTCTTCTCACCATATGGTAAACTGTATATGGAAGTACATTATAAACTCCAAACTTCTCAGCTATCTCTAATTTTAAAAAGAAATCACCGTATTTACACATATTACGAGTCCATGACCATAAGTTAAACTCGATGTTTAATACATCGTAAAATAAATTATAAAGAACTTTTTGAATGTTTTCGTCTGATGATTTAATCGCTAAGATTTCGTTTTGATCGTTCTTAGTGCATGCTTCATCGGCAATAATATCTAATGCTGAAGCTATAATAGGATCGGTGTCCATCGCTTCATAATCAGAATATAATTGAATCCTTAATGTTTGATAATTCAAGTTAGGATTAAATATATTTTTATTGTTGTAAATATATAGACGGCTAAACCTGTCTATAAGTGAGTTTGTCTGGTATTTACCAGTCTGCTGTATTTGATTAACATCGGCAATCTTTAACTCATTACCTCCTACATTTCTGATTACAATATCAGAAGCAAAGAGTGTTTTAAGTCTGCCAAATAGTGAAGTATCCGCCATTGAAATAATATTTATATATAAATAGTTGGTTTATAGAAGCCAGGTGATATCCTCATCCCCGTAGGCTGTCTTTATAATATATGGATTTTCTCTCTGATTTCCAACTGAAGACATAACTACTCTATTCTGAGTGTTTAGATTACTAAAAGAGGACATTTGTGCTCTGGTTAGGTCCATTCCCTGTTGTCTTAGTCTTAATGCAGTATCTCGTACATACAGTGCAGTAGCACATGATATAATTAAATCGTCATTGTAATTTGTTTGTGCTTGGGGCTTTCCGTTTTTCCAAACAAATACTCTCATCTCCCCCATTGTACGTTTAGATTGTATTATTACAGATCTCTCCCTAATATACTCAGTCATCTTGGCGATCACTAAAGGTCGTGTTTTCATAGACATTGTAAAGCCTGGTACTAATTTATCTCTTTCATATTTAGACATATACGATTCTACTGTCTCCATATTACCTGTTGAACTGTAATATAAGTTTCTATATTCACGTTCCATTACCTGTTCTATAGTAGCCCACCCAATATTGGCATTCTCTATTACAAGAAGTGCTTCATTATATTCTGTTGCTATACCTACAAGAACATTACCAAAATCTTTGGGTGATACTTTGCCCTTGTATTCCCCTACTTGGGTACAAGTTTCTACATCAAATATGTGAAATGCAGAATAATCGGCAGAGTCTCCTCTAGAGACATCCGCTACAACTATATAGTCTTTAGTGTAGTCTGGTGATTCCCAAATCCATAAATTACTATCTACCCCTCTTTTTTCGACAGGGTCTCTTTGATAAGTCTGTTCGTAAAATAAAAGATCATCTGGTTCAAATACTGTATCTCCAGAAGCTAGGAAATCACAGTCACACTCCTGCCCTGCCATGCGTGGTCCTAAATCACGGTCCTGCATATCTCTCCAATCTTGAGTTCTTTCAGGGTGCACACTCCATGGCAGTCTCACAGGCATAAAGGAATTTTCTCCTGTTTCTGCTTTTTCCCATGTCTGGTGGAACCAATTCCCAATACCGTTAGGTGTTGATAGAGCCATACATTGTCCACCTGTTGCTAGTGTTTGTTGTGCTGCTGCAAAGGTTTCATCAATATTGTCTATAAAAGCGGCTTCATCTATTAATAGTAGAGATACCGCTTCTGATCTAGCTGCATCAGCATTCGATGATTTAGCTTGTATCTTAGAGCCGTTTTTTAGTCTTAGTGATAGTTTGTTCTTTTCAACAGATGGTAGCTTTAGCCACCTTGGTAGTTCGTCATACATAAAGATAACCTTTGTTACAAGGTTTCTAGCTGTGGCCTGTGTGGTTGCTAGTGCGAGTATGTTTTTATCCCTATGAAACAACATTAACCAGAGGCTGTATGCTGATGCTAGTGTGGATATGCCTAATTGTCTAGATTTAAGTGTTATAATAAACTGCTCATCTCTAAATAAATGTAAAACTTTCTCTTGAAATGGGTATAGATTAAAGAGTATCCTACCTCTCTGTGGGTGTTGTATATGGCAGTACTTTTTCATAAAGTACGCCGGATCCTTTGCACACTTGATGTACTCCTGTGCAATTATTTTTTTTATGTCTTGACTCATAACTCATTATTTTATTCTACTTTATTAATGCAAGTCTAGGAGTATAATCAGAAACTGTTGTTACTATCTTTATAGAGTTACCAATCTCCTGCTCAAGGTCTTGACTATTACTTATTATTTTATAGTCTAGGTCACTACTAATAAACATTATAGGATGTGCTATTTCTTCTATGTATGCTTTGGCAAGATCTTTTGCTATTCTTAAATTAAATTGCGATAAGGAATTTAGGTCCGCAGTTTCTACCTTTACTACCCCTGGGCCGTATATATCATCTAAAAGTTTCTTAAGGTTTATGTAAAATTGGTTTTCCTTATTTTTATCAGATGTTTGTTTAAGAACGTTTAAATAGTGGAATAACCTTCCCGTCCATCCTGCATTTTTAAGCGGTATTAATACCTTAGCATCTTCTTCCGGGAAGAATTTTAATATGTTTGAAACTATTTCACCTATACTATCTCCTCTTCCTGAAATCTTTTTTGGAGCTAGTATTGCACCTGTTAATGTTCCTTTCTTATTTAAAGAAGAAGCTTTTAATTCTAATGTACCACTAGCTGTTAATACGTCCCCCTTTGGTGCACTTTTAGTATCACTAAGAAGGCAAACTAAGGCTATCTCTCCTCTTCCAACTCCTTTTTGATTTGAACCCGGGGAGAAGCTAATTAATTTATTAATATGTTTTGAATCTATACCGGTTATATTTGCTAACTCGCTTGAAAGGTTTCCTGATTTAGACAGTTTATCGAATGTATTATTACTATTATTAAGCGAGGAAATTATATTGTTTTCTATGTTATTTTTATCTGCATACCCAACAATTAAAAGAGTTTGTTCTTCCCCTAACCCTTTTTTAGTTAATGCATTAATTAGAGAAGTAGTATACCCTTTCCCGGTTTTCTTAATAACTGAATAAAGCTTAGCAATCTGTTCTGGGGAAAACTCTTGTTCTTTCGAATTTAAAAGTTTAATTATATCCTGGACTGATTGGTTGGTTTGTTGAGTTTCTTGTTTTACTGTATCTGTAAGTTTAACTCCAAACATATCTTCAAATAAAATTATATCCTCTTGATTATTAATATCAGGATATCCTTTATTAGTTCTATAAGACCATTCTTGTATAATTTTATCTATAAGATTCATTTATTGTTATTATGCTTCTGGTTCTTCTCCGTCTTCAAAATCAATAGGCTCATCGGATAAATCCTCTCCTCCTCCTTCATCACCACCTTCTGCTCCTCCGGTATCATCTGCTGCAAAGTCATCTTCTCCTCCTGTTGCTCCTCCTTCTCCTCCAGGAAATTCCCCACCGCCCCCAGATGCGTCTGCTACATCTGATCCTGATACTGAGTCTTCCCCTGCGCCTTTCATTGGTGATTCTGAGTAGAGTATTGCAAGTTTGTCTAGAGCTTGTTGGTAGTCTGAAATATTGGAAAGGGTGTATCGTTTACCTAGAATTTTAGCAACAAAGGTTTTACCCATCCATTTTAACTCGTAGTCTTGACCGTTCTTGAGGTTAATTCTAAAAGCGGTCGGTCTTGGAGAGATCCAATCTATTGTATCTACAAATTCTAAAAAGTCTTCTGTTTGTAATTTTACAATAGCCTGTTTCAAGGTTGGAAACTTAGCTAAAATAGTATCTGTTGCATCTTCAAGTACAGTCTCTTTTGGTGCATCCATATCAGGTTCTTCTTCAGGTGTTGGCTTTTCTTCAGTTTCTTCTTCAGCTTCCTCTAGCTCATCTAATAAACCTTCTAATAAAACTTCTTGGTATGCTTCTAGTATAATATTCTTTAAATCGCTTTTTTTCATATTACTTAGTTCTACAATGATCTTTACCTTTTAAAAATGGAGTTTTACATTTAGACCCCTTAACGTGTACCCGGCCACATTTTCCACAGCAGGTTCCTTTTTTTTCGTTAATATGGTGATCCTTATCTGTTGCCCAATCATCCATATCATCGTTGACATCCTCATCTTCCGTAATGGATAAAAGGTTAAGCTTTTTAGTTTCGTCTTCTGCTCTTTTCTTAGTTGCAAAATCTGTTATAATTTTATCTCCTTTCCATACTTGGTATGTATTATTAGATTTCGAAAACTTTACTTTGTGTTTTCCCTCTTCTATTGATTTTTTAATTACACCACCTTTATTATATATGTTTGTAGCTTTAGTATCGCCTGTTCCTTTATTGTAGGATACACTGTAATGAGGTCTATCCATTATGTCTGTTTCAGCCTTTGTGATAACACCTGGGTGGCCTAAGTATTTTACTTTGTCTCCTACTTTAAACTCTAACCTTGAAGTTTTTTCTAGGTCTTCGCTTACTATATTACCTTTGGTAGTTTCAGATCTTGATTCGTTTTGCTCGAAGTGTTTCTTATAAATAATATTCAACAACTTCATTTCATTAGGTTGTAATTTTGTAGCAATTAGCTTTCTCCACTTACCCTTTTGTTCTGAAGGTGGTAATTTTAAGAAATCTTTAATTTCTTGGTCATCTTTTAATTTCCTTGCAATTTGTCTAACAATCCTACGGTCATTTGCATCTTTTATTGAATCCATTACATCACCTAAGGTAGTATTGCCAAATACACCTGTTCTGCTTAATACAGCGGTTAATTGCAACATTGCTGCTGATAATAATAAGAACCCAATTCCCGATGCTTCATTAATCTTAATTGCATCTTTAGTTTCGGATATTGCTTTTTTAATTTCACCACCTTTATTATATATGTTTGTAGCTTTAGTATCGCCTGTTCCTTTATTGTAGGATACACTGTAATGAGGTCTATCCATTATGTCTGTTTCAGCCTTTGTGATAACACC
>Ga0208903_1000828_pt1 | contig 20548 bp, 19 predicted proteins | sample AntAceMetag02UKJ_FD_184769 | JGI IMG/M metagenome (GOLD analysis project Ga0208903, IMG submission 184769) | Saline lake microbial communities from Ace Lake, Antarctica - Antarctic Ace Lake Metagenome 02UKJ (SPAdes) (version 2) | ecosystem: Environmental > Aquatic > Non-marine Saline and...
CGGTTCTCCGGAAACCAAAATGAGTTTCTCACCACGACCGCAGTCATGGTCGCAGCAGCGCGAACGAAAACACCACGCCCACGCGTCTTCGAGCGAATCGAAGACCGAGCTATCAGAGGCGTGAACGTGACCTGTCGGATGCTGGCACCCAAGATGCAGCACATGCGTTGCCGGCAACAGAAAAATCTGCAACGCGACAACGAACCCGACAAAGGCCGTTCGAAATTTGGAATACGCGTTGGACATCAGACGGTACATCACTGCACCCCTTGGGGTTTCGAAGTGTCCGAGCCTTCACTGTCGCTGACTCGGTTCACGGCTGCAGCAACGTCATCTGCCACAAAATCGGCCGACGTTGGCCACGTCCGAACGCTGGCGACGCGGCCTTCTGAATACACCACATAGCTGGGACACACGGTCGCTCCAACTTCGCGAGCCAGCTTTTGGTTCATATTGAAATCAATCCGCACAATATCCGCGTCCTGCTGCAGTTCCAACGCCTTCTGCCGAATCGGCGATCGCATGTCGTCGCAGCGGTAACAGCCGGACAGCACGCTGAATTCCACAAGCACCGGGCGTTGGCTGGTTGTCACCAGAGCCTGAAGTTCGTCGCGGTTTACTTCAGTGATCGCCGCTTCCGGTTGCTGCGGCACAAGGTCCGAAATTATGATGGGAAAGTGAGTTGCCTGCGGCGTCACGTCGTCTGCGCAGCCGGTCAGCATCAGTGAGAGGCACAGCAGGCTGGCGATCCAGCACGACGAGAGTTGGCCGTAGGACGGCTTTTCTAGGCCGTCACCGAAATGTTTTCGACGGCCTAGAAAGGCCGTTCTACAAAGTTGTTGTTCCATCATTCGCCCTCACCCAAATCTGCCGCAACTTCCTGATCGTCTGTCAGTGGCCAGGGTTCAAATGGGTCTTCGAATTGTTCCCATGTCGTTTCGCCTGCGGCAATTTCTTTGCCCGTCAGCAGGCAGGCATCCAGTTCTCGCCGAATCGCTGCCTGGTCCAGTTTCTGACCGATAATCACCAGTTCCTGCCGACGGTCGCCCACCTGCTCGTCCCAGTTGGCGCGAATTTCGGCGATCATCTGCGGGTCTTCCAGAGGCCAGTCATCCTGTGGCGTTTCGGCCCACCACTGTCCGGCCGGATCGGCGCTGATGACTTGCCCGGCCTGAGACCAGTAACCGGCCAGTGTGTGCCGACTGGCCAGCCAGAAGTAACCCTTTGATCTTAAAATGCTGGCTGTGTCACTTCTGTCGAACCAGAAGTTGTAAAACCGTTCGGGATGAAATGGGCGACGAGCTCGGTACACAAAGCTGCTGATGCCGTACTCGTCGGTTTCTTTGGATTCTTTACCTCGAGGCACCTGCAGCCACTGTTCCGACTGTTCGGCCCATTCCTTCTGAAACAGTCGGGTGTTCAAAATCGAAGTCAACGGCACCTGCCCGCGGACGGCTTCCAGAACAATCGCTTCCGGGTTCAGCTTCCGCAGCATGGCTTGCAGACTCTGTCGGTCTTCATCGCTGATAAGATCGGTCTTGTTCAGAATGATGACGTTGGCGAATTCAATCTGTTCCACCAGCAGCAGCGAGATGTCACGATCGTCTGTTTCATCCAGCCCGATGCGGCGATCTCGCAGTTCTTCCATGGACTGGAGATCGAGGATGAAGTTCGCCGCGTCGACTACGGTGACCATGGTGTCAAGCGTTGCAAAGTCATGCAGTGCACTGCCGTTTTCATCGACAAAGGTAAATGTTTCGGCCACCGGCAGCGGCTCTGAGATGCCGGTGGATTCAATCAGCAGGTAATCGAAACGACCTTCCTGAGCCAGGCGGCTAACTTCCACCAGCAGGTCTTCTCGCAATGTGCAGCAGATGCAGCCGTTGGACATTTCCACCAGCTTTTCATCGGCTCGACTAAGCGCCGCCTGACCGCCGCGCACCAGAGACGCATCGATGTTGACTTCGGACATATCATTCACAATCACTGCCACTCGCAGACGATCGCGATTGGTCAGGATGTGATTCAGCAGAGTTGTCTTGCCGGCTCCGAGAAATCCGGACAACACAGTGACAGGGAGTTTTGTATTCATGGATTTTGATTCTTCACATCTGTTTGATGGAGGGCCTCTGATGGATCGTTCAGGCGAGAACGTCCGGTAACAGTTGTGGTCTCAATGTCCGTCGCTGACTTCAGCACCATCGATCCGGACTGTGGACCCAGAACGATCACGGCACACACTGACAGCAGGACGCCGGCACACAACAGGTCATCCATTATCGCGCGATTGATCATGTCTGTTTCCTTGTCTGTCAACAGCAGCAACCAGCCAGCACCAACGCGAAACAGACTGCCAGCCTGTTTCACGTTTCATGTTTCATGGTTCGCCTGCACTTACGATCAATAGTCACAGGCAGGCTGCCTGTGCAACGGTGCGTCGTGACAAGATAACCAGCCCCGGCACGTGCAGGCACATCGACAATCGTGCGCGCACGGTGAGCGGGTCACTGGCGTTGAGGCAAACGGGACCTGCAGCAGAAGGATTGACCTTCGATTCGGCCCAAAGCAATCAGCCTGCGCGCCCGTCTGGAAATCAGCAGTCGGCGGCTGGGCAGCGAATCAAGCCGTCGGCGGACCGCGCGATGGCAGTTCGAAACGCGGGGCCGTGTCTATAACAGGGACTGCCCAAGACTCAGCAAGCGAAATCCAGCCAGTTGGCTCTGGCAATTGCAGGACGACGGTGTTCGTTCGAGCTGCAAAGACAACCTGACAAATCGGACACTGATGAGCATCGTGGACAGGAATCGGAGGGTCGTGGGAATTGCCGCACTGAACGTCCGACGGCGGACTCTTCACCAAACAGTTCGCAGGTCCTGCCGCACAGGTTTTCGGCTGATTAGGCCGTGATTTCCAGGGGCCTTCAGACTCAGAGTGTTTAGAATGCGAATGCTGACAACCGTGATGCCCAGTGACCCAGTGCCACGCCAATTCGAACGTGTGCCAGAAGGAATGTGGTGCGGTTGATGCAACTTCCGCGTGCGAATGCCCATCGCAGCCGGAATGCAGCAAGCCAGCCGCTGGTTGCAGCAGCAGTTGAGAAACTGCCAGCAGCCAGACGATGGCATTCAGAGATTGTGTTCGAAAATTGAACATTTAGACCATCAGCAGTGAAGGTACATCAGGTCCGACCAGTACCTTTAAGTGTACGACGAAAGACTCAAATTCAACAACAACGTTTGGGCGAATTTTAGGATTTCAGCAGAATTCGTTTCACTGCCAGACTTCGACAGCACCGACCGCCAACACTCGAAGTCTGTTGGCTTGCTGATCTCGAACAGTGCTGCTTTTGCCGTGCCATTGCCGGTCGTTCTGTGCATCAATGTCCGAAGCCCCTTGTTGCATTCACCGGCACGATGGCTGCCTCCGCAGAGAAGTCTTGGTTTGAATTGGCGGCTGCCAGAGCGATCTCGGCGGTTTGTAGTGAGGGGTCCAGTTCGGACGCGGTTTGCAGGTGCGCGATTGCTTCGTTTTCGCGTCCCGCACGCAGCATCAGCAGGCCGATGTTCTGATGAGCGGCAGCGGGTCCGACGCATTCTGCAAACAGTGCGTAAGCGTCGTCAAAGTTCTCTTCGGCCGCGGCGACCATGGCCAGATTGAGGCTGATTTTAGGATGCTGTGGATTCAGGCGACCCGCCGTCTGCAACAGTTGTCGCGCTTCTTCAAAACGCCCCTGACAATAGCGGAAATAGCCGAAGTCGTTTAACAGCTCAGCATTCGCAGGAGTCTCCTGCAGCGCTTTTCCGTACTCCTGTTCAGCCGGCCCGAAGCGACCGGCTCGATCGTAAAGCACGGCCAATGGATAGGCGATGCCGGATTGCTGCGGGTTCAGTTCTCGAGCCTTCAGCAGCTGAACAATTGCGTGATCGTCTCGTTCATGCGCGGCCAGATTCAGCCCCGTCTGCTGACAGACCTCCGCCTGCTGTTTGCGAGAAAGCATCGCTGCCCCGCCGTCGTTTCCGTATCGGTCACTGCTCGCCTTGCTGAACAGCGACGCGGACGGAATTCCCGAGCAACCGGACAACCAGATCAGCATCGCCATGATGATTGGAACGTGAGAGAAGCAGGTTGGGTTGCTGAGGCTAAGTTGTTTCATTTTAGAGTTTCACTTTTGCTGTTCGGAAGCACATTGACCAATGTTGACATCACTGACATCACTGACATCACTGACATCTCTTCGCCGTTGGGCTTCACCTGCTGCCGAAAAATCAAACGTTGCGTAACGTGTCGTCCGAGCGCTTGCGAGATGCATGTTCGTTAGAACCCACGACCACCGCCACCGCCACCGCCACCACCACCACCCATTCCTCCTCTGCCGCCGCCTGCATTCTGACCACCTTGTCCGCCACGATTGCCGCCCTGAAACAACTGTTGGAACACGCGAGGTGCTTCGATACCGCGAACGCCGACAGGCGGTAGTGGTGTCGCGTGAACGCGTTGTTCAGCATCGACAACGCCACCAGACCGTAACGCTGCCACGACAGCAGAACGACGGGCCGTATTCAGTTGCTGAGTTCGCGTTGTGGCTGCGGCCAGAGTTTCCAGGTACGTCGGCAACACGGGTTCCTGTTCCAACAGCAGGTCATGGGACTGCGTCGCTATGCGACTGGCCAGGTGTTGCACGTTTCGAGTTGCTTCGGGCCCCAGTTCTGTGCCGCCGTTGAACCAGGCGTTGCGAGAAACCAAGAACTCATCCGATTTCGCCGCACACCGCATCGCGCTATTCCAGTTGTTGACATAGGTCCCCGGTTTCACGGGAATGGCATCCGGACAGAAGTCGTTTGCTCGGCGACAGTCCGCATGACGACACTCGCCCTGACGACAGCTTTTCTGCGGAAAGCCCGCCGTCTGACAGTTGCAGGCCTGGCATTGCTCACATGTCGCGGTTCCACGGGTATGGGGCGATTCTGCGTGTTGCCAGTTGGCTGTTTCGCCGCAATCACGGCAGGCCAACGACGACGTCGCGCAGCCAGTCGCCCCCGCTCCCAGCATCAGCAGCAGCAAGTTAAGCCACATTCGTTCGCTCATGGGTTCTCTCCCGAAAATTCAAACGGCTGCAGAGTGCTTACGCCGGGTTCGTTGAAGGCTGGTTCTGACGCTGGAAATGCGGACGACGGCGGAACGAAATTCGACGGCACTGCTTCAGCACTTGCCGGAACAGAAACTGGCGGGCACAGCAAGCCGTTGGAATGTCCCGGCTGGCCGATGATCACGCGTTGTTCGCACCGTCGAAAGGCCTTCATCTTGCGCAGATCGGTTCGCACGGGACTGCGATAGTCTTCGGCGGTGTGTCCAGCAAGACTGCCTCGCACAAAGAATTCGACATCATCCGGTTCGAAATAATCTGATCCTGGTAATGCCAGTGGTTGCTGTTTGGTATCCACCGGGCCAACCAGATACGGGGTCACCAGCACGACCAATTCCTGTTCGTCATAGGACGTTCCATCGTTGGAAAACAGACGGCCAAGCACCGGCACATCGCCCAGAAAGGGAACGCGAGCCGATGTGCCTCCCAGATTGGTTTGAATCAGTCCGGCCACGGCCAGAGTCTGCCCTTCGCGAAGTTCCACCGTGTTGCTGAAGTTGCGAGTATTCAGACCGGGAACATTGGTGTTGCCCACCTGAGCTCCCGCTGTTTCGTCACGAGTGCTGACACTGGCCTGCAGCGTCAAACGCACTCGATTACCGTCCGTCACAACTGGCACAAACTGCAACTGCACGCCGAAATTCTGAAACTCGACTCCCTGCAGTCCGGTGGCCGTCTGGCCCGTGACGACCGGCACCGGGAAACTTCCGCCGACATTAAAGCTGGCTGGTTGCCCGTTCAGTGTTGTGAGTGTCGGTTCGGCCAGTGATCGAGCCAGATTCAGGCGTTTGAGCGTCGAGATCGCCAGGTCAAAGTCGCTCTGATCCAGCACCAGAGCTCCACCCGCTGCCGGTGTTCCCAGCGTTGTGAAGAACCGAACAGCATCGCTTGCTGATCCAATCTTCAGGTCTGCCCCAATGGCTCGTGAGGCACTGCGATTGACTTCGGCCACCGTCACCTTCAGCATCACCTGATGCACTCCTGCGATTTCCAGCAGATTGATGACTTGATTATTGATGCGTCCCTGATTGATGCCGCTGCTGCTGTCGCCTCGCAGTGATCCAAGCAGTGAACCCGCTTCCTGAATCAGATCCGCATCAATCGCCAGAAACTCGGCCTGCTCCAGAAAGTCGTTTTCACCATTACGACGGCTTCCTGGAATGCTGCTGGAAACAATGCGTGCAATTTGAGTCGCTTCTTCGATGTCCTTCGCTTTACCTCGCAGCAGCACCTGACTGCCGACCCAGGACAACTGCACGCTGCTGTTGGGGAAGGCGTAGTTCACTTCACGCTGCAATGCCTGCAGTTGAATTTCGTAACCACGATTGCGAGCCAGTGAGGCTGGACCGTCGGCGCCGCTGGCATCGGTTACATGCACCAGCCAACTGACGGGCTCTTCGCCATCCGGAGACGTGTCGCTGCCGAACCACATGGTCAGCATGGTGGTGCCCGTTGCCAAAGGTTCAATCGCCAGGCGATGAGGGGCGGCCGGGTCGATATAACGCACGGCAACGATCCCCGCGCCGCTTTCGGGAATGTACGTTCGCAACGGCGGCTGTCGCAACGTGAGAATGTGCGGCAGGCCGATCTGCAATTGCAGTTCTTCTTCCGCCGAAGTTTCTCGTAGCACATACCTAGATGATGGACGACTTTCTGACGAGGACATCTGCCGTTGAGTTTGCGGCACGATCGCCTGTCGCCGAACCTCGACCGCTGCTGCGTTTCGCTGTAGCTTGAGGCGTTGCGGAAGTGTCGGTGCAGGCAAGTGCGGCACTGGCACGGCGGGGCTCGGCTGGCTGCTGAGACCGCCTTCGTCCTCCAGGGCAGCCAGCTGTAAGTGTTGTGGAGCTGTGATCACCGATCGGGTGTTTGCTGTCTTCGCCGTCGGGCGATTTGTCACGAACGCGCTGTTGTTCGTCAGTGACGGTATTCGCACAACGCCCGCGGCGTCTGATCCATTGCCCTGCCAACGGTTTCCACCAACGTTGACATCCTGCGACTGGACGTCCTGAAGCAGCAGCAGGCTTGCCAGCGCAACGCCGGCCAGGACGACCGTAGCATGTACGAAACGCGGAATTTTCTGACCGGAATACATATGTTCTACCCGTCTTCAGCGCGATCACAAGCGCGCAGAGAGCTGACAAATGTCCGACCAGACATAGCGTTTGTATCGGTTATTCCGGTTCGAGGGTTGAGTGAATTCAGGAAAAGCCTGCGGCCTGCGAATTCTGGTTGATGACTCGGGACAGCGATTGCACACACTTCGGGACCGCATCACCATTGGGTGCGACAATCAAGACTCGATCTCCTTCGCGCAGAACGGCTGTTTCCGCCGGAAGTTCCAGAACGGCCCGTGTCTGTCTAGGCCCCGCGCAGGCCCGCCATGGTCGCACCGCGTGGCGCACCTGCAGAACAGTGCCTTCGGCATCAATCATCATAACGTCAATGGCAAACCGCATCCAATGAGTGTGAACCGATCGACATGGAGCAATCAGCAGCCCTTCGTCCGGCGGCAGCTCTCGTCGAAACTGCAGGCCACGAAAGCGAGTCCAGAAGGTCGCGGCCAATTGCAATCGCGGTACGAGCACCTCTGCGGTGTCTGGGTTAATGAGTTGATATCTTGTGTCAACAGGCTGGCTCACGGATCTGGCGTTGCCGCCTCAGCGGATTCATCTCGATCAGTAAGTCCGAGGTGCAGAACAGACAGCACGCGTTTCATGTCGTGGCTGAGCATCGCAGCCGCATCGAGCCACAGGCCGGGAAAGATTCGGCTCTTCAGGATGCCATCTTCGGTGGCAGGCAGCGTTTCATAGCGTCCGTCCGTCAACACAAACCAGTCAATCGCGCGATCTCGAGTCCGCCACACGATGTATTCCAGCACACCGTTTCGCTGATAAGCGTGCTTCTTATCGTGCAGGTCGTAACTCACGCTGCTGGAAGCCACCTCCGCAATCAGTTCGGGCGGCCCCGTCACGTAGCCGTCACGCAGTGTTGACTGACCGCCGTGCTCTTCCCTGATTCGCAGGTAACAGTCCGGCTGAGGAGCATTTTCTAGGTCAAGGTGCACAGTGCCGTTATCGCCGCTCTCAAGCCTGGGCACATGGGCTTTGTAAAAAACGAGCCAGGCCATCAGGTCGCCGTGTGGCGCCGCATGCTCTTCGCACGAAACGGGGGAACCCATGTGAACAACTCCTTCGACCAGCTCGATGTCCGAACGATCCGACATCTGCCGATATCGGCGCAGAAACTCCGGACGGCTCATCCGATCGCCTGGTTCCAGCAGGTCAGGCGAACCGCAGCGTGGTGAAGCAGGCGGATTTGAATGTGTGCTTGTGGACATGCGAACTCCTGTCAATCAGTCCCGAATTGTACTCCGGAAAAGCGGGCAGCCCAAATGCAAAGCCCATCATTGCTGACTTCACAAACAAAAATCCCGTTCGCTCAAAACTGCTGTCTGGTCTGAATAGCTACCTTGCCTGAGTAAATGTTTCCGCCATTTTGAATAGTTGCACAAACGCGGGACCAAGAGTCCACACGAACAGACCGGGCAGAAAACAAACGACCAGCGGGATCACTCGTTTGGTCGCGAGTGCGTTGGCGAAGGCGATGGAACGTTCTCGTCGGCGCGATCGCACGTCATCGGCCTGAAGTCGCAACACGCGAGCGATTCCCATGCCAAGTTGTTCCGCCTGCACCAACGCGGACGTGAATACTGACACCGACGGAATTTCCAGCCGCGCCGAAAAGCGTCGCAGGCTTTGAGTTCTGGGGCGTCCGGCCAGCAGGTCCGCCTGAAACCGCCGAAATTCTTCCGCCAGCGGGCGGCCGGCCAGCCGAGTCTTCAGAATGCGTGACAGAGCAGCATCGAAGCCCAAGCCAGCTTCGCTGAGTGTCGACAGAAGCTCCAGCGCCAGCGGAAGATCCTGTTCTACCAGTTCCACTCGTTTTCGTCGAGCGGCTCGGATCAGCAGCCACGGAGTCGCCGCCAGTACAATCAGCAGCACCCACGGGGCCACCCACACAATGGGAAGAAAGGTTTCGCCCACGCCACCGGGAGCCTGCACGATGCTGGTTTCCATCAGTTGCTGCAGGCCGGACCACCTGAAACCGCCAGCCACCAACGTTCCCAGCAGTGTGAGTACCAGAGTTGCAACGATAAACAGGACGTCGGCACCGGGGCGACGGAATCCGGCCAGAAACAACCAGTGACCCAGCCACCAGCGTTCTTCCGCATCGGTTCCCGCCACTGAAGTTGATTGCATCGCAGGTGTCTGCTGAGTGAAATCGTCCCATCGTTGCTGCACCACCGTGCGTATCCACAGATGTTTCAGCAACAGTCCGATGCCGGTCAGGAACACCGACAGCAATAACAGACCCACGATAAACTTCTGCATGTCAGGACCTCGGCTTACTGATCAGGTTCATCCATGCGATGCCCACCGCCTGCAGCAGCACTGAGCCAGCCACGAAGTAACTGCCCACTGTGGACGTTACAAACTCACGCATCTGTTCGGGACCATTGTTGCGAACGATCAACGCCACAAAATAGGTCAGAGCAATCAGAGCGATGGTGGAAAACTGCGACTGAGCCGTGTTGGACTGAATGCGTCGCCGCACTTCGATACGATCGCGAATGGTGCGAGCCACCGTGGTCAGCGTAGATGTCAGTTTTCCGCCGACTTCCCAATGTACAGACAACGCTGAAGTGAACAGCAGAAATGTTTCCAGCGGAATTCGTTCGGCCAGCGATGCGAAGACCGCTGAGGCACTATCACCGAGCCTGATTCGCCCCGACACTTCTTCCAGATACGGCTTGAGCGGTTGCTGCGCTTCGACAATCGCGGCGTCCATGGCGGCTCCGATACTGGCACCGGCTCCGACCGCACCGATCATGATGTCAATCGCGTCGGCCAGTTGTCGTTCCAGCTTTGCGGCATTCCGAGCGGCAAGGAAGGCTTCCACTTGTGCGGTCAGCAGGCCAACCATCAATGCGGCGGCAACAACGTAAGGGGCTCGCAGTTGAAACATCAGCCACATCGAAAGGCCGGTGGCCACTGCCAATACCCACGGAACCCACATCCAGCGGCGGCGCAAACGTCGACCCGAACGCTCAGCCACAGCCAGTGTGACGTTTTGAGTGCTGGCCAGGTTCAGTCGTTCCCACGCCGCGTCGCGAACTCGTACCGACTGCCACCAGGCAGCGATGCCGGCCACCAAACACAGCCAGATCAGTCCGACAATCCATCCCATGTCAACTCACCGCCGGCTGAAACAGATGCATGGGCACATCGATATTGTTGGCTCGCAGAGCATCGACCACGCGAGGCACGATGCCGGTGGCGACAAATTCGCCCGCAATCCGCCGCCCTTGACGACCGCCTGGCCGAAAGCGAAAGATGTCCTGCAACTGCGGAGTGTCACCTTCCATGCCCGTCAGCTCGCTCACACTTTCCACTCGCCGCACGCCGTCTTCGTACCGCCGGATATACACCACGACTTGAATGGCCGACACGATCTGTTCACGGATGGCTCGCGAAGGCAGATCCAGGCCGGCCATCAGCACCATGGTTTCCAGGCGAGCGATCGCGTCACGGCTGCTGTTGGCGTGAACGGTTGTCAGGCTGCCGTCGTGCCCGGTGTTCATTGCCTGCAGCATGTCCAGCGCTTCGCCCGCGCGGACTTCGCCCACAATGATGCGATCCGGGCGCATGCGCAGTGAGTTGACCACCAGATCGCGAGCGGCAATGCGACCCAGACCTTCGATATTGGGCGGGCGAGTTTCCATGCGGACAACGTGTCGCTGATCCAGAATCAGTTCCGCCGCGTCTTCGATGGTGACAATGCGTTCATGGTCGGGAATCGCTTCGGCGACGGCTCCCAGAAACGTGGATTTGCCGGACCCCGTTCCGCCGGCAATCAGTATGTTTCTGCGAGCTTGCACGACCAGTTGCATAAACTGACGGATGGCGGGGGAAAACATTCCCAGTTCCATCAGATCATCGCGCCGCAGTCGACGTTTGCCGAACCGCCGAATGGACAGTGTCGGCCCATCGATCGTCACCGGCGGCAGTGTCGCGTTCACTCGGCTACCGTCCGGCAGGCGAGCGTCAACCATGGGCGATGATTCATCAATCCGCCGCCCCACTCGCGCGGCAATGCGCTGAATGATGCGGACCAGATGTTCGGTATCACGAAAGCGGACGTCCGTTTCTTCCAGCCGTCCGAAGCGTTCGATAAACACCCGTTGCGGCCCGTTCACCAGCACGTCGGTCACTGCCGGATCGGCCAGCAGCGGAGCCAGCGGGCCCACGCCGATGGTTTCTTCCAGCAGCTCATCCACCATCTGCCGCCGTTCCACCGAATTCAGCGCCAGTTCCTGTTCGTCCAGCGCCTCTGCGACAAAGTCCTCGATAATTTCTGTCAACTGATCTTCGCCCGCGCTGATCAGATCGCGACGATCCAGTTCCGACAGCAGTTGCTGATGCAGTTCGCCCTTCACCTGCAGAAACGAAGCGTCTCCGGTTTCCGTTTGCGCGGCGGGCGATGTCGACACGAGACCCGAGGTGGTCGAACGCTTGGTGTGCTGCCGAACATGATCGGCTGGCAGACTTAGTCTTGAGCGAGTCAGAATCTGTCGAGCATCACGGCTCGGCGTTTTCGCGGGATCGTCTACCATGCTTCGGGCTCTTTCATGTCTTCGATGTCTTCGTGAAGATCATTGGCGGGCAAACGCTGGCTGAAAGCTTGGGGTGAGGAAACCGCGTCACTGGATTTGCCGGATTCTTGTTCGATGGACGCAATCAGCTCATTCAGTGTGCGGCAGAATCCACTGAAGCGAGTCCCGTGCCGTGCGATGGGTTCGCCCGAATTGGCGGCCACCATCACCCGTTTTTCAAACGGCAGCACATAGTCCAATGGTCGGCCGAAACGAGTGGCCACGTCGGCCAGTGACAGGCTTCCGGATATCCGTTGTTGGCGGTTGATAATGATGCTCTGTCGTTCCTCGGGAAAGCCAATTCGCTGCAGGACGTTCAGCAGCGACACCGCGCCCAGCAACGTCGGAACCACGTTTTCCACCACAATGAATGCTCGGTCGCTCAGATCCAGAACCGCCACGACCACCTGATCAAACATCGGAAACGTATCGATCACGATGAAATCATAGGTGCGGCGAGCCAGCGTGATGATACGTGCCAGCAAAGTGTCATCCACATCCATTGCCGCAATCGCGTCGTTCGGTGCCGCCAGCAGATGCAGTCCGCTGTCGTGAACCGCCGCCAGTTGCCGCAGCAGCGTTTCGTCCAGTCGATCGCGTTCGTTTGCGATGTCGGCCAGAGTCGCAGACGGACGCAGGTTGAGAAGTGCAGCGGCCACACCCATCTGCAGCGACGCGTCAATCAACAGGACGCGCCCCGGATGCTTCATCGCCAGACCGACGGCCGTGTTGACCGCCATTGTGGATTTGCCAACACCGCCCTTGTTGCTGATGAACGAGTAAACTCGACCAAACGTCGCGGAACCAGCCGCACTTGCCGAAGCCATGCTGCCGGAATGTTCGTGCAGCGATTCCAGCAGTGTCCGAAATTCCGTGGTCGACACTGGTCGCCGCAGAAAGTCCTTCGCTCCCGACCGAAGCGCATCGATCAGCACCGCGCTTTCCGAAACGTTGTCCGCAAAGCCGTTCGGACGAAACAGGCCAACAACCGGAATCGGCGGCTGACAGGTTCGAAGTTCCTCAGCAACTCGACCCACATTGCGGTGATCGTCCCCAAACGGAACCAGCACCAGTTGGGGCGGACGCGAACGCACAGCCTGCATCAGTTCGGCCGCATCGGCGACGTGTCGCAGGCGAGGCTGCTGGTCACCGAGTGACTGAGCGGCGGACTGCAGTTCATCACGCAACGACGTGTCTTCAGAAACGATCAGGATCTCGGAAGGCATGGACATCTGGACCTACTCTTCCGGATTCAGAATTGGTGACACCAAAGGATCTGTCAGACTGCGATTCGCGTCGATCACGGTCTGCCGATCGGCGTCGCTTAATTCACTCAGTGATGTCCATGCTTCGCTCAAACGAGCTGTCGCGTTCTCCGGGGCAACAGTTTGCGAAACCTCAGCGTCGCGGTGTTTGACGATCTGCACGTTAGCTGGATTGCCCGGATCTGGCCTGATCAGTGCCCAGCCGAAACCAATGACACGATCCGTGCCGCCGATAGAGTCCGCGACCGCGACATAGCCGTCTGCCATCAGTGGTGTCGGCAGCAGCACCGCCGCCTGACCGATTTCAGTCAGCACCACAGATGTCGCTCCACAGGACCCAATCGTCAGAGGAACTGATGTTGGCAAATTCACCGGCAGGCCTTCCCAGACCAATCGCGACACAGCAAACGGAATTCCTCCGGCAACGACCACCTCACCGAATCTCTGACGCACGCCGATCCGCACCACTGGATGCATCTCAGCCGTTGATGTCACGGTCAACCCGATGCCGGTCGCTTTCAGCTCAGAAGCCAGCAATGATCCGCGTCCAAAAAGATACGGTACCGTTCCACCGTTCGATGAAACTCCAGCGACGCCGCCTGAACTGTTGCGTTGCAGTCGAACCGTGAGTTCCGTTCCAGCCGAAACAATATCGCCGTCGGAGGCATCGCCAGTGTTCAGTTGCAGTTGCGGCTTGTAAACCGGCGTGGCGGGAGCAGACATTTGCTGCGACGCAAAGAAACCGTCGTTCAGTTCAATTCCGCCGCTCAGGTCGACAGCCGGGCCGGCTCCGAATGAGCGAGCGTCGTCTGAATCATCAAAGTCATCATCGAACAACGCGGTCACCAGATCTGCGGCTGCCTGCCGTCGTCCAATGTCTGTCGCTGCTGTTCGTCCTGCGTAGACATGGGAAGTCGCGGTTTCCACATCAGACTTCCGGATCGCTTCCAGCGCGGCAGCATCGGTGGCCTGCTTCATCTGCCGCTGAGTCAACCGGGCGAAGCCGATGTCAATCACCAACGCTGCCATCGCCATAATGCCCAACAGAAGCATGGCAAAAAACACCAGCGCGTAGCCCGCTCGTTTCTGCTCGGTAACGTTTTCTGCGACTCGTTGAATACGTCTCATTCGTGAACCTCTGCGCCTGCTGCAAAGTAATGAGTCGTCAATTTGCTGCCCAGAATTTCGTACACCTGAGGTGCTGAGCGCAGCGGTAGATGACTTTCAATTGGCGCACGGTCGCTTTGATCGGTCTGCAAATTCTGAGATGCGGGCAGACGATGCAGCGCTACGGCGACCAGTCGTTGACGGTGCTTGTCATCGTCGTTAGTTGCATCGTGAGCAAACAGTGCAGCAGTAAACGCTGCGACATCGCCTCGCGAAATCTCCAGCGCTATCGCGTCACTGACATCCGATGCCGACTGCACCACGCGAGCCGACTGGACCACAACGCGCGAACCGGGCTCCAACACTGTAGTGGAATGAATCACAGACCCCTGTGGCACTTTGTCGTTGCCTGTCAGCAGCACAGCAACCTCATCGTTGTCTCGGAAGCGATTCAACGCCTGCACCTGATCCGCCACAACAGTCATCACAACGCTGTTGGGACCAATGCCTGCGGCCACGCCTGGTTCAACGCCTTCCTGTGCAAAGTTGTCCGGTGTGAAGGCGGCGAATCGGGGGCGAGCCACCTTCAACACTCGACCAAAGTACTGACCGATCTCGTCAACAGAAATCGCTTGTTCGAATCGCGGGTTATCAATGCGAACCATCCGGCTGGTGATTTCGCGCCGCAGTCCCTTCCAGTGCAGATCTGAAAATTCCATGAACGCCGGCAGAGCCAACGGAGCGACCGCAATCTGGCGATATCCGGGAGGAACCGCTTGAATTGAGGAGGCTCGAAACGCCACCGACAGCAACACATCGGGCGTGTTCAAGACCGTGGCCACACTTTCCAGATCGCGATTGTCAATGGCTATCAGCAAGGCGGGGCCCGACAGGCTGTCAGAGTTGTTGCCGCGCTGCGAGGCATTGCCGATGGCTCGCATGGCGGCGGCTGGCGGAGGAAACCCGACTGGCCCAACCACGATCGCGTCTGTGGCAATGAACCACGGCTCGCCGCGTTCCGCCAGCGATTCGTCTCGCGTTCGATCAGTTCCGCGTGAGACAAATTCTTCGTACTCTTTGGCCACAACGTTTTGTTCGCCGCGAGTGTCCGTGGTTCTCACGTCGCGTTTTCGTTCGAGCGAATAGCTGGCCAGCAAGTCAAGGTGGTCGTCAATCTGCAGATGTTCGGCCCCGTACATGCGATTCCACGGAATCGCGACAGCCGTGTGGCCGGGCGGCACAAACCGAGTCACCGCCGGCCGGTCTCCCACCACATTCGCTCCCGTCGTGGCATTCGCCCCGCTCGACAAATCTTCGCCCTGCTGCGCCGTGGTTGCCAGAGACGTTGGCTGCCAAGGCGTGGCCGCCGTCAGCCGCTTGTCGATGGCGGACGCTGGTGTTGATTTGGCTTGTGGACCAGCACTTTGTGGAACAGCGTTGCGGCGACTTCGCTGCTGAGTCTGCAGCAGATCGCTTTCACGCACAAAACTTCCGACCGGAATATCGTGCCGCGCTACCCCACCCAGCATGTCTTCCAGGCGAACGGTGAGTTGCAGTTCATCAATCTGCCGTTCGCTGACCGGTTCCATGCGAATGCGACGCGTTGCTGGATTGACGAACGCTTCCCGGGTCACCACCGCATACGCCGGAATAGGCCGCACCGTCACCGGGGCCATCAACCGGTGAGTCTGATCAGTTGCCGGCGTGGCCTCGGTGGCGTCAATCGACTGCATTGATGTGCCCACGCACGTAATCGCCAATCCACGATCCAGCGCGCTTTGCAACGGAATGACGTCGTCTGGTGTCACCGCGATGGTGACTTCGTACTTCGGTTCATTGACCAACCGCTTGCCTGATGTCAGCGACGATGTTGACGTGGCTTCGTTGCGAATCGTCACCGGCCGCAGCAGCAGAGCGTTCTGAGCCAGCAGGACGGGTTCCGTGATCTGCGAATCCCGGCTTCGTCCCGAAGTGTCCGTCAGCAGAGCAGTCGGCGACGGCCCACCGGATGATGCCTGAAAGGCCGACGTTTCTCCGGCCGGAACACTGGCCAGCAGATCCAGGCGGTCACCGGAATTCAGAGCATGAATGCCGGTCAGTTTGGTGGCGTTCAGCGTAATGGCCTTCATGCCCGGCGGAGTCGCCCCGGCAATGCCTTCTCGAGTGCCCTGCGGAAAAAAGGTCGCATCCTGAAAGCCCATTCCCCCACGTTTATCTTTCCGTACGACTCGCCCCAGAATGGAATTGATATTCATCAGCGCACCGCCCAGTTCGTTGACCTGTGACTGCGGAACTTCTTTGTTGCCGACCACGAAGATCACGGTTCCGTCGTCGTCGCGAACACTGTCCACTCGGCCTTCCACCGGAGTCAAATCAGAACTGATGCCGCTGATTGACATACCCACTGCCGATCGTGGAGGAACCTTCTGATACATCAGCACGCGTGTGGCCGGGTTTAGCAGGTGTTCGCGTTCCACCTTTGTATAAGCCGGTATGGCCTGGCTGTTGATCGGAATTCGCACCAGAAACGGATCTTCGGCAACACTGGCCCACGGGTTCAGAGTGACACCCATAAACATCAGCAGGGTCGCAATCCCACCCACGGTTGTCAGCGAAATTATCAACAACCCCAGCCAGAACCCGGCAGAAGATCGACGACGGTGCGGTTGAATTGGACGCATGATGGAGTCACTTTGGGATTGTTGTTCATTAGCTGCATCCGTGCCGTGTCTTGCTGTCGGCGATCAGTCGCCTCGTGAGTTGTTTCGTGTTGTCATTCAAACACCTCCCGCCGATAAATCGCCTGTGCCGAGATCACTCGACGAAACGGTCGCACCGGTCGGCGACCGGTGAAGGCCTGACTGCCCATCGCTCCCTGAGCACCAAGTCCGTATTTCCCTCCGTATGTTCCGGCATAAAGTGCCGGACCTTCCAGAGGAGCCTCCTTCAGACTGCCTGGGCGATCATCGGGATTCACTTCGATCACGCCGCCGTCATCGGCCGCGTTGGGATTTCCTAGCGACGGTTCGAACGGCCCGGCCGCATTCGGTCGGAAACTGCTCATCGAAGCCGACTGAAATGGAAAGTTAATTCGTAGTGCCACCAAGCCGCGCTGCGATGACGAAATTTGAAACGGATTGGGATTGTCTCCGGTATTATCCCCGGGCGAATCTTCTGTGTCGATCTCTTCCACCACCGGCACCCAGCGAATCGTCTCCACGCCGTCTGCCGCTCGACTGCTGACCAGCGGAATCCCCACGGTGTAGCCCGCTGGCATCGAAGCGTCTTCTAGAAGTGCTCCGGGATAACGAATGAACTGACGATCAACGGTGCCGTCGCCATTGAAATCGGGACGATCGACAATCATCAACATGGCCAGTTGCTGATTCACAGCTGGCCAAGTCGGCACGATATCCGCAAAGAAGTTCTGCCCGCCCAACGTGTCCAGATCGAATACCAGAAAGTCATCATTGTAGATGTCATCCAAGTCACCGGCTGCCAGCACATCTTCGAAGGAATCGTCCGCCGCCAATGGAGTGCGCGAAATTTCACGAGCCGCCAGATCGGCCGCCGTCTGCAAACCCTGAGCCACGTATAGGGCGTGTCCAAATGTCAGAATCGCCGCCAGCAGCAGATACATCATCAAAGCCACAACGGCAAACTCTACCAATGCCTGCCCGCGTCGCGAGCAGCCATGACACGATGTTGAACTGCTTAAATTTGATGTTCGATATGCCTGCATGTCACTCCCACAGTTTGCCGATGGTCTTCCACACACCGGCTGGATAGATCAGATAGCCCACGTATCCCAGCAGAATCGCCGGGCCGTAGGCGTAATCGCGCTGACCGCGAAGCATCGCAATCAACGCCAGCACGCCTCCCGCCAGAGCCATCCAGAACAGGACAAACAACAACCCCACCGGTCCCAAAACGGCTCCGACACCCGCAATCAGTTTGGCATCACCGCCGCCGAATTCGGCAAAGTGAAATAATGCCCACCCGATCAGCAAACCAAGCAACAAGCCAGATAAGACCATCCACCAGCGAATTCCGACCCAGCCGAAATACGCCCCGCTGGCAGCGAACAACAGCAGAGCCACTGTGATCCCGTCGGGAATCTCCCGCGTGTTCAGGTCGATCACGGCTGCCACAGCCAGAAGCACCAATGGCAGCAATAGAACCAATTCGCTCATCAGTTGAAACTCGAAAAGCCGTCCGCACCGAAACGATGCGGACGGCGACTGAAGCCGATAGATTCAAAGCCCCCTGAAGGTTTCCTCAGAGGACCACAGAATCAAGACCAGCGACCGTGTCAGACTACGGTTCCAGAACCAAACCACCGAAGCCGTCGACAGCACAATCGCTGGGGCGAATCGTGTCACCCTTCTTCCACCCCCGGTTCCAGAACCAAACCACCGAAGCCGTCGGTCTCACCAGCCGCGGCCTCACCGAAGACATTGCTGTCCAAACGGTTAGTGCCGGCCAAGATCGTCGTGGCATCCAAAGCGATTGCCCCGCTGTCAGCACCGGTGGTCTCAATCAGCTTCCCGCTGACAATGGGACCGTTATCGTCGGCATGAGCTCCCGGCAGAACGGTCGCCACAGCCGAAATCAGGTCGCTGGTCTTGTGACCAAAGACGGAAACAGACGCAGCACAGATCAAAGCCACACCGGCGATGATCAAACCGTACTCAACCAAACCCTGGCCTTTTTTGTTACCAAAAAACTTACGAAGCATTACGCTTCCTTTCACAAATTGAACATTTACACAAAGAGGAACAGTGGTTTCAGACATTGAAACCACCACAGTTGGTGACCGTTTTCCGGAAGGCTGGTGGTTACCAAAACCAGCCAAACTCTTGCGATAACCATCGCATTTTGGAGACCAGACATCATGTCGCCTCCGAACCAGTTTTCCTGAATATCAAAGCCACAGCGATACACACTGCCGCGTCGTAAGTTGCCGCACATCGCGGTGAAGGCGAGCACAAACATTCAAGCATCAGCAGGGCCACTGCACGAGCGCAGGAACAGGACTGGTCGGACCAACATCCAAACGCCCGCGCAGCAGCTTTCCCTGACAGGATGCCCTTAGGCACCGCAGCTAAACTTGCCATGACGACGCACAATCAGCGTGCAGATACGCAGCAACCGAACGCCAGCAGTCAGCGATACTGCTGCGGCAATGCGGTTCTGCCGGTCGCCTAAACCAGCGGCGGTCCACGGGACTGACAGCCACCGATAAGAATCGGAACAGCGGATTCCCGAATCGGAATCAACGCCTCGGGCAGAATGTCGAAGCTGACCACAGCGAACGGCAGCGTGGCAGGATCCTGAGCAATTGCCAAAACCTGACACACCGTACAGTTTCTGGAATCGTGGCCCGGCGCAGGCTCTTCATGCGAAGGGGAATGGTCCGCACTTCGCAGATCAGAGCTCACAGAAACAGGCGGCGTTGAGGAACTGGGGCGGCGGTGAGCATGCTCATGACAGCCGCACGAATGGCACCCTGATACTGCGGCGGAACCTGTGTGCGAAGCGTTACACTGCAACAAATGAACCTGTTCACCAAACAGCATGCAGCCGAGGTAAACGGTCAGGACTGACCATGTTGTGAATCGTCGCCAATGAAGCATAAGAGCCGCTTGTGGTAAGCAATCTGAGCCAGGCGACCAGTCCTGTGAGGTTGTATTGTTTATGGTACGCATGGCAGAGTCAACCCGTTGGTTTGATTTGTCTGGAGAACGTCAGCTTTCGGAATTCAAAAACGCCGCGTGCATGCGTTTATGACTGCGCTGGACCTTTGCCACCCACGCGCGGGCTTCTTCTTTTTCGCCGTCTTCAACTGTGTGCTTCAGCATTTCCAGATGTTCGCGCACCAGTCGAGCTTTCCAGCGTTGGTAGTCGCTTAGCTGGCCGGTGCGCAGAAAGGTGCCGACTTCCAGCTTTCTGGTCCATTCCTGATATACGTCGATCCAGTATTCCGCATGCGTCACGTCGCCAGACAGTCCCGCACTTAACGCTTCGCCTTTGGCAATGCCAATTTCTTCGAAAACTTCGTTCGCGGGCGGGTAGTACGCATAACAACCGACTGCACTGAAGATCACCAGGCCGACCAGTGACAGTCCGCCCAACACGGACGGCGGCACCACGATGTCCATGCGGCCGATTTCGGTCGGTGGCGGTACCTGAGCAATCCAGTTTTCGAAGCGACCATTGCGATCGGCCAGTCGCACCACGCAGCCGACTGCGATCAGCAGGGCCAGCAATTCTAGGCTGTACCATTCGTACGGCAGGATGTCGCGTTTGAGCTTTTCT
>Ga0208903_1000832_pt1 | contig 20481 bp, 6 predicted proteins | sample AntAceMetag02UKJ_FD_184769 | JGI IMG/M metagenome (GOLD analysis project Ga0208903, IMG submission 184769) | Saline lake microbial communities from Ace Lake, Antarctica - Antarctic Ace Lake Metagenome 02UKJ (SPAdes) (version 2) | ecosystem: Environmental > Aquatic > Non-marine Saline and Alkaline...
GGAGCCGGTTGATTCAAGAGACCGCGGGTGATGGAGAGGCGGGCCGTTCGGGGACGTTCCAGACGTTGCTGGGCACTGAGGTGGCTCGTTGGGCTAGTGAGGGAGTGAAGGACGCGAAGAAGGTGATGGCGGGACTGCTGAAGTGTGTTCCCCCATTGGCCGGAACGCTTGCCATCCTCGAGACCACGGCTAAGGGGGCATCAGGTGACTTTTACGACAGATGGTTGCTTGGAATGGACGCCGACGAGTTCCTTGCCGGTGGCGAGCTGTCTCCGGGTGACTTTGTGCGGGTGTTCGCACCGTGGTTCGAGTTTCACGACTCGGCGACGAAGCTGAAGATTAAGGCGCAACTGGCGATTGAGGACACACTGGACGAGGATGAGCGTTACCGCGGCGAGAAGGATTTATTGAACGAGTTCGGGTATCGGGACGAGAAGGGCGTGATGCGTATCGGTAAGAGTTGCTCGGATTCGATCATGGGGCCAGGTGGCAAGAAAACGGGACCGTTTACCGCGTGGGAGCAGTTGTCTTGGCGCCGTTGGTCGATCGATAACGAGTGCGACAAGGACGTTGAGGTGTTCAATCAGGATTACCCGGAGTCGTGGGAGAAGGCGTTCCTTCGTTCTGGTCGACGTCGTTTTAACGCGGCCGGGTTGAATTATCAACGCAAGCGGGTTAAAACTCCGCGTCCTGGTGTCCTCGAGGTGCAGGATCCGGCAGTCATGCGTCCGGTCTGGCGAGAAGTGAGTCGGGAGGAAGCGATGCTTTACCGCTATGAAGAGCCTCGGGTTGGCCGGCGTTATCTTATTTGTGCCGATACGATGACCGGGGCGAGTCAGGTGACGGGAATGGACCCGGATTGCCACGGTGTTTTTGTGCTTCGACAGGGATATTTCGAGCATGGCCGTGGTTGGGTTCCTCCTGCGGTGGTGGCTCGGTTGCGTCCGCCGTGTCGGTGGGATGTGGACATTTTGGAAGAGCAGGTTTGGCGATTGGCTGTTTACTACGGCGGAATCGGGGGCTGTATGATCGTGCCGGAAATCAATGCGGATCGCGGTTTGGTCGAGTTGCTGAAGCTGCGCGGTGCCATGATCTACGAGCGTCAGGTTTACAACCAGCGCGAGGGTCGCGTGACCGGCCAGCTGGGCTGGAAGACTACCGGGTCTTCGTCAAATGGTGGCACGCGCGAGATGGCGATCGAGACACTGGCACGCGCAATTCGAGAACATGGCCGCGATGGTGAGGGGTTTGATATTTGGGACGATCAGGCAATCTCTGAGTGTGAGTCTTTTATCGTGAAAGATTCGGGGCGAAGTGAGGCGGAAGAGGGCCACCATGATGATGATGTTTTGAGTCTGGCGATCGGCTTGTCCTGCATCAACAGCGCCACCGAATACAGCAAGCTCGTGGAAGCTCGACGGCTTCCTCCTGATCTGGATATGGCTAAAGGTAGCGAAAATGGCCGGCATGGGCGGGCGCAGTATTCCTAGTTGTGCTATGTGCAACGTTGACACGAGAGCAACGTAGTCGTGGTAATTGGTTAAATATACGCGTGGCCCGAGGCGGATGTCCGGCACGATAAAACCGGAACAACTCGAAATCTCCCGCCATGATCCCTTTGCCTCGCCTCTCTCAGCAAGAAGAAGAAGAAGAACAAAAAAGGAAACAGGCTGCAGTAATGTCTCCAGCACGAGCGTCGACGGATATTGTAGAACGAGCACCATCTTTTCAAGCGCGGCGTCAGGCTGATCCGCTTGGAGGTCCGGTGCTTGATCCTCCGAGGGGTGACCTTGCGCAGGCTAATATGCGTTCTGCTGGTGGTTACGCTTTGAGCGCGGGTGATGTCCAAGCGCTGGCTCGGCGCAAGCATACTGAGGAGCAGGCCGCAAAAGCGGGAGGTGCGGTTAAGGGTGCATTATTTGTTGATCCAGTGGGTGGTAGTCAATCTGCGGCGGCTCCGGCTCCGCAAAGGTTCAGCCAGGACATGGCGCGTGGACGCATGGCGTTTGAAAGGTTTGCTTCGGGGGATCGCCGTGGGTTTGAAGTGCTTAGGACTCCGATGCAACTGACCCAGGCGGAGAAAGACAGGGGCGCGAGCGTAGAGCGTGGGAGTTCTTTACCCAAGGGGACGGTTCAATACGAGGATCGCAATGGTGAGACGGTGACAAAGGGACCATCTGGTGTTTCTTCTGGTCCTGCCGCGCCGCCTGCCGCGCCTGTTGAGTCTGCACAGCCGGTTGCGCCTACTAAAGCGTCTGAACCGGGGCCATCTTTGCAGCCAACGAGTCCGTTTATGTCTGCGGAGGGCGGTTCTGTTTTTTCAAGCCCAAGTGATCCGTTTGTTCAGAAGGCTTCGCCGGTGACGCCGGTCCCAATGGATGAGGCGGAGTCGAACTCGGCGTTTCGTTCGCCGCAATCGATGCGCCCGTCTCCTTTTCAAAGGATGGAGGGTGGGCCGTCTAGTGAGTTTGTGCCAAAGGCACCCAGCGGTGGATTTGCCGGCACAGGACATCCTCTGGGTGGTCCGGGTGGTGGCGCAACAAACCGGTTAATTTCTGGGATTGCTGATAGCTTTATGAAGTCTGGACCGGAGCCGTTAACCGAGAACGTTACGCCGGAATCGGTGGACTTTAAAATGTCAGATTTGCGGGAAAGAATTAATGCACGGGAGAAAAGCCGTGGGTCATACTTTTCGAATGGGCGCACCGATCCTCTCTTGAAGAAATTAAGGTTAGAACTACTCGGTCTGCAGCAACAGAAGGACGCCTTCACTACGCAACCTTCAGGCGGCGCGAGTCGCTAAAATCAGATTATGCCTTTAAACGATCAATTAGAAGATGAGAACCGTCTTGGTGGTGGTGCTCCTAGTATGTTCGCGGGAAGAGGAACAAGGAAGCCGGTTGGCGAGAATATCAGCGATTTTAGCCAGCGTGGTTACAAGGTAAACGATTTGCCGGCTGGTAATCCGGCAAGGGTTCGGCGCGAGGCGGATCGAGCCAAGGCGACCAAAACCGCGAATATGGCGAAGCTGGAGGATCAGTTTCGGCAGAAGGGAATTGATTTTTATAAGGGTGAGGATGGTATCCTGCGGCCGAATCGTGACGAGGCTGGTGGAGTGGTCTACAAGACTGGCGATTGGAAGAAAACCAAGCGCGAGGATGGTTCGTGGGCGCTGGGGCGTCGGAGCACGAGCGGCAAGACAGAGCACAAGGCGGTTCCGATGGTTCGTGGTGCAGACGCGGAGGATCCGAATCTTTACTATGATTTTGGAGAGTCTGGGCAGGAAAACGCTGGGCATGTTGATGATTTAATCGGTTCCAAAAATCCGGACGTCGCAATTTCGGCGCGAAAAGCCCGGAAAGCGTGGCGAGGTGACGCTCAGAAGGCGGCTTTGGCTCCCCTCAATAGGCAGATCATGCTGCTTGATCAGGAAAAGGAAACCAGCGATGTGAAAATCGCAGACGCACAGGGGCGGATCAGTCAGTTGGGGGCGGAACGCATGGCTCTGGGTGAGCAAGAGCAGGAATTAAAAGCTCAGGGTAAATGGTCGGATGGTGGGATGTTTTCAAGGGGGTTAAGCCCAGAGGCGAAGAGATTACAGGCCCAGGTCGAAAAAATTGACAGCGAATCAACGGAGATTACTTCTGGGATCGGTGAGTTGGAGTCTGCTTGGTCAACTGGTGCGGTGGGTATTGGCGCCAGTGCTGCACGCATGGAGGCTCTGAAGAGTGAGCGCGATGTGTGGGTGGCCGAGTCGAAGCTGGAGGATTATGCCGATTTGCGCGGCGAGCGTCTGGCGGTTTTGAAGAAGTTGGGCCGGTCTGCGAAGGATGACCCTATTCTGAAGGAGATTGATCGGATCCAGCAGGACTATGGTTTTAAGGTGGCGGATACCGTCATTGCTAATGGCAGGGCGGCGGAAGTTGCCGGGGTGCCCGAATCTTTCGAGGCTCCGGTGAAGCAGGGTAAACCGGCCGCACAGCCAGAGAAGGATCCAACATTTACTGGGGAGGTTGGTCGTCGAGCTGGTGATCTGGTTGCTTCGTTTGGTCGTGGGTCCAATGCTCTTTTGAAGATGGCCGGCGACCTTTACGGGCTGACTACCGGCAACATGGACAACGTGGTTAGCGAGTTTGGTGATCACGGCATGGACTACTGGGGGGCGAAGGTCTCAGCAGGTTTAAAGAAGGGGGAGGCGGAGCGAAAGGATGCGATTGATTCGGTCGATGGGTGGTTTGGGAAGGCTTTGGCCTATGTTAAGTCCACCGTGGCGAGTCCTGAACTGTTTACGAATGCCTTGGCTGAACAGTTGCCAAATCTGGCGGGTGCTGGTGGTGCTGCGGCTCTTACGGGTAAGGCGGCGACTAAACTTTTACTAAAGACGGCAGCGGGTAAGGCATCCAAGCGTCTAGCTGCGGCTGTGGCGGTTGGCTCGCAGGTCGGCGTGGGTGCGGCCCTGCAGGGTGGTGATGTGGGCGGCGATGGCTACGACGAGGCGGTGGTGGCGTTGCATGAAATGAGCGACGAGGCCGCAATGGGTCTGCCGGAGATTGCTGCTGCGGTTGAGTCTGGCGAGTCGATCGAGGATGCAAAGCTGGCTTTGGCTCTCTCAATTGGTCGCCGCTCGGGTGCGATCGCATTTGGTGTTTCGATGCTGGCGCAGGGTGTCCCGCAGATGATTCCGGGGCTTGGGACATTGGAGAAGGTTTTGGCTGGCAAGGCTGGCGCGGCCGGAGTTGCTGGCCGGCTCGCTGGTGCGGGTGTTACCGCGGCAACTGAGGCGCTCAGTGAAGCTGCCGAGGAAGGGTTGGGGCGGGTTGGGTTAAACTCTCAGGTTCAGCGTATCGATCCTGATCGCAAATTGAGCGAGGGCGTGGGCGAAGCGGTCGGGCAGGCTGTGGTTGTCGGCGGTGGTCTCGGTGGTGGTGGTGCGTTGATCGCAGCTGGGCCAAAGACCGAGGCGGGTATTGCGGTGGAGTCTGCTCCCGTAAACCGGGCGAAGGTGCTTTCAATGATCGATGATCCTGGATCTCGGGCGGCGATCGAACTGGTCGGTGGTGCGGACAAGGTGAAGGCGTTTCTCGCCGAATACGACGCAGCTGGTGGGCAGGACGAGACTGCGGCACAGGAGTTGGCGAAACTTTCAGGCTGGTTGGAGGTCAATCGGCAAGCAGTGGATCAGGTGGAGGCGATGCAGGATTTTGATCCTCAGTTTGACCCAGAATCTGACCCGGTGCAGGTGGAAACCGAGACGGCGAAGCTTAAGGATTCTAATCGGGATGCTGCTCGGGGATTACTTCGAATTGCTAACGGGTTAAACGTTAACCAACTGCCGGAAGCTGAACAAGCGGCTCTCACGGTCGTGGGGGAACGGATCGGGACCGAAATGGTCAAAGACGAGGAGGGTTTTCAAGTGATCACCGACAAGGCTCGGGCTTGGATGATCGAGGGGGTTTCGTCTGCTGAGTCGTTGATGCCACGCACCGAGGCGGAGGTTTCGCAGTTGATCGCTCGCGCCAAGGAGCAGGGCACTCAATCTGAGCAAGCCGCTCAACCAGAAGTTTCTGAAAAATCAACGGAGACTGCTGTTCCACGTGAAACACAGAAGGTGGAGGCGATACCTCCCGGTCAGTTCCTCGAGGCGGTTAATCGTGTTTCGAAGGGCGGAACGCCGGAACAGAAGCTAACTGTCGCACGTCGTGCAGCGGAGAACGTTAATAAGGCGCTTGGGACATTGGGCGCCACCTTCCCATCGATGCGAGTTGTGCAGGAGGAGTTGGGGTCTGGTGGCCTTGCGGTGGATTCGGATGGCACGTTGCTCGTCTCCATCGGGGATATCGTGGCAGAGGGCAACGATCAGGCTATTTTGGATCCCGATCGCATGGTTGCTTTGGCGGTGGAAGAGGGGGCCCACATCATTTCACAGCGGATGGAGGAGGCGGGCCGGTGGAACGCTACCGAGGCATGGGATTCTCTATCCAGCCAAGAACGCTACACTTTCAAGCGCATCTATGAGCCTGGCGCGTCGGGTCCGGTGAGTGATCGGGCAATGGCGCATGAAGCGGTGCGGATGCTCGTTCAGGGTCGAATGCAGGTCCGGCAGGATGGCCGATTGGTCATCAACGGACAACTCTCGGAGGAGCGTGCCTCTGAAAAACTGATTTCGTTCATTCGTGATGCCCTGACTGCCTTGCGGTCGTGGATCATGGACTCTGCAACCGGGGATTCCGAAGGCATGGGCGATATGAAGCTGATCGCCGACGAGATCGGTGCACAGCTCGAGCAGATAAATGGGACTGACAGCGTGCTGTATGGTCGGTATCAAGAACGTGATGGCAACGGAAACCCAGACCAAGGTGCAGGAAGCACTCCAAGCGATCCGGGGGAAACCGCACCAGTATCATCTGATACCACATCAGCAGAAGCTGGAGATACGGCTACGGCCGCTCCCGACACCACTTCGCAGTCGCCGGATAACAGAGAGCCAGATTCGTTAGGGGTATCGGATCAGGACAGCGGTTTGGCGGCTGCGGAACCTTCTAACTCCGAGGCATTGACCGGAGAAAAGGTCAACCGGCTGTGGTCTGCTTTTGCTGCCGACAGTGGCACTCTGGGGATTCCTCGCTCGGATATGCCCCAGGTTAAGGCCGAGAACCGGGGAGCGTTGGTTCAATTCCTGAAAGCACGAGGTATCGAAAGCGCAGAGGATAATATTCTACCCGGTTCGCTGAAACCTACGCAGGCGGAGTTCTCGCCGGCAAAGGTAAAGAAGGCCGAGGGCTTCAAGGGTGGCGACCGTGCAATTCTGGTTTCGAGTGATGGGCATGTGGTCGATGGGCATCACCAGTGGCTCTCGAAGGTTAACGTGTCCCCAGACGAAACGATCCGGGTTATCCGTTTGGATGCGCCGATCGAGGCTGTTTTGGCCGGAGTCAAGGAGTTCCCGAGTTCGGACACCGAGGGTGGCGCTCGTAGCGTCGAAGCTGCAGGCGATCAGTCATTTGGTGGTGCCGCAGAGGGTGCGACCGGACCGCGTGCACAACTTACGACTGATGCCAATGGATCACTGGACGTTGCAAGCGTTGCAGCCTTGGCTGGCGAGTTAGGGGTTTCGCCCGAGCAGATTGGTCGACTCGAAAAGGTGACCCACAAGGGAAAGAACTTTTGGACGGTCAACGTGCTCTCTGGTGCGGATCAGTTTCCATCGTCGCACACTCCTGACGGGATCGTGCGCAACGGCTACCCGGATGCGCTGCAGCCACGGGATCGTGCCGGTGATATTTACGTTTCTCAGCAGCGCCAGATTGCCGCAAATCCGAACATGGACGAGGAGATGCTGGCCGGGACGACCGCGCAGGGTCTGCCGATCGTGGCGTTCGTTTCCGGGCAAGCGGTGACGGTGATGGGCAATGGTCGGGCCAATGGGAAGAGCCTGATGTATGACGATTCGAGTCTGTCTGATGTCGCGGGTAAGTTCCAGGAGGACTTGGGCGCGGTGGCACGGAGTAAGGGCATTTCGGCGGAGGTCGTCGACTTGGTTGAGAATCCGGTTCTTGTCCGTGTTGCAATCACATCGATGCCGGTTGAGGACTTGCGGGAAGCCTCGGAGGATTCAAACCAGTTTGCCGGCGCTGCGACGAACACAGTTGAGCAGGCTCGGCAGGATTCGGACCGTTTGAGTCCCGAGGTGATTTCGTTCTACAACCCTGATTTTGACATTTCGGCGGGTCGCAATCTTCCATTCCGGCAGGAGTTCGTCTCCTCGGTAATCAAGGACACTTCGGCGAATATAAGCGATACGGACCTGAATCGGCGCATCGAGGCTGCGATGTTTGCCAAGGCTTACTCTGGATCCCCGGAGGGGGCGGCTGCATTTGGTCGGCTGGTCAATGAGGACGATGCCGGTGTTCGTGGTCTGATCGGCGCCATGATGAAGGTGGCACCGAAGGTTGCGGCCATGAATACCGCGATCGAAGACGGTGCGCTGCATCCGATCGGGATCTCGGCTGACATTGCGCGAGCAGTGCAGGACATTGCTCAAACGCTGCGGGACAAGCCTTCCAGCCAGTCCGTGGAGGCAGCGCTCGATGCATTGGTCAATCAGCAGGAGCTTGGGGCCATTTCCGAACGGTCTGAGCTTCAGGAGGCGATGCTTCAGTGGTTGGTCGAGAACCGGCGCAAGGGTGGGAAGATTGCCGAAGTGCTGAATAATTACGTGACGCTCGTATACGGGCAGGGCGACCCGAAGCAGGAGGCGATGTTTGCGATTGAACCGGCAACTCCCGCGCAGATTTGGAAGCAGGCCACCGAAATGGGCGCGGATGAGATTCTGGCATCGGCTCGTAGCCTGAGTGCCCGTCGTATTGGTGCGGTTTTGAAGAGTGGCCGGTCTGAGCAGACGGAAACGCCGGCGTTTAAGCGGTGGTTTGGCAAGTCGAGCGTGGTGGATGCGAATGGTGCGCCGCGTGTTGTTTATCACGGCACTGGGGCGGACGAGAACTTTAGCGTCTTCAGGTCGGGTGACGGGTTTGGGATGCACTTTGGGACGGCAGGTCAAGCGACAGACCGACTCGACAGCGTAATCTCTTCTGGAAGAATCAGGGAAAAGGGCACACGCGTGCTTCCTGTTTATCTGAATATCAAGAACCCTGTGCGGCTAGAAGACTACGGATCTTGGGACTTAGATTCGGGTCTTGAGGACCAGTTGGACCGATTGTTTGGGGATAAGACGGTCCGGGCATTTGGAGTGAAAACAGAGGCAGATGTGATTCGGTTCCTGAAGGGCGAAGGACACGACGGGGTTGTCTATAAAAATGAAGGCGAATCCGGCGGTGCAGGTGTTACTCGCAAGGCTTTGGTGGACGCTAAAGAAAAGGTGGCTGAGTTAATGGGTAAAAAGGTGCCGTTTTATTACGTCCCAGATGAGGTTCAGGCGACTCAGGAGTTTAAAGATTTGGAGGATGCGCAGACTGCACACAGACGGTTTTTGATGGGGAATCAGGAGGATTCCTTTATCGCCTTTGATCAGACTCAGATCAAGTCAGCGATCGGAAACCGAGGCACGTTTGACGCGAACGATCCGAGTATTTTGAAATCCGGACGTTCTGAGCAGACGGAAACGCCGGCGTTTAAGCGGTGGTTTGGTAAGTCGAAGGTGGTGGATGCGAATGGTGCGCCCATTGTGGTTTATCATGGCACTGGGGCGGATTTTGAGGTGTTTGATACGGTGCGATCAGAGATGGAGCGGATACACGGCCACCCTTCCCGCGTGATGGGTTCGTTTTTCACAAATCGGGAGAACGTAGCTAATCAATACGCGAAGACGTCTTCTGGGGTGAAGCGGGGCGATGCGCGCACCGTCGCGGCTTTTTTGAGGGTCGAAAATCCCAAACGTTTCGAACTGCATGAGTTTTACGTTCGGTATGATGGTTTTAAGAATAACGATTGGAAGGCAAAGGAGCGCTTGGCTAAGGCGGATGTGGCGAAGTTCCAAGCCGAGGGCTACGATGGGATCATTGTAGATGGAGGGTATGAGATTATCGTTTTTAGCTCGAATCAGATAAAAAGCGCCACGGGCAACAACGGCAATTTTGACGTAAATAATCCAAGTATAATCAAATCAGGCCGTTCTGGGTCGGACGATACCTTGGACTTTTTTGGTCAGTTGGGTCTTAACGACGAGGCGAAAATCTACGCGGACAATCTTCCTCCTGCTGTCGCGAATTCCGCGGGAGGTGTTCTGAGCTTGATGGCAAAGGAAATCCCGGAGATGCGAGGGCATTCCGGCGCGATCGCAGCCGCAAAGAGCATTGCCGAGCGTGCCAAATCGCCGACGAAGGCTTCTGAAAACGACAAATTAGAAAATGTTGCCGAAGATGCCAAGACTGAGGAGAACCCCGAAACAGAGGCCAGTGCTGTTCGTGCGGTTCCCGTACCTACCCAAGACAAGGTGCGCAAGCATGAGTTGAGGTTTGGTTCGGATGTTGATCTGGCGCCGGAGCAACTGTTCGAGAAGTATCGCCCTGCTGCCGAGCGCATGGCTGCGACGCGGTTCAACAACACTCCGGGCGTGGGACTTGAGGATCTGATGCAGCAGGCTCGTCTGTTACTCTGGGAGGCTGCGAGCGGTGTTTCTGCTTTCACTCAAAAAGAGGGCAATAAGAAGTTTGCCGACTATGGAGTGGGTAAGGAGGGGACTGCTCGTTCCTTTTGGCAGTTTGCCGGCAACCTGATGCGGCGGCGCCTTAGCACGATGTTTGCTACGAACGTCAAACGAGTGTCTCTTGAGGTCTCGACGGATGCTGGCGCTGGAGGTGCGTCCGGCGAGAGCTTTTCTTCTGATGACTCAAACGATGGCGGTGGCGGCACAATCCTAGACACGCTGGAGAGTGGTTCGGATGTGGCGACCGAGGTGGGGGAGCAGGAACGTCAAACGACGGCTGCGCAGATTGTCAACGAAGCGTTGGCGATTATGGACTACAAGCGAGCGACTGCGCTGCGGGTCTACATGAAGGACGGACAGTTGAGTGATGTGCAGGAGGCATTGGGCCTTAATAGCGTTCAATCGGCGCACTACAATTTGCAGATCGCGATGAAGCAGCTCCGCAAGATCCTAGATGGTCGCGGAGTAAGCGCGGATATCCTTCGATCGGGCAAGGCATCGTATCCCCCAGTGCCAGATGATTTGCTTAGACTCAGTGACCGTGCGGCTTGGGAGCGGCAGGTTTTGCAGTGGGCAAAGGAAGTCCCTGATGTGGTGGCATTTCAGGCTGGTGGACGCCCTAATAATGCTCTGTTTACTTCTCGTAATTCGAGGGAGGGCGAGCATCCTTGGCGGGTGACCTGGATTCTCTTTGAGGGGAGTGACGATAAAAAGGTCGGTTCGTCGATGCGGGCGGTCAATCACGTTCACTTTCCGAAGCGGGAGGAGGCATTTGGATATGCGCTGAGTCTGGGCACGCCGGACCCGGATTTACTGTTCAGCGGTCGATCTGTTCCGAGGAATCCTTTGGGTCAGCAAATTGAAGCCGAGCAGTTACGCGTGGCTGCGGGCACAGACTTGACGCGTGGTGTAAAGTCTACGGATGAAGATGTCGTTTCAAAAGACAAAGGCCGGAAAAGAACGCAGTCGTTTGGCGATCCGTTCGATGGATCTTCAGCAGAAGTTGCTGCAGAAGCGTCCCGCGTTGCCAGCGGATCTACTTCGGCAGTCCGAGATGCTGGCCGGCAAACGCCCAGCGAAACCCAAAAAGTAAAAAACCGCCAGTCTGATGCGCTCCGAAAGTGGGCGCAGGAGAATGGTGCGATGATTGATTCGGACCAGTTCGAGAAGCAGTGGAAAGAAGGCGGGGAGGTAGGCGGGGAGGAGCATCAAGTCATTATGGGGACGGATGGCCTGACCGTAACTAAGCGCAACTTTGTCGATGATAGTTTTGGTGGCGCGACGGTGCTGCCTTTTCATCTGGGCTATGACGAATTCTTTGATCGGGTTCAGATTCACAATCTGCTTTTCGAGGAGACAGGGCCGAGGCTATTGGGGTTCACCGAAACCTCGGAGGGCTTGATTGCCCCAGTGCTTTCGCAGGCGTATGTCATCGTTCGTCGTGGGGCGACCCGAGCAGAGACCGAGGAGGCTATGGAGCTTGAGGGGTTCCGTCGGATTAATGCCGACAATTACCGACGCGGTGAGGTTTTGGTCGAGGATCTGCACGACGAGAACGTGGTGATCGATAATTTCGGCAAGATTCAGTTTATCGATCCAGTAATCTACATTCGGCCCGAGAAGCTGAAGAGTGGGCGGTCGGAACTTTTTGATAAAGACGAAATGGAGGGTAAGGGCGACAATGTTGTGGTTCCCGAGGTGACTCCGGTGCAAAAGGCCAAGCTAAAAAATACCCTACTTTTCCCGTTTTTGGGCAACAAGTCGGCGATCAGCGGGAAGCTGGCAGGGGTGATCCTATCGGGTGCCGAGGGGGTGAATCTGGTAGGTGACATGATGGCTGGTGCCGGGTTCTACGGCAATGTGCTCAATCGGTTAGGGTATCGCGGGGTTGCCAAGGTCCACAACGAGTGGAATGGGCTACGTGCTGCGACCTTTGCCGCAATTAAGAGCGACGTGGAGGGGGTGATCAAGGCTCAGGAGCGGTGGGTGGATGTATTTGACCAATTGGACGCTGAGACGTCTGCTGATGGTCGTCCAGAGAACGAACGCCTGCAGGAGTTGGTTCGCAAGATTGATGCTGCTGCTCGAGAAGTGCTCATACCGCTTTTGCCGGAGAATGCTTCGCAACTGGTCAAGACTGCGCCGATTGCTATGCCCCAAACGGCGGAGGTGGCCGGCCTGTATCTGGCGCTTCAGAACATCACGGATTTGGGTAAACCGGTAGAGCTGGAGTTTGCAAAGAAGGATGGTTCGCTGAAACCATTAATCACGAAGCGTGGAGTTCGGGCCCAATACCGGAAGGGCGAAACCTACGCGAATCTGTTACGGCAATACTCGCAGAACATGGCCGAGACCCAGGTGGAGCAAGGAGACGGATACGAGAAGCTGGCCGATCGGGCCGGTCCTGATACGTTTTTCATGCTGGATCCGGGCTATTCTGGGGATTCCAGCAACTACGCCACTCCGTTGGAGGCTCAGACTAGTCGAGAGGCGTTTCAAGGTCTCATCAATGGTCCGGTATTCGACGCCTGGAAGAAGGGAGCCAAGCTGCTCATCACAAATAACTGGGACGGAGGAACCGTCTTGCAACTGCGCCGGCTTGGGTTCACGGTTCTAAAGGAAACCAGAGGATCGGGAGCACTCGAGCTGGTGGCTTTCAATTATGATCCGCAATCAGGACAACTCTATGATCTCGAAGGCAAAACCCGACAAGAAGTCGAGGGACGAAGCGTGGCGGAAGTCGAACCGGTCAGTGACGAAGGGCGCGTTTCAGGAGAAGAACCTGCCGCTGAGCGACGGGGAGAACGAAATCCTAAACAGCAAACCGCCCAGCCAGTGGCCGATCGATCTTCGGAAACGCCACGACAAGACGCACCTGAGTCTAAAACAAAGCGATCCGGTAGTGAGCGAGTAGAGACTAATTCCTCGCGTGAATCGGTGGACGATCAGGCGGCGGTAACGGAGGGGCTTGCGGCGTTACGTCGGCGGGTTCCCTCCTCGGTTAAGGAGATTGTCGCAAATCAGAACTTTGAGCAGAATGGCCGCAAAATCCAGGGACGTCCTGACTTGGCAAATCCTGCGGAGGATTCTGAATCTCGTAGCGTAGTCGACGCAGTTGACGAGGCCATGAAACCTGGACGTGAGCGTGAAACGGTCGAAATGTGGGACAAAGCGGCACAGGAGCGGCTAGACAAGGACCGGGTGGGCTACGTTAGGGAGTTGATCGATCGCGCCAACGATGGCCGTGGGTTCGATGATCCGGTGCAGACTCGTGCGGCTCAGATGATCGTCAACGACTTGGTTCAGGACGCTGTATCGAGTGGCGATGCCCAGAAGATGAAGGACGCGCAGGCGGTGGTGCTCGCGTATCGGGTGACTGGAACCGAACAGGGGCGAGCATTGGCTGCTCGTCGTGATCCCCACAAAACTCCCGAGGAACGGTTTTCGGAGTTCATCGCGTCGTCGCTGTTTCTACCGAAGGCATCGGTTCGCAAAAACCTTTCTGACTCGTGGTCGGCGTCCGCCAAAGCGCGAGAGGTCGATCGTCTGCGCAACAAGATTGCGGATCTGGAGGCTGCGAAGCTCGGGACCGTGGTTGGTGCACCGGGCACTCCTGGGCAGGATAAGACCTTGGCCAATATGCGGCTGAAGTTGGGTGAAGCGATGCAACGTTCCAGCCAGCAGGAGATCGCTAAGAAGGCGGTTGATGGTCGCATGGCTAAGGTTGAGGCGGCGTTCCGTAAGATGGGTATCACGCTCGATCACATTTTCAATGGTGAGGCGTATTTGAAGCTGCGTGGAAACAAGTTGGTTGATTCGGCGATGAACAAGGCCGGCTACGATGCGAAAAAGAAACGGGTTGTCGGCCTGATTCGACGGGGTTGGTCGGATTCCGATGTCGCCCGTCGCACGGATCAGAATGTATCTGCGGTGGTCAAGGTTCGCTCTGAGATTATTGCGGCTACTCGTGCAAGATTGGAAACGCTCGGCGACGCTGCTTTGGATCCGGACAAGCTCGATGCTGCGACGCTGGGTTCTGCTCGGGCTGACCTGAAATCTGGCACGTCTGGGGGGCTATCGGCAGCGGAGCGCCAGAAGAGAATCGATTTGATGCTCTCACGGATGGGGCTGATCGAGAACAAGGAGGCAGTGATTCGGACCGAAAAGGCGCAGGCAAAGCGTCGGCGCAGAAGCAATGCAAAGCCTAAACGCAAAGCGACACCGTTTCCGGCCAACGCAAAGCCGGGGAGCGTCGAGTTTCCTGCTGGTGCTGATGGGCAACGTCCCGACGACTTTGGAAACACGCAGCTCGGGCTCGGTGAGGATGCTGATATGGCTCCACCGGTGTTCGATATTTCGGATCCGGCACAGGTGGCCCAGGTCGCGAGAACGATTCAGATAGCTGACAGCGGCGCGTTCGATATGCTGTTTGAGTTTTGGATCAATTCGATTTTGTCCGGTCCTTTGACGCAGGGTGCAAATTTCGTCGGTAACTCGTTTAACACGGTTTGGGACATGGGGGTGAAGCGCATGGGCGAGGCGATTCTTAACGCGGCAGTCAAGGATCCAACGGCGCCACAGCTCGGCGAGTTTAAGTGGATGCTCAAGGGGATGAATAAGTCGTTAGCCGGGGCATGGGCTGCTGCGGTGAATACGTGGGCAACCGAGCAGAATATTTACACCAGTTCGATTCTGAATAGTCAGCTTGAGATTAACCCTGTTTTCGATAAGGCAGGCGGGATCAAGGCGGCGATTCCGGGCAAGACTGGTCGGGTTGTGCGTCTTCCTGGCCGGCTGTTGATGGCGACGGATGCGTTCTTTAAGGCGGCGATCGCTCGGACGCACGTGGCTGCGGAAGCATACCGCTTGGGTAAGTCATCAAAAAAGAAGGGGGCGGCATTGGTTTCGTTTATTGAGGCGGAGATTGATACGCCGGGGTCGGAGTCTTGGCGTAAGGCGCTGCTGCTTGCGAACGAGTTGACCTTTCAGGATGATCATGATGGGACGCGGATGGGTAAATGGATGACCTACCTGTCGAAGGCGCGGGAGTTGGAGGTTCCGGGTGGGATCAAGCCTTTGCGGTTTGTGATGCCGTTTATTCGGACGCCGTGGAACATCTTCCAGCAGGGTATCCGTCAGTCGCCGGTTGGCGCGGTGGCTTTCGCTGCTAGGATAGGCAGTGCTGGGCTTTACCGCATCAAGGATGGGCGACCAGTGGCGGTCAGCTACCCGACTCCTCTGCTGATCAAGCACACGGTAGAGCAGGTGCTTGCTTGGTCGATGGCCGGTTTACTTTATGGGGCTGCAGCCGGAGACGACGACGATGAGGACAAGCAGTTTTTGATCACTGGGTCTTTGCCGAGCGATCGGATTTCCCAGCGCAATCTCGACCGACGAGTGGGTCTGGCACCTTACGCCATTCGATTTGGTGGCGCACAGGTCAGTTATTCGCGGATTGAGCCTTTAGCGACGATGCTGGGGCTTGGGGTGGATATGCTCTCTCGTTTGAAGTCAGGTGAGTCTGGGTTTGAGTCGTTTGGGGCGTTCATGTCTGCTTTGGGTGACTCGGTGGATTCCAAGACTTTTCTGCGGGGTTGGTCGGACCTTGCAGGCGCCATGTCAGGAGAGTCTCGGTTTACGAGCTTTGTTGCGTCCCAGTTATCGACGCTGATACCAAACCTTTTTCGTCAACCAGTTCGACAGCTTGATGGTGTCTATCGCGAGCGGGAGCATGGACTATTTGCCGAGGTGGTCCAGAATGTCTATGGGCCGGCCGGGTCTCCAAAAATCGACCCGTATGGCGAGGAGGTTGAACGTCGAGGAGGGTCGTTATGGCGCATGCTGGTGCCGATCGAGGTGGGCAAAATCCCCGAGTTGAATCGAGTGGATCAGCTTTTGCTGAATTATCGGCAAACGGCGGACGCTCCGCAGTCGTGGGCACCATCCAACCTGCAGAAATCTATCACGGTGAATGGGGAGCGTCGCACTTTGTCCGGCAAGGTGCTGGAGGAATATAGCCGACGCTCAGGGAAGATGGCGGCTCGTTTGCTGCAATCTGTCTCGCTTAATGTCAGCCGTCCTACCTCCCAGGATGTGGAGAAAATTCGTAGGGCATTTACCTTAGCTCGAGCCAATGTGCGCCGGGATATGTTTTTTGGAACTAGCGCGGATCGCTTTGCTGATCAAAATTGATTGAAAATCAACGTTTAACGGGAGAGAACAAATCATGGCAGAACACGGACAACTCGAAGTTTTACAGGATCGCATCAGCGGGGTGGAGGCTCCCCCGCATGTTGATAGCACAACTGGACAACTTACGCCACGCGTTGCTTTCCCGTCCGTGCTTCAGCTCACCTATGATCAGGAGCTTGCGCTGGTGGATCATGCGATGACCCGGCTCGACGATATGGAAAAGGCGATGGGCCGCACGGACGTCATTGAGGACGAGTGGTGGAAGGGGGAGGGCGTTTCCTCCAATTCAATAGAAGGCGCGGCCGAGAGCTGGATGGGTCGACGTTCACGTTTTGAGGCACTGTTTGAGAACCGGGTGGACTGGCGACCGTATTCATTGCCGTCGCCGAATATCTTTGAGGAGTCGAACTTGGTTGTTCCGATCTCGCGCCGGATCTGCCGTCAGATGATTGCTCGAGCTCAGAACTATTTCTTTGCCACCGATCCTTGGTTTAATGCTACGCCGGAGGGGATGGAGGATGGGGAGTTGGCGGATCAGATCGATCGTTATGCCAAGTGGAAACTGAACCTGATAGGTTCAAAACGGGGCAAGGAGCGGATCGTCAAGCGTGCCATGCTACTCGGTGAGTGCGTGGTCAAAACCACTTATCAGACGCGTGATCAAATCTATGAGACGATGGTCAAGGCTCTAGTGGGCGCGGAGGGTGAGGCTATCCTGGATGCTAACGGGGAGATGATCTTGGAGCGTGCGGACTGGATCGACACGGAAACTCCGGGGCTCCGGGTGTTGGGTAGTGATGGGGTGACGCAAGAACCGGAGGCGCCGGTTTACACCGATCAGAAAATAACTAAGCGGCATGTGATATTTGAGGGTCCAGAATCGCTCCCAATCTACTACAAGGATTTCTTGGCTCCCCTCGATGCTTTTGATCTCCAGCAGGCGGACTGCATCGCGCATTTGTATGACCGCAGAGTCATGGATCTGGTCGATACTTACGCAAAGCATGGGGTATTCCGCGGCACGGATACCCAACGTTTCGAGCAGATGAAGCGCACGGTAGACGCCATGCGGACGATGCTCGATAACAACTCAGAGCCGAAGAGTGGGTCTGCTCGTAATCGGGACGAGGAGGAGGAGGAGGACGATGCTGAATATTCCGGCGGCGGTCAGCCTATCGTGGAGATGGCCGAGGTGATGCTTTGGTATGATGCCAATGGGGACGGCATACTTGAGAACATCGTTCTGCTGCTTGATCGCAAGAACCGGCTCCCTGTGCATTATAATTACGTGGCGAATATGTCACCAGATGGCTTGCGGCCGGTGGCGGTGGTGCGAGTTAACGAGGAGGACGACCGTTGGTATGGGCAGGGCGTCATGGAGATGTTTGACTCTACCCAGACGATCGTGGATCTGCTGGTGAACCGGTGGAACCTGAGCCAATCGAAGGCAGGGCGAGTTGATTTCTGGGATCCTTCGAAGGTGCTAGAGGGGCGCGACGATCCGAACCTTTGCCTGAATTGGGGGCAGTCCTACACGACAGTGCCGGGAGTTGATGTGACCAAAGTGTTACAGTCTGTTTACCTGAACGACGTAAAATTTGAGGCGCTCAAGGATATGCTCGAGTTTTTCATGCAGATGGGGATGAACGAGTCGGGCGTGACGAATGCGAATGATGGGGCAGCTCTGGGCATGGATACCGCGAAGTTGGCGACCGGGATCCGCAATATTGAGAAGGCCGGCGAGGAGTTGTTTGCGCCGTTCCTTTCGGACCTGGAGCCGGGTCTTACCGATGTGCTCAAGAGTGAGATTCTAGTGCTTCTGGCTAACCTGAACAAGCCAGAGGTATTCAGCTACTTTGAGGGGCGAGAGCAGATTACTGCGACGATCGACCCGGCTGACGTGAGCGATGTGAATATGAATGTGACCATGTTCATGACGCGCTACAAGGGAGAGCAGAAATTTCAGCAGATGTCGCAGGTTGCTGAAATCATTGAACGGTTTTACATGCTGGATCCGTTGGTCCAGGTGCACGTGGCCGAATACTACCGCGGTATGATCAAGGCGCTCGACCAGAAGATCAATGTGGACGAGCTGATTGTGCCTTTGCCACCGTTGCCGCCCGAGCAGGCGATCAACAGTGGGAAGGGGCCGCAGCCTAAGAGGGAGATGGTGACTCGTCCGAAGCCTTCGGCGGCTCCGTCTCAGTTGGACTCATCTTATCAGCCTTCGGCAGGTGGTTAGCTGATTCCATGCTTAGAACGAGGTCTCGGCGGGCTCTTTCGAGCATAGATTTGGCGCGCTTGATGTCCTCGGGTTTGCCGTAGTTGAGGGCATCGATGGCGCCGTCGACGTAGGCCATTGTGGAGGCAGTGCTGTCGCACAGCGTAAATGCCGCTTTGCTGATGTGCTCGGCTTCGTCGGTGAGTTGGGCGAGGGACTTGCGCTCGGGTTTGATTTTGAGCGATGCGATCACTCGGGCGTAGCATTGCTTGAGGGCGGTGTAGGCATGGCCTGGCACCATTGAGTCTCCTGGCGCTGGGTTGATGTTAACCGGCTGCGTTTTTTGGTCTTTTATGCTGCGATCTTTCATAATCTGTGGGGTTCTGGATTGTAGTGGAGACTGGCGGAAGGAGGAGGAGTCGAACCCCACCCGATTAAACGAGACCTGGGTTTCAAAGCCAGTCGCGGGCCTACCCCACTGCTTCACCTTCCTAAACTGGAGCACCCGGCAGGAATCGAACCCGCAACCTACGATATACAAAAACGTCGCTCTACCATTTGAGCTACGAGTGCATAAATTGGAAGCAGGGGACGGAATCGAACCGACGACTTCTGGGTTATGAGTCCAGTGATCTACCACTGATCTACCCTGCATCAAATAAGTTGACCTAAAATCGGGGTGTCCTAAGAGTCAACAAATAATGGACGTTGATGAACTGAACGATCGGAAAGACAGACGGTTGCGGGAAATCACGAAGCTGACGGAGTGCGATGCGTTTACGGGTTACTTCTCGGATCGGTTGCGCGACCGGCAGAAAGAGCTCGAGACGTCTGTGCTGGAGGACGATTCCCTAACTCCTGAGCAACGCGAAATTATGCGGCGAATGGCGACCGAATACCGGACCTACACGCGCAAGATCGTAACGACGGACCATGCGATGGCGAAGCGGCAGGGCTAGGGGCTTTGCGGCGGGGTTGCAAGGCGGTTTCCGGGCCTTTGCTTCGCCTTCGCGACTAGAAATCAAGCGGGGTGTCTAGTTGGGTAATCGCATACCTCAACAAATTCCAATACCGGAAATCATTCATTCGCTGGCCTCCCTCTTCAACGTAGCCAACATCCTCCATAATATTCTCGGCGTCCGAGCGATTGATCGAAAGGTCGTCACTTGCTTCGGCATAGATATGATATTCGTAGCCGCCGCCGCCGTCGCCGTCGCCGTGGTCGGTAAAATCGTAGTAATCAGTTGAGTTATCGAAAAACCAAATCGACCCATCGACGGAATAATCGGGGTGCTCGTAAAATCCCGCCAAAAAGAAAATTTCGTAAGACATCGACGAAAATTCTAGCGGCGACGTGCTCGTGATGAAAACATCGGTGGCGATTGGTGAGTTTCGGATTACGTCGTTCGCCGAGCTCGAATAAGTCGAGACCCATTCGTCAGCATCGACGTCGCCGGCGATTGCGAAGATTTGGTCGATTAACTCGTTCCGCATGGCGGCTGACAAGATGTCGCCGGCGCTGAGATAGCTGGTGAAGTGAGTCCAACTGCGTGCCATTTAATAGAGGCCTACTTGGGTGAGCATCGCGTAGTAGGTTATATCGTCGACGATGAAACTGAAGTTAAAAACGGTTCCTGTGCCGGTGTCGTCGGTTGAAATTTGGGCACGGAATTTAACGACGGTGCTTACCGTTAGTTGGACTATGTCTCCAGACTGCGGAAGGTCGTCCTCGTCATATGTTGCGGCCACTGCCGTTGCCAGTTCGGTTGAGGTGGGTAGAGTTCCGGCAACCGTGACAGCGCTGTCATAAATTCTAGCCGTGTTTACAGAGGGTGCAGCCGGCGAGGAGCCTGGATAGGCGAGATGGGGATAGATTTCCTTCTCGGTGGGATCCTGTCCAGACGCG
>Ga0208903_1000836_pt1 | contig 20372 bp, 14 predicted proteins | sample AntAceMetag02UKJ_FD_184769 | JGI IMG/M metagenome (GOLD analysis project Ga0208903, IMG submission 184769) | Saline lake microbial communities from Ace Lake, Antarctica - Antarctic Ace Lake Metagenome 02UKJ (SPAdes) (version 2) | ecosystem: Environmental > Aquatic > Non-marine Saline and...
GCGTAGATCGGGCCGAATGTAATAGACCGCCCGCAGATCAAACGGGCCATAACTATTGTGAACCGGGTAGGATGGAAATCGTTCCCAGGCGAGACGCGGCATTCTATCTGATCCGACTTTCCTCTTATCGCCGGGGCAGTATGGAGAAATCAAAATCGATGCGAAACATACCGTTATCAGATCACCGTGAACAGCCCACCTTCGAAGGCATTCCACGCAATATTCCCGGTGTTCAATGGGAACCAATTCAAGACAGTCAATCTCAGCGGGCGACACGCCCGAATTTTCGAGCATTGCCCGAACGTAAGTTTTAACCGGAATACGTTCCGGATTGACACGGCAGGGAGTAGAAAGAAGGTTAGGAAACAATTCGCCAGTCAAAACGAGTTTCCCGCCCGTCTCTCCGATTCCATCGGAAAGGCGGGCGTTTTTCATGATTCCGAGATAGCGTTGATTCGGTGTTCCTGAATAATTGCCAAACAATCAGCGATAGGCCACCTGACACACCGCCGCGAGAGCTTGATACACGGGAGGAACCCTTCACGAGTCCATTTCCTTATAGTTTTTTGTGAGACCGCGAGAAGATTCGCGATTGTTTCGCAATCCGCTAGGATTGCCCCTTGTGGCTTAGTAGTGACTTTCATCACGCCTAAACTGTCTGTGGTGATCTATTAAAAAAAACGGGAACTGCGAAATTAGAAATTCCGGAAAAGTCAAACCTGCTAATTCCGGTTTTTCCTTGGCCTTCCTCGTTTCGCTTTCAGAAAGGCCAGTTTAGCCTCTCTAAACAGCTTCGAAGTATCAGAGGGGCGATGCGCAGTAGTTGACCATAGGCGTTCGAGAACTTCTTCGCGGGAAGGGTCAATACCATTCTCCTCTACGAGTGCCTTTGCACACTGAAAGAGTGCCGCCTTCATAGAAAGTTCGTTTTTAATATCGCCGCCTTTTCCGGGAAATCCATTCTTGCGAGACTTTCCGAAGCACTTATCCCAAAGCCTAAATATCTCATTGAAGTAGTCCTTGTTTCCCGTCATAAAAAAATACATGAGGTTCCCAAGAAGCTCATCACCATGTTGCCTCTCTTCCTCATCTGCTGGAGCAAAAACGAACGTTCCCGTTTTCGGTTCACCGTTACTATTTTTTGTCACCCGTTCCTCAAGTCTTCTGCGATGAAGAAGAGTCAACATAGAGCGGAAACTAACCCGAGCGTTTCCAACGTCCTTATTGCGCGGCTGCGAATCTTCCGTTCGTTCTGCGTCTGGAGTATCAAAGGTGAACCATTCAAGCCCGAATTCACGCATCCAATCAGATCGGTAAACCTCTAAGGCTTCACTCCAAGAACCTTTACTATTCGATTTAGATGTTGATTCACTCATGCCGCCGCCCTTTCTTTTGTGAGTGCTTTTTTCTTCTTCTGATCAGGCTTTACGTCAAACCATTTCGCCGCCTCTTCCGGGGTCACTCTTTCCCGGTAGTGTTCAAAAATTATCTTAGTGGAAGCGTGACCTAGCCACAGAGCGACTTGTGCCGCGTTGTCAGATTCAGCAAGAGCGTAGCTGGCGAACGAATGCCGTAAACCGTTCTGTTTCCACGCGACACCGGGGCGATTGTTTTTTGTGTCTTTCACCTCAAGTTTCCGACGGAACGCTGTGAGCTTCTTTTCTACATTGATCGGGGCAACGTCGCCCGCCGCCTTAGCGATAGGTTGGATCCACTCAATGAGAACGTCCTTCATCGGAACGTAGCGGTTCGCGGCCCCCTTCGCGATCTCCGCCCCCACGTCGATTCTCTTCTTGAGAAAATCTACGTCTTCCCATCGAAGGCGGGAAAGTTCAGACGTTCGCAATCCGGCAAAAGCTCCAATTGCGAGAAAGGGCAATAAGTTGGTAGGGGCTAGATTCAGCATCACCCGCAATTCTCCGGGGTCGAAAATCTTGACACGTTCGTTCACCTCTTTTGCCGGTTCGGCATCTAGGGCAGGGTTCCCAGTGCAATAACCACGCTTCAAACCCCATGTAAAGAAAACAGACAATACGCGACGGTAATTGTTACGCGTCAGGGCGGTCACCTTCAAACCTTCCAGCCAGCTTTCCACGGTCGGCACGTCAATTTCAGCAAGTGTCTTATCTCCGTAGTCCCTCCCAAAGCAATTACACCTTGCTCGAAGGTCGGCGAGATAAACCTCAGACAACTCCTTCGATTTCTTCAAACTGAGAAAATCGTAAATTGCATCGCTGATCAGCATGGACGTTTTAATTTCCTCATGTCGAACGATGTAATCGTCTAAAACGTCGCGAAGCGTCACCCCGTAGCCCTCAAGCTTTTCTATAGCGTAAAGAACCTCGCCAATTTCGCGTTGCTTGAGAGATGCCGCTTTCCTTCCGAAGTTGGTCACTTCGATCTCTTTCTTCAGAACGAAATTGTCAGCCTCTTCTTTTGTTTTAAAGCGTCTCGATTTGCGAGACTGGCCCGGTTCCGAAGCGGGCCAGTAAACGACGTAATTCATATCAGGATGATGCTTAGAATTAAACGGTCGAACGCTTACATCGGTTTTTTCTGATCTCGCCATAGTGACATGTAGATACCCCATCTACCTTGCTAAAACAATGTAAAAACTGTGTCGGCGTTTTCAAACCCAAGTAAAATATAGCATGTGATCGGATTTCTAATCCGGCGGTCGTTGGTTCGAATCCAACTGGGCATGTTTTTTTGAGCGAGGACTTGAGACTGAACAGGGTTCAGTCGTTCCCCCGACTCTGTTAGATTGGACAAATCGGTGGTCGCCACCAAAGATCAGGGGTCGCCACCAAAGGTGGGTGACGCTTCTATCTTCAATCAAAAACGCACTAGGCTGCGAAGGCCAGTCCCGCATTAGAAGCGGCCGCCGGATAGAGTTCACAATCCAAAAGCATTCCCGCTTCCGACCTTCGAAAGGCTTCCGCAGCAACTGGTCGCCATCCGACAGGCCAACCGCTATCGCTTTCCTCAAAGCCATCCGGGTGAAGCCCCGGGGCCATGAAACACATGCTCGCCCATCCCCTGCAGAAGCGAACTTGAGAAATAGCGGTTATTCTTGAGCGTTCGCACAGGACCTCGCGAATGAAGATCGCCGCCTCATCGTGGGTTTCAGGGATGTAATCTTGCTTCATTTTCTGAACATTGCACAAGCGAACAGTAATGTAAAACTAAACAGTATGAAAAAAATGGAGAACAGAGGATTTCTCAGTAGATCAAAGATCAAAGATCAAAGAGCGGCGCGCGCGGGCGTGAGGAATCCCCCGGAGAATTCGTGAGGACCGGCTCGCAGTTAATCCCTGTTCATTGATCCGGTCGATTTTCCGATGCCAGTTTGCCGATCCGTTTTTCGGACAGCGCGCCGCGGTAGACCCGGAGATCGCTGAGGCCGCCGTTGAAGTAATCGTGCGGTCCAAAGCCGATTTTCCACGGGACTTCACTCGAAAGATCATAGTTTTCCGAATCAAATTTTTCGGAAGATGCGACCCACTTGCCATCTAAATACAGCTTGAGGCGATCGGGCCCCTTTACGGCAGCGAGGTGAACCCAACCTGCGGGCAATTGCCGATCCAGAGTCACGACCTCACCTGCCTTCAGCGACATCACTTGACCGGAAGGCAGTGTGCCCACAAAGAGCCGCCCCTGAAAAACCGCCATCGTCCACGCCCGCCGATATTTCACATCGGGGGTTAGATCGACCCGACCGATACTGGTCCAATTTTGTTTTCCATCAAAGCGGAACACTTCCGCGAGAGGCAGGGTTCCCCCGTACATCTTGCCGTTGTAGACCGCCATGCCCATGACTTCCTTTTCCTCGCCGAGGCGGCCGAGATCCTCCCACTCGTTATCGGCGACGTAGCGGAACACTTTCCCCGACGGCCACGTCCCCACGTGGAGGCGGCCTTCATTGATCGCAAAAGCGTAGGTCTGCGTGTTGTCCCCCAGTTGCCCGCAATGGGTCCATTTCCCGCCATCAAAACGAAAGACCAAACCGCCATCGTAGCTGGTCGCAAACAGATCACCATTGTAGACACTCAGTTGTTCGACACGCTTGCCGTCCGGGACCCCACAATCGGTCCACGTGTTCCCGCCATCGTAGCGAAAAAATCCAGCGGGAGCGTACATCGACGAGGCGTAAAGCTTGCCCTTGTATACAACGAGTCCGTTGACGCCTTCGCGATCCGGTAATTCTCCGACTTTGACCCATTCTTTACCGTCCTCATAGCGATAAATGGAACCACCCGGATTGAGGTTTTCCGACTCCTCGAGCGACGATCCCGCCAATCGGTATTTGGCTGTACCCGCGTAGAGCTTGCCCTCGTAAACCGCCATTGAAGAAACCGAATTGCTCTTGTCAGGCGCTCCGCAATCGATCCAGTCACTGTCTCCATCGTAACGAAAGACACGTCCCGCTGAATCCTTACCCGCAACACCAGTGCCGGCATAGAGTTGTTCATGATAGGTTGCCATGGAGAAAATCAACACCGCCTCGCCGGGACGACCGCAGTCTTTCCAATCCTCAAGAGCACTCCCGTTATCGATCCCGAACTGCACCTGCCGGTAATTTGCCTGACTGTTCGTAGCACCCACGTTGTGCTTAATGTTTAGCATGAACCCGGTGCGGGACTGCGGATCAAACTTGCTCATGATGTCTCCGATGACATCATCGAGGACAGCGTCCGTGCGCACCCAGGTCGCAATGCTGAAGGGATCTTTGCCCAGCGCAAGGGAGGGCGAGTTGGCGATCTCAACGTGATTGCCGCGACCATCGAAAACCGCTTCGCCCTCCCTAAATGTCACCCCGTGGGAGGTTCCGTTATGGCCAGCTCCCGACGCATCGAGCACGTCTCCCGCCAGCCTCCAATGGGCAATCAACCTTGCCTCATCGCTCTGAGCGAATCCTAGCCCGGGCGACAACACGCCCATAAAAATGACTCCAACTAACAAAAAGAAAAATCGTTTAAACATAAGTAATACCTTCAATTGAATTTAATCCTCACCCACCGGCGTTGCGCACTTGAACCTAGCGGGACGATGCATGAGAAACCGTTCGAACGAAGCCTCTTCCCAGTCAATTGCCTAACTGAGGAGATTCGCGCCCCTCAAGACCCATTAAGCGCTAAGCCCAGAGAGCTGGAGCGATTACCTAGTCGGGGCGTTTTAGTAGGTGGGCGTCTTAAAACCCGCTCTGCCAAAGGATTGGGCCCATGCCGCGATCGATCACTTCCCTGGAAAGGAGAGCGGAAGCGGCGCTCGGGCGTGAGGTGATCGTCCATTAGGCAGCATTTTAATATCCCGCCCCACATCACTCAAACAGGGAATTTTTTTGATTCCTATCAGCCGCCGCTCGGGCCAATCTTTCACCCCACTATGAAGTCCCTTCTTTTTGCTAAATCTCTCCTATCCCTTTCGCTCATTCCCCTGATCGGGCATTCGGCGACGGGAATTGTCTTCGAAGATCTCAACCAAAACGGCAAACGAGATCCCGGTGAACCGGGTCTCGCCGAGGTCGCCGTCTCAAATCAGAAGGAGGTCGTGAAGACTGATGCGAAGGGGCGGTGGACCTTGCCTCATGATGACGACACGATCTTCTTTGTCATCAAACCACAGGGCTTTGTTCCGCCGGTAAATGAGGTGCAGTTGCCGCAATTTTACTACATCCACAAACCAGCGGGCTCGGCAAAAGAAACGCGATACAAAGGGCTCGAACCCACCGGAGATCTGCCGGAGTCGATTGATTTCCCGCTCGTAAAAACGGCAGATGAACCCGAGAAATTCCAGGCGATCTTTTTTGGGGATCCCCAGCCCTCGAACATCGACCAAGTGAATTACATCGCCCATGATGTCCTGCCGGAATTGATCGGAACGGATGCCAAGTTCGGCGTCACCCTTGGGGATATCATGTTCGACAACCTGAGCCTGTTCGAGCCTTCGAACGCGAATATCGCGCTGATCGGAATCCCCTGGTACAATGTGATTGGGAATCACGACTTGAACCTCGAGGCAGAGACCGATTCCGAATCCGACGAAACATTCAACCGGTATTTCGGGCCGCAGTATTACAGCTTCGACTACGGGGCGGTTCATTTCATCGTCCTCGATGATGTCGATTGGGGGCATCATCCGGGGAAAGAGCGCAAGACATACCAAGGAGGTTTAGCTCCCGATCAGATTGCGTTTGTGAAGAATGATCTCGCACTGGTACCTGAAGAAAAACTGGTCTGCCTCATGATGCATATTCCTCTGATGGATGTGGGAAACCGGGCGGAATTGTATCGCTTGATCGAAAAGCGACCTTACACGATGTCGATCTCGGGACACACTCACTGGCACGCCCATTTTTACATCAATGAAAGCGATGGCTGGAAAGGCGAAGAGCCCCATCATCACATTGTAAATGTTACGGTGTCAGGCTCGTGGTGGAAGGGGCAAAAGAACGAAGTCGGAGTCCCGCATGCCACGATGCGGGACGGCGCGCCGAACGGGTATTCGATTATCACCTTTGACGGAGCGAAGCACACCCTCGATTTCAAAGCGGCGGGTCATCCCGCTGATTATCAGATGACCATTTTTGCTCCGGATGAAATCCAAACAACGAACACGGCAAAGACGCCGGTGTATGTAAATCTATTCAACGGATCCGAAAAATCGGTCGTGAAGCTGAAGGTGAAAGATCGCGGCGGATGGGTTGAGATGGAAAAAGTGGCGGAAGCCGATCCGTATTATGTAGCGATGCGTCAGCGGGAAATAGAGGCGAATCCAAACGTGAAATTGAATAATCCGGTTCCGTCCGGGCATTTGTGGAAACTAAATCTACCCGCTGAGCTAAGAGCCGGTTCACACCTCTTGATGATCGAAGGCGAGGACGCCTATGGTCGGTCTCACACGAGCCAGCGGATCATTCGAGTGAGGCCATAGTTTGAACCGACACGAGAGGGGAATCCTCATCGACTTGATCGAAAATCAGAGGAGCCCTCTCGAGGCTCTGCGATTTGGCACAATCGGCGCCTATTTCCGCGACGCCCCGAATTGCGCGGCTTTCACTGCGTTGATTCGAGAAAGGCGAGCAAGTCGCGCAGCTCGCGATCAGTCATCGCCATGGGGAGACCGGTCGGCATAAAGGACATCGGCAGGTCTTCGATCGATTTCACATCGTCGCGGTTGAAGGTGTGATTGCGGCCGAGCGCATCACGGATCTGTTCCTTGATATAGGAGCGCAAGCGAATCCCGACATAGGTGCTCCCGTCGTTGAGGGTGATGACGCGGGGCATGAACTGCGGGGCGATGTCCCTGTTGGGATCGAGAATCGCGCCGAGGAGCCAGTGGCGGTCCTCGCGGCCGGCGACGTGGCTGAGGTCCGGCCCGACGACATTGCCGCGCCCATCGGAGCGATGGCAGTTCGCGCACAGGGCAATCTTCGGATGGTGGAAAATGCGTTCGCCGGCGGCGGTGTCGGCGGGGGCTTCGATCGCGGTGAGGCGTTTTTGCCAGGCGGCGGTGTCGGTAATAGCGGGACGATCATTGAAGAGAGAGGCGGGATCAATCAGCGCTGCAACGAGAGCCTCTGATCGGGGAAACGGCACCGTAATCGCACTCAGTATCTCTGTCTGTTCATCAGTGAGTTCGATACCACGAAGGGCGCGGAGAGCTTCTTCGCGAGTAGCGGTATCGTCCTCGCCTGCGAGCCCGATCAACAGTGAGGTGTGTTCCTCCGCGACCATCGCGAGTCCGAGGATCGCTTCGGCGCGCATTTGCGAATCCGCCGTTTCATCCGCTGCCTGCACCGCAAGAATCTTTTGCGTGGCTACCGGGTTCGCCGCGAGGACCCGAACCACTTCCAATGACAGGGCGGGATCTTTCACCTCCAGCAACTCTTGCAAAAGCGTGAGGGTAAGCCCGGGAGGGAAATGAGCTTTCGGCGTCGTTTCATCCTTAACCGGACTCGTCGAACGGACCGGAAGAAGGCGCAGGGCAAAAGCCCGAAGAGTGGGCGAACTCGATTCGTCCTTCACCCTCGCGAGCAGTAATTCCGGATTGCGCAAGCCAAGCTCCGGCTGACCGCTCAGCGCCGTGTAGGCGGCGACAGCCCCCTCGAAGACTTCGTATTCAAGATCGCTATTCGCGAGCAGCTTATCGATCGCCGGGAGATAGGAACTTAAGTCCTCATCGGCGATCCAGCGTAAGGTCTCAAACTGCACGCTGGCATTCTTGTCCCCGAGCAAAACATCAATCCACGGCTGCGGGTCCACCCCCGCGAGTCTCAGAGCCTGAACCGCCTCGATGCGGTCCGCGTCCGACCACGATTGCAGATCGGCCACCTTCCAACTGCCGGCAAGGCGGCGGAGCGACGAAAGTGCCGCGCTCGAAAGAAAGGGATCATCGTCCCGGCTCAGTTCGAATAACTTACTTCGCGAAAAACTTGTCTCGCCCCGGCGCAGATCAGCGGCAAGCGCGGCGGCTTCATTGCGAGGCTCGAGATCGAGCGGGCCGACCCAGCCTGCTTCTTTGAGATCGATTTCCAGCTTCCAAAGCCGCCCGTAGCCATGGACCGGATAACGCCCGTCAACCCAGTCAGTGAGATAGAAGATCGCTTTGCTATCGTCTTCACAATACTTGTCCCGTGCGATCCCGACCGGCCTGAAATAACGGGAGCCGCGAACCAGCGTTACTTGCTTCGCTTCGAAGCCAGCCCCCTTTTGCGTAAGCGGGAAAAAGTCGATCCGGTGATCGCCCCACGATGGCACGAGGAGACCGCGACCGAGCGGAAGCAACCCGCAGGGCGCCTCGCCGGAAGGATGAATCATCGGCAAGGTCCCGCGCATCTCGCCATTCCAGCAGACAAATGGATGAGGCGTCGCGCCTCCGTATTTTCGCCGGTAGCCATAGTCACCGTCCTCGACAATGTGGAGAACCTTGCAGGGTGGGTATTCACCGGGATCATTTTCGCCGACAAAAATCTCACCATCGGCGCGAACGGTGACGCCGAAAGGATTCCAGAGACCTTCCGCTACTTTGCGAAGATCGCCGCCGCGGGAACTAACCCTGAAGACACCGCCGCGATCGATTCCTTTGATCGCCGAGCCGTCTTTAGACTTCAGCGTCCACGCTTTCGCAAAATTTTCACCGAGTCCGAAGACGAGTTCCCCGTTCGGAGCCCACGCCAATCCGGACAAAGCATTGTGCGGGTAAATTGCCTCCGAGACGAGTTCGACAAGGGTTTCTTCGAGATCACCTTTCCCGTCGCCATCGCTGTCACGGACCCGGAGGATACGGTCGCGTTCCGAGAGATAAACCCAGCCATCGGGACCGAGTTCCAGATCCATGGTTTGCTCGGTTGCGGCGTAGAAGACGTGGCGCGTCCCATCGGGATTAAAAATGAGTATTTCGTCCTCCTTCGGACCTTCATAGTCTTCGGGAGGCATGTGGGTGTGACAGGCCACCGCCCAGACACGGCCCTTTTCATCAACATCCACTCCCGTAGGTGTTGCGATGTCAGGGCTCTCAGCAACGACTGAGAGGCGCACCCCGGGTTGTAGAACTTCGATTTCAGAAGGCCGCTCGTCCTTTCCTTCGACCAGGCATGCGAGAGATAGAAAGAGGGCAAAGAGAACGCTGTGTTTGGTCATGAAGATGGGAGGAGAAACCGTGATCGCTGTAAAATTCCCGACCTACTTCGCTATTTCTTTCACCAATAAATTCTTCCAGTTCACTTTGATGCCGCCACCTGAGTGAATCTGAAGCGCGATCGATCCATTCGCCTTCCCGATTTTCTCATCTTCCAAATCGATCATCTCCTTTCCGTTTAACCAGGTGGTAACGTGTCCGCCGACGACACGGATTTTCATGGTATTCCATTCGCCAAATTTGAGGGCTTTCTGCGCCTCTGAATCGGGCTTGATTAACCATCCGCGTCCGTAGGATTCGTAAACGCCGCCGGAATTACTGTTCGGTGGCGCCACTTCGACCTGCCAGCCTGAGATCTTCGTTCCCTCGAGCGACGAGCGGAAGAATATGCCGCTGTTGCCATTAGCGGATTGTTTAAAATCAACGGTCAATTCAAAGTCCTTGTACTGCTTCTCAGTCGCGAGATAGCCATACTCAGCATCCGCACCGCTTTCGCAAACCAGCTCGCCATTTTCGACATACCATTTTTCGGTGCCGTGAACGCTCCAGCCGGTCAGGTCTTTGCCATTAAAAATGGGGGAACCTTCATCAGCTGCGATCACATTCGGTTGCACTGAAACCAGCCCGAGAAAAAAGGAGAGCAGAAGAATCGTTGTTTTCGTCATACCATGATTGAAAGCGCCGTCGTCGGAACCGTCAATCGGCGCAATTGCCGGAGTCGCGTAGGATGGTCAACGAGATTGCGCCTCCGATTGAACTGGGCAAAACTCGCGGGACGCCGGTTAATAGAGATGGAAACTCTTTGAATGATGAAATCTAAATCCACGTCCCCTTTTTCCCGCCGCCGGTTTATCTCCACTGCTGCGGCCGCAACGACCGCCGGGAGTATTTCGCTTCGGGGATTAATCGAACTTGAGGCGGCTCCTGACGGAACGGGTGAGACGGATCATTTCTCGTATCGGCTCGCTCCGAAGGACGGTCCGTATATCGATTCCCATCGCGATAACAAAGCCTTCGCCCGAAGCGAGGACAAGATTTTGCTCTCAGAAGACAATGGCAAGACGTGGTCGCACCGCCTCGATTTCCCGGATGCGAGTAAGGTCAATTTCAGCTGTATCCTCGGGAACGGGAACATTGTCTTTTCGACCGAAGCGAAGCTCTACCTGAGCACGGACAATCTCAAAACCTATCGACAGATCGTGGTGAAAGACCGGGACGGAAGCGACTATATCGAACACACACCGAAGGATCCTGAGAAGCCCGGTCACTATTATCATTCGCTCGACGGGGTTCACACCTGGGAAATTGAGGGAAAGGAAATACTCGTCTGGGGGAATTACACCAACGTTATTGGTGGGGTCGCTCCGGTGAATATTTACTATTCGACCGACAACGGCGAGACTGTAAAGATCGCTTATTCTTTTGGTCAGAATCCCAAATTTCAGGAAAAAGGCACCGATCTGGAAAAGGACCCACTGCTCGGCGCGGAAGACAATGAGGTCATTTGCCGGCACCTTCATTCGGTGATGTACAATCCGGAGGAAGACGCCTTCTACGCCTGCTCCGGAGATATCGATCGAGGGTTTGGGAACGAATGCCACTGGCTTCGCGGCACTTATGATCAGGGCTCTGATTCATGGGATTGGAAAGTGCTGGTGTCGGTCAATTCCAACTCACGTCACAAATCCGGCGGAATCCACTTTGTTGACGGAGAGCTTTATTGGGCCGCCGATGCGAACGGCCCCAAGACGATTCGTGAAAGCTATGATCGAGGGATTTTTCACTGTGCGCCGGGCGACATCGCCGATCTCGACAAGCACACGAGGATGCACAACCCCGGCTACGAGATTGGCGTCATGATCATCGAAGACGACTTTATCCTCGCGGCGCATTGTGCCCCGGCATCCCCCCACGACTGCGGATTTCTCGTCTCACCCGATCTAGGGAAAACCTGGGCGCAATACGACCTCAAGGAATTCGGCAAGCGATCAGGAGTGCGCTTTCATCAGAAAAACAGTGACGGCTGGTTCCGTGTCGATCTTCGCACCGGTTGGGTCGATCCGAGTGAGGTGCTTTTCATTAAGCCGAAGCCGCAGGCGTCATAATCGGCAGACCTATTTCAACGATTGGGGGAGAGAGGAGTGAGGCAGTTCAAGTGGCGTGCGGAAAGAGAGATTGAGAGCGGCAAGTCATTCCGGGCGAGTCCGCTTGTTCCGCCTTCACTTAGTATGCCCTGAAAGCAGCGCCCCTATTTCATGAACTTCCTCAGCGTCTTCAACCGCCCTTGATACGGCGGCGCGACCGCGAAGAAATCGCGGGAAAACCACCGACGGGTAACGGCGCGTTCGTAGGTGAAATTGTCAAACCCCGCCTGCCCGCGGTAGCGACCCATGCCGCTGGCGCCGACGCCGCCGAAGGGGAGGTTCAAATTGGTGCCCTGCTTGAGAACATCGTTAAAACAAACCGATCCTGACTGAACCGCGCCGGCGATGGTTTCCAAAGTCGAGCTGTCTTTGGAAAAGGCGTAGAGGGCCAGTGGCGCAGGAAGCGCACTGAGCCGGGCGAGCAGCTCCTCGAGACTCTGATAGGTGACCAGTGGAAGAATCGGTCCGAAAATTTCCTCCTCCATGACCGGGGAATCCCAATCGGCATGGGGGATCATCGTCGGAGCAAGATAGCGCTGATGAGGACTATCTTTTCCGATCCGAACCGCTTCGTCGGGAATGAGTCGGGAAAGGCGTTCGTAGTGCTCTTGATTGACGATACGGGCCAGATCGGGGCTCGGGGATTCAGGGTAGGCCGACTTTAGCGCGGCGGTGGCTTTCTCGAGAAAGGCTTGTTGGAGCGCTTCCGGGATCGCGACGAAGTCGGGGGCGATACAAGTTTGTCCGGCATTGATAAATTTCCCGGAAATAATTCGCTGAACCGCGATATCCAGATCGACATCCGAAGCAATCACGCAGGGGCATTTCCCTCCCAACTCAAGCGTGATCGGGGCAATGCACCTCGCGGCGGCTTCCGCGTAGAGCCGTCCGATGCGCTCGCTTCCGGTGTAGAACCAGCTGTCGAACTTTTCCCTGAGCAAATTACTTCCTATCTCAGGACCACCCTGAACCACCGTGAAATGTTCCTCAGCAAAAACTGAGCCGATGATTTCAGCGATGAGACGGGCCGTCTCCGGAGCAGACTCCGAAGGCTTGAGCATGACGACGTTGCCGGCAGCAATGGCGGAGATGGCGGGGGCGAGGGAAAGCTGCAGCGGGTAATTCCAGGCAGAGACAATCAGGGTCGTGCCGAATGGTTCCCTCCGAACTTCACTCCGGGAAGGGAAAAAATAGAAGGGATTACCGACTCGCCGCGGCCGCGACCAACGACGAAGCCTTTTAACGACCAGTCGAATCTCAGAAAGAAGGAAATAGACTTCTGAGAGATAGGCTTCCAACGGAGGCTTGCCCATATCCTCCGCAAGTGCTTCAAGGAGAGCGTCGCTTTGGTTTGCGATCGCGACACCCAAATCTTCGAGCACTTGAATCCGATTTTCGAGGTTTCGGGTTTGACCTGAGTCAAAATGAACTCGTTGTGCCTCCAGCAGAGCCGGAATATCGTAGACTGGAATGTTTACTGGTTCCTTGGACATTATTTAACAGGGAAAGATAAATCGGAATCTGACAACTTCGCTTCGTTGAAAACGTAACAAGGATTACGCCAAACGATTATCGGAGTCGAAAGGATTGTCGAAAAATCGACAGAAAGCTGAGGAAGAAGAATAAAAAACTGTCGAGACAGCTTGTCTACGACTTGAATTAAGGGGAAAATGACCCATCGGTATAACTAATATTGTGATGAGAGGACCTGATTCGAATGGATCCAGCGCGGAGCCCAAAAAGGTTATTATAGTAGGTGGTGGCCCCGGCGGAGTCGCCAGTGCTCTGCTTCTAGCCAGCCGTGGGATTGAAGTAGACCTTTACGAAAAACAAGATCGCCTTGGTGGTCGAACCGGAGCGCATGAGATAGACGGCTATCGATTCGACATCGGTCCGACTTTTCTGATGATGAAATCCCTTCTTGATCGGATTTTTACGGAGGCGGGAAAGAAGTCAGAAGACTACCTCGACTTTGTTCGTTTGGATCCAATGTATGAAATTCGCTTCGATGACGAAGTGTTTCGCGCAGGAGACAACACGGAGGATACCAAAGCTGAGATCGAGCGCCTCTTCCCCGGTCAATCGGCAGGAATGGATCGTTTTCTCAAACGGGAAGGTGAACGCCTCCACAAACTCTTGCCGGCTTTCGAGCGCAGTTTTCCCAGTGCGGCAAGCACCCTCGATCCGACACTGCTCCCTGCCCTGCCTCATCTATCCCTCGGAACGACGATATTCGACAATCTGAAGAAATATTTTTCAGACGATAAATTGGCTCTCTTGTTTTCGTTTCAGAGCAAGTACCTGGGGATGTCCGCCTGGGAGTGCCCGGGAGCGTTCGCGATGCTCTCCTACATGGAACATGAGCATGGTATTTTCCACACCATCGGAGGGCTAACCGAGATTCCCCTCGCTCTTGGAAAAGCAGCTGAGGAATGCGGAGCGCGAATCCACACCGGGACGCCCGTGAAAGAGTTGATTCTCGATGGGCGAAAAGTAGCCGGGGTCGAGCTGGAGAATGGCGAATGCGTCTACGCTGACAGTGTCGTCATCAATGCCGATTTCGCCCACGTCATGGCGAACTTGGTCCCTTCGAATTCCCTGAAGAAATATACGAAAGAGAAACTGGATTCGATGAAATACAGCTGCTCAACGTTCATGATTCATCTGGGTGTCGATAAACTTTACGATCTGCCGCACCACACAATCGTCTTTGCCCGTGATTACAAAAGGAACATCGAAGAGATTTTCAACAAGCACACTGCTTCGACTGACATTTCATTCTACGTTCGCAATGCCAGCGTGACTGATCCCACCCTGGCGCCTGAAGGGAAATCGAGCATCTATATCCTCGTTCCGACCCCCAACCTCGATGGCGACATTGATTGGGATGAAACCCGCGACCGCTACCGGAAGCTCGCTTTTGAAGCGATCGCAGAGCGTCTCGGGATCGATGACTTCGAGGATCATATTGAAGTGGAGAAAATTTACACACCGAAGACCTGGGAAGAGGAGTTGGATATTTTCAAAGGAGCCACCTTCAATTTGTCTCATTGTCTCAGCCAGCTGGCGTTCATGAGACCGCACAATCAGTTTGAAGAGTTCAAAAACTGCTTTTTGGTAGGCGGAGGTACGCACCCCGGAAGCGGGTTGCCGACTATCTTTGAATCTGCCCGCATTTCGTCCAACCTGATTTGCGATTCCTTCGGGTTATCCTACTCGAAAACAAAAATTAATGTATGAGCGAAACGCCGACTCCCCCAAACAAGTCTGTCATCGTTGTGGGAGCTGGCCTCGGAGGTTTGGCCGCAGCGGTTTCGCTCCGCGCAGAGGGTTTTGACGTCGAGATTGTCGAAAAGAACGAGCAGATTGGCGGCAAGCTGAACTTCACCGAGATTGATGGCTTCGGGTTTGACCTGGGGCCTTCGATTTTCACGCTTCCCCAATTTTTCGAAAGCCTCTGGGAACGCGCCGGAAAAAAAATGGCGGACTATGTGCAGCTTGAGTCTGTCCACCCTCATTGGCGCAACTTTTTCGAAGACGGACTGGTTCTCGATCTGATCGAAGATCCTGCGGGGATGGAAGCTGAGCTGAAGAAGCTCGCGGGTGACCCCGCTCATCACTGGAAGCAATTTCAAGAGTTCCTCGCTTATGGCCGGGGGCAGTATGAACTGGTCAACGAAGGCTACTTCGCCAAGGGGCTCGATACGGTGTGGGAAATGCTCCGACACTACGGGCCCATTAAGATGATGCTGAAGATGGATCACCGTCAGACAATGTCGGAATCGATCGCCAGTCGCATCGACGAAGAGCATCTCCGGATGATCTTCGAATATTTCATCAAGTATGTGGGGTCGTCCGCCAAAGATGCGCCCGGATACATGAACATGATGCCTATCATCCAGTTCGATTACGGACTCTGGTATGTGAAAGGCGGGATGTATAACCTGGCTCGCGGACTCGGAAAGCTACTCGATGACCTCGGAGTTCCCGTTCGGCTGAATGCTCCGGTCGCGACGATCAATCAAACCGGTAAAACGGTATCGGGGGTGACGCTCGAAAGCGGCGAGGTTCTCACTGCAGATTACGTGGTGTGTAATATGGAAGTCATTCCAGCCTACAAGAAACTGTTGAGCGAGCCGCCTCAATTCATGAAGAAGCTGGAGAAATTTGCTCCGGCCTGTTCAGGACTGATTATCCACCTCGGAACCGATAAAATTTACGATCAATTGGCCCACCATAATTTCTTCTACTCGAAAGACCAAAACAAGCATTTTGATTCGGTCTTCCAACAAGGCAAGATTCCTGAAGATCCGACGATCTACCTCGTAGCGCCAACGCGGACAGATCCATCGAAAGCTCCTGAGGGACACGACAACATCAAAATCCTTCCTCATATTCCCGCGATTGATCCCGAGAACCCTCATACACACGAGGATTACATGGCGCTGAAGGATCGCGTGATTGATAAACTTGAGAGAATGGGACTGACCGATCTCCGCAAGCACATCGTAGTCGAGGATGTCCTCACACCTGTCGACATTGAGCGGATGTATAACTCCAACGGAGGCTCGATCTACGGTGTCGTATCCGACTGGGATAAAAACCAGGCATTCAAAGCGCCCAAGCAGTCGTCTAAATACAAGAACCTGTTTTTCACCGGCGGCAGCGTCAATCCTGGCGGCGGAATGCCCATGGCGATCCTTTGCGGCCAAAAGGTATCGGACCGAATCGTCAAGCAGGAGGCAAAAAGCCGATAGCTTGAACTAATGGGGGGAAGCGTTGTCATGTTGATCGAACTGCCAGCGCTCTGGCTCGCGCTGCTAAATATCGTTGCGATTCCGGCGATTCACCTTGGGATATCGTGGTGTTTCATCCGAATGCCGGCGAATTGGTTTAATCCTGATTCTCCTTTTTTTAGGGCGAAAAATGGGGAAAGAGGCGGCGCGATCTATCAATCGATTTTTAAAATCCGGTCATGGAAAGGATTCCTTCCCGATGCGGCACCCTGGTTCGGCGGGTTCGCCAAAGGCAAGCTCAAGGAGAAGGACCCCGAGTATATTAAAGATTTCATCGTGGAGACCTGCCGAGGAGAGGCCGCGCACAATGCGCAGATACTGGGCATCTGGTGCACCCTGATTTGGAATCCGTGGCCAGTTGCGGCCCTTGTCATGATCGTCTACGCTGCGCTCTCAAACTTCCCCTGCCTGATCCTCCAGCGCTATACGCGGGCGAGGTTACAGCGACTGCTCGATGATTTAAGATAAGGCTCCTCTTGATTCTTTATGACCCGCATCCCACCCCTTATCGTTTTGTGTGTGTTTGCGGTGCTGGCGGCTTTCAGCGTTCTCAACGTCAAGTTCTCCGCCAACCTTTATGAAATGCTCCCGGAGGACCTTCCCGAGGTGCAGGGGATGGATCAGCTCAGCCGCTATTTCAACCGGGACGGCCAACTCATCATCACGGTCAAAGCAGAGGAGTCCTTTGTTGCAGACGAAGCGGTCGAGGCTCTCTCAGAAAAGCTCAAGTCACATCCAGAGCTTTTCTCCGATGTCTATCGAGAGCTGTCTCTGCCGGAGCTGGTCACCGAAGGCGGCGGATTGCTTGCCTGGCTATGGCTCAACGGGCCTCCTGAATCCCTCGACAAATTTGCCGAAGAGCTGAGAAAGGATCGATCCTCCGAAAAAATCGCGACGGCGATGGAATCGATTCAAAGCAGGTTCTTTGATCAAAGCGCCGTAATTTTGAGCTATGACCCATTGGGTTTTTCAAAAATCGGAGACACTCTGAGAAGCGGGCTCGACGGGGAGGATACCACCGGTCCCGACCCCATGACTTCCGAGGACGGCACCTTTCAAGTGATCTATGTGGAAGGGAGTGGCGTCGATTTTTCCAATTATCGCGAAGCGTCGGAGTGGCTCAAGGAGGTGCGCCCTCTCGTGCAGCAATGGAAGGAAACATGGCTCAAAACCCAGGCTCCGGATACGTCTCTGGAAATCGGATTAACCGGAACGCCCGCCTTCATGGCTGAAGTGGGCGCAGCGATGGAGAAGGACATGACCGTCTCCGTTTTCGCGACAATGATCCTGATTTCAATTCTTTTCTGGGTGATGCATCGCCGTTCGAAACCGCTGGCGTGGCTGGTTTCTTCGATGTTTGCGATCCTCGCGATCACGCTTGGATTGGGCGGTTTCATTTTTGGTGATCTCAGTGTGATGAGCGTCGGCTTCGCCGCAATTCTCATGGGACTCGCGGTCGACTACGGAATCGTCATTTACCGGGAGGCGATGAATAGCGGGCTCAAAGCTCCCGAACTTAGACGGTCGGTAGGACCGGGAATCCTCTGGGCGGCTGCGACGACAGCGGTCGTTTTCCTTTCTCTCAATTTCAGCTCGATGCGGGGTTTGTCAGAAATGGGAAACCTCGTTGCGATTGGTGTCGTCGTCGGCGCACTCGTGATGCTTTTCTTCTTCGCTCCCGTGGCGGCCCTATTCAATAGCGATCCGATCGAGGATAAGGGCACTCAGCTTTCGGGAGAAGGAATGACAAGCCGCCTTGCAGGAATCGTCGCGATCACGATTCCCGTTGTCGCAATCGTGTCAGTCTTTGTCGGCGATATGCCGAAACTGGAAGCGAACTTTCACCCATTTCGAATTCGCGAAAGCCCGTCAATGAAGTCGTGGCAGCAACTCCAGCATGAATTACGAGGTCGGAAAAATTCGGTGCCAACGGTCATCACCGCGACGAACGCCATTGAATTGGTGAAAAACGTGAAGGAAGCCGAACAGCGCATTGAATCCGCCAAAGAAGAAGGACTCCTGACGCGAAAGGTGCTGCCAATGTCCTTTATCCCGAACCCCGAACACCAGAAAAACAATCGGGCGACGATTCTGACTCTCCTGACCGAAAAAGAGAGAGTGCTCAATGAAATCGGAGAGGCAGGATTCTCTGAGGAGGGTTCCGAACTAACCGAGACAATCTTTGAGGCCTGGGAAAATTATGCCGCGCAGTTGGGGGAACAAGCCTACGCGAACCCAGAGGGAAGACTGGCCGAGTGGTCGATTAGCCGTCTCTTCTCAGTCGAAGACGGCGTGTTTGCCGCGCTTGCTACCGTCACTCCGGCAGAACCCCTCGATCGATCCTGGGTCACCGCGATATGTAACGAGAATACTTCAGTGGCCAGCCTCGGGTCGCTTGGCTCTGCTTTGAACGAACGTATTCGCAGCGATCTCTTACAGGTATTTCTTCCGATGATAGGGCTACTCGTCCTCATGCTGACAGTGGTTTTTCGCTCATGGCGCGATTTGCTACTCAGTCTATTCGCGCTCCTTTTTGCCGCCGCCGCGATGGTCATTCTGACGGTATTGACGCCCCTGAAATGGAATTCATTCAACGTCTGCGGACTTCCCTTGCTCTTTGGAACCGGCCTCGATTTCAGCATCCACATGATTTTTGCTTTGCGACGCGGTAAGGGCGATATCGGCAAAGCACGACACGGAATCGGAAAAGCGCTCCTCTTTTGCGGGTCGTCATCCGCAATCGGCTTTGGATCCCTCGCTACCGCTTCCGCCTACGGACTAGCCAGTCTGGGCATCGTCTGCGCGATCGGCATTTTGATCAACATGCTCGTCGCGGTGTGGTTGATACCACGCTGGTACCGATGGGTTCATCGAATCAATAGCTGACAAGCAAGAGGACTCCGCTTACCTTTTAGGCATGCTGTTTTTACGTTCATTCCCCCTCCTGTGGAGTTGTTTGGCTCTGATGATTTTCTCCCCACTTCAGTCAGCTGATCTTTCTGTCGTTGAAAAATGGATGGCGACGAACACCCAAGTCAGCTCCGTTAAAATCGATTTTACCCAGAAGAGAACGATGAGGTCTCTCAAAGTGCCTATCAGTCAGAGTGGAACCCTTTGGATGGACTACGGTAAAGATCGCTTTCGCTGGGAAACTGGCGAGCCAGCCCAGACAATCGTGACGAAACAAGGCGGTAACTTATTAATTGTGCGCACACCGGGGAAGAAATTCGAACATCGTCCATTCGGCTCGGGAGGGGACAATCAGGGAATGTCAGTTATGGCAGGCGGCTTTCCCCGCTCAATGAGTGAGTTCACCCGGAAATACCGGGTTCTCTCGACGGAAAAGCGCGACAACACGTTTCGAATCGCAACCCAACCTCTGGGTTCAGCCGGAAAAGGGGTCAGCCAATTCACCTTTGTAGTGCAGGCATCTGAATATCGCCTCGTTGGAATGGAGATCGAATTAAAAGACGGGTCATCAATCAATACCGTCTTCAATCGCGTTGAGCTAAACGTTTCGGTACCGGGCAGTCTTTTTTCCCCCGACCTCACTGGCTACAAGGAAACCAAATTCTGACGGAAGGGACTCCCTCCGCTTCAGAGCCCACTGCGTAGGGTTGCGACGCAAAACAAATCCTTGTTCGTCGAATCGCCCGCACTGCTAAACATCCCCGACAGGAATCGAACCTGTATCTAAGGTTTAGGAATCCGTCCAGAACCCTTATATAATAGGGGATCCGAGCCCTGTAAAGGATCGTGCGGGGCCTTGCGGCGGGGTGCGGGACAATGCACC